>JABAOE010001749.1_pt1 | contig 35307 bp, 21 predicted proteins | sample 7062141 | NCBI WGS metagenome assembly JABAOE01 (sample SAMN14538627, study PRJNA623070) | marine sediment metagenome | biome: marine biome [ENVO:00000428]; feature: marine pelagic biome [ENVO:01000023]; material: deep marine sediment [ENVO:00002113] | place: India: Gulf of Khambhat ...
GATCTTCTCGATCAGGCGGTAGTGGAGCAGATCTTTTCCCGGCTCGAGTTCCATCCGCTTTCCCCGGGCAGCATTGTACGCGAACGGGCTCGGGCAGGGGCGATGCTCGATCGGTAGGCACCCCGGCCCGTTAGGCGTTACCCTGGCGGTCCATGGCTTCGCGGGACGCGATCGATCAGCGGCTGTTACACGGTGTGCGCGCGACGGTGCAGACCGTGATCATCAGCACGCTGCTGGCGCTGATCAAGGTTGCGTCGGGCATCGTCGGCCACTCGTACGCCTTGATCGCCGACGGAATCGAGTCCATGCTCGACGTGGTCAGCTCGCTGGTCGTCTGGGGCGGTCTGCGGATCGCTCGGCAGCCGCCCGACCGAAGTCATCCCTACGGACACGGCAAAGCCGAATCCCTGGCTGCGGTGGTCGTGGCGCTCGTCTTGCTCGGCGCGGCCGTCGGCCTGGCCGCTCAGAGTGTCCGTGAGATCGTGACCCCGCATCATGCTCCCGCACCGTTCACGCTCGGGGTCCTGGTCGGCGTGGTGGCCGTCAAGGAATGGCTCTTCCGCAGACTGACCCGAGTCAGCCGCGAAACGTCAAGCACGTCGCTGCGCGTGGACGCCTGGCACCACCGCTCCGATGCGCTGACGTCGGTGGCGGCCTTCATCGGGATCTCCGTCGCACTGATCATGGGCGAAGGGTATGAAGCCGCCGACGACTGGGCCGCGCTGCTCGCCTGTGGGATCATCGCGTGGAACGGCACGCGGCTGCTCAAGACATCGATCAACGAGGTGATGGATGTCGCCGCGCCGGACAACCTGCTGGAGCGGATCCGCGCCGCCGCGCAGGACGTCGACGGAGTCGTCGCGATCGAGAAGTGCTTTGCCCGAAAGAGCGGGCCGGGCTGGCTTGTCGACATTCACGTCCAAGTCGACGGTCGGTTACCGGTCGTCGAGGGCCACGCCATCGGTCATCGGGTCAAGCGCGAGCTCCGCGATTCGGGGCTCGGGATCCTGGATGTGCTGGTGCATCTCGAGCCCGACGTGGATCCCGAGATCGTCGGGCGGTGCGGCCACGATGCCGAGCCGTCCGGCGCGGCCGACGATGCGAAAAGCGGACCGGCGTGATTGAGCGGTCGGGTCGCCCCATGCCGAGATTCACGGCTCAGGAGTGGTCGCGGGCAAACAGCGCGAGGCGCTCTTCGAGCGCCGCCAGCTGGGGTTCGCCCGTCAGCGAGACGCAGGCGCGCAACCCCTCGATCCGACAGCTTCCCGTCGTCGCCAGCGTGATGGCGCTGATGCCGTAGCGCAGCATCTCCTTCAGCAGCGCTGCGCCGTCGTCGAAGCCGGGATGGGCCACGGTGAAGTAGAAGCCGTCGGCCAGCGGCTCGCCCAGGTCGTTGTCGTAGACCAGGTGGAAGCCGTTGTCGAGGAACATCGCCTTCATCCGCTTGGCCCGTCGCGAGTACTCCGCGGCGGCGGCGAACACGCCGCGGTCGCCCGAGTTCGCCGCGCGCAGCAGCGCGAGCAGGCCGTGCTGCGGCGTCTGCGGCACGCTGGCCGCCGTCGGGTACAACGTACCGTGGAGCAGAGCCTGTCCCACCAGCGCCGTGCCGTGGAAATCGGCCAGCTCCGGAGCGTCCATCTCCATCAGCCGCTGGGGGACGTACACCATGCCGATGCGTTGCCCGGCGTAGCTGAAGATCTTCGAGCTGCTGACGATGCAGACCGCGCGGTCGGTGTAGCGCAGGACGGTGGGCTGGTAGGGCGGGCGGCCGGGTTCGAAGTAGTCGACGCGGGTGTCCATCCCGAAGTACGCCAGGTCCTCGATCGCCAGCACGGAGTGCTCGTCGCAGATCCGTGCCAGTCCCCGCAGCTCCGACTCGCGCAGCGCGATCCAGCTCGGGTTGTTGGGGCTGGACCAGAGCATGGCGCAGACATCGCCGCGACGGACCCGTTGCTCCACCGCCTCGACCAGGCGGTCGCCGCGGTGGTCGTAGAAGTCGAGCGTGGCGCACTCCAGGCCGAGCACGCGGAGCTGGAGCAGATTGACCGGAAACCCCGGTTCCAGCAGCAGTACGGTGCGCCGCTCTCGTTTCAATCGCCCGGCGACCATCAGGCTGGAATAGCAGCCGTGCATCGCGCCCACCATGGGCAGGCAGCTCTCCGCCGGCAGGTCGAGGTCCATGAAGTTCTTCACGAACAGGGACGCTTCCTCTTTCAACGCCGGCAGGCCCTCGAACGGGGCGTACACGTGCGCCACGTTCCGCTTCAACGCCTCGATCTCGGCGGCGACGGCCACCGGGGGCACGGGCAGCCCGGGGATGCCGAACTCCATGCGCACGAACTTCATGTCGAACGCCTGCTCCAGCGCGTTGACCAGGTTGTTCATCTGACGGATCGACGCGGTGCCGGGTTCGGCGCCCCCTCGATCGATGATCCGCTGCAGCGCATCGATTCCGAGCGGCAACGTGGGATGACTCGTGTCCCTTTTCTCCCGATCCAGCATGGTCATGTCTTGCCGAGCCTCCGTGAATCGTCGGCACCGTCCGTCCCGGTCATTCTGTCACAGCCGGATGGCGGCGTTGACGTGTCCCCGTTTCCGTACAGCGTGTCGCCTGAAGCGGTCGCGCTGCGGCACGCGAACGGCTCCCGGTCGCCGATTCCGGCACTCCGGGAGCCGTGAATCGACTGCAAAAACAAGAGTGAAACCATGGCCCGAGATTTGCAGTAATAAGAGTGTCCGTCGATCCCTCGGAGGCTCCGCAAGAGGCCCGAAAGGAGAAAACGATGAACCGGCATCCCGACTTCACGAACCCGGGCAACCTAGGCATGAAAGTCGTACGCCACGACCGCTACGCCGTCGCGCGTCGCTCGGTGCTGGCGCAAAGAGACGTCTTCCGCAGCTTCATGTGTGCGGGCTCGGAACGTGACGCTTCGGGCCGGCCCGGGCGTGCCCACACGAACTCCGGCCTCCTGCTCGCCGAGTTCCAACGTCTTGTCTCCGAGCTCCCGATCCTGAGCGCCTGAGCGGCAGGATGGCGCGCAGGAACGAACGCGAGTTGAACTGAAAATTGACACCTTTCGCGGCCGTCAGTAGATTGGTGCCCGCCATGATCACAACCGCGACAAACTAGGAGATGTCATGCCTCTGATTACGTGGGGACCTCAACTCGAGACGGGGATCCCGACGATCGATGCTCAACACAAACGACTCGTGGACATCATCAACAACTTGAACGACGCCCTCAACGCCGGTCGCCGTGACGAGGAAATGGGAGCGATCTTCGATGAGCTGGTCGCCTACACCGAGACGCACTTTACTTATGAAGAGAAGCTGCTCACGAGTCACGAGTACGACGAGCTCGAGGAGCACTGCAGGGAGCACCGGGTTTTCACCGACCAGATCAAGATGGACCGCGACAACTTCAACGCCGGAGTCTGGGAGTTCGAGCAGAGGTTCCTGGACTACCTGCGTGGCTGGCTGATCAATCACATCCAGGGTACCGATCGAGCTTACGTGCCCACGTTGAAGGAGGCCGGGGTCGAGTAGCTCTCGGTGATACACCCCGACTTCATCGACGGGTTCCTCGAAGGCGGCCCGTTCGCCGTCGTGGGGGCGTCGCGCGACCGCCGGAAGTACGGCAACAAGGTGCTGCGTTGCTTCCTGCAGCACGGTCGCGAGGCCTACCCGGTCAACCCCAACGCACGTTCGGTCGAGGGCCTGACGTCCTACCCCGATCTTCGCAGCTTGCCGCAGCGGGTTCACGCGGTTTCCGTCATCACCCCTCCGCGGGTGACCGAACGGATCGTCGAGGACCTGCCGGGTTGCGGTGCCGCCTGGGTCTGGATGCAACCGGGCGCGGAGAGTGCGGATGCGGTGGCCCGGGCGGAACGGCTGGGACTCGGCGTCATATCGGGCGGCCCCTGCATCCTGGTTGCTCTGGGGTTCAAGGACGAGCCCTAGTCCCGGGCGCTCGGTCCGCCTTCCGATTTCGGCGCGTTTCGATCTATCTTCTTTTCCCACCGGGCGCGCGTTCACGCGACCCCTGGTGCGGAGGGTCGGGACATGCCATCACGTCACTTGCGTTGGTTCCTGCCGGTCATGCTGACGGCGAGCTGGCTGTCGGCGGCTTTCGCCGGGCCCGAAGACCTCGCCTCGTTCGAGGCGAACGGAAGCGTCGTCGAGATGCGCACCGTCGAGGGCTCGTTGCTGCGGGTCTCGTTTCTCGCCGACGACCTGTTCCGCGTCCAGGCGACCCGGGGAGACGAACCGGAAGACGAGGGCAGCGGCAAGGCGCCGATCGTGCTCGAGGCCGAGCGCACCCCACCCCGCCTGCGTGTCCATGACCACGGGACTCACCGGACGGTGGGCACCTCGGCGCTGGAGCTCGTGGTCCGTCCGTCCCCGTTGCTCCTGGAGCTCCGCCGGATCTCCGACGGGCGGTCCCTGTGGCGGGAGCTGAAGCCGCTGGTCCTTGCCGAAGAGGGCTCGACCCAGACACTGAGCAGCGACCCCGATGAGCGCTTTCTCGGCGGCGGCCAACAGAACGGGACGTTCGAGTTCAAGGGCCGGTTGATGGAAATCTCCTATTCCGGCGGCTGGGAAGAGGGCGACCGGCCCAGCCCGGCCCCGTTCTACATGAGCGACCGCGGCTACGGCGTGCTGCGCAACACCTGGAGCGACGGGGTCTACGACTTCCGCTCGGCACGCTACCTCACCGCGACCCACGCCGAGGAGCGCTTCGACGCCTACTACATGGTCGGCGATTCGGTGCACGACGTGCTCGACCTCTACACGCGGCTCACCGGCCGCGCCGGTCTGTTGCCGCGCTGGGCGTTCGGGTACGGCGACGCCGACTGTTACAACGACGGCGACAACAAGGACAAGCCAGGCACGGTCCCGGACGGCTGGACCGACGGCGGCACCGGCACCACACGCGACGTCGTGACCGCCGTCGCGGAGAAGTACCGCGAGCACGACATGCCGGGCGGCTGGATCCTTCCCAACGACGGCTACGGCTGCGGCTACACCGAGCTGCCGGATGTGGTTGGCCGGCTCGCCGAGCTCGGCTTCCGCACCGGTCTGTGGACCGAGAGCGGCGTGGACAAGATCGCCTGGGAGGTCGGGACCGCCGGCACGCGCGTGCAGAAGCTCGACGTCGCCTGGACCGGGAAGGGCTACCAGTGGGCGCTCGACGCGAATCACGATGCGGCGCAGGGCTTCCTCGACAACTCAGACTCCCGGCCCTTCATCTGGACGGTCATGGGCTGGGCCGGCATCCAGCGTTACGCCGTCACCTGGACCGGCGACCAGTCGGGCAGCTGGGACTACATTCGCTGGCACGTACCGACGCTGATCGGCTCCGGCCTGTCGGGCATGAACTACTCCACCGGCGACGTGGACGGCATCTTCGGCGGCTCTCCCGAGACGTTCACCCGTGACCTGCAGTGGAAGAGCTTCACGCCGGTCTTCATGGGGATGTCCGGCTGGTCCAAGGCGGCGCGCAAACATCCCTGGTGGTTCGAGGAGCCGTATCGCTCGATCAACCGCCGCTACATGAAGCTGCGCCAGCGTTTGATGCCGTACCTCTACACGCTGGCCCGCGAGACGGAAACGACGGGGGCGCCAATGGTGCGCGGCGTGATGTGGGACCACCCCGACGACCCGAACGGATACGAGCATCCCTACCAGTTCTTTCTCGGTCGTGACCTCCTGATCGCTCCCGTCTTCCGCAGCCAGGCGGCCAGCGGCGGCTGGCGCGAGAACGTCTACCTGCCCGCGGGGCGCTGGATCGACTACTGGAGCGGGGTCGTGGTCGACGCGGGTCCCGGTGGGCGACTCATCGACATCCCTGTCGACCTGGGCACGTTACCCGTGCTGGTCCGGTCCGGCGCGATCCTTCCGATGTATCCGGAGTCCCTGTACGACGGCCAGCTGCCGGCGGACCCCCTGACCCTCGACGTGTATCCGGACGACAGCTCGGAGCTCGTGATCTACGAGGACGACGGCAACACGCGGGCCTACCGCGACGGTGCGTTCAGCCTCCAGCGCATCACGGTCACGACACCGGACGCCGGGCGGATCGAGATCGCCGTCGAGCCTGCCGCGGGTGAGTTCGAAGGGCGTCTCGACGAGCGCGGGCTCGTCCTGCAGGTCCACACCCGGGCCGCACCGGAGTCGGTGGAATTGAGCGGCGACTCTCTGCCCGTCCGGCCGTCGCGAGAGACGTTCGAAACGGCCGCCCGAGGGTGGCGTTACGACGCCGCGGACCGCTTCGGCGTCCTGCACGTCAAGGCGGGGCGGATCGACACTCGCGCGGCGCACCACGTGGTCGTGACGATCGTTCCCGAGGCGGAGCCCACGGCCACCGGCGACCACCCCGCGAAACCGGCCGGCGACGCCACGATTCCGCCGGACGTCCTGAGGGTGATCGGACGTTCCGCCGAGGAACCGGGCCATCCTCTCGAGAACGCGTTCGACGGGAACCCCGACACCTGGTTCCGCACCGTGCGCGACCAGTCGGTGGCCTACGGGCCCCACGAGTTCACGGTCGCGTTGGGGGGACGACGCGTCGTGGAGGGTTTCCGCATCCGCCCGCGCAACGACCGCCACTGGAAGTACGGCCAGGTCCGCGACTACGAGGTGTACCTCGCCGAGGTGAACGGCCGCTGGGGCGATCCCGTCGCCACCGGCTCGCTCGAACAGGTCGAAGAGGTGCAGGAGGTTCGCTTCGCGCCGCGCGCCGGGCGGCTGCTTCGCTTCCGCGTGTTGAGTACCCACGACGACGGTGTCGATCCCATGGTGCTCGGCGCGTCGGAACTGGGAGAGAAGCCTTACGACGCGCATGCCGCGGTACGCGTGAGCCCGGCGACCCTGTCGGAGTTCCGAATCCTCGAGCGCCCCGTACCGACGCGTTCGCGGGTCACGGAGTACCTTGCCGGACGAACCGTGTCCGGCGAGAAGACCGTCCGCATGGACGGTCTCGACTTCGAGCACGTCCTCGGCGTTCGCGGCGACAGCCGTATCGAGTTCGAGTTGACCGGTGACTGGCACACGTTCAGCGCCGAGGCCGGGATCAGCGAAGATTCCCGCGAGGGTGCGGCGGTCCGCTTCCAGGTGTGGGGTGACGAACGGTTGCTTTGGGACAGCGGTCCGGTGACGGCGCCGGATATCCTCAAGCCGAGACTCGACATCCGCGGTGTCCGCAGCCTGAGCCTGAGAACGATCGCATCCGGTCGAGAAACGGCCGCGGGCTGGGCAGAAGCCCTGGTCGCCGGATACGCGGGGGACAGGGTCATCGCCGGCGGTTCCCCATGAGTGCCTGGCGGACCGAACCGTGTCCGCCGCCGTCGGCTTCATCCCCATGGCACGAGCTTCAGGAGCATCAAGCGCGATGCCGTTGCACGCCCGGGCGTAGAGGATGTCAGGCGCTGCGGCGACGCAGAACGACGACGAGCGAGACCAGGTAGAACAAGCCGGCGACCAGGTAGAGATTGTTCAGCCCGATCTTCATCGAGCCGTACTCGAGAAAGCCGCCGAGCACGGCGCCGATGAGGTTGGAGCCGAAAGCAAAGCCGATCGACTTCGTGGCGCTGAACAGCGTGGCGAAGACGATTCCGGCGAACAAGATCGGCAGGGCAATCACCAGCGACGATCCCACCGTCCTGATCCAGTAGCCTTGGCCCAGGAAGGAGCTGGCCGGCAACAGGTAATTCAAAAGAAGCGCGCCGAACAGCCCCAGGTAGGCCCACTCCACGCGGCGGATGCCGAATTGCTGCACGAGCAAGTTTGCCACCAGGATCATCGACAGAATCGCGCCGAAGACGAACGCGTTGACCACCCATGTCGACCCGTGCAACAAAGACAGGGTCGTCACGCTCTTGGTCTCCAACAGCATGAAGGCACAACCGAGGCTGAGGAAGCTCAGGTCCGGCCCGCGTATTCGCCCGGGAGACAGGATCAGGATCGGTACGATCGAGATCGCCGCCAGGACCAGCACGCCCTTCAGATAATGTCCCGGGATCGAGCGTTTGTTCAGGTACAGGTAGGGCCAGTCGTCCGTCGGGAGCTCGTGGCCCTCCGCGCCCGAGGGCATGGTTCGGAAGCCGTACTTCCGTGCGGTCCGGCGTACATCGTCCGTCAAGCCGGGCCCGGCGATCGCCATCAAGTTGAACGGAAACGGCTCGCCCACCCGAACGATCGGGGCCGGCTCCGGAAACACCTCGAAGGTCAGCGTGAGTAACTTGGAAGCCAGCCAGTCGGACGGCACCGAGAACATCAGCACCGCCAGGCCGTCGGGAGCAAGGAGACGCTGGGCATCCCGGAAGCACTCGACGGTGTAAACGAAATTGTCCAGCCGAACCGACGACATGCCGGAAAGCACCGCCTGGGAATCGAGGGTGCCGAAGACGATCATGTCGAAACGCTCGTCGGTTCGGCGCAGGAACGATCGCGCGTCGTCGATGACGAGCCGCACCGTTTCGGAGTCGTAGGGTCGCAACGGATGACGCTCGCGGCCCAGTCGTGCGATCTCCGGGTCGATCTCGACCGCCGTTATCTCGGCGACTCGCTCCAGATTGGCGATCGCCACGTCGTTGCCCGTACCGGCCCCCAGGATCAACACCTTTTCCGGCTTCTTGAAGCGGTAGGGCAGGGAGTACTTTTCACGCAGCGGACGGTGGGTCGAGAAATTGAGGGCGTGCTGGTGCAGGAAGTTGTTGACGTAGACGTCGAACATTCCTTCGTCACGAGGCGTCGTGTTGATGTTGTAGTACGGCGACCAGATCCCGGGGCGCGCCGTCAGACCCACAATCAAGACGACCGCCGCGCAACACGCGAGGGCCAGGAACAACAAGCGGCGCTTCCCGACGAAGAACCATGTGGTGAGCAGGCCGACCAGGCCGAACCAGACTACCGGCCGGTCCACGACGCCGCCTGTAAACGAGAGGGCGCCGAAGGCAACGATTCCCAGAAGACTACCGACGATGTTGAGCGTGTAGGCCTGGATGGGACGAAACGTCTCCATCAGTTTGCCCATGGTCTGACCGATCGGGATGAACACCACCGTGCCGAGCACGAACACGCCGACCAGCGTCGGCACGATGCCCAGCTTGACGCTGGGGTTCACCAGCCGGTTGGCCGCGTATCCGCTCCAGATCCACTCGCTCTCCCCGGTGGGCACGACGACCTCGAAGAACCGGAACGACAGGAACGCGCCGACGGCGACGAGCAGCATGATCGGAAAGGACGGGAGCAGGCTGCGGCGACGCGTCATCAGACAGCCGAGGCCGAATCCGAGGAAGGCGGAGATCAGAACGATGTTGGAGAAATACGCCAGCGAGAGAACGTTGGACGGAAGCCAGCGGATCAGCGCCAATTCGAGAAACAGCCCGAGGAAGCTGATGACGAGCAGTGAGATCTTCCGATTCGGTCGTGTGTCGGTGCGTGTCATGAACAAGACGCTACGATCGGGGGGGCCAACGCATTCTCGGCGACCGGCTCGTCGCCGTCAAGAATCCATGGAGCCGCCGGGCAACGTTGCGGTGAAGGCGAAGACGCTGGGCAAACAGAACTCGATCCACCTCGAAGATACCTCCGAGGTCAGGATCAACGCGTTGCCGGAGCTGTTGATTGCGGCACGGGTTCACGATCACCCGGAACCGATCCTCTGCAGACGCTCGTTCGAGTGACGATCCAAAACAATGAAGACTTCCATCGTTTTGGACCGCGCAGACTGCAACGCTGGCGTGGCGTTCTCGGTAAAGCCTGCATAGTCGGCCAAACGTGGATCGGTGTTGCATGCCACCAACCTGGCAGGGAATTTGCCTACCCGATGCCCCAGGGATCCGCTCAGGATCCGACGACAACCACACACTGTCAATCCAAGAGGGGTTAGAAGGGGAATTCAATGAAGAGGATGGTTTGTCTGAGTCTGTTGCTGGCGGGGGCCCTGATCTTGCCCGCGCCGGTGCTCGCCGATGACGACAAGGTCACGATCACGGGCGAAGCGTTCGCTCGGACCGAGTACCTCGATGACTTCGATGACTTCGACAGCAATGCGGGGCGGAGTTGGGACTTCTCGACCTATCGCATCCGCATCGGTTTGGATTTCGAGCTCACCGACAACATCGACGCGTTTGCCCAGGTTCAGGCCCACGGCCTGTGGGGCGACTCCGAGTTTCGCGCTTCCGGCGATCCGGCCGGCGGCGCCGTCGGTCAGGCCCCGTTCGACAACGACAGCCTGCTGTTGTACCAGGCCTATGTCAATCTGAACGACCTGGCGGACGGCCCGGTTTCGCTGCGCATCGGTCGTCAGGAGCACGTCCTGGGCAACGAGCTGCACCTGGGCGACAACAGCTTTTACAACGGCCAGTTCTTCGACGGCGTGCGCGCCATGATCGACCTGGAGAAGACGGATCTCGACATCTTCTTCTACAACGTCGAAGAGCGGGATATCACGGCCGACTTCGGCGGGGTCCCCGGAAGCAACGACACCAAGCTCGGCGGGGTCACGGCGAACTTCGAGGTCGCAGAGGATCAAAAAATCGAGCCGTACGTCCTGTACTACCACGACGGCTCCCCGGCGGGTCCCGCCAGCTACGAGCTGTACACGGTGGGTGCGCTCTACATGCGACCCGCGGACGACGACCGCAAGTTCGACTGGAGCGTCGAGGCGGCGTTCCAGAAAGGCGACGTGAACGACCCCTCGGCCTGCCCCGGCGGGACGCCCTGCGACCTGAAATCCAGCATCTTCGAGGGTTGGTTCGGCTACAGCTGGGGTGACGACTCGCGGCATCGCGTGCACGTCGGCGCGCTGGCGATCGGCGACGGCGACGACCCGGTCGACGCCGAGTTCTTCATGTCGATCGCGCCCGACACGCACCGCCGTGCCGGCGCAATGGACCTGTTCACCGAGGGGCCGGGGACGTCGTTCCTCGGTACGGACTCGTTCCACAACCTGACGACTTACAACGTGGGGTATGCCTTCACCGGCGAGCGCCACGGCGTGAGTGCCACGTACCACGACTTCACGCTGACCGAGGACTTCGGCGCGCCGGCGGACGAGCTGGGCCAGGAAATCGACGTGATCTACAACTTCAAGCTCAAGGAGAAGGTGGGTTTCGAGCTCGGCGTGGCGCAGTTCATGCCGGACGATGTCTTCGTCGCCCCGGCCGATGACGATCCTTTCCGCGTCTGGGCGATGATGAAGATCGGCAAGTAAGCTTTCTCTTCGGTATACAATCCGGCCCCGCGGGTCTGACGGCTCGCGGGGCTTTTTTGTGGTCAAGACACATCGGACTTCGGGACACCGCCGATTCGGTAAGATGGGCTCGTATCGAGAACGGAGGAGGGCGAGGAACCCATGAAGACAATCAAGCTAGTGCTCCTGGCAGCGGTCACGACGCTGCCCTGTTTGGCGCAGACGCCCATCATCCAGCCGGGTGCGCCCGGCGAGCCCGTCCGCGAGCTCAGCGCCGAGGAGGCGATCGAGATCGCCGACACGAGCTACTCGCCGGACGACGTGCGGTTCATGCAGGACATGATCCCGCACCACCACCAGGCCGTGGAGATGTCGGCCCTGGTGGCCGAACGCACCAACCGCCCCGAGCTGGTCGACGTGGCCGGACGCATCGACGCCTCGCAGGCGGACGAGATCGAGTTCATGCAGCAGTGGTTGCGCGATCGCGGAGAGCACGTCACCGATCCGACGGACCACCACCACATGCACACCTCGCACAAGATGGCCGGCATGGCGACGCCGGAGCAGATGGCCGAGCTGGCGACGCTGAAGGGCACCGCGTTCGACCGGATGTTCCTCGAGCTGATGATCCCGCACCACGAGGGAGCCGTGACGATGGTCGAGGAGCTTCACGAGAAGCCGGGGTCGGCCTACGATCCGATACTGTTCGAGTTCACCAACGACATCGTCAACGACCAGACGGCCGAGATCGAGCGCATGAACGCGCTCCTGGCCTCGCTCTCCGACGATCCGCGCGCGACCCTCGAGCCGGGATTCCGAGACGCCGAGCACGCGTTGCTGAATCTGGAGCTGGTGATGACGCTACCCAAGCCCGCCGGCTTCTTCGATCCCGCCAACCCGGCGGGGTTGCCCCCAAAAAAGCCGGAGAAAGACGACGCGGAAGGGAAGGAAGACGAAGAAGAAACGGAAGACGAGGACGACGACGATTGGCGCGGCCCCCTCCTGGACTTCGCCAACACGGACATGGCCTTCGCAGGCGACGTGCTCGTGGCGGGCAACTACCATGGTTTCAACATCTACCGGTTAGAAGACGGTCGTCCGAACCTGCTCAGCTCCGTGGTCTGCCCGGGCGGCCAGGGCGACGTCTCCATCGTCGGCGACCTGCTGATCATGTCGGTCGAGCAGACCCGGGGGCGGCTCGACTGCGGGCTCGAGGGCGTCAGCGAGGACGTCAGCGCCGAGCGCTTCCGCGGCCTGCGCATCCTCGACATCAGCGACCTGACCCGGCCGGTGCAGGTCGGCGCGGTCCAGACCTGCCGCGGCTCGCACACCCACTCGGTCGTCTCCGGCCCGGGCGAGGACGGCAAGATCATCGTCTACAACTCCGGCATCGCCTCGATCCGCGAGGAGGAGGAGATGGCGGGCTGCATCGACGAGACCCCCGGCGACGACCGCACGGCGCTGTTCCGCATCGACGTCATCGAGATCCCGGTCGACCGGCCGGCCGAGGCGCGCATCGTCGCCAGCCCGGCGGTGTTCGCCGATCCCGAGCAGGGCCGCCTGGCCGGGCTGTGGAAGGGCGGCGACCACGGCGACGACACGCAGGAGACCAACGTCACCGATCACTGCCACGACATCACCGTGTTCCCCGAGCGCGGCATCGCCGCCGGCGCCTGCTCGGGCAACGGCATCCTGTTCGACATCTCGGATCCGCTGAACCCCAAGCGCATCGACGAGGTCGTCGACAAGGGCTTCGCCTACTGGCACTCGGCGACGTTCAACAACGACGGCACCAAGGTCATCTTCACCGACGAGTGGGGCGGCGGCGCGCGGCCGCGCTGCCGCACCTACGATCCGCTCGACTGGGGGGCGGACGCGATCTACGACATCGTCGACGGCCAGCTCGAGTTCCGCTCCTACTACAAGATGCCGGCGCCGCAGCTGGACGAGGAGAACTGCGTCGCGCACAACGGCTCCATCGTGCCGGTGCCCGGCCGCGACATCTTCGTCCAGGCCTGGTACCAGGGCGGTATCTCGATCATCGACTTCACCGATTCGGCCAACCCGGTCGAGATCGCCTACTTCGATCGCGGGCCGATCGATGAAGAACACCTCGTGACCGGCGGGTTCTGGTCGGTCTACTTCTACAACGGCATGATCTACGGCACGGAGATAACCCGTGGTCTGGACGTCCTGGCTCTCTTGCCCAGTGAATACATGTCAGAAAACGAGATCGCCGCGGCGGCGCTGGCCGACTTCGGTGGTGTGTTCAACCCGCAGCAACAGCTCCGGGTCGAGTGGCCGGCCGAGCCCGTCGTGGCCGGGGCCTACCTGGACCAGCTGGGACGCGACGGGGCAGTGACCGACTCGCTCGCAACGGAGATCGCCGCGGCGCTCGATCGTTCGCAGGGACGGCTCGAGGCCGGCAAGCTCGACAGGGAGCTGGCCGCCGGGCTCGAGTCCCTGGTGTCGGCGCTCAAAGGCGAGGGTGAGAGCGACCCGCTCGCTCTACAGCGGAGGGCCGCGTTGGCCGAAACGCTCGAGGGGATCGCGGGTCGACTCCGTTGACGACCGATCGTCCGGAACGGGCCGCTCAGTGCGACACGTTGCGGATCCTCTCGGCGAGCGTGGCCAGCAAGGGGGCCGCGACCCGGGCACGAGGCAACAGGCGGCGCCGGAACTTCTCGCCCGAGACCCGCAGGACGCGAATCCCGCCGGCCTTCGGCCTCGCCGTTGCGCTGCGCGGGCTGCCGTCGAGCATGGACATTTCACCGACGACCTCGCCCTCCGCCAGCACGGCGACTTCCCGTTCTCCGTCCGGCGTCGTCACGCTGACGGAGGCGCGACCCTCCAGGACGACGAAGAAATCATCGTTGTCCACGTCGCCTTCGCTGCACAGCGTCTCGCCGGGCCGGAACGTCTCCTCGGTCACGAACCCGCACAGGTCGTGGAGGTCCTCGGGATCCAGACCGGAGAACAGACGAATCCCACGTAGGTACTGCATCTTCTGTAGATCGGCGAGACCGTTGAACGGGACGTAGGGCGGGGCCGGCTTGCCGAAGAGGATGCGGTGGGCGATCTCCCGTACCAGCGGGTCCGCGTCCTTCAACCCGCCGCCCACGATCCGGCGGGCCCCGGGCTCGTCCGACTGGCTCGCGACCCACACGATGGCACCGCGAAGATAGCGGTCCGAGGAGAGCGCCAGCCTCTCCCTCGCTCGCGCCCAGGCGGTCTCGTCGTGGACCGGTTCCGTCGGGACGGGGTCGACGATCCACGGCTCGAGCTGGCGAACGATCTCCACCCCCACGCTGCAGGTTTCCGCGAGTTGTTCCACGACTCGGCGGCGTGACTCACGGTCGCCGCCGAACAAACGGAAACGCAGTGCACGGACCGACTCGCGCGGTCCGATGGCCTCCAGCACCTCGAAAACCCGGCAGATCGCGGCGCGCTGGTCGCGTAGAAGAAGGAACGTCAGGAAGGCCACGCCGTCGGTGACGCGACCCGCGCTGAACGTCTCGAGATCCCGGCGCACCACGCGAACGTGCTCGACCCGATCCCGCGCCCGCTGGACCAACGCCCCCGCACCGCCACGCAGTTGCCGGAGCAGCCGCTCGTGGTCCTCCGGCGTCACGCCGAACGCCAGACGCAACGCGTCGACTTCCGCGTCGGAGGCACGGCGCAGCAGCGCCTCGGCCAGCGCCGCCTCGTAACCCTCGAGCTGCGCCCGTCCCTCGATGCCCGCGCCGTCCTCGCGCTCGAACAGGTCGCGCTCCTCGGCGGACAACCGGTCGATGACCTTGGCATGCTCCCGCTCGGAGATCCCGAGCTGCTCGCGCACGCCCTCGAGCAGCCGCAGCTCGCCTTTTCGCACCAATCCGTCGGCGATCATCTCGCGCACCGTGCTGGCATAGGCGGCGACACTCTGCTCGTGTGCCAACTTTCCGGCTTTGACCCAGCCGTAGACCTCGCGCGGGTCGTCCGGCGGCGGCTCATCGAAGGGCCAGCTCTTCAGCAGCTTCGCGGCGCCCTTCTCGCGGATGAAGTCCTCGTGCGTCCGGTTCCAGCGCTTCACCAGGAACAGCGTCGCGAGTAACGGCATCGTGAAGGCCACGACACGGGTCCCGCCGGGAACCTGTCGCAACGACGGCGCTCCGGCGAAGAAGTAGAAGATCGAGAACGCCGAGAAGGCGGCGAGGCCCAGCGCGAGATGCCGGCGTCGCTCGGGTTCATCCACCACGCCGGCCATCGAGCGCTCCACGAGCAGGAACACGGCGAGACTCGCCGCGGAGAACAGGGTCAAGGTCAACGTGGCCGCAACGACTGCGGGAAGCTCGGGCCAGAAAAAGAACCCCTGGCCGAACCAGAGCTCGGCATCGACCAACCGCCGGGTCCAGCGGCCGTCGAAGTAGGCCTCCCAGTCGCCGTGGCGCAGCCAGTAGTAGGTGTAGAAGGCGAGCACGAGGCCCGGGAAGGCGAAGGTCGCCAACCGTCGTCCCGACGATGTCAGGTCGCGCCAGTAAGCGTTCTCGGCATCGATGTCCGGACAACTGCTCTTGCACGCGGTGCAGCGCGTGCACTGCGAGTTCGGTGTCCTGCGTAGCGAGCGCGGCTCGGTGTAGAGCCTCTCGACGAACGACACCGGGCAGAAGAAGTTGCACCAGGTCTTCCCTGTGAAGATCGTGTTGGTGACCAGAGCGGCAATCGCCAGCACGACGAGCAGACCACCGAGCCAGCGACCGTCGCCGTTGGTGGCGACCAGGCGGAAGACGAGCATCGCCAGCAGCGCCGCGAACGCGATGCCGAAGAACCAGCGCTCGAACCAGCGCGGCACGCGCCGTTGCGCTCCGCGGTTGAGCTTTCTCCCGATCTCGCCGAAGAAGGCCAGGGGACAGATGCGTCGCCAGCGCCCGTAGCCCATCAGCACGATGGACACCGGGAGCAGGGGCAGCAGCATCGTCCAGAAGACCCGCGGCTGCACGTCGGTGACGAAACCGAGCACGACGACGCCGACGTAACCCACCACGAGGAGGACACGCACGAAGGCTTGGGCCCGCGTGAGACCGGGTTTCGACCTCGCCGCCACAGCCGTCTCCGTAATCGGCTAGTTGCCGCCCGGGGCAGCCCGGGTTTGCAGGCTGCGCAGGAACGTCAGGAGGGCTTCCCGGTCGGTCGCGGCGAGCGCGGCGTACGCGTCACGCGATTCCTGCGCCTCGCTGCGCCCAGCGTCTCCCGGAGCCGGCGGGTCGTCCTCACCGTGCCAGCGAATGGCCTCGTCGAGCGTTCCCGCGCGGGAGTCGTGCAGCCAAGGACCGGTGCTCCCGACGCCCCACAGCTCCGCCGTCAGCCATACGCCCGGGTCGACGACCGCCTTCTCCCCGTCGATCGTCAGCGGAGTCCCGTTTGCCGTCAGCGGATGCTGCGGTCCCGGCGGGTCGGCCAGCTGCCGGCCCATCTGGTGCCGCTTCAGATCGCCGTAGGAACGCACGATCGCACCCCCGTCCGGGTGCGGTTCCAGTCGCGGCTCCTGGGCGTCGACCAGCAGATCGAAACGTGCCGGGCGGGCCGGGTCGTAGTTCTCGTCCTTGCCGGCCAACCGCTGATTGTAGTAGTTGCCGTTGCCGCGGCTGGTCGGCTCCTCGAAGACGGTGTCCTTCAAGTGCAGTTCGGGGACGTGGCAGTCCGCACAGCCGACCGAAGCGAACGCTTCTCGCCCACGATCGATCGTCTCCACGGTCGCCGCGTCGGGCGCCGCCACCAGACCGAGCTCCGCGAGCCGCCCGATCGACTCCGGGGTCTCCTGCGATGCGGTGTAGACGGCCATCGCGGTGACGTCGCCGACCGAGAACTCGCGCTCGACGCCGTCGCCGTCGGGATCCGGGTTGTAGTCCTTGCCCGGTGGCGGGAACCAGGTGATCTCCTCGGCCAGCATCCCCATCAACCCGGCGGAGGCGCCGAGGGTGACGGTGCGCACCGTCGGCGCGAGTCCCTTCCAGAGCAAGGGACGGACGACGAGATCGACATCGATTCCTTCGAGACCCGAGAGATCGAGCTCGGTCTCGCCCGAGGCGCTCGCGGTCGCGGCGAGCTTGCCGTAGGAGATGCCCTTGGACTCCAGCGCTCGCTCGACCGTCGTTCCGGGCGCTTCCCCGGCGGCGGTGAGCGCCTCGTCGCGAATCGCCTGAAGGTCTTCCGTGATCTCCTGCGCCAGGAGCTGGACGACGCCGTTACCCCACAACGATGTCGTCGACCTCTGCACGAACGGAGGCAATCCGTCCTTGTTCAAGTCGAGGGCGCGATTCGTCGAGGCGAGGCCCGCCGCGGCCGCTGCGGGGTGGTTGTGGCACTCCACGCAGGACTGCGAGGAGACCATGCCGCCGCCCTTCCCGCCGGTCGGCGGCACGCTGAACCTGTTCAACGGGGTGCCGTCGGGCAGGCGGGAGATCCCGACCCCGTCGAGCCCGTTGTAGGGCGTGTGAAAGAGCTCGCGGCCGGCCTCGAACAACTGCTCGTGGTCGTAGTCACCCGCGGCGATGGCCGCCGACTCCAGGTGCGCCTCGAGCGGGAAGGCGGGCCCTCCTGTCAGGTCGACGACCGGTACCTCGTCCGGCTCGACGGACGCGGAGCAGCCGGCCAGGGCAACTGCCAACAAAACGGCAAGACAACGGGCGCGCGAATCAAAGGACATGACGCTACTCCTTGTTTACGGAACGTCGCCGAGTTTACCGCAGTCTCCCGGCCGGGCGCCGGGAGACGTCCCGGCCAAAGGCTGATCCGCAGGCCCAATCGGGGAAGATTTTCCCGGGAATAAGCAATCTTCCCTATTTCTTTCCCGCGGCACCGGTGGTACCACGTGTGCAAGATCGGACAGTCGGTCGTCGCCGGACTGTGCCGACGCGACGTGTCCGATCGGACTTAGCTTCGAGCAATGGAGGCCATCATGGCTTTGCAGACAACGGAAAGAACCACGAACAAGCGTCTCCTGGGTTGGGTCAAAGAGATGATCGATCTCTGTTCCCCGGATCAGGTTCACTGGTGCGACGGTTCGCAGCGCGAGTATGACGAGTTGTGTGCCCAGATGGTCGACACCGGGACGTTCGTCAAGCTCAACGAGGAACTCCGCCCCAACAGCTTCCTCTGCCGATCGGACCCGGCGGATGTGGCCCGGGTCGAGGACAGGACGTTCATCTGCTGCAAGAATCGGGACGACGCGGGCCCGACGAACAACTGGGTCGAGCCGGTGGAGATGAAGTCCACGCTGCTGAAGCTTTTCCGGGGCTGCATGGAGGGGCGCACGATGTACGTGATCCCGTTCAGCATGGGGCCGCTGGGCTCGCCGATCGCCCACATCGGCGTCCAGATCACCGACTCGCCCTACGTCGTCGTCAACATGCGGATCATGACCCGGATGGGCAGCCAGGTGCTGGACGTGCTCGGCGACGGGAAATTCGTGCCTTGCATGCATTCCGTCGGGATGCCACTGAAACCCGAACAGGAAGACGTCCCGTGGCCGTGCAACGCCGAGAACAAGTACATCGTCCACTTCCCCGAGGAGCGCGAGATCTGGTCCTACGGCAGCGGCTACGGCGGCAACGCGCTGCTGGGCAAGAAGTGCTTCGCGCTGCGCATCGCCTCGACCATGGCCCGCGACGAGGGCTGGATGGCCGAGCACATGCTGATCATGGGCGTCAAGTCGCCAGGGAAGGAACCGACCTACGTCGCCGCGGCCTTCCCGAGCGCCTGCGGCAAGACCAACTTCGCGATGCTCGTTCCGCCCGAAGCTTACGAGGACTGGAAGATCTCGACCGTCGGCGACGACATCGCCTGGATCAAGCCCGACGAGACCGGGAAGCTGCGGGCGATCAATCCCGAGGCCGGCTTCTTCGGCGTGGCGCCCGGCACGTCGTACGAGACCAATCCCAACGCGATGGAGTCGATGAAGGCCAACTCGATCTTCACCAACGTCGCGCTGACCGACGACGGCGACGTCTGGTGGGAGGGGATGACCGCCGAGCCGCCGAAGCACCTGATCGACTGGAAGGGCGCAGACTGGACGCCGGATTGCGGACGCGTTTCCTCGCACCCCAATGCCCGTTTCACCGCGCCTGCGGCGCAATGTCCGACGATCGACCCGGCGTGGGAGGACCCGGCGGGCGTCCCGATCAGCGCCTTCATCTTCGGCGGGCGGCGGACCACGACGACGCCGCTGGTCTACCAGGCGTTCAACTGGAATCACGGCGTCTACCTCGGCGCGACCGTGGGTTCGGAGACGACGGCTGCCGCGACCGGAGAGGTGGGCAAGGTCCGGCGCGACCCGATGGCGATGCTGCCGTTCTGCGGCTACCACATGGGCGACTACTTCCGGCACTGGATCAAGATGGGCAAGCGCCTCGGCGAACTGCCGCGCTTCTTCCACGTCAACTGGTTCCGCAAGGACGACGAAGGGAACTTCCTCTGGCCCGGCTTCCGCGAGAACATGCGCATCCTGGAGTGGATCGTCGAGCGCTCGCGCTTCGGCGCCAAGGCCAAGGAGACGCCGATCGGCTGGGTGCCGCGCTACGAGGACATCCGCTGGGACGGCCTCGACTTCCCGCGCGAGACCTGGGACGAGGTGATGGAGGTCGACCGCGAGACCTGGAAGGAGCAGACGATCCAGCACGAGGAGCTGTTTCTCAGGCTCAGCGACCACCTACCCAAGGAACTGATCCTCGAACGGGAGATGTTGGTTTCCAGGTTGTAGGTGGCTCGCCTGTAATCTCGTAAGCTAGCGCTTGCCGACAGGGTACGCCGGCCCGGCGGGAGGACAGGCGAGGTCATGGAGCGACGGACGTTTCTGAAGAACGTGGCGCTGGCCGCCGCGGCGAGCGCGCTCCCGGTTCGTGCGGCGAACGGGCCTGACCCGGACGCCCTGATCATGGACGCGATGGGGGAGTTGCGGCCGATCTACGAGCCGCCGCTGGTGCGCGAGATGCTGGCCAGCGGTATGGACTCCATCACGGTGACCCTCTGCGATCCGAAAGCGTAGGGCGCCGAGGCGCTCGAGCTGGCCGTCGACGGGTTGCTCGAGTACGACCGCTACCTGGCCGCCCACCCCGACCTGTTCCTCAAGGCGACATCCGTCGCCCAGGTCGATGCGGCACGCAGGTCGGGACGGCTGGCGGTCTTCTACCTGTTCCAGAACGCCACCCAGTTCGGCGACGATCTCGATCGTGTCGAGATGTTCCGCCGACTCGGATTGACGAGCTGCCAGCTCACCTACAACGAGCGTAATCTCGCCGGCGTGGGCTGCCGAGCGGAGGGGGACGACGGAGGACTCACCGACTTCGGCCGCGCGCTGATCGAGCGAATGAACGACGTGGGGATGCTGCTCGACCTCTCGCACGCCAACATGTCGACGATGGCCGACGCGATCCGCCACTCCGGCAAGCCGGTGATCGTTTCTCACACCGGGTGCGACGCCGTACACACCCACGTCCGCAACACGACCGACGCAAACCTCCGGCTGCTGGCGGAGCACGGTGGCCTGGTGGGCGTGTGCCAGCTCCGGCCGTTCCTGACGTTCAAGAAAAAGGACAACCTCCACGCCTACTTCGATCACATCGACCATGCGGTGAAGGTTGCCGGGGTCGACCACGTCTGCATCGGGAGCGACCGTGACCATCGCGTGATCGAGATGACCCCCGAGTACGAAGCGGAGCTGCGCGCCGAGGAGGGCAGCCAGGTCGTCAGCCACGAGCTGCCCTACTTCATCGACGAGCTCAACGGCCCCAGCCGGATGGAGGTCGTCTGGGACGGGATCGCGGCGCGCGGCCATTCGCAGGACGACGTGGAGAAGATCATGGGTCGTAACCTCTATCGCCTCTACGCGGACGTCATCGGCTGAAGAATCAAGCGGGGCCGCGTGACCGAGCCCATCGGTCGTGCGCGAGCCGTGTCCGACCGCTTCGGTCTCTTTTCGGACGAGTCCGGCGGTACCGAGTTCCTGGAATTCTCATCCCTGTCGCCTTCCGTACCACGATCCCGCCCGATTCGCGCGACCGCCGGCAAGTGCACGGCGTACGCGGAATCCCTGACGCAGGCAGGTCCCGGAAGGCGGACAATGTCTCATGGACACATCCCCCCTGGAGTGAGCCATGAAACAGAAAAACAGGCTATTCGGACCCCATGTCTGGATCATCACCGTACTTCTCGTCGCCGTTAGCAGCTTCGGACCGGCGGCGGATTGCGGCAAGTGCGACGAGCCACCCGCCAAGCGGACCAGCGGGATACCGTGCCCGTTCTCGGGCGGTGCCGAGCCACCGGTCGAACGAACAGACGGCTGCTGGGGCATGCGCGCCGAGAAAGACCAGCGTGCCGGTCGGGGCGGTGTCGGCGACCATCACGACACCATCCACGCATTGCTCGACAGCCACGACCTGATCGAGCGGGAGGTCGTGCAGATCGAGGGCGGCGTCGAGACCACGACCACGAGCGCCGATCCGCAAGTGGCCGAGATGATTCGCAAGCACGTCCGCGACATGAAGCAACGCGTCGAATCGGGTCGCGGGATGCGCTGGTGGGACCCGACCTTCAGCGAGGTCTTCAAGCATCACGACAGGATCCTGATGCAGATCGAAGACCTGGAATGCGGTGTCCGGGTACGCGAGACCTCGACGGATCCCGACGTCGCGCAGCTGATCCGCCAGCACGCCATCCGTGGCGTGAGCGAGTTCGTTGCCGAGGGACACCGACGGGCGAGGCAACCGACCCCGCTACCGCCGGACTACGGCAAGGAGCCGGAAGAGCCCGGCACGCACTGACCGGCGCCGGAGGGCCTAGCCCACCGGCACGATGCTCTGGTCGCGCCGAATCGCTTCGCTGCTAGTTGAACTTCGCGGCACGCGAGACGAGCGCGTCCGTCCCGGTCTTGTCACCGGGGACGGGAAGCCCCGGGTGGATGCAGCGTGCCGGACACTTCTCGGCGGCCTTGACGAGTTGGGCGTAGGTTCCGAGCTTCACGTCCGCAATGAACGCCTGTTTGTTTTCGTCGTACCGGAAGAGTTGCGGGTTGATGTTGATGCAGTCGGCGCAGGACGTGCAAAGCGGCGTGTCGATGTACGCCTCCTCGATGATCGGTGCGCCTTCCGGTTCCGCTGCCTCCTGAGCTTGCCCGGCGGGAGCCTCCGTGCCGACGGCCGCCGCGGTCTCCGCGACGGGGGCGATCTGCACGGCGGGTGTCGACGGCGCCCCGGGTGCCTCCTCGATGCCCACCAGCCGGCGCGCGAGGCGTTCCATCGCCACGCGCACCGCCTCGGCACGGGCCCGGTCGAGCTCGACGGCGTGTCCCGCCTCCTGCACGTTCGCGCGCACCTCTGCGCGTGTACGCACGTCGATGCGTGCCGTTTCGGCGGCGCGTCTGGCGTACTCGTTGTCCGTTCCCGCCAGCTCCTGCAGGATGCGCCACGCACCCAACCGGTCACGACAGGCGTAAGCCAGCTCGCGCGTGATCAGCGCGCGGGCGAGCTGCCCCTCGCGGACGACCCAGATGAACGGGATCTTGCGTGTGACCGATGCCGGTGGTGCGGCCAGGTAATCGGCGAGCTCCAGCTGCTCCGTCGACCAGGCCTCCACAGGGACGATGCGGAAGTGACCGCGATAGGCCGGATCGAGCGCCACGGCGTGGGCGAAGCTGAACGGCTGTTCGAGTGAAACTTTTTCACCCTGCGCGTCAAGGTAGTCCACCGCGTACACCGGCCACGAGCGGTCAGGCTGTGGGTTGCCCTCCAGCTCGAACCGTTCCGCCCAGTTGGGACCCGCCTCGGGGTCGTAGACGAACCCCGGCATCGCGCGCGCCTGCTCGGCGGCCTGCAGCTGGATCCACGCGGGTACGCTCGCATTCCAGGCCGGAACCGAGACGAGCGCGACTCCCGGCCGGAGCGAGTGAGCCATCCTCTTCAAGCCGCGGGCGAGCCGAGCGGGGCAAACCAGGGAAGACTGGACCACGAAGGCCTCGCGGTGGGCAATCGCGAGATAGCCCAGCCCGGGGTGGAAACCGGACAACCCTTGCCAACTCTCCGCGAGTCGGAAGTCGGAAGTCGTCTGTTCGACGAGAACGTGCACGGGGCGACCCGAACGGATCAGCTCGGAGAGTGCTCCCAGCCCGGCGCCGCGCAAGCGTGCGTCGGTCTCGAGCACCACCAAACGGGGCAGGGCAAGCAACTCGTCCTCGTGGAGCCCCTGCCACCCCAGCCGGGCCAGCGGTTCGTCGTGCAGATCCGGATCGTACGCCCCGTCGACTTCGAGCCGGGCGATGCGGATCGCACGGAACAGATCGGTGAAGCCCACCGCGAGACCGTCGAACACTCCGATCGCGGCCCCGAGGCCCCTTGGGTGCAGCAGCTCGCGCACCCCGGGCGCACCGGCGAGACCGGGGCAGGGGTCCGGTCGAACCAGGATCACATCCGTTTCCGCGTCACCCGCGAGGCCCTCGCGCAACGTCTCCAGCGCGCTTTCGATGCGTTGCCGCCGTAGGTCACCCAGACGCTGCGGTCCGCGGCGTCGACGCAGCTTCTCCGCCAGTCTCTCCGAGTCGAGCAACTCCGCCGCATGGCTTCCCAGAGAGGATCCGACCGTTTCGGCGGAAAGCCCCTCCGGGGAGTGCCCGTCATCGATCGAGATCAGCTCCTCCAGACCCCGACACAACGTTTCGATTTCCTCGACCAGCCGTTCGCGACGCTCACGACGCACCTGACGGACAGAGGCGACGTGCACGTAGGCAGGCGTGTGTTCGTTGAGATCGATCAGCCTGGATTCGGGCGAGATCTCACCGAGTTTTCCGCGGACACGCTCGATCTCCTCGTGCAAGGTCGCACGGCCCGCATCACTCAGATCGAAGCCCTGCTCGAACTCGCGCCCGACCTGCGCCAGCACCGCCGCCGGATCCGTGGGATCCGGGACACGTGACAGAACCTTGCCGGCGGCCGCGGAGAGTCTCTCGAGGTGCTGGCCCACGAACTCCGAATGCTGACCTTCTGCCTCGAGCTGGGCGAGTGCCCCCTTGGCCCATTCGTTGAAGGGTCGCGTGACGGGTTCATCCGGATCCACTCCCGGATCGACCAGCAGCGGGTACGTCAGGTTCCGAGAAGCCGGCGGATCGAGCGCATCGAGCACGAGCGGATGCAACGGCTCGGCCGAGGTCGGTTCGGCGCTGGAGTGCGCACCCAGCGCCGTCAGGTGGAACGCCCGCGCCGCATCGCGCCACCGGTCGTCGTCCTCTTCGGGGCCCACCGGCATGTCGGGCCGCGACCGGGACCTTGCGGGGAGACCCGGTGCCCGCGACTCGCGCTCGGATTCGAGCGCGGCCACGTCGACCCGGATCGTTGCCGCAGCGGCCGGGGTCTGGTCGCTGCGCCGCTCCGCCGAATCACCCAGCTCATGCGCCCCCGCCGAATGATAGGCGTCGACCATCGCGGAACGCACGGCATCGGGATCCGTCAGGTCGAGTCCCGTGCAACCGCTCAGGTCCAGCCAGTGGACGCGCAGGCCCAGCTCGAGCACGAGGGCCCGCGTCTCGGGTTCGAGTTCTTGCCACCAGCCATCGGGGAGCGGCCCGTTCGCGACGATCACCAGCGTTGCGCCGTCGTCCAGGTGCAGGAGGATCGTGGTTGATTCGAGATAGGACGGGTGCGCGCACAGGGCGACCCTCGCCGCCCGGTCCCGCTCCGGAGGCTCCGGGCGACCGAGCGTCAGCGCATCCCGGTCGAACGTGAGCTCGACGTCTTCCTGCTCGGCCGAGATCCGCAACGCGACATCGAGAAGAAAGGCCTCCGCCCATGCTCCCGCCGGGCGGGCGGTCAGCACGACCGGTTCGCGACCGGTCTCCACCGTACGGGATGCGGGGCGTTTTTCGAGACCGAGCACATCGCGAGCCGCATCGATCGCGTCGGGGCTTTCCAGCCGATCGCGCAGGACCGGGATCGCCGTCAAACCGCCGGCGATGGCGGCCCGCCGGCCCGCTTCGAGGAAGCCGTCGTCGCCGGGCACGAAGAGCAGCCGTGGGATGTCCGCGACGGCACGAGCGAAGGACGCCGCCGGGAAAGGTCGCAACAGGTGAATACAGACTACGCGGCAACCGACGCCTTGCGACTCCAGCTCCCGCGCGAACCGTCTGGCCGCCGCATTGGAAACGCCGCTCACCACCAGGCCGAGCTCGGCGCCCTCGGGGCCGTCGACCGTCACGGGCGCCACCGGCCGGCCCGTCAATCCTGCCACGAACTGAAAGGCCTGCGCGGCCTCCGCGAGAATCGACTCGTTCGACAAGCCTGCCGGCTCACCGGTTCCCCCCCGCCTCGCGTCGAGCTCGTGGACGACATCGGTGTCGGGAAGGGTCACGCGATCGACCGATCCGGCGGGCGGAGGAGCGAGCGTACACAACCCTGCCGCGCCGATGCGACGAGCCAGCTCGTGCGCCACGAGACAGTGATCGACGGCGTCCTGCGTGACCGATGCGGCCAGCTCGAAGGCAAAGCCGCTCGTCACACCCGACCCGTTTCGATGGTGCACCCAAGGGACGCGAGTCGAGGCCGTCGGGCTACCGAGCTGGCCGGCCGTCGGCGGAGCGAGCAGGGTGGCGGCGCGCCGGCCCCGGTGCGCCAACCCTTCCGCCACGGCCGGCCGGGATACGGCGCCCGCCCCGCAGAGCCGCCGCTCGGCCTCGTTGATCGCCGCCGCCGCCGACCGCACGACCGTCTCGCCGCGTGCCCCGGGCTCGGTTTCTCTGTCGGCGCGCTCCATCGGATCCTCCGGCGTCAGATGAGGTGGCGATCGATCTCCGCCTGCAAGCATTCCAGCCGGCTTGGTGCGTCCATGCCGATCCCGCGGACCGATTCGTCGTCGTAACACGGGTTGTCCGGGTTTCGATAGAGCAGGCCGATCGGCGTGTGCTCCTCGTCGACGGCATAGGCGCGCGCCGCATCCAGATCGGCCGGATCGTGCTCGGCCTGCGTCTTGAACGCGGCTTCGAACTTCGGATCGATGTGGATGCCGTCGGCGTGCTTGAGCAGCTTCAGGCGGGACGGGTCGTCCTGGAAGCACTTGAAGTCGTCGGGCATGAAGTGGGAGCAGCGCTGCAGGATGCGGACGAAGGAGAGCCCGCGGTGCCGGTGGGCGGCGGCGATCGTGGCGTACACGTGGGCGACGTTCCAGTCCACACTCTGCGCGACGAACGAAGCGTTCGTGATTCCCAGCGTCACCGAGAGCGGATTGAGGGCCGGGAGCACGACACCCGCGGGGTGCGTGTTGGATCTCTTCCCCGCCGGGGTCGTCGGCGAGGTCTGCTTCTTGGTCAGACCGTAGATGTTGTTGTCCAGCATCATCACGGTCATGTTCATGTTGTAGCGGATGGCGTGGATCCAGTGCGCCGTGCCGATCGCGCAGCAGTCGCCGTCGCCGGTGACGACGAAGACGTGCAGATCGGGGCGCCGCGACCGGACGCCGCAGGCGACGGGGAGCGCGCGTCCGTGAAGCCCGTGAAACCCGTAGGTCTTCATGTAGTGCGGCAGCCGGCTCGAGCAACCGATGCCCGACACCATCACGGTCTTCTCGGGTTCCAGCTGCTCGTCGCGGGCGAGACGCTGGATCGCTCCGAGCACCGTGAAATCGCCGCACCCCGGGCACCAGCGCGGGGTGTTGCCGGTGTAGTCGTCGAGCACGAACTGCCGCTCTTTCGGTTCGAGCTCCCAATCCATCTTGACGCCGTACATCCGGTCCTCCTCAGTCTCCGTTGAGTCGGGCGAGCTCGTCTTCGATCACGCCCTGAATCACGTCCGGAGGCAACGGGATACCCAACACCCGCGACCAGCAGTCGACATCACAGAGAGTATGTGCACGCAACAGCACCGCCAATTCCGAATAACGCCGATTCTCGGGCTGCACGCCCGGATCTTCCGGAAGATCACTGTAGTTGAGCTCGATCGTCTTGACCTTCTTGAAGCGCGCGAAGATCTCGCGCAGCCCGGGTTCGAGCGGCGACAGGAAGCGCAGGATCAACGACGAGACGCTGCCGCCCTTCGCCCGGACCTTGTCGACGGCCTCCTCGATCGCACCGCGGGTCGAGCCCCAGCCGACGATCAGCAGGTCGCCCGTCTCGTCGCCGTAAACCTTGGGCGGTTTGAGCGTCCGCTGGAGGGTCGCGAGCTTGCGGCTGCGCGCGGCCATCGACAGCTGGTTCGTGGCCGAGTCGTAGACGACCTTGCTGTCACGGTCGTGCGTGAGTCCGGTCAGGACGTATTGACCGCCGCGTTGACCCGGGATGGGCCGCTGCGACAGACCCGTCTCGGGGTCCCAGTCGTAGGGCGGCACGTCCTCGTCCCAGGGAGACTGATCGATCGGCGGCGCCAGCCAGTCGGGCTGCACGACGGGTCGAGCGAACGAGGTTTGCCCGTTGGCCAGGTTGGCGTCGCTGAGCACGATCACCGGGCCACGGAACGCCTCCGCCAGCTTCCGTGCCGTGATCACGAACTGGAAACACTCCTCGATCGACGACGGCGCGAGCACGATCTTCGGCGCATCGCCCGGAGCGCCGTTGACTGCAGCGTTCAGGTCCCCCTGCTCGACGCGTGTCGGCAGACCGGTCGACGGGCTGCCGCGCTGCACGTCGACGATCACCAGCGGCAGCTCGGCCATCACCGCGAGCCCGATGAACTCCGTCTTGAGCGCCAGGCCCGGGCCCGAGGTGACCGTGACGGCCGTCTTGCCCGCGTAGCTGGCGCCGAGGGCGAAGCCGATCGCCGCGATCTCGTCCTCGGCCTGGTGCAGGAAGCCGCCGACGCGGGGGAGCATTGCCGCCAGGTAGTGCGACACCGAGGTCGCCGGTGTGATCGGGTACATCGAACAGACCTCGATGCCGGCCGCAACGACTCCGAGGGCCAGCGCCTTGTTGCCGTTCATGACGACGCGTTCCTCGGTCGACGGCTCCACGGCCACGCGGTACCGGAAGTCGACGTTCTTCTCCGCCCATTCGTATCCGGCGCGTACCAGGGTCTGGTTCGCGGAGACGATCTTCTCGCCCTTGCGCCCCAACCTCTGTTCGATCAGCGTCTCGATCTTGGTCAGGTCGCGCTCGTAGATCGCGGCGATCATCCCCAGCGCCCACATGTTCTTGCCGCGCCGCGGGTCGGGGACGATCTTGCGGCACTCGACGTCCATCGGGACCTCGATCACGACGTAGCCGCGTTTTTTGAAGTCCTTCTTCGCCTCGACGTACTGCCGACGGATCTGCTCGTCCGGCGAGTCGGCCCAGACGCTCTCGAGGAACAGGATCGTCCCCTCACGCAGGGCGCCGTCGGCGATGCGGTTGTAGAGAACCTGTTCGTTGAAGGCGACCACGACATCGGCGGCCCGGCCCATGTTGGTGACCGGGGAGCCGGAGATGCGGATCCGGTTCCCGCTGGCGCCGGCCTGCGAGCGCGGCGGCGGCTCGATCTCGGCGGGGATGATCTCGACCGTCCAGACGCCGTTGCCCATCTGGGCGCTGACCGTGCCGAACATCTGGCCCGCGGTCTGCGCGCCCTCTCCCGAGTCGGAGACGAACTCGACGATGTGCTCGTCGACTTCTTCGATCCTGGTCGCTTTTGTATCAGGTTGGAGCAACGCACACCTCGATCGATCCGCGGTGGCCGGCGCGATCAGTCGCCGGTCCCGTAATCGTCCCAGTAGGCCTCGAAGATGAGCTCGTTCTCGGTCGCCTCGTGGCGTCGCAGCCGCGCGATGAACAACTGGACGCGGGCGTTGATCTCACGCAGTTCGTAGAGCTCGGCTTCGCGCATGCCACCGATGATCTCGATGATTCGCTCGACCTCACGTTGCAGTTTGGGATGCTCTTCTCGTAGGACCCGCAGGCGTTCGTGGACCATCGGGTTGCGCTTCGGCAGATCGGTGAACAGGGCGCCTTCCTCTTCGGCCTCGAAATGCTCGCGCATGGTGCGGGCCAACCCGGGCAGGTGTTGCATCAAACCGCCGATCCAGCGACCGGCATCCTCCGGGCGCCGGTCGAGGCACTCTTCGAGGGCCACGACATATTGCATGCACTCGCGGTGCTCGTCGAGGGTTTCCTGGAAACCGCGGGCGGCATTCGTTTCGGTGTCGTGCTTGTCGGACATACAGGAATGGTGCTCCAACAGCGACTGTATGTTAACCCGGGGCAGAAATTACATTGGAGCTTCCCTGGGGTCAATGTTCGGAAACCACGTAGGCCGGTAAGGGATCTGCCTCAAATCCCCTTTATTTGCAGCCGAATCCGTTACACTAGGCAGCCGGGTGGATCCGGTACGAGGGGTTGGGTGAGTATGCCGTCCGACAACACGAAGCATCCGTCGCGACGCGCGATGTTGCACATCCTCGCCGTCGGCGGTGCCGCCGGCGTGATGTGGAAGCTCGGCTGGTTCGATCGATTCCGCGGGCGGGCCGTCACCCGCACGCGGACCTTGATGGGCACGCTCGTCAACATCACCGTGCTCGGCGATCGTGATGCGGCCGAGGCGGCGTGTGAAGCGACCCTGCAACGCATGGCCGGTCTCGAGGCCCTGCTCAGCCGGCACCGGGGCGACAGTGAGCTGTCGCGTCTCAACGCGAGCGGTCGCCTCGAAGGGCCTTCGACGGCCCTGCTGGACGTGCTCCGGTTGGCCGACCGCGTCGCCCGCATGGGCGACGGTGCGTTCGACGTCTCGATCCAGCCCGTGCTCGACCTGTACCTGGCCGACGGACCGCTCCCGGGTCCCGAGGCGATCGAGCGGGCCTCAGAACGCGTGGACTACCGCGCCCTGAGCATCTCCGACGACACGATCGAGCTGGCCCGTCCGGGCATGCGCCTGACGCTCGACGGCGTGGGCAAGGGCTACATCGTCGATCGCGGTCTCGATGTACTGAAGGAACGCGGCTTCAGCAACGTTTTCGTCGATGCAGGCGGGGACTTGGTCGCCAGTGGTCGGCGCGACGGCCGCTCGCCGTGGCGCGTCGGGATCCGCGCCCCGCGTCCGGGCGTCGCCATGCGGACCCACTTCGATGCGTCGGACATCGCCGTCGCCACGTCGGGGGACTACATGCAGGCCTACACCGACGACTACTCGAGGCACCACATCGTCGATCCCCGCAGCGGCCATTCGGCGCCCGAGCTGGCCAGCAGCACCGTGATCGCGCCCAACGCCGCGACGGCCGATGCCCTGGCCACGCTGACCATGGTGCTCGGCGCACGCGCCGGGCGCGATCTGCTGGAGTCGTTGCCGGGCTGCCAGGGGTATTTCGTCTCCAAGCAACTCGAGATCACGCGCACCAGCGGGTTCGTGACAAGTTGACCGCCGAGACGCCAGCCGCACCCTGGCAAACCCGCACTTTTTGGCCCGAAACCTTCGGGTTTCCACAGATGTCCCCGGTCACCGTGCGGGTTATAACTCCAGGTGAAAGCACGTGTTACGTGCAGGTGCGGGTGTGCGCATGGTGATCCTGACCGCAGTCGGAACGATCGGCGGCCTGACGGTGCTGCTGGCCTCGCTGCTCGTGCTGGCCAACCGCAAGCTCCACGTCGAGGAGGACCCGCGCATCGACGTCGTCGAGGAGATGCTGCCGCACGCCAACTGCGGCGCCTGCGGCTTCCCCGGCTGCCGGCCGTTCGCGGAGGCCCTGGTCGACGGCGCATCGGCCCCGGGCAAGTGCACGGTCAGCTCCGATGAGGGCCGCGCCGAGATCGCCACGTTCCTGGGCGTGGATGTCGGCGCCGAAGAAAAGCGCGTCGCCCGGCTCGCGTGCGCCGGTGGCGCTAACGTCGCGCGAAACCACGCGCGCTATCATGGGCTGATGAGCTGTCGCGCCGCGGCGACGGTTGCGGGTGGCGGAAAGAGTTGTTTCTGGGGCTGTCTCGGGCTGGCGGATTGCTACGAGGCGTGTGACTTCGACGCCATCCGCATGAACGAGCAGGGCCTTCCGGTCGTCAGCGAGGCCAACTGCACGGCCTGCGGAGACTGCGTCGATGCCTGCCCGAAGGACCTCTTCTCGCTCCACCCGGTGAGCCACCGGCTGTGGGTCGCCTGCAAGTCGCTGGAGGCCGGCGACGAGCTGCTCGAGGACTGCGAGGTCGCCTGCACCGCGTGCGGGCGCTGCGCGATGGATGCACCGGGTCTGATCGAGATGAGCGAGAACTTGCCGGTGATCGACTACGACCGGAACCACGCGACACGCGAGCCGATCCAGCGTTGCCCGACCGGGGCGATCGTCTGGATGGATGCCGAGGCGGGCGCGATCAAGGGCGCCGCGGCCAGGAAGATCCTGCGTCGCGGGCCGCTACGGGACGCCGCGACATGACACGCGACACCTAGGAAGGTAGGGGAGTTCGATGGGTATCCTGACGCTGGGCCGTAAGAAGAAGGAAACAGGCCGCAAGAACGACGAGTCGTTCAAGTATCCCGGCGTACGCGCCGCGATGGACGGCAACACCGCCGTGATCATGTGCGAGCGCGAGTCCACCGACGCCGCCGGCGCCTACCCGATCACGCCGTCGACGCAGATGGGCGAGTACTGGGCCGAGAACGCCGCGTCCGGTCACGTCAACATCTCCGGCCGCCCGCTGATCTTCATCGAGCCCGAGGGCGAGCACGCGGCCGCGGCGGTGACGGCCGGCCTGTCGATGACCGGGCTGCGCGCGGCCAACTTCTCCTCCGGCCAGGGCATCGCCTACATGCACGAGTCGCTCTACGCGGCGGTGGGCAAGCGGCTGACCTACGTGCTCAACATCGCCTGCCGCGCGATGACCAAGCACGCGCTCAACGTGCACGCCGGCCACGACGACTACCACGCGGTCGACGACACGGGCTTCTTCCAGCTCTTCNNCGGCGCCCGGGCGATGACCAAGGCCAACCTCAACGTGCACGCCGGGCACGACGACTACCACTGCATCGACGACACCGGCTTCTTCCAGCTGTTCGCCAAGAACGCGCAGGCGGCGGCGGACCTGAACATCATCGCCCACCGCATCGCCGAGCTGTCGCTGACCCCCGGCGCCGTCGCGCAGGACGGCTTCCTGACGACGCACCTGATCGAGTCGATGCTGGTGCCCGAGCGCGAGCTGATCGCGGAGTACCTCGGCCGCCCCGACGACATCATCGACACGCCGACGCCGGCGCAGCGGATCATCTACGGCGACAAGCGGCGCCGCATCCCGCTGCTCTGGGACGTGGACAACCCGGTGATGGCCGGCCTGGTGCAGAACCAGGACTCCTACATGCAGAGCGTCGCCGCCCAGCGGCCGTTCTTCTTCGACCACCTGCGCGAGCTGGCCGATCGGGCCTTCGACGAGTTCTACGAGCTGACCGGGCGGCGCTACGGCCGTGTCATGGGCTACCGCACCGACGACGCGGACTACCTGATCGTCGGGCAGGGCAGCATGGTGCAGACGGCCGAGGCCGTCGCGGACTACCTGCGCGAGACACGCGGCATCAAGCTCGGCGTGGTGGACCTCGTCATGTTCCGGCCCTTCCCCGCCGATCTCGTGGGGCGCTTGATGCGCGGGCGTAAGGGTGTCGCCGTGCTCGAGCGGCTGGACCAGCCGCTGGCCGTCGACCTGCCCCTGATGCGCGAGATCCGCGCCACGATGGCCAAGTGTCTCGAGAATGGCCGCGAACCCGACCGGCCGGTCTACCCCGATCTCGCTACGTACCGGGAGGCGGCGGACGTACCCCCGCTGTACTCCGGCTCGTTCGGCATGGGCAGCCGCGACCTGCAGCCCGAGGGCATCGTCGGCGCGGTCGAGAACATGCTGCCCGACGGAGAGAAGAAGAAGCTGTTCTACACGTCGATCGACTTCATCCGTGACAAGGCCGTGACGCCGAAACAGGAGGCCTACCAGCAGACGATCGCGGAGTCCTACCCGCACGTGAAGGAGCTGGCGGTGCGCGGCTCCGAGAACCCCAACCTGATGCCCGAGGGCAGCATCACCGTGCGCTTCCACTCGGTCGGCGGCTGGGGCGCGATCACCACCGGCAAGAACCTGGCGATGACGCTGTTCGACCTGCTCGGCTACCACATCAAGGCCAACCCGAAGTACGGCTCGGAGAAGAAGGGCCAGCCGACGACCTACTACCTGTCGGCGGCGCCGGAGCCGATCCGCGTCAACTGCGAGTACTTCTACGTCGACGTGGTGCTCTCGCCCGACCCCAACGTCTTCCACCACACCAACGCGCTGGCCGGCCTGAAGGAGGGCGGCGTGTTCATCATCCAGAGCGATCAGCGCACGCCGGAGCAGGTCTGGGAGAACATCCCGGTCCCGTTCCAGAAGATCATCCTCGACAAGAAGATCCAGGTCTTCTGTCTCGACGCGTTCAAGATCGCCCGCGAGGAGGCGACCGACCCCGACCTGCAGCTGCGCATGCAGGGCATCGCGTTCCAGGGCGCTTTCTTCGCCGCCTCTCCGGTCATGCAACAGGCCGGGCTCGACGAGACGCGTCTGCTCGAGGCCATCCGCAGCCAGCTGCAGCACAAGTTCGGCAGCAAGGGCGCGCGGGTCGTCGAGGACAACATGCGAGTCGTCAAGCGCGGGTTCGACGAAATCGAGCGCGTCGTTACCGAGCAGATCACCGAGCCGAAGCAGGGTGCGAAGGCGGCAGGCAGCGAGCCCGACATCCCGCTGATGGTCAAGACGTTGCCGCAGAGCAAGGCGCCGATGACCGACATCCACCGCTTCTGGGAGCAGACCGGCAACTTCTACGCCCGCGGCATGGGCAACGACAACCTGACCGATCCGTTCATCGGGCTCGGCGTGATGCCCGCCTGCTCGGCGCTGTTCCGCGACATGACGGGCATCCGCTTCCAGCATCCCGAGTGGATCGCCGAGAACTGCACGGCCTGCGGCGACTGCTACACGGTCTGTCCCGATACGGCGATCCCGGGCCTGGTCAACGAGGTCTCCCAGGTCCTGGACACGGCGGTCAAGCGGCTGCGCAAGAACGGCGACAAGCTCGAGCAGCTGCCGCGTGCGGTGCGGCTGATGGAACGTCACCTGCGCAAGCTGCTCAACGACGCCAAGGAGACCGATCCGGTCGCCGGTCTGGTCGACGAGGCGATCGACAGGACGATCGCCGCATCCGACCTCGAGGACGACGACAAGAAACAGCTCGAAGCCGAGTTCGGCCGCTTCCGGGAGCAGGTCGACGGGTTCAAGTTCGCACTGTCGCGCCCGTACTACACGTTGCCCGAGAAAGACCGTGCGGGCGACGGCGGCCTGCTGTCGATCACCGTCAACCCGTACACCTGCAAGGGCTGCATGGAGTGCGTCGAGGTCTGCGACGACGACGCGCTGCGACCGGTGCCGCAGACCGACGACTCGATCGACAAGCTCCGCCGCGACTGGGACTTCTGGCTCGACCTGCCGACCACGCCCGAGAAGTACATCCGCGTCGACGACATCGAGGAGGGCATCGGCGCGCTGGAGACGATCCTGCTCGACAAGGCCAACTACCTCGCCTTCACCAGCGGCGACGGCGCCTGCCTGGGTTGTGCCGAGAAGACCGTGATGCACCTGTTCGTCGCGACGGTCGAGGCGTTGATGCAGTCGCGTATCACCCAGCACCTGGACAGACTCGACGCGCTGATCGGCAGGCTCCAGGAGCAGCTCAGGCTCAAGCTGGTCGAGGGCATCGACCTCGATTCGCCGGACACCATGGCCCAGCTCGTCGGCGAGATCGGCGAGCGGGACGTCACCCTGGCCAGCATCGCCGAACGCCTCGAAAGCGAGACCGACGGGCAGCCGATCGACCCGGACTGGTTGCGCCGCATGACCGGGCTGTTGACACGGCTCAAGCAGTTGAAGTGGCGCTACACCGACGGCACCCAGGGCCGCGGCCGATCGAAGATGGGCATGATCAACGCGACGGGCTGCACGTCGGTCTGGGGCAGCACCTATCCCTTCAACCCCTACCCGTTCCCCTGGGCCAACCACCTGTTCCAGGACTCGGCCTCGATGGCCATGGGCGTCTTCGAGGGCCACATGGCCAAGATGGCCGAGGGCTTCAAGGCGATCCGCATGGCCGAGCTCGAGCTCGCCGGCGAGTACGACCCGGCGGAGCACGACGAGTTCTTCACCTACTTCAACT
>JABAOE010000715.1_pt1 | contig 35243 bp, 37 predicted proteins | sample 7062141 | NCBI WGS metagenome assembly JABAOE01 (sample SAMN14538627, study PRJNA623070) | marine sediment metagenome | biome: marine biome [ENVO:00000428]; feature: marine pelagic biome [ENVO:01000023]; material: deep marine sediment [ENVO:00002113] | place: India: Gulf of Khambhat ...
GCATCTAAGCGGGAAGCCCCCCTCAAGATTAGATCTCCCTGGACTCTCGAAGTCCCTGAAGGTCCGTTGAAGACTACGACGTTGATAGGCTGGGTGTGGAAGCGCAGTAATGCGTGCAGCTAACCAGTACTAATTGACCGTGAGGCTTGACCATATAACACCCAAGCGGTTTCGAGCTCGGGTGTCGAATGCAACAGCCCGTGCGCCTTTGATTACGGCTTCCAGATTGTTTACCGGTTTACCTGGCGGCAATAGCGAGTGGGAACCACCCGAAACCATCCCGAACTCGGTAGTGAAAACGCTCTGCGCCGATGATAGTGTGGGGTTTCCCCATGCGAAAGTAGGACACCGCCAGGTTCTTATTCAAAGCCCCTGGTGCCGTTAGGCACCAGGGGCTTTTTCATTGCCGCGGGAGACAACACGACGCGAGCGATGCCGGGACGATTATCGGGCGCTACCAGCGCGGCAATCTGTTGCAGCGCCTGGAGAATGCGCTGATCGAGGATGGCTGCGATCCTTACCGACCGACCTAAGGAGGCGCGCCTCGTTTGCATCGGGATCCTCTGCACGAGAGCATCCCGGGCGCACACATGGAGCACGGCGCGCGCCGCCGGCTCGCGCTACAGAGCGTCGAGATTGAGCTTCAGGGACTCACCGAGCCAGAGAACGAGCTCCGTGTGGTCGTAGATGTCATCGCCGGTCACGCCGTGCACCAGCACGGTCAAGCCTTTTCGGTTCATCGCCAGCCACGGCACGATGGTTCCGAACTGGTCGGCCTCGAAGGCGATCTGGAAGCTCCAGCGCGGATGGGGGCCGACGTTTTTCTCGTGGAACCGGCCGACCGTGTAGTCGAACTCCTCGCCGATCCGATCGCGCAAGGTGCGCGCCTGCTCGACGGTGTTCGCGTCGAAGTAGACGTGCGCGTGGTAGCCGCTGATAGTTGAATCTGACATGTCTGCTCCGGAATCGGGTCTCCTCGATGGACGCCGCTAAGATACGCCGTCAGCGGGGCGTTCAATGGCCTGACGCGGGCACGCGCCGACATCCAGCACGACCTTGATGACCCCCGGCCGGCGGCTGTGGGCGAAAGCCTCGACGCCATCGGCAAGCGCATAGCGTGCGTCAATGAGTGACTCCACGTCCACCCGCCGCTGCTCGAGCAGGCGCAGCGCCGCTTGGAAGGGGCCGCAGCGCGAGCCCATCACGCGCAGCTCGTCGACCACCAGCGGCGTTACATCGAGCTCGGACGTTCCTGCGTAGGTGCTTTTCAGCACCAGCGTGCCACGAGGTTTCAGGGCGCGAAGAGCGATGGGCAGCCCCGCCGGGCTGCCGGTGCACTCCACCGCCATGGCGAATGCGCGCGCCTCGATCGCCTCGGCGCGCACGGTCTCGGCGACCACGCCCTCGAGTCGCGCCAGCTTGCCCGCGCTGCGCCCGGCAGCCACGACGTGCACCCCGCCGGCAGCGAGCGCCCGGCATACGAGCTGACCGAGACGCCCGACGCCGAGCACGAGCACTCGCTCGCCGGAAGCCGGCCCGCAGCGCTCGACGACGTCGAGCGCCGCCGCCAACGGCTCGGTGAACACAGCGGCGTCGTTGCTCACGGTGTCGGGCACGATGTGCAGGTTGCCGGCCGGCAGTCGCAGATACTCGGCGAAGGCGCCGCTGCGCCCGCGAATCCCGAGGGCGGTGCGAGCACGGCAGTGCTTGCTGAGGTCCGCCAGACACTCGGGACAAGCGCCGCAGGCCGTATTGATCTCCCCGACAACGCGCTTGCCCGCGAGCTCCGCAGGTCCTTCTTCGACGATTCCGACGAACTCGTGACCGGGCACGCCCTGGAAAGGATACAGACCGTCCAGCAACGCCAGGTCGGTGGCACAGATGCCGCCCGTCAGCACCCTCACACGCGCCTCGCGCGCCGCGTCGATGGGCAAATCGACGTCGTCGCGATAGCGCAGGCGACGGTCCTCGAGCCACAGCGCCTTCACAGGCAACGGCCCCAAACGCAGCGACGATGCGTCGCGCAAGAATTTAAGTTGTTGTCATAACCCATTGAAAGAATGCCATTTATCAGAGAAATAAGCACCGCCGGCGGGCGCGCGGCCGAACCGCGGCGCGGTTGTCCCGGTTGGGCAATTCCGCTAATGTTCGGGGTGACGGCCTCTGGTTTCGGCGGTCGTTCCCTCGGGATCCCATATCATCAACCGTTAGGCGGGCTTTAAATGTTCGAGTACGACCAGGCGATCGTTGACACACTTCTGCACGACAACCAACGCTTCCAGGAACTGTACAAACAACATCACGAACTCAAGGAGAAAGTAAAGAACGCCGAGCTCGGCGTTCTGCCCATAGACGCGGCGACCCTCGGAACTATGAAGAGGGAGAAACTTCTCACCAAGGACAAGATGGCGGCCATGATCGAAGAATATCGCAGGGAGCACGCCTAGCGCGCGGCCACGCGTCGCGACGACGCTCTCGCGACATTCGGTGCCGGATGTCAGGCATCGGCCAAGCCCCTGTGGGGTCGACCCGCGGGGGTTTTTTGTGCATAGGGACCCCATTCGCCCCGCCCGTTTGCGAGCACATACGGAGCCTCACGAGCAATGCCTGACGCGCGCGAGCAGCAAACCACTGACGCAGCCAAGCGGCGCCTCAGCGTCACGGTGTTCAGCGATTACATCTGCCCTTTCTGCTACGTCGGCGACGCGCGCCTCGACACGCTGCGCGATCTCTACGACCTCGACGTCGACTGGTGCTTTTTCGAAATTCATCCCGATAACCCCGCCGAGGGAAAACCGGTGGAGGAACTGGGATATCCGCCCGAGCAGTGGAAGCGCATGATGGAAAACCTGGAGCAGATGGCCGCGCATGACGGCTTGCCGCTCGCACCGCGCACATTCACCACCAACTCCCACAGCGCGCTGCTGCTCGCGCAGGCAACACGATCGCTCGCACCGGAGCGTTTCGAAAGACTGCACAAGCGGCTATTCGAAGCCTATTTTTCAGAGCAGCTGAACATCGGAGATCGTAACGTGCTGCGCACGATCGCCGAGGAGTGCGGAATCTCGGCGCACATCGTCGAGCAGGCGTGGGGCGAGCCGATGTTCGAGCAGCAGCTGCGCGATCAGTTCTGGCGCGCCGCGCAAATCGGTGTGCAGGGCGTACCCGCTTTTCTGTTCGGGCGCTATATCGTCTCGGGCGCGGTGCCTGCGGAGACACTCGCGCGTGCTGCACAACACGTCCTCAATGAAACGCCCGGCGAGGAGGCCGACCCATGACCGAGGAGATCTTTCGACAGGATGCCTACATGAAGGAATGCGAGGCCCGCGTGACGGGCGTCGACGAGTCGGGGATCCGCCTCGACCGCACCGTGTTCTATCCCATGGGTGGCGGCCAGCCGGGCGATACCGGCCTGCTGCGTCTGCAGGACGGCCGCGAGGTCCGCATCGGTGACACCCGCAAGGACGAGGCGTCCGGCGACATCGTCCACGTCCCGGAGAGCGAGGCCGGCACCGATCTCGTCGGGCAGCAGGTGTGGGCGTGCATCGACTGGGATCGACGCCATCGACTGATGCGCATGCACACGCTCATGCATCTGCTGTGCGCCGTGGTGCCGGCGGGCGTCACCGGCGGATCGATCCGTGACGGCAGTGGTCGCCTCGACTTCGATTTGCCCGAAAGCACCCTCGACAAGGATCACATCACTGAAGAGCTCAATCGGCTGATCGAGGAAAATCATCCGGTCAGCGCACGCTGGATAAGCGACGAGGAGCTCGCAGCGAATCCTGAGCTGGTGCGAACCATGTCGGTGAAGCCGCCCATGGGCACCGGCAAGGTGAGGATCATGGAGGTCGCGGGTGTCGACCTGCAGCCGTGCGGCGGCACCCACGTGGCCGCAACCGGCGAGATAGGGGCCGTGCGCGTGAGAAAAATCGAGAAAAAAGGCAAGCACAACCGGCGCGTCAACGTGGAGTTCGCCGAGTAGGGGGCCGACACGCTCGTGGCGGGCAGCGAATTGATTGACGTCTCGTCGCTGACCGCGCTCGCTACCGACGCTCTGTGCCGCGCGGGCGTGGCGCACGACGACGCCCGTGTCTCGGGCCGTATCCTCGTCGAGGCCGACATGATGGGACTCGGCACCCACGGCGTCGTGCGCCTTCCCGACTACGTGAATCGATTGCGCCTGGGCGGTATCGATGCGCGCGCCGCGGTTCACATCGACAGGCGCGGTGCGTCGGTCGCGATTGCCGACGGCGGCAACGGTCTCGGCACCGTCGTCGGCACCAGGGCGCTCGCCGCTGCCCTCGAGATGGTGGAGGCGAGCGGTATCGCCTATGTCGGCTGCAGGAACAGCAACCACTTCGGTGCGCTCGCCCCCTATGCCCTGCAGGCGTGCGAGGCCGGCTACGTGCTGATTGCCGGCAGCAACGCGTCGACGACCATGGCTCCCTGGGGCGGTAAGGATAAGCGCATTGGCAACAACCCCCTGTGCGTTGCAGCGCCCTGTGCCGACGGCACGCACTTCATTCTCGATATGGCCATGAGTGTCGCCGCGCGCGGGAAAATCCGCGCCGCGCAGGCGGCCGGCGCTCCGATTCCGCCAGGCTGGGCCGTGGACCGGGACGGAATCGCGACCGTCGATCCCGGCGAAGCGCTGGCCGGCATCCTCCTGCCCATCGGCGCTCACAAGGGATCGGGGCTTTCGATGGCGGTGGACATACTCTCGGGCGTGCTCACCGGCGCCGGCTTCCTGACGGGGATCTCGTCCTGGTCCGAGCGCCCCGCCGAGCCCTCAAACCTCGGGCACTTCTTTCTACTCCTCGACCCCGCGCGATTGGTCGGACGGGATACCTATGCATCAGCGATGAGCCGATTCCAGGCCATCGTGCTGAGCACGCCCCCCGCGGATCCTGCGCAGCCGGTCTTACTGCCGGGGCAGCTCGAGCAGACGCGCCGCCGGGCGGCGCTCGAGAGCGGCGTCGCCGTGCGCGCCGATCTGCTCGCTTCGCTCAGAGACCTCGCGGGCGGGCTAACCTGACCCCCCCCACGGCGCGCCGCGCGCGGCGTCAGGCCAGCAGCACTTCCTTGGCCTGATTGATTTTTGCGGCAATGTACGTCGAGCCGCCGCGATCGGGGTGGTTCTTCTGCATCAGGCGGCGATGCGCCTCGACGATCTCCTCGCGGCTGGCGCCGGCTTCGACGCCGAGAATCTCGCGCGCCTCGGCCTGACTCATGCGCGCCGCTTCAGCGGCGTGCTCACGCCCGGGGCCGCCGGCATGCTCGCGCCAGTCGTCGCCGTGCACGCGGTCGAGGTAAGCCTCGAGCACGCTTGCCGACTGGTCGTCTTCGGCGCGACACACGCCGAGAAGGTCCATCAGCTCGTCGGGGCCGAGCTCGGACAGCCGCCGGCCCTTGAACGTTCCGTCGAGCACGACCCCTTCCATCTCGCCGGTATCGTGATTCAGTGACATGCGCAGATAGCGGGTCTCGACGTCGGAGACGTTTCCGGCGCTGGGTCCGGCGGCGCCCTTCATCGAGTTGCGGATGCCCTTGAACATGTTGGCCATGCTGACGACGGACAGCACGCGTTGGCCGATGGCGAATGCGGCGAAGATGGCCGCTATCACCGGATTGAGATGACCAGTGACCAGGAGCAGGAGCAGGATGCCGAGGCCGCCGAACAGCAGCATGCGGCCACGGATGCGCTTCTGCTGGCCCGAGGGCGCACGCTTGTACCAGCTTATGAAAAGCAGCACTCCGACAAGAAGTGCAAGGATGATGACGGGATGCAACGCGTCTAGTCCTTCTTGAGCTGCTGCGTGAGTCGAAGCGCGACGCCGCCCTGGCGCCGACCGAAATTCTCGAGCGCTTTGCGCCCGCCCGCCGCGTACACGGCAACGGCGCTCAGGAGGTCTCGCAGTTGTTGGGCGCTGCTCGCATCGAAGCGGCAGTAGGCTCCGCCGCTCAGGCGCGCGATCTCGCGAAAGGTGCGTTCAGCGGCCGCGTCGTCTCCCTCGTGGAACATGAACGCGGGCACGCCGAGAATGCCGAGCTCGCCCGCCACCTGGCACAGCACGTCGATGTTCTCCTCCATGCAGTCGCCCACGAAGACCAATGCATTGACCTTTTCCCGCTGCGACTCGGCGACGGTGTGTTTCAGCACCCGCTCGATCTGGGTCATACCCCCCGAACACCGCACGTCGCGCATCTGTGCAAGCAGATCGGCGGAGCTGCCGAGCCACTGGGAGGCGTGGAACTCGCGAAATCCGCGGTAGTAGCACAGCTGCACGTCGAGCCCGCCGAGGCTCTCGGTCTCGAGAAACATTTCCGACTGGATGTGACAGGCACGGTCCCAGGTGGGTTCGCGGCTGGCCGTCGCATCCATGGCAAAGATCAGCCGGCCGCGCGTGCCGCTGGCCTTGACCAGAGGCGTGCTCGCCACCTTGGCGAGAAACGCATCGATTTCCGCCTTGTTGGATTTGGCCGGTAACTTGTCTGATTTGCTCGTCATGCCCGCCCGTGTTTTTCGCCCACAGGCTGGTATTTTACCGCATCGGTAGCCGGTGCGGTTCGGCCCCTGCACGCTCGGGTCAGAACTCAGCGCCGCCGTAATCGCTCTGAACGCGCTCCTGGAAGCGCTTGACCGCGCGCATGGAGACGCGCAGCGCCTCGCGGGCCGGCGCGGTCAGGTCTCCGGGGGCGACCTGCTTGTCGAGGGCGACACCGGCGCTTCTCTGGGTAAGCTGATGCATCAGCAAAATATCCAGAAGCTCGTCGTAGGCTGCCGACACGGTGGCACCGAAGTCATTGCTGAGCACGCCCTTGCGCACCAGGGCATCGATGCGATCGGTGGTGTTGCACGCGCTGATCCCCGACGCGAGCGCCATGATGCGTGCGCCGTTGGCAACGATGCGCATGCCGTTGCGCTTGACGTCGACTATCTCCGATCCGTCTTCCCTGTCGGTGGTAATCAGTCGATTGAACCAGTTGATCGGTGCGCGTCCCCTGGCATCGTCCTCGGCCATGAACTTCAGCAATCCGGGATTGTCCTCGAGCCGCCCGTTCAGGTGGGCGCGAAGGTCGCGCACCAGTCCGTCGTCTCCGTACTGGGCGTTGAAATCAAATACGATGTTCGACCAACGCGCAATCTTCTCGTTGGGGCTTCGGCTCATGCGGGTGATCTGCGCCTTCCACTCCGACAGCGATTTCCGGTACATGGAATTGCGCGCCATGATGTCGCCGGGGCAGAGGATATATCCCACGCGATCGAGATTGACATTGATGCGGTCTGCGTAGTGGTGGAACCAGGCGTCGATCTCCTTTGCCTCGTCCTCGCGGTGATCCGCGAGTATCAGTCCGTTGTCCTGATCCGGATCCAGCATCATCTCTCTGCGGCCACCGGAGCCCATGATGATCAACGAATAGGGAATCGGCGGCGCGCCGCGGCCTTCGGCTTCGAGCTCTGCCAACGTCAGCTCGATGCAGCGTCGCTGAATTGCCAGATGCGTCTCACTCAGCGTTCGAATTGCGACGCGCGCACGCCGATTGGTCTCCAGGGCACGCTCTGCGACATGGCCGATGTCGAGAAAGAATCTCGCGAGCTCCTCGTGACTCTCCGCCTGAGCGATGCGTGGAAACACCCCGCTCTGGTGCGCGCGCAGCTCGTGGACAATGTCGGTTTGTGAGAGCATGCCCGCCGGCCGCCCCTGCTCGATGACCACCAGATACTTGCAGCGCTCGCGCTCCTGGAGATCCTGCGCCTGCCACAGGGGCGTATCGCCCGTGATCGTGGTCGCGGGCTGCAGCGCATTGGCCGCCGGCTCGCCCGCCGCGTCGACGCCGGGCTGGGCGAGGCGCTTTGCGAGGGTCCGGTAGGTCACCAGGCCGCGCAGCCGATCGGCGCTGTCGACGATCGCCAGGCTGCCGACGTTGTCCCTGAGCATGATCTCCAGCACTTCACGAACGCTGGCATCGGGCGGGCAGGCGCTGAGCGGGGTGCTCATGATGCTCGCCGAGGATTTCGTCAAACCGCCGGCGGCGATATGGGCGGTGACGCTGCGGGCGCGCAGGCCGGTGCCGATGAGCCGGTTTATGGCGTCGAACAGCGCCGACTCGCGGCGCTCGGCCTCGCGCAGCGCCGCCGCCGGCAGCACCAGCAGCTCGGTATCTTCGCCGACCACCGCGCTCGAGGCGTAAGGGGAGTCGCCGAGGTAGCTCGAAAGGCCTACGAGATAGCCGGGAGTCGCCTTGTCCCTGCGTCCGTCGGCCCGCTGCAGCTCCACCTCGCCGCGGCGTACAATGTAAACCTCATCGAGAAACGGCTGCCCGACCTCGAACAGGGTCTCGCCGGCGTCGATCCGCCGTTTCGTGGCCGCGTCGAGCAACGCTTCGAGCACCGCCGGCTCCAGGTCACGAAACCCGGGCGTCCGGCCTATCAGCTGAGCGTCCGTGGGCTCTTTCATGGATGCGCCGGGCAGCGGACGGCGACAAAGATTTTTTTACCCGCCTGCTGGATAATCACGTCTGCATCCGGAAATAGCACCGACGAATGCCGGGAAAACAATCATGACAGAAAAGCTCGACGAACGCGCGCTCAATTACCATCGTTATCCCGTGCCGGGCAAGCTGGCCATCACCGCAACCAAGCCCCTGGGAACCCAGCAGGACCTGGCGCTTGCTTATTCACCGGGTGTCGCGGCCGCCTGCGAGGCGATCGCCGCCGACCCGGGTGAAGCATCGCAGCTCACGGCGAGGAGCAATCTCGTCGCGGTCGTGAGCAACGGCACGGCCGTGCTCGGTCTCGGATCCATAGGTCCCCTGGCGGCCAAGCCGGTGATGGAGGGTAAGGCGGTTCTGTTCAAGAAATTCTCCGGCATCGATGTTTTCGACATCGAGGTCAATGAGACTGACATCGATGCGTTCGTCGATATCGTGGCGAGTCTCGAGCCGACCTTCGGTGGCATCAACCTCGAGGACATCAAAGCGCCGGAATGCTTCGAAATCGAGAGAAAGCTCAAGGAGCGCTTGTCCATTCCCGTTTTCCACGATGATCAGCACGGCACCGCCATCATCGTCGGCGCCGCAATCCTGAATGGTCTGCGGCTGGTCGGAAAGAAGATCGAGGACGTCAAGCTCGTCAGCTCGGGGGCCGGTGCCGCTGCCCTGGCGTGCCTGTGTCAGCTCGCCAGCATGGGCATGAAGAAAGAGAACATGGTCGTTACCGACATACACGGCGTCGTGTACAAGGGCCGGAAGGAAGAAATGGACCGATGGAAGTCGGAGTTCGCCATCGAGACCGAGGCGCGTACGCTCGGCGACGTTATCGAGGGCGCGGATATCTTTCTAGGCCTCTCCGCCCCCGGTGTGCTCACGCCGGAGTTCGCAAAGCGCATGGCGGCGCAGCCGCTCATTCTGGCGCTCGCCAACCCGTATCCGGAAATCACCCCCGAGGACGCCAAGCGCGCCCGTGCCGATGCGATCATCGCGACCGGGCGCTCCGACTATCCGAACCAGGTCAACAATGTGCTTTGCTTCCCGTTTATTTTCCGCGGCGCGCTCGACGTGGGAGCGACGGAAATCAACGAATCCATGAAGCTTGCATGTGTCCACGCATTGGCCGATCTGGCGATGGCGGAAACCTCCGAGGTCGTCTCCAAGGCATACGGCGGTCAGCCCGCGCCCTTCGGCCCCGAGAACCTCATCCCCAAGCCCTTCGATCCGCGCCTTATCAGCAAGATCGCGCCGGCCGTCGCGAAGGCCGCGATGGAAAGCGGCGTTGCCACGCGGCCCATCGAAGATTTCGAGGCCTACCACCAGCAACTCACGACTTTCGTCTTTCGCTCCGGCCTTCTCATGAAGCCGATCTTCGACGCCGCGCGCAGAGCGCCCGCGAGGCTGGTTTACGCGGAAGGCGAGGAACGGCGCGTGCTTCAGGCCGCACAGCAAATCATCGACGAGAGGCTCGCTGAGCCGATTCTCGTCGGGCGGCGCAATGTCATCGAGATGCGCATCAAGCAACTGGGGCTGCGTATGGAGCCTGACAAGGATTTCGAGCTGGTCAACATCCACAAGGACAGGCGCTTTCGCGAATACTGGAGCGACTATCACGAGCTCGCCGGTCGTCGCGGCACCTCCCCGGACGAGGCCAAGGCCGTCATCCGCACCCAGAACACGGCCGTGGCGGCGCTCATGGTGCGAAGGGGCGAGGCGGATGCGATGCTTTGCGGTACGGTGGGGCGTTTCAATCAGCACCTCAAGCATGTCGACGACATCATCGGTAAGGCGGTTGGTTTACGGGCTTTCTCGACGCTCATCGGATTGATCCTTCCCAGCGGAACTTTTTTCATCTGTGATTCTCACGTGACACCGGACCCTGGTGCCGAGGAGGTCGCGGAGATGACGATGCTCGCGGCCGAGGAAGTGCGCCGCTTCGGAATCGTTCCCAAGGTCGCGCTGCTATCGCGGTCGAACTTCGGCACCAGCGACATGCCGTCGGCCGTGAAAATGCGCGAGGCGGTGCACATCCTCTCCGAGCAGGCGCCAGAGCTCGAGGTCGACGGCGAGATGCACGCCGATGCCGCGCTCTCGGAGTCCATCCGCCATGCGGTGCTGCCTGACTCGCGCCTGAGCGGTCAGGCTAATCTGCTCATCATGCCGAACGTGGACGCCGCGAACATCGCCTACAATCTTCTCAAGATGCTCGGCGGCGGGGTCACGCTGGGGCCGATTCTGGTGGGCGCGGCCAAATCTGTTCACGTCGTCACGCAATCGGCGACAGTGCGCGGTCTCGTCAATATGAGTGCGCTCGCCGTCGCTGGCGTCAGCGTGAAAAGAGCGGGTTGAGCGGTATGTCGAGAATTCGATATCTGGCCTACGGCTCGAACATGTTACCGCGACGGATCGAGCTGCGTTTGGGTTCCTGCGAGACGGTCGGCGCGGCGAGCCTGGACGGCTACGCGTTGCGATTCCACAAGCGCGGCGGCGACGGGTCGGGCAAGTGTGATGCATTTCACACCGGTGACCCGGCCGACATCCTGTTCGGCGTGGTCTATTCTTTGAGCCGTCATCAGCGCGATATGCTCGATGATTTCGAAGGACCCGGATACGCGTCGCGGGAGGTTGCAGTTCGCACGCGCTCGGGGATTTTTACGGCTTATACCTATGTGGCGAGGGAAGGGCACGTCGAGCACGGACTGCAGCCGTTCAGCTGGTACAAGTCCATTGTCGTAGCCGGTGCGCACGCTCATGGGCTTCCCGTGTCATACATCGAACGTCTTGCAGGCGTAGGCGCCTTGAACGACCCGGATCGGGAAAGACATGCTCACCACCAGGCGATTGTCGAAGCATCCGTGCACATGCCGCTTGGCGGCCCGTGAGCCGCGCCTTGCGCACCGCCCCCTCCGTCTGAGAAGCCTCCGTCTGCCCGGCGCGCTCTTGCTGCTCTCGGCGGTGCTGCTCGGCTGCGCGACGCCGGGCGAGGAGGCCGGCACGAGCCTGTGCCCGGGCGTTGCTGCGGGAATTCCCGTCGATGCCGACGGCTGCCCGCTTTACAGCGACGCCGATGCGGTGCCGGACTACCTGGACAGATGCCCCGGCACCGAATCCGGAATCAGGGTCGATGCGAGCGGGTGCCCCGTGGACTCCGACGTCGATGGCATCGCCGATGGTGCGGACGCCTGTTCGAGCACGCCCGTTGGCGTGAGGGTCGACGCAAGGGGCTGTCCGCTCGCCGGCGAGCGCATCGCCATCGTTACCAACATCAACTTCGCTTTCGATCGCGCCACAGTGCGCGAAAACGTCCAGGAAAGGCTCGATCGGGTCATACTGCTTTTGAAGGAGATGCCCGAGGTCGATGTCGAGATAGTCGGATACACCGACGACACCGGTTCCGCGCAATACAATTTGGGGCTGTCGCTGCGCCGTGCCGAGTCGGTGCGTGATTACATGGTTGCCCGCGGCGTCGCTGATGCACGCCTGAGCGTTGCAGGCCGCGGCGAGTCCAGGCCGCTGGTCTCCAACAGCACGCCCGAGGGCCGCGCCGTCAATCGGCGGGTGGAATTCGTCGTGCGCTAGCTCATCGCGCGGACCTCTGCCGCCCGGCGCGAATCAAATGCTCGTTTGATCCAGGTATCGGGGTGGCAGTGACGTGCCGTGCGAGGAGATATCGGTGAGCTTGATGTGGTGCACGCCGTCGCTCTCGACGATCAGGTGCTTGCGGGAAACATCGCGCAGGCTCGCGTCGATGACGACGTCGCTGCTCGAATCGCGTCCCACGACGTTTCGGCCTGCCCGCAGCTCGGAGTCCTGACCACTCTCGTCGACAAAAAGCAGCTTGTCTCTCAAAAGTATCCGGCATTGATGCTTGGCAAGCAGCAGCTCGACGGCGCAATCCTGCTCGAGGTCGAGCTCGACCGTCTCGCCCTTGGGAAGTCGACTGAAGGCGATCTCGTGGCGTTCCATCTCCACGAGGCTGTTCAAATCGAGAAGCATGGTATCGCGTAATCGTGCGCTGGGACGGTAGACCGCCGTCGCCTTCGATACGCCGTTGCTGGCATCATCGCGCTGCTGGCGATTGGCATACAGGCACCTCACGGTCTCCTGGCGTGATGCCAGGTATTGCGTATATTTCACCAGCGCGATCTTCTTGTAGCTTTCGGGAACCCCCTCGAGAGCGTTCAGCGCAGCGATAATGGATCGCCAGCTGTTGTCCTGAGAGATGACCGAGGGCTCGATGCTCTTAAGCTTCGGGCCGATGGTTGTAATGTCCTCGAGGGCACCGGCGAGCACGCACGAGAACCGGTCCTCGACGACGCGGATCGCTTCGGCCTCGCGCAGCAGTGCGTCATCGCTCAGCCTCGACAGTGCAGCGACTTTGCGCGCCGGCAGGCTAATGCGGCCGGCGAGGGCGAACTCGAATTCCCGCGGGCTGTTGAAGACGAGGTGCTCGCCGTCGATGCTCAGCTCGAGGGCATCGCTGTGCGTTCTTCTGAACATCCCCTCCGCGCCGATGTGCGGGGCAGGAAGGAAATTCTACGGGCTCAGGGCGCGCAGACAAAGCGTTCTCCGGAAAAAATGTGATGAGTTTCACAATCGCGCGGCGTGAGCGCAGCGCACCAAACGGCATCAAGCCGAGGCCCTGTCCCTGCCGCTGCTGGTGATGCCGGAGCTGTCGCGGCCCCGGCCGAAATCCTCGGGTTGGAACTCGTCGACCATGATGGCGTCGTAGCGCGCCGCGTCGGCTGCCCGCAGCCTGGATGCCTCGTTTTCGTCGATAATGGCCCTCGCGACCGCTTCAGTGATTTGTTCCTCGGGGGTGTCGGCTTCGAGGAGCCCGCTGCGCAGAGCCCGTTGTACCTTGCGCATGACCGATTCGGCCGCGATCGCTGCGCTCAGAGCGTGCTCCACGCGCCCGACCGGGTCATCCGCCTCGCCGATGAAGATGCCGCGGGTCAGCCGATCGCGTGCCGCCGAAGGGCGCATGAGGAGTCTCGCGACGCGCCGGTCGTTGGCATCGTTGGGTGATTCGTAACGCATGCCGAGGGGAAAAACGAGCACGCGAAGAAGCAGAGCAATCCAGCGGTTGGGAAGGTTCCTGAACAGCTCGTCGAGTGCCGTCTGGCTGCGGTAGAGCGCCTCGCGGCAGGACCAGTGCAGCAACGGCCGATCCGCTTCCTTGCGGCCCTGATCCTCGAATCGCTTGAGCGCGGCGGATGCCAGGTAGAGATAGCTGAGCACGTCACCCAGGCGCGCTGAGAGGCGCTCGAGTCTTTTCAGACGTCCGCCGAGCGTCACCATCACTACGTCGGCGGCCAGCGCCAATGATGTGCTGGTGCGAGTCAGCTGGCGGTAGTAGTGTGCGACGATTCCGTTTCCAGGTGTGCGCACCCAGCGTGCGCCGGTCAATCCCAGAACCAGGCTGCGCGCGACGTTGCTCAGCGAAAATCCGATGTGGGAGAAAAGCGCAGCGTCGAAGTCGCGCAGTCCGCGTTGGCGATCCTCGTCATTGGCCGCACGCATCTCGGTCAGCACGTAGGGATGACAGCGAATCGCGCCCTGGCCGAAGATGATCAGGCTGCGCGTCAGAATATTCGCTCCCTCCACGGTAATGGTGATGGGAACACCCTGGTAGATGCGCGCCAGATAATTTCTCGGTCCGGTGCATATCCCGCGACCGCCGTGTACATCCATCGCGTCGTTGATGACCTGCCGCATGCGCTCGGTAAGCTGATACTTGACGATGGCGGAAACGACCGCGGGCTTCTCGCCCTGATCGAGCGCCATCACGGTCATGATGCGCGCGGCATCAATGACGTAGGTGTTACCGCCGATACGGGCAAGCGCTTCCTGGACGCCTTCGAACTGACCGACAGGGGTTTTGAACTGGCGGCGGATGCCCGCGTAGGCCCCGGTGCCGCGGCTCACCAGCTTCGCCGAGCCGGCGCTCAGCGCCGGCAGTGAGATGGATCGGCCGGCGGCCAGCGATTCCATCAGCATTCGCCAGCCGTGCCCGGCCATCTGCGCGCCGCCGATGATCCAGTCGACCGGTATCAGCACGTCTCGGCCTCGGGTCGGGCCGTTGAGGAATGCCTGATTCATGGGCCGGTGGCGTTTGCCGATGCTGATCCCCGGCGTATCGGTCGGGATAAGCGCCAGGGTGATGCCTCGGTGCTCGGCCCCGCCGAGAAGGCCGTCGGGATCCTGCAGCTTGAAGGCGAGGCCGAGCAGCGTTGCTGCAGGTGCGAGGGTGATGTAGCGCTTGTCCCAGTTCAGCCGGATGGCGAGCACGTCCTGCTCGCCGCCCACTGTTGCGCGGCAGACACGTCCCACGTCCGGTATGGCGCTGGCGTCGCTGCCCGCCTCGGGTCCGGTGAGCGCAAAGCACGGGATCTCCTCGCCGCTCGCCAGGCGCGGCAGGTAATAGTCCTTCTGCGCGTCGGTGCCGTAGTGCAGCAGCAATTCGGCGGGACCAAGGGAGTTCGGTACCATGACCGTGACCGCGGCGCTGCCGCTGCGGGTGGTGAGCTTGGCCACCACCTCCGAATGCCCCAGAGCGGAGAAGCCGAGGCCCCCATAACGCTTCGGAATGATCATGCCGAAGAAACCCTGCTCCTTGAGGTACTGCCAGGCCTCCGGGGGCAGGTCCTGGCGCTCGTGGGTGATTTCCCAGTCGTCGAGCATCTCGCAGAGCCGCTCGACGGGCCCGTCGAGGAAGGCCTGCTCCTCTTCGCTCAGGCGCGGCGCCGGCAACGAGAGCAGGCGCTGCCAGTCGGGCCTGCCAGCGAAGAGCTCCGCGTCCCACCATACGGTGCCGGCATCGATGGCCTCGCGCTCGGTGTCGGACATGCGCGGCAGCACGCGCCGGAAGGCGGTCAGAACGTGGCGTGTGATCAGCTGGCGTCGCAAAGGACGCAGATTGAACAGCAACGCGAGTGAGCCGAATGCGGCCCACGAGACTGCGCCGAGGGCACCCTCGATGAATCCCGCAGCGCTCAGCAGGCCGAGAACAGCGGCCCCCGTCAGGGTCCACAGCCACAGCGGCGCGCGCGCGTACGCGAGACCCGTTGCCAGCAGGGCAATCAATAACAAGCCAATCCACACCATCAGTGCCATTTCCAGCAGCCGTTCATGAACAATACGGTTGGAGTGCGCGCATCGGTGGCACCGGACAGCGATGACGAGCGGTCATGCGCCGCTGTCGTCGAGCAGATCACCCGGCACGAAGGTACCATGCGTGGAGAGGTCCGTGAGGCTCAGATTGGCGAGATCGCTGACATCGATCACCAGGTGTTTTCGTGAAACCTCCCGGTACCATCCACCGAGCACGACGTCGTTATCGGGATGCCGGCCGATGGCGTTGACGCCGGATTTGAGCGGGTAATTCACGCCGTTGTCGTCGGTCAGGCAAGGACCATCGGCTGTGCAGAGCTGAAACTCGTGTCTCGATAGCAGTATAGACACTTCCCCATCGGGGGGTGTGCGCAGGTGCACCGTCTCGCCGCGTGGCAGGCGTTTGAATCTCAGGCGCGATGAATCCGGTTGCGGTTCACCTTCCTCCTCGAACTTGAGCGTGGATTTTGCGCCGCTGTCGGGTGCAGCCTCCTGCTGGGGAGGCGGCTCCTGCGCGCCGAAGCGTTGCGCATAGATGCTCTTGACGACGTCCCGCCGCGCAGCGAGATACTGCATGTATTTGACGATTGCCAGATGTGTGTACGCTTCGATGCCGTGGCCACCGCCGGCGATTGCGACGATGATGGAACGCCACTGGTTCTCCTCTGTGACGAGATTGGTGTCGATCTCGCGCAGCAGGGCGCTGACCGCTCCCGGATCTTTCAGCGCGTCGGCAAGCAGGTCGACGAAGCGGCGCTCGACATCGCGGATGGTGCTCGCCTCGCGGCGCAGCTCGCTCGGCGTGAGCCGCATGAGCTGCGCGACGCTGTCGGCCGCAATTCGCGTGCATCCGGACAGAGCGAAGGCGAAGTCGTCCAGGGTGGCGAAGCTGAGCGCGCGCCCGTCCAGTTCGAGTTTGAGTGGTTCGCTGCTCATGGCGCGTTCACCCGCTTCCAGGCCCCGGGCCGCCGGACGGCGCGAGAAGGACTCGGTCGATGAATTTTAGACCGGAAACGACAGTAAGAAGGGCCCTTCTCCCGCGCCGGCGGGGCAATCTTGCGCTGGCGGCCCGGACAGGGGGAGAATGCCCGTAGCCACGTCGGCCGATGGCGTATCGGCCAGGCGAGCTGCCGAGACCTGAGATCCTGGGAATTCTCCAACGTGTATGCGAAAGGCACATCCGGCCGGGCCAGATTCCGCGTTTTTACGGCGCCGGTGCTGCTGGGCGCCGTCCTGCTGGTCGTCTCGAGCGTGCATGCGCCCGGCGTGCGGGCCGCGCTCGACCCCGTCTCGAAAGTCGGCGTGCGGGTGGTGGCGAGGCCGGCAAACGCTGCGCATGCTTCGCAGGAATTCGAGCTTCGTGACGGTGGCGCGCTGCGCACCGGCGACGGCCTGCAGCTGCGTCTCGAGAGCGACGCAGACGCCTACGTCTACGTGTTCGCCCACGGAAGCAGCGGCAAGGCCATGCTCCTGCATCCGTTCTCCAAGCGGCCCGAGGACGCACGCATTCGGCCGGGGCAACTGCAGATAATCCCCCGCGCCGACGTGTTTCTGCCTCTCGATGGACGCGAGGGCCGCGAGACGCTGTTCACCATCGTCTCGCCGACGCCGCTCGAGGACGTCCCGGATCTGCTCCTGCGCATCGAGGCCAAGGGCGACGACGTCGGCGCCATCACCGCCATGATGGAAGCGGCCCATCCGGGTGTGCGGCGCCTCACGTTCAGCCACATCGGCGCGAAGCCCCTGGTCGGCGTCGCGGGTATCGTGCCGAGCGCAGCGCCGGTGCGGGCAACATCGGCACCGGGTGGCGCCGGCCAGGGCGCGCAGGGCGGTCCCGGGACAGGCGCCTCGCCGTCAACGTCGCCCGCAGCCGGATGGTCGGTGTCGGCGACACAGACGCTCGGCGCCGGGGAGACCCGCGCGGCGCCGACTGACTCCGCGGCCCCCGAGGCCGCCGCCTCGCCGGCCGCGAGCGATGCCGGACCCGCTCCGGTGTCGGCCGCCCTGCGCGAGGCCCGGGAAGCGGCGGGAATCGACGAGAGCGCGTTTCGCGGTATCCTGGCGACGTTGCCCGACGCCGGGCAGGCGGAGGTTCCGAGCGCGCTTCGCGAGCGCTATGAGGAGCAGGGCGTCTTGAGCGCCGAGGGCAGTCGTATACGTCCGCTGGGACGCATCGAGCTCGGTTCCGGCGCCGAGAACAGGTCACAGAATTAGCCAACGCGAAAGGGCATCGGGCGTGAGCGAAACGAGAGTCATCAAGAAATATCCGAACCGTCGTCTCTACGATACCGAGATCAGCAGCTACATCACCCTGGAGGATGTGCGCCAGCTGGTGCTCGAGCACGTGGATTTCTGCGTGCAGGACGCCAAGACCAAGCGCGACATCACCCGCAGCATCCTGCTGCAGATTATCCTCGAGCGCGAGGAGGACGGTGAGCCGATTTTCAGTGAGCCGGTGCTCAAGGAAATCATTCGTTTCTACGGCGACTCCCTGCAGGGCATGATGACCAGCTATCTCGAGAAAAGCCTCAAGCTGTTCGTTGAGCAGCAGGAAAAGTGGCGGGGCAGGATGGCCAGCGCCATGACCAGCGATCCGTTGGCCATCATGCGCGATGTCGCCGAGCAGAATCTCGCCATGTGGAAGGAGATGCAGGAAGGCTTCCTGGGGCGCAGCGCGCGTCCCCGCAAAGGCAAACAGGAAAGCGACGAGTCCTGACCCCCCCGCGCGGCGCCCGCCCCCCCTGCCGGTGCCTAGAGCACGCCCCCCGACGCCAAGTTGACACCGCTGTCGCGCCTGCCTACCATCTTTACACATGTGCTGCGGTGCAGCATTGCAGCCCCGCAAGGCGTTGCAGGGGCCGGAGCATTGGTCGCAGCCCCTGTCCTCAGCCGGCGAGGGCCCTGCCCGGGTCCGGTGGCGTGGCGCCGGATAGCGGAGAAAAGGAAACCCATGACGAAACGAGTGGCGCTGGTAACCGGTGGTGTCGGGGAGCTCGGCAGGGCCATCTGTGAGCGTCTGGCGTCCCAGGGCTGCCGCGTGGTGGCCATGGACATCAGCATCGAGAACGGCGCCGGCGAGTGGCTTGCACGCATGCGCGCTCATGGTCACGACCTGACCCTGGTCGAGGGCGACGTGACGAGCTTCGACGCCTGCGCGGCCACGGTCGGCGAGGTGGAGCGCTTGGTGGGCCCGGTCGATATCCTGGTCAACTGCGCCGGCATCACGCGCGACGCGCGGCTCGCCAATATGGAGCCCGACATGTGGAACGAGGTGCTGACCACCAACCTGGACAGCGTCTTCAATATCACCCGCCAGGTGGTCGACGGCATGACCCAGCGGGGCTTCGGGCGCATCATCAACATCTCCTCGCTGAACGGAGAGAAGGGCCAGTTTGGACAGACCAACTACTCGGCGGCCAAGGCGGGCATGCACGGCTTCACCATGGCGCTGGCCCAGGAGGTGGCGCGCAAGGGCGTGACGGTGAACACCGTGTCTCCGGGCTACATGGAAACGCGCATGGTGCGCGCCGTGCCCGAGCACATCCGCGAGCAGATCCTCGAGCAGATCCCCCTGGGCCGTTTCGGCCGCACCAGCGAGATCGGCGCCGTGGTCGGTTTCCTGGCCTCCGAGGACGCCTCCTACGTCACCGGGGCCAACTTCAGCGTCAACGGCGGCCATCACATGCACTGACCGGCCGGCGCGGTCAGGGCCCTTGACACGGGGCCGCCGGATCCCTATATTGCACTGCAGCATTTGTGCACTGCACAAAACTGCATTCAGGCATACGGTATGCGGAGAGTGAAGACCATGCAGAACGACTATCTGAAGAACATCGAAACCCTCAACAAGGCGGCCATCGAATCGGCCCGCAAGCTGGGCGAAATCAACATGCGTACCCTGGAGAAGCTCGCGCAGCGCCAGATCGAGGCCACGGCTGACTACCTGGACGGCGGCATCAAGCAGCTCAAGCTGATCAGCGAGAGCAAGGACATCCAGGCAGCCGCCAAGGAGCAGGCGCGGCTGAACAGCGAGCTCAACGAGAAGTTCGTCGAGCACGCGAAGAAGGCTGCCGAGGTTTTCGGCCAGGTCAAGGACGAGCTCACCGACTGGGCCCAGGAAGGCTTCAAGGCCGCCGGCGTGCCCCTCGGCAACGGCGCCAAGAAGGCCGCCTGAGCACGCTTCGGGAATAAGCCAGGGAGCCGGCGACGACGAATCCCGGGCCACCCCCGCGGGGTGCCCGGGACACTCGTCTGCTGCGGGCGTTTCGCCCGACGCTCAGTCGCCGCCCAGTCGAACCTTGTAGTTGCCGCGCTCCTGGTCGAAGTCGAGCTTCAGCAGGCCCATTTCGGCGACCGCTTCGAGCATGTCCGAGAAGGTGCGGTAACCGTAATAGCCCTCGTTGAACCCCGGGTACATGCGCCGCATGGTCTGCTTCACCAGCGACCCCCAAAGCGGGTCGTAGTCGCCCTCCAGGGAGCGCACGATCTCCACCAGCCGCTCCGCCGCTTCCTGCTTTCTGTCCGTGGTTTTCTTGCCCTTCTTCTTCAACGGCCGCCGCTTCTTGGCGGCAACCACCAGATCGTCGTAGTAGATGAACTCGTCGCAGTTGGCGATGAGGAGATCGGACGTCGAGCTCTTGACGCCGCAACCAATGACGCGTTTGTCGTTTTCCTTGAGCTTCGAAACCAGGGGTGAGAAGTCGCTGTCGCCGGAGAGCAGCGCGAAGAAGTCGATGTGCTGCTTCGAGTAGCACAGATCCATGGCGTCGACGACCATGTGGATGTCGGCGCTGTTCTTGCCGCTTACCTTGCTTCTGGGAATGTCGACCATCTCGATGCCGTGAGCATGGAACTCGCGCACCGCGCTGCGGTAGTTGCTCCAGTCACAGTAGGCCCGTTTGAAGACGATTCGGCCTTTCTGCAGTAGCCGTTTGAGCACGAGCTCGACCCGAAAATCGTCGCTGCCCATGTCGCGCACGCCGAGGGCGAGATTCTCGAAGTCCACGAAGACGGCAATGAGCGGTTCGTCTGACACTTTTATTCGACCTGTGCGGATGCAACGTGCCACATACTACTCGACCACCACCCTCATGGCGACGTTTGGGCCCCGCTCGGGCAACGCGCGCGCAGCCACTCGGCGATCTTTTGAGGCACCTGCTGCTGCGCCCGGGCACTCACATAGATGCCAATATGGCCGCCCTCGAATTTCCAGGCCGTGTAATCGCTGGTGGCGATGAGATCCTCGAGTGCGAGGCTCGCCGATGGCGGCACGATGTGGTCATGGGAGGCATAGAGATTCAGCACGGGCATGGTGATCCGCTGCAGGTCGATCGTGCGATCGCCGATCTGCAGCTCGCCCTTGATCAGCTTGTTCTGCTGATACAGGTCCTTCACGAACTGGCGGAAGCATTCGCCCGCCTGATCGGGGCTATCGTGAATCCATTTCTCCATGCGCAGAAAAGTTCTGGCCTTTTCTTCGTCACCCAGCGAATCGAGCATGTCGAGGTATTTCTGACTGGTGAGGCGAAGCGGTTTCATGGAGATGAACGCCCAGTTGAGCAGCGCCCCGGGGATATTGCCGAGCGTATCGACGAGATTGTCCACGTCGACGTGGCGCAGCCAGGCAGTGAGTAGATTCTCCGGAGTGTGGAAATCCACGGGCGTCACCATGAGGACGAGGTTGCGGACCTTTTGCGGATTGAGCGCGCTGTAGCACAGGCCGAATGTGCCGCCCTGGCAGACCCCGAGCAGATTGACGCTGTCGAGCCCGTGGCGTCGGCACAGTACCTGCACGCAGTCATCGATGAAACCGCCGACGTAGCGCTCGAGGTCGAGCTGTCGATCGTCATCGTCGGGATATCCCCAATCGATGAGATACACCTCGAGCCCCCGCTCCATGAGACCGCGAACCAGCGAGCGCTGCGGCTGCAGGTCCATCATGTACGGGCGATTGGCGAGGGCGTAGACGATGAGCACCGGAACGGGGTTGGTGACGTCGGCGATAGGCGCATAACGGTACAGGGTCATCTTGCCATCGCGATGAACGGCCTGCTTCTCGCTCGTGCCCACGTCGATGGCGCCGACCCTGCCGAGGGTCGCGACGCCGACGTCGAGCTTCTCACCGAAGGCCTGGAGCTCGGCCAAGGTCTGCTCGATGCCCAGGTCGAGCCCGGCCAGCAGCGCGGACACATCCGGAATCGCATCGGCTGAAAAGCCGGCTCGCGAGGCGTGCGCGCCGCCTTCGCCGCTGCCGCTCGAAACCTCGCCCTGTCGAGGCGCCACGCACGCGACCAGCGCGTTGATCAGACGGCCGCTGATCTCGGCGAAGGCAGGCGCCGAGACCAGCTCGTGGTAGTGCCGCTCACCGAGCTCCACGTACAGGTCGAAGAGCTCGCGCAGGCCCGTGCGCGCGCCGCCGCAGGCGCGCCGCGACGGCCACGCCTCGACGACATCGGCGAGGGTTCTGGCGCCGACGCCCCGGATGGTGTCCGTGTAAGCGAGCAGAGCGTTCTGGTAGGTACGCAGGGCCTCGGAGCGCGGATCGCCCGCGTCCGGCAGCGCCGCGGCGAGCACACCGGCGGCGGCCTCCTGCCACAGCTGCAGCGGCTGGCTCCACAGCACATCGCCGTCCGGCCCGTCGTCCCCTGCGCCGGCGAGCGCGAACAAAGCCCCGCCCTGATCGACGGCGCGTTGCAGGAAAGCGCGGCCCTCGGGCGGCGTGCCGTCCGCGACGCGGCTCCACATGGACTCGACCGTCGCGCGCCACTGCGCGGCAAGCTCGGCCCGGGCAGGCGCTGTCTGCGCCTGCCCGGATGTGGGATCGGTTTTACGGGAATTGCCCATGTGGGGCCGCTCCGGGAAAGCGCCCGGCGGACGCCGGGCGCGCGACCGCCGTCCGCGATCTACTTGTTGGCGCGATTGGCGATGAGGTCGTCCACCACCGAGGGGTCGGCGAGCGTGCTCGTGTCACCGAGGGTGTCGAGCTCGTTGGCCGCCACCTTGCGCAGGATGCGCCGCATGATCTTGCCCGAGCGGGTCTTGGGCAGCCCCGGGGCCCACTGGATCACGTCGGGCGAGGCGATGGGGCCGATCTCGCTGCGAACCAGCGCAACCAGCTCCTTGCGAAGCGCCTCGCTGCCCTCGGTGCCCGCCATCAGGGTCACATAGGCGTAGATTCCCTGTCCTTTGATGTCGTGCGGGTATCCGACCACGGCCGCTTCCGCGACCTGCTCGTGCAGCACCAGTGCGCTTTCCACCTCCGCCGTGCCCATGCGGTGTCCGGAGACATTGATGACGTCGTCGACGCGCCCCGTGATCCAGTAGTAGCCGTCCTCGTCCCGGCGCGCGCCGTCACCGGTGAAGTACTTGCCCTTGTAGGTCGAGAAATAGGTCTCCTTGAAGCGCTGGTGATCGCCGAACACCGTGCGCATCTGGCCGGGCCACGGCTGGCGGATGCACAGGTTACCCTCGCAGGCCCCGTCGAGCACGGTGCCGTTGGCGTCGACGATTTCCGGCACCACGCCGAAGAAAGGACGCGTGGCCGAGCCCGGTTTGAGCTTCGTCGCTCCGGGCAGCGGNNGTCTCGGTCTGCCACCAGGTGTCGACGATGGGGCAGCGCTTTTCGCCGACCACGTGGTAGTACCACTCCCATGCCTCCGGGTTGATGGGCTCGCCGACGGTGCCGAGCAGCTTGAGACTCTTGCGGCTGGTTTTCTGCACGAGCTCGTCGCCCTGGCCCATGAGCGCGCGCAGCGCCGTGGGGGCGGTGTAGAAGATGTTCACCTGGTGCTTGTCCACCACCTGCCAGAAGCGGCTCGCGTCCGGATAGGTGGGAACCCCCTCGAACACGAGCGTGGTCGCACCGTTGGCGAGCGGACCGTAGACGATATACGAGTGGCCGGTTACCCAGCCGACGTCGGCCGTGCACCAGTAAATGTCGCCGTCGTGGTAATCGAAGATGTACTTGTGCGTCATGGCGACATAGAGGAGGTATCCACCGGTGGTGTGCAGCACGCCCTTTGGCTTGCCGGTGGAGCCGGAGGTGTAGAGGATGAAAAGCGGGTCCTCCGCGTCCATCTCTTCCGGTGGACAATCGCTCGACGCCTCCGCCATGAGATCGTGGTACCAGACGTCGCGCTCCTCGTGCCAGCCGATATCGCCACCGGTGCACTTGACGACCACGGCGGTGTGCACGTTGGGGCAGGCTTCCAGGGCCTTGTCGGTGTTGGCCTTCAGAGGCACCGGTCGCGCGCCGCGCAGGCCCTCGTCAGCCGTGATCACGACCCGGCAGTCCGAATCGAGGATCCGATCCTTCAACGATTCCGGGGAGAAGCCTCCGAAGACGATGGAGTGCACCGCGCCGATGCGCGCGCAGGCGAGCATGGCGACCACCACCTCGGGCACCATGGGCATGTAAATGGAGACTCGGTCGCCCTTGTTGACGCCGCGCGACTTGAGGGCATTGGAAAACTTGCACACGTCCTCGTGCAGCTCGCGGTAGGTGATCTTCTTGTCGACCGCCGGGTCGTCGCCTTCCCAGATGACAGCGACCTGATCACCACGGCTCGCCAGGTGACGGTCCAGACAGTTGTAGGAGACGTTGAGCTTGGCGCCTTCGAACCAGGCAATCTTTGCCTCGTTGTAGTCCCAGTCCCAAACTTTGTTCCAGGGCTTGATCCAATCGACGAATCTCTCGGCCTGCTCGGCCCAGAAGCCCTCGGGATCGGCGATGGACCGTTGGTACATCTCCTGGTACTTGGCGTCGTCGATGTATGCCCCGGCGGCGACGTCCGCGGGAACGTCGTACACTTTTACGTCCGACATCTGTCACTCCTCGCTCTGATGCATGGCTGCCCGGGTGAGGCCGAAGGCTCACCGCGTGCGCTACCCCCATTCCACGATTCGCTTAGAATCAAAGACTTAGCATCGATGAAATCGGCGGCCACGAGCCCCCGCCCGCGCCTGCAGGTGAAGCTTGAAACATACTAGAGGTCGCCGATTGCGACAATATGACCCGCGGCAGGGCGCGCTCTACTTCTGCGCGCTGATGTAGACGATCCAGGCGTCGTCGGCCTCGCCGTGCTCGGCGGGCTCGAACTCGCCGTTACCCTCGTCGCTGTCCTCGTCGTCGCCCTGCCAGTAGACGGTGACGCGCTCGAAACCCGCCTCGAGCAGGATCTCGCGGATCTCCGGCAGGGTCCAGAGGCGCCAGTCGTAGGTGAAGGCGTTCTTCATGCGCGAGCCGTCGGGAAAGCTGAAGTGAATCTTGCAGACAATATCGCCGGTTATGGGGTCGAAGCTCGCCTGGTCCCATACATAGGTGAAGTCGTCGTACTCGGTGCGCTCGCGCATCTCCCTGTGCGCGTCGGAGCCACCGTAGGCGTCGAGAAAGAATATGCCGTCCTCCACCAGACTTTCGTAAACGCTGCGGAAGTAGCGCCTGAGCAGCGCCCGCTCCTTGAAAATCCAGTAGCTGAAGTTCATGGCGAGGACGATATCGACGGGCTCGGTCTGCACTTCGAGCACATTCTCGGTGAGCAGCGTGACGTGCTTCTGGGCGCGCCCGAGCTTACTCAGATGGTGCTTTCGTCCCCAGTTCTGGACCTCGGCGTCCAGATCCACGCCGATGGCGCGGTTTCGTTTGCGCCGGCGCACCCACTCACAGGAAGTGTTGGCGGTGCCGCAGAAGTCCTCTCGCAGCAGCCGCGCCTTGCGATTGCGAAGCTGCTTGAAGGTGTCGTCGACGAAATCGATCTCCGCCTCGACGCACTGAACCGAATCCTCGTAGAGCACGTGACGATCGGCCTTGCTCGCCATGCTCGGGCGCCCCTTTTTCCCGCCGGTGATCTTCATCGCGTCTTGCGCTGTCGCTGCCATTCTGGAGATGCCCTCGTGGATTGTCCGCTACAGTGTCCTGCGCCATCGGCGGCCGGCCGGTCGCCGTGCGCGGCGCGGCCAAGGATCCACGATTTGCAGCAAAAGGGCAAAGGTCGGCGAGCGCGCTACAATGCGCTGCAGCGCCGCCAGCCGGGCAGGGCCGGAAACGGCGTCGCCGCTTGTCTTCGCACAGCGGTGTTTGAATCGGAGCCGCGACCAGAGGATGAATCGAGAAAGTGCACGAGCGCAACATGATTTCCTGACCCGGGAGGATGGCGCGCGCATCGCCTACGCGCGTATCGAAGGGCGGTCGCCGACGGTGGTGTTCTTCGGCGGTTTCACCTCCGACATGACCGGCACCAAGGCGTGTCATCTGGATGGCTATTGCCGGGCGCGCGGACAGGCCTACCTGCGATTCGACTACCAGGGACACGGCGCTTCGAGCGGACGCTTCGTCGACGGCACCATCGGGGCCTGGCGAGACGACGCGCTCAGCGTGATAGAGCACTGCAGCGAGGGCCCGCTGCTTCTGGTGGGCTCGAGCATGGGCGCCTGGATCATGGTGCTGGCAGCGTGCGCGACATCGCGCGCCGTCCACGCCATGGTGGGTATCGCCGCGGCAGCGGATTTCACCGAGGAGCTGATCTGGCGACCGTTGTCCGCGCAGAGCCGTGCCGAGCTCGAGCGCACCGGCGTGATCCACATCCCTTCGCAGTACTCCGCGCAGGACACCCCCATCAGCCGCGCGCTCATCGAGGAGGGCCGCGCTCATCTGGTGCTTGGCGCCGACATCCCCATCGAGTGTCCGGTGCGTCTGCTGCACGGGCTCGAGGACCGCGACGTGCCGTGGCAGCACGCCTGCCGACTGCTTCGCGCCATCGCATCGGACGATGTGACCCTGGCGCTCGTCAAGGGCGGCGACCACCGTCTCTCGCAGCCCGCGGACCTGATGCGACTGTCGCGAACCCTCGACGAGCTGCTCGACGCTCGAGCCTGAGCGTGAAAAGGGAGCACGTGGAGCTACTCGACCAAAGCCGCATTCTCGACGCCATGCCGGCGGCGGCGCGGCGCGAGCTGGGCTCGCTCACGGTGCTCGATGAGGTCGATTCCACCAACCGTTTCCTCATGCAGCGCGCAGCACCGGACGCGGCGGGGATTCATGCCTGTGTTGCCGAGGCTCAGACCGCCGGACGCGGCCGGCGGGGTCGCCCATGGGTGTCGCCCTCCGGCGCCAATCTCTACCTGTCGGTTGTGCGCGCTTTTGCCACGGCTCCGCAGTCGCTGCAGGGACTGAGTCTGGCGACGGGCGTTGCCGTGGCGAGGGCGCTCGCCTCGCTCGGTGTGGCCGGCATCATGCTCAAGTGGCCCAACGACGTGCTGCTCGAGGGATGCAAGCTCGGCGGAATATTGCTGGAGACGACCGGCACCGGGACACAGGAGCCGGTTTGCGTCGTTACCGGAATCGGGCTCAACGTGGATATGCCCGATGCGGCCGGCGCCGGTATCGATCAGCCGTGGACGGACCTTGCCCGCAGCGGTTCGAACCCCGGTCGCAACCGGCTCGCAGCCCACGTGCTCGCCGAGCTGCTCGGTGCGCAACGCACCTATATCGACGCCGGCTTCGAAGCCTTCAGCGGCGAATGGCGGGCCCTCGACGCGCTTCGCGATTGCGTCGTCGAGCTGGACGCCGGCGCGGCCCGGCGCTCGGGCATCGCCAGGGGCGTGGACGCCAGCGGTGCTCTGCTGATCGAGATAGGCGGGCGCTGCGAACGGGTGCTTTCGGCGGAGGTGAGCCTGCGGTCGGCGCGCTGAGGCGTCGCTTGCCTAACCGTGCTCTCAGCCGCTTGTATACTTGACAGACAAGAGTCGCAGACGTCTGTCGGCTCGTCTGGAGATTCGCTGTGAAGTGGGTAATCGTGCTTCTCGTGGTCGCGAACTTCGCCTTTTTCGGCTGGCAGCTCGCGCGGGATCGCGAGATGGCCATGGACATCGAGCCCGTTGCGCCGGCGACGACCACCTCTGCGATGGTCAACCGGCTTCTGCTGCTGAGTGAGCTCGAGCGCGGCGTGCTGCGGCCCCGGCGCAGTCTTCCCCCTGCGCAGCCGCGTCCGGCGCCGCAGCCGGCGTCGCAGCCGGAGCCGGCTGTCGCGATCGCGAAGGTCGACAGCGCAACGACCCCGGGGCCGAGCGAGAGCGGCTCCGCCGCAACCGCCGATCCCGGCGCCGTTTGTTACACCATCGGGCCGCTCGACAAAGAGGACGACATATCCGCGCTCAGTGCCTGGTTCGATGCTCAGGGCAGTCGAGCGAAGCTCAGAACCGATGAACGACGCGAGGTGGTGAGCACGTGGGTCTTCCTGCCGCCGCTCGAAAGCCGCGAGGCGGCCGCTGCCCGGGTTCTGGAAATGCAGGCCAGGAACATCGAGGACATTTATGTCATTCCCCGAGGCGACATGGCGAACGCCATCTCGCTCGGCCTCTACAGCCAGGACGAATCCCTGCGAAGACGCGTCGCGGAGCTCGAGGAACGCGGCTTCACGCCGTCGGTGTTGCCGCGATACCGAACCGTGATGGCGTCCTGGTTCGATGTCGTCACGAGCGCCACCCAGCCGATGACGGTTGGCGTGCTGGACCAGATATTCCCCGACCTGATCATTCGGGAGGTGGCGTGCGGCGAGGCGCCGATTGCGGGAGATCCTGCGATTTCCTACAATTCCGGCGACTCGCGGCAGGAAGGCGGCGACTCGGATACGGCGTCGCAGGCAAGCGGCCGCTCGCGCAGCCAGTAACTCGTTTCGAGCGACCATGAACGCATGTTCGGCGCAACGACGGACAATGCTCGCCCGGGCCGCAGGACGTTCGATCCCGCTGTCTTCATGGGTTGTTCCATCGCCGGCTTAGCTCAGTTGGTAGAGCAGTTGCCTTGTAAGCATCAGGTCGCGGGTTCGACTCCTGCAGCCGGCACCATCATCTCTTCGTGCGCCCCGCGCGGCCAAAGGCCGTGGCCGTTTCGGGCAACATGCGTGGGAACGACATGCGGGTCGTTGCCCGCGACACGATGTTTGGCAACGGCAGCGAAGCGGCCGCTCGATTCGGACGGTGCAGCGCGATAAAGCGCGCTCCCGTCTGTCATTCTCGAGGGCGGGAATCCGCGATTACCGAAAGATGCCGGCCACTCGTAATTCTCCGGGTACATTCCGGATGACTGTCCTGGCCCCGGTGCTCTCGATGATCACCGATTCGACAAGGGTTGCTCCGCCAGCGAGTGCCGACCGGATAGCGATTGAGCAACGTTCGAGGCGTTTGCGTGCCGGGCGCTCGAGCACCGCAAGCGCTCGATACCCGGGAGAAGATGGCGCGCGTGCCGTTGGCCCGGCTCGGTCAGCGTCGATGGGATGCGCAATTGCCGGGAGTACCGTGACATGAGCGAGCCTCGCGCCTTCTTCAGCTCCTCACTCGCCGATACGGACGCGGAGCTCGCTGCCATGATCGAGGGCGAGCGCGAGCGCCAGGCGAATCAGATCGAGCTCATCGCCTCGGAGAATCTCGTCAGCCGTGCGGTGCTCGAAGCCCAGGGCTCCGTGTTCACCAACAAGACCGTCGAGGGCTACCCGGGCCGTCGCTATTACGGCGGAACCGAGTGGGCCGATGCGCTCGAGCGGCTTGCCGTTGCACGCGCCTGCCGACTGTTCGGCGCCCGCCATGCAAACGTGCAGCCGCACTCCGGGAGCCAGGCAAATCAGGCCGTCTATCACGCGCTGCTCGCACCGGGCGACCGCATCCTGGCGATGGAGCTTGCCATGGGCGGTCACCTCAGCCACGGCGCGCCACCCAATCAGTCCGGGCGGCTGTTCGACGTCGCCCATTACGGCGTGCGGCGCGAGGACGGCCTCATCGACATGGATCGGGTCGCCGCGCGGGCCGCCTCACACCGCCCGAAGCTCATCATCGCCGGGGCGTCGGCCTATCCACGGGTGATTGACTTTGCGGCTTTTCGCCGCATTGCAGACGAGGCAGGTGCGTGGTTGATGGTGGATATGGCACACATCGCGGGCCTGGTCGCGGGCGGTGTGCATCCATCGCCCGTGCCCCATGCGCACGTGGTGACGACGACCACGTACAAGAGCCTGCGCGGCGCCCGCGGCGGCGTGATTCTCACCGACGACGCCGATCTCCATCGCCGTTTCGCTTCGGCGCTGTTCCCCGGCATCCAGGGCAGCGCCATGTTGCACGCCATGGCCGGCAAGGCCGCCTGTCTCGGTGAGGCGCTGCGCTCGGAGTTCGCCGATTACGCCGCCGCCTGCGTTGCCAACGCGCAAGCGCTGGCCGAAGCGCTGCTCGAGCGCGATTTCGACTTGGTTTCGGGAGGCACCGATACGTCCCTGCTTCTACTCGACCTGCGCTCGCGGGGCATCACGGGAAAGCTCGCGAGCGAGAGACTGGAGCAGGCGGGGCTGACCTGCAACAAGAACACCGTTCCTTTCGACGACGAGAAGCCCCACATCACGTCGGGTGTGCGGCTCTCGAGCGCGGTCGGCACGACGCGCGGCTTCGGCTGCGGCGAGTTCACGCGCATCGGACAGTGGATCGCCGACGTCCTCGACGAGCTCGCGCGCGGCGAAGCCACGGACGTGTGCCGCGCCACGCGCGAGAACACCTTCGCCCTGTGCGCGGAATTTCCCATCTACCCCCACGCGTGAATGCGTCTTGCCACTATTCGAGAAATCGAGACGCCGGGACGGCAGGCAAGGCGCTAGTGGCGCTGCTTTGGCACGGGGATTTCGGGATTTACGGGGTCGATCGCGGGCCGCGGGCAGGCGTGGTCTTCTCACCGGTGTGTTTATCGGAACCCACAAAGAAGGCATAGTGAGGTAGGCTTTAATCTCGGATTGGGCTGAACGAGGGGGCCGATACGGGTCTGGCAAGGGGCTGTGTCGAGCGCGAGTAGGCGACGGCTCCAGCCCCGCCCCTGCGACGCTCTCCCCGGCGCATGAGTCGATGAGCAGAGATTCCGAAAAATCCAGACGCGACGGCGCGGGCGATGCTCGAGCCCCACGGCGGCGTTGGGACGACCACGATTTTCCGGGGGATCGTATCGCGAGGATGCGCACCGCCTCGCGCCCCGATTCCCTGCGACTCGTGCGGGCCATGGTCAAGGAGGCGGCGGAAACCGTCGGCTGCGGCGACGAGTGCGTGAACCAGCTGGTGATGGCCATAGACGAGGCCTGTCAGAACATCATACGACACGCCTACGGGGGCGATCCGAACGGCGAAATCATTGTAGATATACGCCACCAGAACGACTCGTTAGCGATTCATTTGCTCGATTACGCTGCGCCGGTCGACGTCAGTAAAATAAAGCCGCGACAACTCGACGACGTGAAGCCCGGCGGTCTGGGCACGCATTTTATCCAGGCGTGCGTGGACGAGTGCGCATTCCTCGAGCCACCGGATGGAGCGGGTAATTGCCTGCGACTGGTAAAGAAAATCACATAGAGGCACGGGTATGGGGTACGAGATCCGGGAGGAGGACAGCAGCACCATCATCGTATTGAGCGGCGAGGTCGATCTCGAGAGCTCGCCCCAGGTACGCTCTGTTCTGCTCGAGCACGTCGGCAAAAAGCGCGCGGTCCTGGTCGACATGTCGGCGATTTCCTACATCGACAGCTCGGGTATCGCCAGTCTCGTAGAGGCTTACCAGTCCGCGCGCCGTGGAGGCACGATGTTCGCTCTGGTGGCGGTCAGCGACGCCGCAAGGCGCGTGCTCGAGCTCGCGCGCCTCGATCAGGTCTTCTCCATCCACGAAAGCGTCACCGAGGCCCTCGCCGATGGCGGCTGAGCACGAAAGTCGAGGGGTCGCCGGACTGGCTGTCCTCGATACCGTGGAGAGCCTCGGTCGCAGGACCATCAGCGGCATAAAGGAGTTCGGATACGCGGCCGCGCTCCTCTTCGAGAGCCTCTACTGGCTCTTGCTCGGACGCCGCTGGCGCCAGCCGGTGAGACTTGGCAGCGTCGTGGCCGAGATGATGCAGATTGGAATCCTGGCGCTACCCATCGTCACCGTCCTTTCGATGACCATCGGGATCATGCTGGCGATTCAGGGGATCCACACGCTGCGGCTCTTCGGCGCGGAATCCCGGGTGACGCTCGGCATCGCGCTTTCCATCACGCGGGAATTCGCTCCGCTGATCACGGGTATCCTGGTGGCGGGGCGCTCGGGCTCAGCGCTCGCCGCGCGCCTCGGCACCATGAACATCAACCAGGAGATCGATGCGCTTCGGGTCATGGGCATCAATCCGGTGCGTTTTCTGGTCGCACCGCCCCTCATCGCGATGATGGTAATGGTTCCGCTGCTGACCTTCTGGTCGGATTTTATCGGTCTTCTGGGCGGGGGAATCTACGTCGGTATCGATCTGGGAATGAGCCTTGGTGCGTACACCCAAGAGGTGCTCGATTCGATAACGGTAGACGACCTCACACACGGATTGGGTAAGAGTGCGATTTTTGCCGCCCTGATCACGCTGGTCGCGGTCGTCAATGGCTCAATGGTGACCGGTGGCGCCGAGGGAGTGGGGCGCGCGACGACGCGTTCGGTGGTGCAGGCCATCGCCGCGATCCTGATCACTGACATGCTCTTCGTGTTCATCGTTACCCGCTGACCATGGCAATCCACTCCCAAGTCGCAGCGCCGGCGAAAGTCATCGAGGTAGAGCACCTCAATACTTTCTATGGCAAAAGACAGATCCTGAAAGACGTCAGCCTCGCCGTTGAGGACGGTGAGATACTGGTGATTATGGGCGGCAGCGGCTCGGGAAAGAGCACCCTTTTGCGCTACATGCTCGCGCTGGAGCGACCGAGAAGCGGCAGCGTTCGTGTTCTGGGTCGCGACGTAGCCAGCGCAAGCCGGTCGGAGATGTACGAGCTCAGGAAGAGATCGGGTGTCGCTTTCCAATCCGGAGCGCTGTTCAGCTCCATGAGCGTGGGCGACAATATCAGGCTGCCGCTTCGCGAGCACACCGATCTCGATGAGTCGACGATCCGGATCATGGCCCGACTCAAGCTCGAGGTGGTCGAGCTGGCGGGATTCGAGGATCTGATGCCGGCCGAGCTGTCCGGGGGCATGATAAAAAGAGCGGCTCTGGCGCGCGCGGTGGTCATGGATCCCAAGCTGCTTTTCTGCGACGAGCCCTCCGCCGGGCTCGACCCTGTGGTCGCGGCCGCTATAGACGATTTAATATTGCGCCTGCGCGATGCGCTGGGGATGACCGTTGTGATTGTCACCCATGAGCTTGAGAGCGCCTTCAAGATTGCCGACCGCATCGCGGTGCTCGATCGCGGTGAAATCTTGATCGTCGGCAGTGTCGACGAGGTGCGTGGTTGTCAGGATCAGCGTGTGCAGAACCTGCTCAACCGGCGCGTGGAGGAGGAAGAGCTGGATCCGGAAGCGTATCTGCGCCGGTTGACCGGAGGGCGTGCGTTGTGACCTATCTTGTAGGCATGGTGTCCGATGAGAAGCGATCGCATTAATTACATCATTGTCGGCAGCTTTGTAATCGTGATGCTCGTGGGTATTGTTGTGAGCGTCGCCATGCTTACGGGCCGCACCGGTGGCACTGATACGTACTATACGCGCTACGAGGATGTCACCGGTCTGAAGTTCGGCAGCCAGGTTCTGTACATGGGGTTTCCCGTGGGCCAGGTGGAGAGTATATCTCCCGAGCTCGAGAACGGGGCGCTCGTGTTCCGCCTGGAGCTGGCGCTTACAGAAAGATTCAGGGACTGGAAGGTTCCTGCCGACAGCGTCGCCAAAATGAAATCGTCCGGTCTGCTCGCGGCCATGGCAATTGATATTCGCAAAGGTGAAAACGGCGCCCACCTCGAGCCGGGTGATTTCATTCGGGGTGAGCCGGCGACCGATATATTTGTCGCCGTCTCCGATACGGCGAATGCTTTGAAAAGGCTTACCGAGACACGTTTGGAGCCCCTGATGGCCAATCTCGACCGCTATGTCGAGTCCATCGGAGAGCTCATCGTTTCCGATGGCGGCGCCATGATTGGAGACCTCGCCACGTTCTCAAGAACGCTGGCCGAGCGCGGGCCGCAGCTCGTCGATGAAATCGTATCGCTTTCCGCCTCGCTCAAGCAGACCAGTGACAGCCTCGCACAGGTCCTGTCTGCCCGGAATGCCGACAAGCTCGACAGCGTCGTCGACAATGTCCTCAAGGCATCGGTGAGCCTGGCTTTGCTCAGCGAGGAAGCGCGCGAGGACGTGCGGATGTTGCTGGGGCCGGACTCCCAGGAGCGCATCAACGCCATGGTGGACAATTTCACGCGCGCCTCCGCCAACGTGGCCACCGTCAGCGAGACCCTCGATGAACGCGTCAAGGAGGTGCTGACTCCGAAGACGACCGAGAAAATCCAGGGTGCTCTCGACAACGTCGCCCATGCAGCCGGCAACATCGCAGATTTGACCAGCGACCTGCACTCGACCCGAGAGAAGCTCGATCGGCTTCTCGTTGGGCTCAATGCCATCAGCGAGGAGAACCGTCCGGATCTCCGGGCATCCGTAGCCGACCTGCGTTACACGCTGAAAGCGTTGTCGCAGCGTGTAGATGCCATCACCTACAATCTGGAGGGTGCAAGCCGCAACCTCTCCGAGTTCAGCCGAACGATAAGAAAGAATCCCTCGGTATTGCTGAGGGGGACGACGAAGAACCGCGAGGAATTGATCGATCTGCAGAGCAGCGCGGGATCCGCACTTGAATAGTCGATACAGGTTGTTCGCAGTGATACTCACCGCCGCTCTGACCGGATGCGGCGGGGAGGGCGTGCCCGTGCCCTCCGACCGCTTCCACCGCCTGACCGTCGCTGCGCCTGCGAAGGTCTACGAGACGCCGCAGCTTGCCGGCACCCTTGAAGTGGATCGCTTCAATGCCGCCGGAGTGCTACAGGATAGGGCCATCCTGTTCATCGAGCACGACACGCCCAACGTCATTCACCGCTATGATTATCATCTTTGGGTAGACCCGCCGACCCGCATGCTGCAGATAGCGACCGTGGATTACCTCAAGTCGGCGAAGGTTGCCGATCGCGTGGTCAAAAGCGGTCTTCGCGGCGTTCCGAGCTATACGTTGAGCGGCGACATCAAGAAGCTCGAGCACGTGGTGGGCAACTCGTCGAGTGTGCTGGTGGAGCTCGAGTTCGGTCTGCGCGATCAGGCCAAGGGCAATCTCGTCTGGGTGAAGAGCTACACTGTGAACAAACCCGTGGGTGACGACAGGGTAGCGACGGCCACCCGCGCTATCGGCGAGGCCGTGGAGGAGATTCTGGCGAGCCTGTCGGCGGATTTGGCCAGGCAATGACTGACGTGAAGCAGCCATCTGATCAGGACGCGAGCTATCTGTCCGCGCGAAACCCCGTGCGCTTGGGTGTCGTGCTGAACGGGTTTGGCGGGGCGGCCATCATTCTGGCGATCCTCTTTTTCGGCGGCTCGTTCTACATAGAGGATGAAATCGCCCGGGCGTTCTGTCTCGGAGCTTTCTTCTCCGGCCTGCTCGGCGGCATCGTTCTGTTCGGATTTGCGAAAATTATCGACATGCTCGATGCAATCCGTCACGAAGCCGTTGCCGCGCAGCGGGAAACGGCGGGCAAAGCCGAATCCGACTCGCCTGTCTCCTCGACTCAGTCACGATAGCGTTTGGTGCTCTCTTGCTCACATCGTCCGTTGCAGCCTTGAAGCCGGGCAGCGGCCTTGCGCGAGT
>JABAOE010000739.1_pt6 | contig 35155 bp, 33 predicted proteins | sample 7062141 | NCBI WGS metagenome assembly JABAOE01 (sample SAMN14538627, study PRJNA623070) | marine sediment metagenome | biome: marine biome [ENVO:00000428]; feature: marine pelagic biome [ENVO:01000023]; material: deep marine sediment [ENVO:00002113] | place: India: Gulf of Khambhat ...
ATCAAGCTGATGTCCGTCGTCAGCCTGGTGATCGCGCCGCTGCTGGTCTAGTTCCGGCCGCGGTGGTATCGTTTCGAGCTTGACAGCCGGGTCTTGCCCCGAATGGAGGGGCGAATCCCGCACCCCTTGCCCGCGGCGAGTCCGTGGGCGGTTACGCCATGAGGAGGTGCCTGGTGCCCACGTACGAAACCCTGTTCATCACTCCGCCCACGCTCAGCGATGACGAGGAGCGCACCACGGTGGAAACGCTGGCCGCCATCGTGACCGAGGGCGGCGGAGAGTTCACCGCCAACGAGCGCATGGGCCGCCGCCGGTTGGCCTACCCGATCCGCAAGTTCGAGGACGGCGTCTACACGCGGTTCCTCTACGACGCCGAGATCGAGGTCCCCAAGGAGCTCGAGCGACGGATCCGCCTGTCCGACAACGTGCTTCGCAGCCTGACCGTGCGCCTCGAGGACGATTGGGCGGCCGCCGCCAAGGTCCAGGCGGTCAAGGATGCCGAGCGCAGGGCCGAGCAGGCGGCCGAAGCCGCACGCCTGGCCGAAGAGGAAGCGGCGCGCGCTGCCGAGGCCGCGGCTGCGGCTCCGGAGGCCCCAACGGAAGAGGCGGTCGAAGCAGCGCCCGAGCCCGCAGCCGACCCGGCCGCGGAGTCCACCGAAGAGGCGAAGCCCCAAGAGGCGGCAAGCGCCGAGAAGGAAGGGGAGTAGACCATGGCGATGCGACGTGAAGGTGGCGGTGGCTTCGGTCGACGCAGGTTCCTGTTCCGCCGGCGGAAGTACTGCAAGTTCTGCGAGGCCAAGACGCAGTGGATCGACCACAAGGACATGAAGACCCTGCAAAACTACATCCCGGAACGGTCCAAGATCCTTCCGCGCCGGATCTCGGGCAACTGTGCCAAACATCAGCGTGATCTGATGCGGGCGATCAAACGGGCGCGCTCCATCGCGCTTCTTCCGTTCACCTCGGACTAGGGGAGGAGACGATGAAAATCATCCTTCGAGAGCACGTCGAAAACCTCGGCGATCGCGGGGACGAGGTGAACGTCGCTCCGGGCTACGCGCGCAACTACCTGCTGCCCAAGGGGCTGGCCTATCGGGCCGGAGCCGGCGCGGCGAAGCAGATCGAGGATCAGCGCCGGGCCTGGGCCATCCGCGAGGAAAAGAGTGAGCGCGGCGCGCAGGAATTGGCCGCTCAGCTCGCCTCCGTCGACCTCTCCGTGCGTCGTCGCGCCGGCGAGCGCGGGACGCTTTACGGCTCCGTGACGAACGCGGATGTCGCCGAGCTGTTTGCGGAGAAGGGCTACAAGCTCGAACGGCGCAAGATCCAGCTCAAGGAGCCGATCAAGGCTCTCGGCACGTTCGAGGTCTCGATCAAGCTGCACCGTAACGTGACGGCGAGCGTCAGCCTGGAGGTTTTGACCGAAGCGGGTCAGACGCTGGCGCAGGTCGAGGCGGACCGGGCGGCGCTGGAGCCCGCGGCGGCTCCCGCGGAAGCGGGCGAAGAGCCCGTCGACAAAACGACCGAGGAGGCCTCCGAGGCCCCGGCCGAGGCCGACCAAGAGGCCCGAGAAAGTTGATCGAATGACCGCGGCCGACGGGAACGGGGGAGATCGCGGCGTGCGCCGCACGCTCCTGTCGGTCTTCCTGGGCTGGCTTGTCCCCGGTTTCGGTCACGTGATGCTGGGCCGTGTCAGGCGCGGCGTGTTCTTCGGCGTGCTCCTGTGGGCCAGCTTCGGCTTCGGCATGGCGCACGACGCGCGTCTCTCGCTGCGTGATGACAAGCAGCCGCTGCTCACCGGACTTCAGGTCGTGGCCAATCTGGGGATGGGTCCGATCGACCCGATCGTGCGGTTGTTCGTCTATGGCGAGATCACCTACTCGATGACGGCGGGCGACAACGCCGTCCAACGCGTCGAAAAGTTTCGCGCGCGCGAGCGATCCCCGCTGTCGATTTACGGAACGGCCTACGTGTGGACCGCCGGGTTGATGAACCTCCTGCTGCTGTTCGATATCTGGGACATCGGACGCGGACGCCGCGGCGATGCGTAGCCACCTGTTCCACATGTTGCTCTTCGCGGGTCTGCTCTCGGCTTACTTCGCGGTGCTCCTGCGAGACGATAAACGCGAGCGGATCCGGTTCGGGCTGCTTCTGTGGGGTGGTCTCGTCGGCGGCGCACTGGCCCTCGCGTTCCTGATGGCCCCCTGACGCTGCGATGCTGCGGCTAGCCGGACTGTGGGGGCCTTGTGTCGGGTTCATGGCCTGCGTCTGGTTTCTCAGCGACAGCGTGCGCATCGATACGCCCGAGTTGGTCTCGGACAAGATCCTGCACTTCGTGGCCTACGGGCTGTTCGGTGCCTTCAACCTGCGCGCCTTTCACGGAGGGTTTCGAAGGCCCGCTCCGTGGGCTACCGTGATGGCCATGACCCTGACCGCCGGGTTCGCGGGGCTCGACGAATGGCGCCAGTCCGGCGTCTTGTTTCGCACCGCGAGCTGGGGAGACTGGTACGCGGATCTGGCCGGCGCGCTCGTCGCCCTGGTGGTGTTGCGCGTGCTCCCGTTGCCCGAGACGGTGGGGGAATCGAGGAAAAGCTGATGCAAGAGAGAGTCGGATACGAGCTCCAGGCCGGGATCGCGGTCCTCACGCTGAACGATCCGCCCGCAAACACCTACAGTCACGAGATGATGCGCGAGCTCGACGATGCGATCCTGCGGGCCCGCTTCGATGAGACCGTTCACGTGATCGTCCTTCGCGGCGCGGGGGACAAGTTCTTCTGTGCCGGGGCGGATATCAACATGCTCCGTGAAGCCGATCCCACCTACAAGTATCACTTCTGCCTTCACGCCAACGAGACGTTGAACCGTCTGGAGCAGACGCCGAAGCTGGTGATCGCCGCTCTGAACGGGCACACGGTCGGCGGTGGTCTCGAGATCGCCATGGCCGCGGACCTGCGGATCGCCAAGTCGGGCGGCGGCAAGATCGGTCTTCCGGAGGTGCACCTCGGCGTGCTTCCGGGAACGGGCGGCACGCAGCGGCTGGCACGCATCGTGGGCAAGTCGCGGGCCATCGAGTTGATGGCCGAGGGCTCGACGTTCGAATTCGAGCGTGCACTCGAGCTGGGCTTGATCCAGCAGCTCCTCCCCGCCGACGGGTTCTTCGACAACGTCATGGAGTACGCGGGCAGGTTCGTGCCCCCGGGGAAAGCCGCAAGGGCGGTCGGCATGATCAAACGGGCCGTGCAGTCGGGGGCGGAGGCCGGCTTCCACGAGGGCCTGGCGCTGGAGCGCGAGCTGCAGCAGCAACTCTTCTGCGGCGAGGATGCCGCCGAGGGCCTGGACGCCTACCTGAACAAACGCAAGGCCGTGTTCAAGGCCAGGTGAAGCGTGGCCACCGGCCCGGATACGCTGGTGATCCAGACCGGGTTCCTGGGCGACCTGGTGCTGACGCTGCCGTTGCTGGCCGCCCTACACGAGCGGCGACCGGAGCGCCACGTGACGGTCGCCGTGCGGGAGGGTCTCGGAGACCTGATCCGCGACCAGCCGGGAGTCGCCGACACGATCGTCATCCGCAAACGCCAGACCTGGCGCGAGCAGGTGGTGACCGACGTGGTGCGATTCCGGCGGCTGCGAGCGACGGGCTTCCGGACGGTGCTCTTGGCGCATCGTTCCTTCCGCACCGGACTCCACGCGTTCTGCACGCGTGCACCACGCAGGATCGGGTTTGCCGCGGCGCCGTCGAGTTGGGCCTGCACCCGGACCGTCGCCTACGACACGCGGCGGCACGTGAGCGAGCGCTTCCTGGCGCTGCTCGACGAGGATATGTCCGCGGTGCGCGCGCCGAGCTACGCGGTCGCCGGCGCCGCCCGCGAGGCCGCCGAGCGGCTACTCGCCGAGCACGGAGTCCCGGACGGTGACCCGTTCGTCACGATTGCCCCCGGATCGGTCTGGGCGACCAAGCGATGGACCGAGGCCGGTTTCAGTGAGCTGGCGCGTTGGGCCGTCGCGCGCGGCTTTCGCGTGGTGCTCGTGGGGACCGCCGAGGAGCACGCCCGCTGCGACCGCGTGCGCAGCGCGACCGGCGAGGGCGCGATCAACCTGTCCGGTCGCACGGGACCTGCCGCGCTCGCCGCGATCCTCGAGCGTGCTCGCGCACATCTCGGCAACGATTCCGGCCCCGGCCATCTCGCCGCCGCGGTCGGCACACCCGTGGTAGCGATCTTCGGCCCGACCGACCCCGGGGCGGGATTCCATCCGCTGGGCAACCGTGTCCTGGTGGCCGATATCGGGTCGGGCTTGGATTGCCGCCCCTGCAGCGTCCACGGCTCACGCCGTTGCCCGGTCGGTCATCACCGCTGCATGAACGATCTCGAAGCGCGCACGGTCATCGAGGCCATCGAGCGCTGGCCGCTCAACCCGATCGTGTCGTGCCGGGATACGCCTCCAGCGCGGCCCGGATGACGTTCATCGCGCGCGCGAGCTCGTCGGTGTTCAGCACGTAAGCGATCCGCGCCTCGTCGACGCCCGCACCCGGAGTGGCATAAAACCCGTCGGCCGGGGCCAGCATCACCGTCTCGTTGTCGACTTCGAAGTCGCGCAGCAGGAACTCGGCGAACTTCTGCGCGTCGTCGACCGGTAGCTTGGCGCACATGTAGAAGGCGCCTTGGGGGCGCCGAACCAGGACACCCGGCATCGCGTCGAGCGCTTCGAACACCAGATTGCGCCGCCGCTCGTACTCGGTCACCACGGAGGCCATGTAGTCGCCGCCGATGCGGTTGAACACCGCGCCGACGTGCTGTCCCAGCGTCGGCGGGCAGAGACGCGCCTGGCCGAAGCGCAACACGGCGTCCATGAACTCCGCGTTCTTGGACGCGATCCAGCCGACCCGTGCGCCGCACAGCGAGACGCGTTTGGAGAGACTGTCCGTCAGCACGATCTGCCGGTCCAGCCCCTCGAGGGTCGCCGCGGAGCGGTGTTTCGCGCCGTCATAGGTGAATTCGCGGTAGACCTCGTCGGCCACGAGGTAGAGTTGATGGCGGCGGCACACGTCGCCGACGGCTTCCAGCTCCTCGTCGCCGTACACCGTGCCGGTCGGGTTGTTCGGCGAGCAGAGCAGGATCGCCCTCGTCTTGGGTCCGATCTGCCGTTCGATGGTTCCGACATCCGGCAGGTGATACCCGTCTTCCGCATAGGTCGTGATCGGGCGGGTGCGTACACCCACCATCGCGGCGAAGCCGCTGTAGTTCGTGTAGAAGGGTTCGAAGACCAGCACGTCGTCCCCGTGGTCGGCGATTGCGGCCAGGGTGAACAGCAACGCCTCGCTCCCGCCCGTCGTGGCGAACAGCTCCTCCGTCCGATACGTGAGGCCGAGACTGTCGTAGTACTCGCGGACGGCTTCGATGAACTCCGGCAGGCCTTCGGAGGGGCCGTACGCGACGTTCGGCTGGTCGAACGTCTGCAGGCGTTCGAGCACCTCGCGCGGCGCGGGGATGTCCGGCTGCCCGATGTTGAGCTGGAAGACGTGGCGACCGCTGCGTCGCGCCTCGGCGGCGAACGGCGCCAGCCGGCGGATCGGTGAAGCGGGTTGCTCAGCGGCGCGACGCGCCAATCGGACGGCCATGAAAACCTCCTGGAAGACGAGTGCCGGACAACGATGTTAGCAGGGGAACGGTGCTAGACTCGCCCCTTCGTGGGACGTCCGTCCTCGTGGAGGAGATGTGTTTCGGCGCATCCTGGTCGCCAACCGTGGGGAAATCGCCGCACGGATCCTGCGCGCCTGTGAGGCGCTCGGGATCGAGTCCGTGGTCGTCCACTCCGACGCCGATCGCGGGGCCCCCTGGCTCGGTTCCGCCACGAAGACCGTCTGCCTCGGGCCGGGCCGTCCGTCGGACAGCTACCTGAATGCGTCGGCGGTCCTACAGGCCGCCGAGCAGACCGAGTGCCAGGCGCTGCATCCGGGCTACGGCTTCCTCGCCGAGAGCGGCGTGTTCGCGGCTCGCTGCGAACAGCAGGGTCTGACGTTCATCGGACCCGGCGCGGCCGCCATCCGCAAGATGGGTGACAAGGCGTCGGCCAAACGGACCATGGCCGACCATGGGCTCGACACGATCCCCGGTTCGGCCGGGATCCTCGATGATGTGGCGGAAGCCCGCGGCATCGCGGACGACGTGGGCTACCCGGTGTTCCTGAAGGCCACCGCGGGAGGTGGCGGGAAAGGCATGCGCCGCTGCGATCGGCCGGATCAGCTCGACACGGCCTTCGCCGAAGCTTCCCTGGAGGCGCGGAACGCCTTCGGCGACCCGTCGCTGTACCTCGAGAAGTTGATCGAGGGCGGGCGCCACATCGAGTTCCAGGTGCTGTGTGACGCTTACGGGAACGCGATCCACCTGCGCGAGCGGGACTGCTCGATCCAGCGAAACAACCAGAAACTGATCGAGGAGTCGCCGTCTCCCGGGCTCGCCGATGACGATCGATCCCGCGTGGGTGACCACGTCGCGCGGGCGCTCGCCTCATCGGGCTATGTCAACGCCGGGACGGTCGAGTTCCTCCAGGAGCCCGGTGGGGCGCTTTACTTCATGGAAGTGAATGCGCGCCTCCAGGTCGAGCACCCGGTGACCGAGATGATCACCGGCGTGGATCTCGTCGAGCAGCAGATCCGCGTCGCCGCCAACGAGCCGCTGGCGATCACGCAGGACGAGCTCCGGTTTCAAGGGCACGCAATCGAGTTTCGCATCAACGCGGAGGACGTCGATGCCGGGTTCCGTCCCGACCCCGGGGTGATCTCTCGTTTCATCGCGCCCAACGGGTCGGCCGGAGTGCGCTGGGACTCCGCGGTTCGCGAGGGCTACCGGATCCCGCCGTGGTACGACTCGATGATCGGCAAGCTGATCGTCCACGCCGCGACACGCGACGCGGCGCTGGAGCGCGGCGCGAGCGCCCTCGATTCGCTCGTGATCGAGGGCGTCCGCACGACCGTCGCGTTGCACCGCCGCATCCTCGACGACGACGCGTTCCGCGCGGGGCGTTACGATCTCAACCGTCTGACCGAGATACTGGGGTAAGGATGGCCAAGGTACGCATGGATTCGATCGGTGCGGACCGCGCGAGCGGTCTGCCCGAGGAGACCTACCGAGCACAACTCGACGACCTTCGCAAGAAGAACGACGAGCTGTTTGCGCGCCGGGATCGCGTGCGGGACGGCTGGGGGGAGAAGTACCGCGAGCGCGTCCACGCCAAGGGCAAGCGCACGACGTGGGAGCGCGTGGAGCTGCTGCACGACCCCGGGACGAGCGTCTGGCCGATCGGCACGCTGGTCAACGACGGGCTGGAGTTCGGTCCCGACAAACGCACCTCTCCGGGGGCCGGTGTGGTCACGGCGTTCGTCCGGGTCGACGGTCGCTGGACCGTGGTCATCGCCAACGACAACACGGTGGCCTCCGGCTCGTGGTGGCCGCAGACGCCGGAGAAGATCCAGCGGGCGCAGGAGATCGCGCTGCGGCTGCGGCTGCCCGTGATCTACCTCGTGGATTGCTCGGGGTTGTTCCTGCCGGAACAGGCCACGACGTTCCCGGGTCGGACGGGTGCCGGGGCGATCTTCCGCATGAACTCGCTGCTCTCGGATGCCGGGGTTCCGCAGATCGCCGGTGTCCACGGCGACTGCATCGCCGGCGGCGGCTACATGCCGATCATCAGCGACGTCGTCTACATGACCGAGCAGGCCTACATGGTGATCGCCGGGGCGGCGCTGATCAAGGGCGCCAAGTCGATGCACCTCACGTCGCTGAGCATCGGCGGGCCCGACGTGCACGTACACCTTTCCCGCTGTGCGGATCACCGCGTACCCGACGACGAGACGTTGGTGGAGCGCGTCCGCGCCGAGGTCGGCAAGCTCCCGTCGAGCGCTGTCGACTATTACCGCTACGGCACGGATCCGGCGCCTCCGTCTTACGCCGCGACCGAGCTCGATGGGCTGCTCCCTCCCGATCACCGCGTGGCGTACGACCCGTACCAGATCCTGGCACGGCTCGTGGATCACTCCCTGTTCTGGGAACTGTGGCCGGCGCGCGGCGCGGAGATGATCTGCGGGGTCGGCCGGGTCAACGGGCTCTACGCCGGCTTCATCATCAACAATCCCAGGCTGACCGAGCACCCGGTCGAGGCGGGCTCCAAGCGGCCCGGCGGCATCCTGTACCGCGACGGGATCGCGAAGATCTCGCAGTTCTCGCGGGCCTGCAACGACGACGGCATGCCGATCGTGTGGCTGCAGGACATCTCGGGATTCGACATCGGTGTCGAGGCGGAACGTCAGGGGCTGCTGGGCTACGGCTCCAGCCTGATCTACACCAACTCGACCAACACGGTGCCGATGTTCACCGTGCTGCTGCGCAAGGCGTCGGGCGCCGGCTACTACGCCATGGCCGGTTTGCCCTACCGTCCCGTGCTGCAGCTGGCCACGCCGGTGACGCGACTCGCCGTGATGGAAGGACGGACGCTGGCGATCGGCGCGTTTCGGACGAAGCTCGACGACGAGTTCCGTATCGTCGCGGAAACGCCTGAGGAAGAGGCCAAGATTCGCGCAGGCATGCAGCGGGTCGAGGAGCGCATCACCGGGGACATGGATCCGTTCGCCGCCGCGTCCCGCCGCGACGTGGACGAGGTGGTGGCGCCCTCCGAGCTTCGTGGGTGGATCGAGGTGGCGGTAACGATGTCCTACCAGTCGATCGGCTACCGCCGGATCAAGAACCCACGCATCTGGAGCCTGCACGACCTCGCGGCGCTGGACTGATCGATGACTCGTCTCGAGTTGGAGCTGTTGCTCGAGGGGGACCCGACGACGGGTTGGATCGTCCGTGCGCCGGCCGTCGGCACCTGGAGCTGCATCCCGGCGGTCGGCGCGGCCGTTGCCGACGCCGGGGCGGGGGTCCTGACCCAGGCTGGACGCCGCTACTTGCTGACGCTCCCCCCGGGCAGCGGCGGACGCGTCGCGATGGTCTCGGCGGGCGGCCGCCGGGCGCTCGATGTCGAGTGGGGCCAGGAGCTGTTCCGGATCGACGCCCTCGCAGACGTGGGCGCGGTCGTGGGAACGGGCACGGATGCAACCGCCGCGGCGGCCCCGCCGAACGTCCTCGTGGCGCCGAGCGACGGTGTCTTCTACACGAGACCGACGCCCGACGCAGCGCCGTTCGCGGACATCGGCTCGACGATCCGGCGCGGCCAACCGGTCGGGTTGATCGAGGTCATGAAGACCTTCAACCACGTCCTGTTCGAGGGCGACGGGCTACCGGAGGCGGCTGTCGTCGTCGAGTACCTCGTCGCCGACGGCCAGGCGGTCACCGCGGGCTCCGCGATCCTGCGATTCGAGCTCTAGACGCCTAGAACGCGACCAGCGCCCGGATGGCCTCCTGGATGTCGTCCACCTGCGGGAGGATGTAGTCCTCGAGCTCGGGGGCGTAGCCGACGAAGGTATCCGTGCCTGTCAGCCGCCGGACGGGTCCGTCGAGATCGGTGTAGAGCTCCTCGGACAGGCGTGCGGCCAATTCGGCACCATACCCCCAGGAGAGCGAGTCCTCGTGCAAAACCAAAGCCTTGCTCGTCTTGCGCACCGAGGCGTGGATCGTGTCCCAGTCCACGGGCGAGAGCGTGCGCAGATCGATGACCTCGACGGACGCCTCGTCACCGAGCTTGCGACAGGCCTGGACCGCGCGGTGGACCGTCGCCCCGTAGGTGATCAGCGTGACATCCTCGCCGGGTTGCACGATCTGGGCGCGCCCCAGCGGGATCGAGTGCTCCGGCCCGGGGTAGGCCGCCTTGTTGTAGGTCTGGCGGTAGAGGTGTTTGTGCTCGAGAAACAGGACGGGGTCGTCGCAGCGGATCGCGGTGCGCAACAGGCCGTTCGCGTCCAGGGCGTTCGACGGGCAGACGACCCGCAGGCCCGGGTTGGCGGTGAACAGCGAGGCCCCGCTCTGGCTGTGGTAAACGGCACCGCCGCGGATGTAGCCGCCATAGGTGGTGCGCACGACCAGCGGGCACTTGAAGGTGTTGTTCGAGCGCCAGCGCATCGTGGCAAGCTCGCTGCGGATCTGGTGGAACGCCGGCCAGATGTAGTCGAAGAACTGGATCTCGACCACGGGTTTGAGGCCTCGTAGCGCCATGCCGATGGCGCGACCGACGATGTTGGCCTCGGCGAGAGGGGAGTTGAACACGCGACGGCTGCCGAACTCGCGCTGGAGCCCCCAGGTCACCTTGAAGACGCCGCCCTTGCCCTTGACCTCGTCGAGGGCCTCCTCGCGCGAGGCGTCGGCGACGTCCTCGCCGAACATCACGATGCGCTCGTCGCGGCGCATCTCGTCGCGCATGCACTTGTTCAACAGGTCGACCATGGTGGTCGGGTTGCCCTCGAACTCGGCAGCCACCGAGAACCGCTCAGCGGTCGGATCCAGATCGTGGGAGTACACGTAGTCGAGCGCCGACTCGGGTACCGGGCGGGAGCCCTCGTAGGCGCGATCGCACGCGGTGTTGACCTCCTCGACCACCTGGGTCTCGAGCGCCTTCAAGATGTCCGGCTCAACGATCCGCTCGCGGGTCAGCAGCTCGGGGAAAGTCCTCAACGGATCGCGTTTCTCTTCTTCCGCGCGTTCCTCGGCTGTCTTGTAGTGCGTCTCGTCATCGGAGAGCGAGTGGCTGTAGGGGCGGATCACGTGGGCGTGGACGAGCGCCGGCCCCTTGCGGGCGCGGCAGTGATCGGCGGCTTCCTGGAGCGCGGCGATGCTGGCCAGGACGTCGCAGCCGTCGACCTCGCGGATCAGGAGGTCGGGGAATCCGGCGACCAGCTTACTGATGCTGCCGCCCGCGGTGTTGACCTCGACGGGGACCGAGATCGCGTATCCGTTGTCCTCGATGACGAAGAGCACGGGCAGCTTGCGGTTGCAGGCCGTGTTGAGCGCTTCCCAGAACTCGCCCTCGCTGGTCGTGCCGTCCCCGCTGGTGACCAGTACGACCTCGTCGTCCTCGAAACGCACGCCGAGATCGGCGGCGTGCCCCGCGGCGTACAGGCCGGCCTCGGCGCAGCCGACGGCCTGCAGAAACTGGCTGCCCGTGGGCGAGGAGGTGTTGGCGATGTTGAGCGCGGGCGAGGAGAAGTGCGCAGGCATCTGACGGCCGCCGCCCTGCGGGCACTCGGCCGTGCCCGCGGCTTGTTGGAACTGCTCCAACACGGGCTGACCGAGCCCGAGGGCCGCCGCGCGGTCGCGGTAGTAGAAAAAGAACCAATCGTGGGCCGGCCGCATCACGTGACCGACCGCCGCCCCGAGCGCCTCGTGCCCCACGCCGTTGATCTGGAAGAAGATCTTGTTCTGGCGCTTGAGCTGGATCTCCTTGTCGTCGACCGTTCGCGCCAACAGCATCGTTCGGTAGAGATCGAGCAACTGCTGGCGGGTCAATCCGCTCAGGCTCTTCGTTTCGGCTTGGGTCTCCGGGGGCACGCTCGCTTCTCCTCCTCGATACCGACGCTGCGGCGACGGGTTACGGTCGATCGACGATCAAGGCATCTTCGGCGACCCCAAGGCCGGGGGATCGGCCCGTGGGTCCGCAACGGGGGCGCCGGGGGCAACCTCATCCGAGGTCTCGGGATTATAGCTTGTCGGGGCAGTTTCCTCTGCGGGGGGCAATTCCGGCTCCATATGAACCAATTTCAGGATGATCACGGACGCATCCTGCTCCGTATACCCCTGTCGGGCCAGGATCACGTAGCCGTCGGGCGTCGCCACAGGAGACCCCACGATCACGTCGCCCTCCTCGGCCAGACGGTAGCGAAGCACGACGGAGCCGCTGTAGACATCGAGCACGACCAACTCCGCGCCGGGTTCGGGGACGGCCAGGATCGCGGCGACCTGCGGCGCCCTCTCGGTCCCGGTGGCGACCCACAGCGCGAGCTCGCGGAGCACGCGCCCCTCGAGGGCCGTGGCCCACAACCGGTGCCCGTTCTTGCGCCGTACGCCGTAGATCCGATTGTCCGAAGATCCGAAGTAGACCCGTTTCGCGGTCATGACGGGTGGGACCGGGGCGAGACCCGGCACGCGAAGCCGCCAGCGGCGACGCCACCCACTCCCGCAACCCTTGCAAGCTTTCTGAACCACCAGGCGGCCGTCGACCGGTTTGGCCCGGTGCGATCGATCGGGGCTCAGGCCCCAGTCCGCCGAGGGCTCCGTCGCCAAAAACGCCACCCGTTCGGCCGTGGGTGTGGGCCCGGCCCAGTTGACTCGAACCGGGCCGGCAGCGGTGCCCACGTAGACCGCGCCATCGAGGTCCCGGGGTCCCGAAACGAGCGGCCCGACGATCCCGATATCGGTCACGCTCTCGAACTGGAGCTCGGGCGGGTCGGGCCTCGGCGGCTGGTAGGTCAGTGGATCGGGGAACTGGTTCTGGAACCCCGCGCCGCTGGAGGTCGTCTGAGCCGCCGACGGGAGGGTCGGGCCGGCGATCGCCAGTCCGGCCACCAGGAGGAGAGCCCGTTTCACGCGGTTAATCACCCATCCATAGTAAACGGATCGCCCTCCGACCGACGAATCGGTCTTGGTGTGGCTCCCACAATGCGGGTATGTTAAGAGCCCCCCATGAGCGGCCGTTACCGAGTTCTCCGCGGCATGCACGACATCCTGCCCGAGGAGGTCGGCCGCTGGCAGTATCTCGAGGAGACCACCCGGGCCTGGTTTGCCCGCTACGGTTTTCGCGAGATCCGGACCCCCGTGCTCGAGGCCACCGAGCTGTTTTCCCGCTCGGTGGGAGCCTCGTCGGACATCGTTCGCAAAGAGATGTACACGATCGAGCGTGGGGAGCAGTCGCTGTGCCTACGACCGGAGAACACGGCACCGGTCGTGCGTGCTTTTGTCGAGCACTCGCGGCATCGCGGCATCGCGGCCGGCTACCCTGAACGACTGTTCTACATCGGGCCGATGTTCCGCTACGAGCGGCCGCAGAAGGGCCGCCAGCGGCAGTTCCATCAGATCGGCGTCGAGGTCCTCGGCGGCGAGGAACCGTTGATCGAGGCGGAGACGATCGAGATGGTCTGGGGCTTGCTGGAACGGCTGGGCATCGCATCGATCGAGCTCCAGCTGGCTTCGGTCGGCGACTCCGCCTGCCGCCCGAAGTATCGCCAGGCGCTGGTCCATTGGTTGCGCCCACGCCTCGACGGGATGTGCGACGACTGCCGGCGCCGCGCGGACGAGAACCCGCTGCGCGTGTTCGATTGCAAGGTCGAGGCGGACCTGCTCGTGCTGGCCGATGCACCGACCATGCAGGAGTCGCTGTGCGGGGACTGCGAGCAACACGACTCCCGGGTCAAACGGCACCTGGAGACGCTCGGTGTCCCGTTCGTCGAGAATGCCGGCCTCGTCCGCGGGTTGGACTACTACCGCCGAACGGTATTCGAGATCGCCGCCGGAGGGTTGGGCGCGCAGAACGCGATCCTCGGGGGCGGACGTTACGACGGCCTCGTTCGCGAGCTCGGCGGCCCGGATGTTCCGGGTTTCGGGTTTGCCATGGGCATGGAACGTGCCGCCATGTTGATCCCCGACGACAGGCTCCCGCGGGCCCGGATTGACGTGAGCCTGATCACACTCGGCGCCGCAGGCCACGATGCCGCGATCGAGATGGCTCAACGTTTGCGAGCGCAGGGGATCTCGGTGCAGATGTCGATGACCGAGCGGCCGATGGGCACCCAGCTGAAGCGGGCGGACCGCGGCGCCGCTCGGTTCGCGCTGTTCATCGGTAAGGACGAACTCGCCCGCGGGCGATTCGGCCTCAAGGATCTGGCGAGCGGACAACAGGATGAAATCGATGAAGCGGGCCTCGTGGCCCGGATCAAGGCGGGGCGAGATGGCGGGGACTGAGCAGGAACTACTGATCCGCACCGCGGGGTGCGGCGAGCTCACGGAGAAGGACGCGTCGGAGGGCCGTGAGGTGGTGCTCACCGGTTGGGTGCATCGCCGGCGCGACCTGGGCCAGCTCATCTTCATCGAGATGCGCGATGCGACCGGACGCCTCCAAGTCGTGTTCGACCCGTCGCTCCACCCCGACGCCCACGCGGCCGCGGAGTCGCTGCGCGCCGAGTACGTGATCGGCGTGGCCGGGACCGTCGTGATGCGCGAGGCACCGAACCCGGACCATCCGACAGGAATGATCGAGTTGCGCGGCCAGTCCGTCACGGTCCACAACCGCGCGGACAACCTGCCGATCCAAGTCGCCGATCAACAGGAAGCCAACGAGGAGCAGCGCCTCAAGCACCGCTACATCGACCTGCGCCGGCCGCGGCTGCAGCACGCGCTGCGCACGCGGCACCGGCTCGCGACCGCCGCCCGCGAGGTGCTGGACGAACACCGTTTTGTCGAGATCGAGACGCCCATGCTCACCCGTTCGACGCCGGAGGGCGCCCGCGACTACCTCGTCCCGAGCCGCGTACACCCCGGCAAGTTCTACGCCTTGCCGCAATCGCCGCAGCTGTTCAAGCAGCTGCTGATGATCGCCGGCTTCGAACGCTACTACCAGTTCGCGCGCTGCTTCCGCGACGAGGACCTGCGCGCCGACCGCCAGCCCGAGTTCACGCAGATCGACATCGAGATGTCCTTCGTGACCCCGCAGCAGATCTACGATCTGATCGAGCCGCTGATCGTCCGGATGTTCGAGGCGATCGATGTCCAGATCGCTCGGCCGTTCCCGCGCATGGCCCATGCCGAAGCCGTCGACCGTTTCGGGATCGACCGCCCCGACACGCGATTCGGGATGGAGCTGCGCGACGTCGGAGCGGCCGCCGAGTCCACCGGTTTCCGCGTTTTCGACGAACCGCTGGCCGATCCCGGGGGGGCGGTGCGGGGCATTGTCGTCGACGGGGCCGGCGGGGCGAGCCGCAAACAGCTGGACACCTGGAACGGCTGGGCCCGGGAGGCCGGCGCGCGCGGTCTGCTGTGGATCAAGAGCGCTGGCGGGAAGATCGGTTCGTCGGCGCTCAAGGTACTCGGCGAGGAACGTTGCCGGGATATCCTGCGGGCGCTGGGTGGAGGTGACGGCGACGCCGCGTTGATCGTCGCCGCCGATCGGTCGCTGTGCAACCAGGTTCTCGGCCAACTGCGCGTGCGCATCGCGCGCGAACGCGATCGGATCCCGGAGGGGGCCTGGAACCTGCTGTGGGTCGAGCAGTTCCCGTTGTTCGAACACGATGACGAAGCCGGCCGCTACGTCGCCATCCACCATCCGTTCACGGCGCCCAACTGGGACGAGGTCTCACGCTTGGAGACGTCCCCGGGTGACGTTCGTTCGCAGGCTTACGATCTCGTGCTCAACGGGACGGAGATCGGCGGGGGCAGCATCCGTATCCATCGCCGGGACGTGCAGGACATGGTGTTCGAGGCGCTGGGGATCGGCGCCGAGGAAGCCGAGGAGAAGTTCGGCTTCCTGCGACGAGCGCTGGATTCCGGCGCCCCGCCGCACGGCGGGATCGCGCTGGGCTTCGATCGGATCTGCGCGATGCTTGCGGGAACCGACTCGATCCGCGAGGTCATCGCGTTCCCGAAGACCACGAGCGCGTCCTGCCTGATGACCGAGTCTCCCGCGGAGGTCGACGCCCAACAGCTGACCGAATTGGGTCTGAAAACCCTTGAATCTAGGGGAAAAAAAGGAGATTAGCGCGCGGGTCGGCGCGTTGACCCTTCAAAAGACGCTGTGATACCGTGATTCTCGGACTTGATTTTTCCGGGACGGGCGTTATCCATCCCTGAGGAGGGAGGCGGGCGCACCGTCGACCCTGACGAGGAGGGCCGAGAAAGGCGCGGAAACCGGCGGCGGGAGGACCCCGGTCGGTTCGTTCGAAACGCGGGATCGCGACAGTGTTTAGGCGCCTGACCCATGAGAACCATCACCTTGGACGCTCGGGTAATTCGATCGATCTCCGATCACTACGAAGAAGCGCTCCGCCTCATCGAAGACAGATTCAAGGTCAAGCTAGCCGCGCGTGGATCGGAGGTTTCGGTCACGCACGACGGCAACGGCGCAGCGGAGCGAGTCGGGGAGGTGGTCGCTCTGCTCGAAGACCTCGCCGCCCTCCACGATCGCGGAGTGCATCTCAGTCGTTCCGACCTCAAGACCGCCATCCGGCTCAAACAGCGAGAGCCCGACACGAAGATCGTGCGCCACTTCGTCGACGCCCGGATCGAGACCCCGTCCCGCAAGAGCATCGTCGGTCGGTCGCGCAACCAGCGGCTGTACATCGAAGCGATTCGCGACAACGATCTGGTCTTCGGGATCGGTCCGGCGGGGACGGGAAAGACCTACCTCGCGGTGGCGATGGCGGTCTCGCTGCTGAACAAGAAGCGGGTCAAGCGCATCATCCTGGCGCGACCCGCGGTCGAGGCCGGCGAGAGCCTCGGGTTCCTTCCCGGTGATCTTTCGGCCAAGGTCGACCCCTACCTGCGGCCGCTCTACGACGCGCTGTACGACATGCTGGAGCCGCACCGCGCCGAGCGCCTGCTCGAGCAGGGGACGATCGAGGTCGCACCGCTGGCCTTCATGCGCGGCCGCACGCTCGACCACTCGTTCATGATCCTCGACGAGGCCCAGAACACGACGTCCGAGCAGATGAAGATGTTCCTGACCCGCATCGGCTTCGACTCCAAGGCCGTGGTGACCGGCGACGTCACCCAGATCGACCTGCCNNCGGGTTCGGCTCGAAGGCGGTCGTCACGGGAGACGTGACGCAGATCGATCTGCCCTCGCGCAAGAGCTCGGGTCTGATCGAAGCGCGCCCGATCGTCAGCGACATCCCGGGGATACGATTCATCGAGTTCGATGAGAAAGACGTGGTCCGCCACCCGCTGGTCCAACGCATCGTGCGTGCGTACGACCAGTATCAGCGCCCCGAACAAACCCCGGACGCCGACAGCCCGGCGCCCGAGGAGAACGGTGTCTCGCCGGTCCGATGACGGACAAACCTCCATCACGTGGTGCGGGCGCCAAGAAGAAGGGCCAGCCTACCCGGAAGCTGAGCTTCGCGCCCCGGGTTCGCGGCCAGGTGCGCCGCGCGCTGGACGGGCTGCTCGGGTCCGATGTGGGCTGGAGTCTCGCGCTCGTCGTCGTGTCGCTGCTGCTGCTGAGTAACCAGCGTTGCGGCATGGCGATCGAACCCTTCGCCCTCGGTCAGATCGCGCCGTACGACATCGTCGCGCCCGAAGAAATGTTGGTCGTCGACAGCACGCTCACCGAGGAGCGTCGCAAGAGCGAGCGCCTGGCCGTACCCGACGTCTACGAGCACAATTCCGAGCGCGGCGACCAGCTCGTCGCCGAGATGGCGCTGATCTTCGAGGAGGGTCGGCAACGGCTTGCGGCGGGTGGCGAACTCGACGCGGCCACGCGTGAGGCCCTGCTCAAGAATGCGTTGGGCGACAGCGTTCCCGAGGCGGCGCTCGGCGTTCTCTCGGAGCAGCGTTTCTCTCCGGGCTTACAGCGCTCGCTCAGCGAGGCGGTTGGCCACTCCATGCGTGGGCTCGTTGTCGGCAACAAAGCCGTGTTGGAGCGCGCCGATTCGATCGCCCTGATCCACCTGCCGGCGCGCCGCGAGGAGGAGCTGGCGGACTACGGTGCGATCGTCGACGTGAGCGCCGCGCGTGATGACCTGCGCCGGGAGGTAGCCGGCCGGCTGGATCTCCGCGCGGCCGAAGAGCAGGCGCTGGCCGATTTCGCCGCCTCGTTCGTCGACGCCAATGTCGTGTTCGACTCGGACCAGACCCAGCAACGACAGCAGGCGGCGGTCGCCGGGGTCCCGCCCGTGACCGTGCGGCTCCCGCGAGGGCACGTCTTGGCCAAGAAAGGCGAGCGTCTGAGCGCGGCGGCGATCGAACGGATCGACGCGGCACGGGCGCGCGTACAGGGTGGGCTCGGCTGGCGCGGCTGGGCCGCGATCCTGCTCATGCTCAGCATGTTGACGTTCTTCCTCTACCGCTACAGCGGGTACCACCAAAGAAACTACAAGAAGCACCAGCACCTTCACGCGCTGCTGGTGTTGATGCTGATCCTCGTGATGTGCCTCACCAGGGCGATCCAGTGGGTCGCGCGCGAGGCGATCGAGAATCTGAGCGAACCGTTCAACCAGTTGGATGCCTACACCTACCTGATCCCGCTCGGCGCAGGAGCCATCATGGTCGCGTTGCTGGCCAACGGCCGCATCGCCACCGTGTACATTGCCTTCGCATCGCTGCTGTTCGGCGCCATGAACGGATACGACTTCTACACGATGACGTGGGCGATGTTGGTCCAGCTTTCGGGCGTCTACGCGATCTCCGCGTACAGCGCACGCACCGCGCTGTTGCGCGCCGGGCTGGTGGTGGGTGGCGCGGGGGCGATCCTCGCGCTGGCCGTCGAGGTCCTGCGGGGTGAGATGGAGTCTCTCGGCCACGGGCTTTACGGCGCCGTGTTGGCCTTCGTCGGAGGGGCCGTAGGCGTGGGGCTGCTGATCTCGTTCCTCCTGCCGTTGCTGGAGCGTCTGTTCCACGTGTTGACGGACGTGCGGTTGCTCGAGCTGTCCAACGTCGACAACCCTTTGCTGCAGCAGCTCGCCGTGAAGGCTCCCGGCTCGTACAACCACTCGCTCGTTGTCGGCACGCTTGCCGAGGAGGGTGCGCGCTCGATCGGCGCCAATCCGTTGTTCTGCCGTGTCGCGGCGGTGTATCACGACATCGGGAAGGTCAACCATCCGGAGTACTACGTCGAGAATCAGCGCGGGCGGAATCCTCACGATCGGTTGACCCCGTCGATGTCCGCGCTGGTCATCGCCTCGCATGTCAAGGACGGGATCAAGCTGGCGCGCGAGGCCGGCCTGCCGGAGCAGATCGTCGACATCATCCCGCAACACCACGGGACCAAGCTGATGACCTTTTTCTATGAGAAGGCCAAGTCGATGGCCGACCCCGGCCTCGGGCCGGTGAAGGAAGAGGACTTCCGCTATCCCGGCCCCAAGCCGCAGACCCGCGAGGCGGCGATCTTCATGCTCGCCGACTCGATCGAGGCCGCGGCTCGAACCATCGACGAGCCGACCTCGAACCGGCTCAAGGAAATGATCTCCAAGATCACGAACTCGATCGTGCTGGACGGCCAGCTCGACCACTGCGACCTCACCTTTGCCGATCTCGAACGGATCCAGCAGGCGTTTCACCGGCTGCTCGTCGGGATGTACCACCACCGCGTGGACTATCCGGGCTTCGATTTCGGCAATCGGCCCAAGAACGAGACCAAGGTCGAGGCCACCGACGGTGTACCCGGGTGACGGCCGTGGAAACGACCCTCCTCAACCGACAGCGACAGGTGGCCGTCGATCGAGCCGGCCTCGAGCGTTTCCTCGGGCGCCTGACGCGTCGGGTGCCGTCCGGCGGTGCCGACGCGTGGAGCGTCTGCCTGGTGTCGGATCGTCGCATGCGACAGCTCAATCGGGAGTACCGCTCGGTCGACAGCGCGACCGACGTCCTCTCGTTTCCCGGCGATTCCCGACCCGACCCCGACGGGAGCCTCTATCTCGGCGACGTCGTCATCTCCGTCCCGACCGCGGCCCGTGCGGCCGGGCTTCACGGGCACACGTTGGCCTGCGAGCTTCAGACGCTGGCGCTGCACGGCTATCTCCATTTGCTCGGTTACGACCACGAGACGGATGACGGGAGCATGTTGCGGTTGCAGCGCAGGCTTCAGCGCGAGCTGATCGATGCGGAGGCCGAGGGGTGAACGAGCTCGTCGCCACGTCGCTGTTGGGCTTCTCCACGCTGCTCCTGCTCGCACTTCACTTCGGCCTCAGCGTCGCCCTGGCGTCTGCCGCGGGTCTGAGTCATGTGGCACTGCAGCGTATGGGAAACGAGTACGGGGAGAGGCTGGCCTTCGTCCAGGGGTTGTCCGAGCCGACATCAACCCACCGCGTGGCGGCCTCGCTGCTGCGCCCGGTCGCGCTGCTCGGCGCGGTGATCCTCGGCGGCTTCCTGGCCGCCCGCCTGGAGGCCGCGCTCTCCTGGCCGTGGGTCATCGCGATCGCGGCACTGGTCGGGATCGTGGTTGCCGATCACCTCGTCGCCCGGGGCCTTGCGGAATGGAAGCCCAAGGCCGCCCTCCGCTCGACCGCCTGGGTTCTGCGGCTGTCCCACCTGATCGCCTACCCGCTGGCGGCGCCCACGGCGGCCTGGCTCGCGTGGTGTGGCTCCAACGGTCAGACCGAGGAGGAACGCGAAGAAGAGCAAGAGGAAGAAGTCGAGGCGTTGATCGAGGTCGGTGAACGGGAAGGCCTGCTCGAGGCCGATGAGAGTCGTATGGTGCGCGGGATCGTCGATCTCGACGAAACGGTCGTACGCGAGCTGATGACCCCACGAACCGAGATCGTGGCCGTGAACATCGAGACCAGCGTGCCCGAGGCGCGCCGTGTGTTCCTCGAAGCCGGGCACTCCAGGTTGCCGGCGTTCGACGGGTCGATCGACAACATCGTCGGGATCCTGCACTCTCGAGATCTGTTCCGCGCCTGGGAGGCGGGGGACGACGCCGATACGGTCGAGTCCTACGTGCGGCGGGCACCGTTCGTTCCCGAGTCGCTGTCGGCGCGGGAGTTGTTACACGAGATGCGCCGCCGCACACACATGGCGGTCGTCGTCGACGAGTACGGCGGCATCGCCGGGCTGGTGACGCTCGAGGACCTTCTCGAAGAGATCGTCGGCGACATCCGCGACGAGCACGAGGAAGAGGAACTCACGATGCGGGCGGAATCCAACGGAGGCTGGATCGTCAACGCGGCGGTTCACGTCAAGGAGATCGAGCAAGTCTTCGGGATCGAGTTCGACGATCGGGATTTCGACACGGTCGGTGGGATGGTCGTCTCCGCGTTCGGGCGCGTGCCGACCGTCGGTGAGCGCATGCAGACGAACCGTCTCGAAGTCGAGGTGCTGGAGGCCGACCGCAAACGGGTGCAGCGTGTCCGCTTGAGCGCACACCGCGAAGACGCGGAGGAGACGGGGTGAGCTCGGCACGGTCCGGCACCGTGGCCCTGACCGGCTGGACCAACGTCGGCAAGTCGACCCTGCTGAACCGGCTGGTCGGCGCCAAGATCGCGGCGGTCGCGGGTGCGGCGCAGACCACCCGCCATCGCATTACGGGGGTCCTGCACCTGGAGGGCCGCGGCCAGATCGCCTTTGTCGACACGCCGGGATGGCACCGGCCGCGCCACCGGATGAACCGGCGCATGGTCGAGCTGACACGCTCCACGCTCGGCGGCGTCGATTGCGTGGCCTGGCTGATCGATGCGTCCCGTGGTCTGGGTAGCGGCGATCGCGAGGTCGCCGAGACGTTGCGCCGGCTGGAGTCGCCCAAGGTCGCCGTGCTCAACAAGATCGATTTGGTTAGCCGTAAGTCGAAGCTGCTCCCGATGATGCAAGAGATCGCCGGCTGGTCGACGTTCGCCGAGATCGTCCCGATCTGCGCGGCCACCGGCGACGGCTGCGACGATCTTGTCGAGGTTCTCCTGGCGCAACTACCGGCGGGCCCTCCGCTCTACGACCGCGAGTTCTTGACCGATCAGAGCCAACGACAACGGGTCTCCGAGCTCGTTCGCGAGCAACTTGTTCGGCACACCCGTGAGGAGCTCCCGCACGCCACCGCCGTCGTCATCGACGGCTGGAACGAAAGCGACTCCGAGGTCACGAGGATCACGGCGACGGTCCTGGTCGATCGCGACTCGCAAAAGAAGATCGTGATCGGTTCTCAGGGATCCGTGCTCAAGAAAGTCGGCAGCGCGGCCCGCGTCGAGATCGAGCGGTTACTGGGGAGCCGCGTGTTCCTCGAGCTGTGGGTCAAGGTGCGCCAGGACTGGCGCGAAGACGAGCATACGTTGCGGGAAATCGGGCTGAGCTGACGCGCGGCAGGGCGCGTTCGTCTGCTATCATGCCGCGCTCGAAACGCCATGCAACAAGCCGATGAAGCATTCGTCCTGAGGACCCAACCGCTGGGGGATGCGGATCTCATCATCAGCTTCCTCGCGCGCTCGCATGGCTGCGTCCGTGGTGTCGCCCGTTCGGGCCGCCGAAGCCGGAAGCGCTTCGGCGGGTTGCTGGAACCCATGACGCATGTCGAGGCGACCTGGTCGGTCAAATCGGGCCGCGAGCTGCATCGGATCGAACGGTTGGAGGCGCGGCGCAGCTATGCGGCGATGCAGGCCGACCCGGCGCTCCAGGCGGTGTGTGCCGTGATGGCCGAGATCGGCGAGGCCTTCGGCGCGGAGGGCGCCGCGGACGACCGCGAGTTCCGTCTCTTCGGGGCCGTTCTCGATGCGCTGGAGGGTGGGGCAGAGCCGCTCCTGTTGCTGCGTTATTTCGAGTTCTGGACGCTGCGGCTCCACGGCCTGCTCGGCGACCCCGAGGACTGCGCCGCGTGCGGCAGCTCGATCCCGCGCGGGCGGGCCAGAGCCCTGTTCCCCGAGGACGGCTTCCGCTGTGACAACTGCGCTCGGGGGAGTGACGATTCGGCGACGCGGCTGACGCGTGACGAGGCGCTGTGGATGGAGCGGCTTCAGCGGACGCCGCCGGGCAGGCTGCCGGCCGCGTCCGGGGCCGCGAAGGCGGGGGGCCGCCTGGAGCGTCTGTTCCGCAGTCGGCTCGAGGCGTTCTCGGAGCGTCGATTCCGGAGCTACCGACACGTTCGCAACCTCACCGGGGGGGCGCGATGACGTTCCAGGATCTGCTGCTCGCGATCCAGGATTTCTGGGGTCGCCAGGGCTGCGTGTTGCAGCAGCCTTACGACATCGAGGTCGGGGCCGGGACGATGGCGCCCGATACGTTCTTCCGCGTGCTCGGCCCGGAGCCGTGGAGGGTCGCCTACTGCCAGCCGTCGCGCCGGCCCGTCGACGGTCGCTACGGCGACAACCCGATGCGGGTCTACAAGCACTACCAGTTCCAGGTGATCCTCAAGCCGGCGCCGCTCGACGTCCAGGAGCTCTACCTCGAGTCGCTCAAGGCGTTCGGAGTCGATCCCGGTGTCCACGACATCCGCTTCGAGGAGGACAACTGGGAGGCGCCGACGCTCGGCGCCGCGGGCGTCGGCTGGCAGGTCGTGATGGACGGGATGGAGATCTCGCAGTTCACCTACTTCCAGCAGAGCGGCGGACGCGAGCTGAGCCCGATCTCGGTCGAGCTGACCTACGGGATCGAGCGCATCTGCATGTTCCTCAACGACATCCGCAACGTCTTCGAGATTCCCTGGAACGGCACGCTCAGCTACGGTGACGTGCGCCACGGGGAAGAGGTCGAGCACTCGATCTACTCCTTCGAGGAGGCGGACGTCGAGTTCTTCCGCCAGCAGTTCGATCGCTGGGAGGTCGAGGCCAACCGCTTGCTCGATCACGAGCGCGACGTCGACGGGCAGAGGCTGCCGGTACCGCTGGTCGTTCCCGCCTACGAGGCCACGCTGAAGTGCTCGCACCTGTTCAACGTGCTCGACGCGCGCGGCGCCTTCAGCGTCACCGAGCGTGCCGCGAACATCCAGCGCGTGCGCCGGCTGGCCTGCCGCTGCGCCGACGGTTGGCTGGTCAAACGCCAACGTGCGGGCTTCCCGCTCGCTCGCCTCGATGGGACGGCCGAGTGATGAAGGTAGCGACGGCCAACCTGCTTCTCGAGATCGGTTGCGAGGAGATCCCCGCGCGGATGATTGCCGGCGCTTCACGGGAGTTGGAGAGCCGCGTGCTGAAGATCCTCGACGAGGCCGGGCTGGCCCACGGTCCTGCGGTCTCGTGGAGCGGAACCCGACGGTTGGCCCTGCGCGTCGACGCGGTCTCCGGCAAGCAGGAAGACCGGGACGAGCAGCTCCTGGGTCCACCTGCCAAGATCGCCTTCGATGAGCAGGACAAGCCGACACCGGCGGGCGTCGGTTTTGCGCGCAAGCAGGGCATCGCGCCGGAAGAGCTGAAGCGCATCGAGACCGATCGTGGCTGTTACGTCGGGTTCGAACGCCGTAGCAAGGGACGGACGATCGGCGAGATCCTCGCGGACGAGCTCCCGGCTCGGGTCGCGTCGATCCCGTTTCCGAAGAGCATGCGCTGGGGCGACGGCACGCACCGCTGGGTTCGCCCCGTTCACTGGGTCGTGGCGCTGCACGGGAAGCAGGTGCTGGAATTCGAGGTGTTCGGGGTCACCTCCGGCAAGCAGTCGGTCGGTCACCGGTTCCGCTCCAGCGGTCCGGTAGAGGTCGGCTCGGCCGATGACTACATCCCGGCGCTGGAGAAGGCCGGGGTCATCGTTGACGCGGGGAGGAGAAGGGCGTTAGTCGAGGGTCTTCTGCACAAGGCTGCGGAGGAGGCGGAGGGGCTTTTGGTCTCCGATCCGGCACTGCTCGACGAGGTCGCCAATCTCGTGGAGTGGCCCGGGGTCGTGAGGGGCGAGTTCGCGGCCGGCTACCTCGAGTTGCCCGACGAGTTGCTGGCGACGACCCTGCGGCATCATCAAAAATGTTTTTCCGTCGTCGGCGCGGACGCGGGAGCGCTGCCCGCGTTCCTCGCGGTGGCCAACACGGACGAGGACCCGGGCGGGCACATCCGCCGCGGAAACGAGTGGGTCGTCGGCGGGCGTCTCGAAGATGCCGCGTTCTTCTGGCGTGAAGATCGCCGCGGCCGACTCGATGACCTGTCCCCTCGACTCGGCGGCGTGGTGTTCCATGCGAAGGTCGGGAGCTTCGCCGAGAAGAGCGCACGGATCGAAGCCCTCGCACGAGATCTGGGGCGCGCGATCGGAATCGACCCGGAGACGATCGATCACGCTGCGTCGGGGGCCCGGTTGTCCAAGAATGACTTGTTGACGGGCACCGTCGGGGAGTTCCCCGAGCTCCAGGGGCAGGTCGGTGGGTTGATGCTTCGCGCGGAGGGGGAGCCGGAACCCGTGGCGCTGGCGGTCTACGAGCACTACCGACCGGCGGGTGCCGGTGACGCTCTGCCCGAGAGCTTGACCGGCCGAGTGGTGTCGGTGGCGGACAAGCTGGACAGCATCGCGAGCCTGATCGGGGTGGGGGAGACGCCGACCGGGTCGCGCGACCCACTCGGTTTGCGACGCGCTTCCAGCGGCGTCTTCCGCTGCATCGCGGAAAGCGGTTGGCCCCTTTCGATCAACGACCTGGCCGAGCTCTGCTCGGGCGGGGAGGCGGTCGCGTCGTTCCTGGCCGACCGTCTGACCCACTACACGAGGGAGACCGGGGCGACGGAGAACGAGATCCGCGCGGTTCAGCGGCCGCAGATCGACACCAGCGAATGGCGCACCTGGGCGCTGGGAGATATCGCGGCGCGGCTGGCCGCGATCGCCCGCGTGCGCGATCGCACCGACTTCGAGCAGCTTGCCGATCTGACGAAGCGAGTCGACAACATCCTGATTAAGGACAGCGGGGCGTTCGACGAGGCCGAATCGAAGGCCAAGGCGTCTGACTTCGACGAGGACGCTCCGGCGGCAACACAATTGACTGAAATGATGGATAGCGATAGGCAACGTCTCGACGCTTTGCTCGAGAAGCGCAGTTACTCGGCGATCGTCGATCTGCTGGCGGGGTACGTCGAGCCCGTCGAGGCCTTCTTTGTTGACGTGCTCGTCGTCGACGAGCAGAATCCGGCGGCCACTCTGGCGCGTCGCGATCTCATTCGCTCTCTGCACACGCTCTTGACCGGTTGCTTCGACTTGCGAGAGTTGGCCGGTCAGGCCGCGAAGAAAGGTTCCTAGTGGCTCAGAAACTGGTCTTTGCTTTTGGCGATGGGCGCGCCGACGGCGACGCCTCGATGAAGGACCTGCTCGGCGGCAAGGGGGCGAACCTCGCCGAGATGACCCGGCTGGGGATCCCGGTGCCTCCGGGATTCACCATCTCCACTCGGGCGTGCAACCTGTTCCACGAACGTGGGGGCAAGATGCCCGCCGAGTTGAGGCCGCAAGTCGAACGAGCCATGGCCAAGCTGGAGAAACTCCAGGGCAAGCGCTTCGGCGACAGCGGCGACCCGCTGCTCGTCTCGGTGCGCTCGGGGGCCAAGTTCTCCATGCCCGGGATGATGGACACGGTGCTGAACCTCGGCCTCAACGATCGCGCCGTGGTCAGCCTGGCGGAGACCAGCGGCGATGAACGTTTCGCCTGGGACTCCTACCGTCGGTTCATTCAGATGTACGGCGATGTCGTTCTCGGGACGGGGAAGGAGCGGTTCGAGCAGGAGTTGGAGCAGCTCAAGCGGCGACGCAACGTCGCGCTGGACACGGACCTGACCGCCGCGGACCTGCGAGGTCTGGTGTCGCGCTACAAGAACATCGTTCGCCGGGTGGCCGGCAAAGCCTTTCCGCAGGAACCGGCGCGGCAGCTCTGGGGCGCCATCGGCGCCGTCTTCTCGAGCTGGAACAACGACCGCGCCCAGCGTTACCGACGGCAGTACGGCATCGCGGACGACCTCGGCACGGCGGTCAACGTCCAGTGCATGGTTTTCGGCAATCTCGGTGAGGACTGCGCGACGGGCGTGGCCTTCACCCGCAATCCGGCGACGGGCGAGAACGAGTTCTACGGCGAGTACCTGATCAACGCCCAGGGCGAGGACGTCGTCGCCGGCATCCGGACGCCGCAGCCGGTTTGTAAGGAGCGAGAGGGCGACGCTTCACTCGAGGAAGCCATGCCGGTGCAGTTCAAGCAGCTTCAGAAGATCCGGGCGACGCTCGAGAAGCATTACCGGGACATGCAGGACATCGAGTTCACGATCGAGCGCGGCAAGCTCTACATGCTCCAGACGCGTACCGGCAAGCGGACGGGGATGGCCGCATTGCACATCGCGTTCGATCTTTACGACGCCAAGCGCATCGATCAGAAAGAAGTCCTGCGCAGGATCGAGCCCGAGATGCTCGTGCAGCTGCTGGCCCCGGTGTTCGACGCGGCGGAGCTCGCGCGTGCACGCAAGACGAGCCGCGTCTGCGGTCGCGGCCTGCCTGCCGGCCCGGGTGCCGCCAGCGGGGCGATCGCGTTCACGGCGGAACGCGCCGAGCAGATGCACGCCGAGGGCAAGACGGTCCTGCTCGTACGCAGCGAGACGAGCCCCGAGGACATCGGTGGGATGGTGGCCTCTTGTGGGATCCTCACCAGCCGAGGAGGCATGACCTCGCACGCCGCCGTCGTGGCGCGCGGGATGGGGAAACCTTGCGTCGTCGGCGCGGAGGCTTTGCACGTCGATACGTCCGCCGGGAAGCTCGTCGCCGGGAAACACACGCTGCGCGAGGGCGATGCGTTGTCGATCGACGGGAGCAGTGGCGAAGTAATCGTCGGAACGCTCGAGCCGCACCCGTCCGAGATCCAGCAGGTGCTCACTTCGAAGAAGACGGGGCGCTCGCAGGGTTCCCGGTCGTACCGACGGTTCGCCCAGTTGATGCGCTGGGCCGACCGCCACAAACGGCTGAAGGTCCGAACCAACGCGGATACGCCCCACGATTCGACCGTTGCCCGCGCGCTCGGGGCGGAGGGAATCGGACTGTGCCGCACCGAGCACATGTTCTTCGGGGAGGACCGCATCGCCGCGGTCCGCGAGATGATCCTCTCCGAGGATGCGCGACAGCGCGGCAAGGCGCTCAAGAAGCTGCTCCCGATGCAACGCCGAGACTTCCTCCGCATCTTCACCGCAATGGACGGTTTGCCGGTCACGATCCGACTGCTCGATCCGCCGCTCCACGAATTCCTGCCCACGGAGAAGGCTCAGTTCCGCCAGCTCGCGCAAGAGCTCGGGATGAGCGTGAAGCACGTCGAAGACAAGGTGCAAACGCTGGCGGAGGCCAATCCGATGCTCGGGCATCGTGGCTGCCGCCTCGGCATCACTTTCCCGGAGATCTACGAGATGCAGGCGCGGGCGATCTTCGAGGCGGCAGCGGCATGCCGCAAGAAGAAGATTCGCGTCAAACCCGAGGTGATGATTCCCCTGATCGGAACGGTCGAGGAGTACCGCGAGCTCGCGGCGCTGATCCATGGTGTCGCCGAGTCGATCCACAAGAAGACGGGGCTGCGCCCGAAGTACCAGGTGGGTACGATGATCGAGATACCGCGGGCCTGTCTGGTCGCGGATCAGATCGCGGCTGAGGCCGAGTTCTTCAGTTTCGGCACGAACGACCTGACCCAGATGACTTACGGCTACTCGCGTGACGACGTCGGCAAGTTCCTGCCGGACTACCTGGAGCGCAGGATGCTCCCGGCCGATCCGTTTCAGACCCTGGACGCCCGTGGTGTCGGCCAGTTGCTGCAAATGGCGATCGGTAACGGACGGGCGACCCAGCCGGGACTCAAGGTCGGTGTTTGCGGGGAGCACGGCGGCGATCCCGCATCCGTGAGGTTCTTCCACGAACGCAACGTGGACTACGTCTCCTGTTCCCCGTACCGGGTTCCGGTTGCGCGGCTGGCCGCGGCCCAGGCGGTCCTGTCGTCGAGCGCCGTCGGGAGTACCGCTTAGCTTTGTTCTTGAAATTTCCATGAATTGCGGGAGTTCTTGACGCTTTCAGAGGCCAGATTTATAGTGACGCGATTTTTTGGGGCCGCTGTTGGCCCGAGAGGACCGAATGAGCGCCAGAGCTCGGAAAAAAACGACAAAAAAAAAGACGACCAAGAGGGCGGCCAAGAAGAAAAAAACCGCCAAGCGAAAGAAGGCCAAGAAGAACGCCAAGAAGAAGGCCAAGAAGAAGGCCAAGAAGAAGGTCGCCAAGAAGAAGACCGCCAAGAAAAAAACGGCGAAGAAAAAGGCCGTCAAGAAGAAAGCCAAGAAGAAGGTCGTCAAGAAGAAGGCGGTCAAGAAGAAGACCGCCAAGAAACCGAAACCGCAGCCCAAGCCCAAGCGGGTCCCGCTGACCGCCGAGGAGAAGCGGGAGCGGGCGCGGCAACGTGCGGCCCAGAAAAGATTCCTCGCGGAGTCCATGGCACGACTGATCGCGCGTCGTGCCGCGCTGGTCGAGGCCTACCACAGCGCCAAGGGCAACACGAAGGCGTCGACCGCAGGCGGAACCGAGGACTACATCGACTACGCCGTCAGTTCCTACGAACGCGATTTCTCGCTTTCGTTGACCGAGATGGAGCGCAAACAACTGTTGTTGGTCGAAGAGGCGCTCAACCGTATCCGGCGCAAGGAGTACGGCCGCTGTCTCAATTGTGGGGTCGCGATCCCGCAACGACGCCTCGAGGTCGAGGCGTGGGCGCGGTACTGCATCCCGTGCCAGGAGCTCGACGACCAGGGCCTGCTGGAGGAACCCGTGTTCGAGGCGGAGGTCGATGAGGAGACGACGCCCGCAGGGGAAGAAGACGCCGAGAGCGAGGGCGATGACGGAGGGGGTGGCGAGGACTCGGACGACGACAGCGAGGACGACGATCTCGAAGAAGAAGACGAGGTCTGAATGAAAAAGGCTGCCCGCCGCCGAGAGCCAGGTTAGGGGGGTTGCTTCCCGGCGGCGGGTCTTGTTTGGGGGGCAGGAATCAGGCTAGCGAGAAGCGCACTTCGGCGCGGTGCTCCCGCAGTTGGTTGCGTAACTTGTCCTTGGCCTCTCGTTCGAGTTGCCGCACACGCTCCCGAGAGAGGTTGAGCGTCTTCCCGATCTCTTCGAGGGTCAGTTCTTTCCCACCGAGCAACCCGAACCGGTTGGTGATGATGTGCCGTTCACGGTCATCGAGAAAGTGGAGGGCGGAGCGGACCATCCGTTTCAACTCTCGCGAATAGATCCTGTCTTCCGGGTTCTGCGTCGTACGATCGGCAAGCAACGCCGATAAACGGCATCCCTGTTCCGGGTCGATGAACTCGTCGATCGATCGCTCCCGCTGAAGAAGCGGAATGAACATCGGGCACCTCCCAAGTTCCCCTCGCCCCTGTCCAACAGCAACCCCTGTGCCGGGAATTTCGATTCGGGCCCCTTTTTCGCCTGTTTTGCGTCCTTTTTACAGCAAAAGGCGAAAAATGCCCGAAAATCGACGGGCCGTCCCGCTGGTGCGACTTCCACGGCCCCGAGAGTAGCGCTTGAGGAGAGCACGAACGTGTCTCCTGCGGATGCAGAATCGGCACAACGGGGTGTCAACGCGGCACGATGTTAAGATCCCCTCCCACCTGGAGCGCCCTTCACGTGAGCCGCATAAAACGCCTACCCGAGCACCTGATCGATCGAATCGCTGCGGGGGAGGTCGTCGAGCGCCCCGCATCGGTCGTCAAGGAACTGCTCGAAAACAGCCTGGATGCCGGTGCAACTGACGTCCGTGTCGAAATCAAACACGGAGGCAAGTCGAGCATCGTCGTCGACGACGACGGGTGCGGCATGAGCGCCGACGACGCGCGACTGGCCGTCGCGCGGCACGCGACGAGCAAGCTGGCATCGGATGCCGATCTCGATCGGATCGAGACGTACGGCTTCCGTGGCGAGGCGCTGAGCAGTATCGCTGCCGTGTCGGTTTTCCGGTTGCGCACGCAGAGCGAGGGTTTCGCCGGAACGGAGTTGGTGATTCGCGGCGGCGAGCTCGAATCGGAACGCGAGGTGGCGGGGCACCGCGGGACCCGCATCGAGGTCCAGCGTCTGTTCTTCAACGTGCCCGCGAGACGTAAATTCCTGCGTGCGGATTCGACCGAGCTCGCGCACGTCGTCCGCCTGGTCACCCGGACGGCACTCGCCCGCCCGCCGGCGCGTTTCCGGCTGGAGCACGGAGGGCAGACGCTTCTCGACACGCCCGTCGCCGAAGGTTTCGCCGAACGCGTCGCGCAGATCATCGGTCGCGAGCGCGCCCGCAAGATGATCCCGTTCGAGCTGGAGTCCGACGGGCTTCGAGTTCATGGCTTTGCGGGCCGACCGGTGGACAGCCTGCCGCGGCGCGATTCCCAGCACGTCTTCGTGAACGGCCGGAGCGTCAGCGATCGCACGATCCAGCATGCGATCAACAGTGCGTACGGCGAGACGATGCCACGCGGCCGGTATCCGGCGCTGGTTCTTTTCCTGGAAGCGGACCTCGAGCTGGTCGACGTCAACGTCCACCCGCAGAAACGCGAGGTTCGTTTCAGCGCCGGCCGGCAAGTGCACGAAACGACGCGCCTGGCGATTCGCTCTGCGTTACAGGGCGCGGCGGTCGTTCCGACATTGACCGAGCTCCGGCCCTCGGGCGAGGACGTCGCAGGGCGGGCTGGCGGCGTCGGGGAGGCGACCCTGTCCTACCTGGAACGACATCGCGAGTCGTCTGCGGGTGATGCGGCATGGCGTGTCGCCGAATCACGTCCCGGCTCGATCGCCAGGCCCGCCACACCGTTGCTCGATCGAGGCGAGCTCCGCGACGAAGAAAGCGCCGCGACAACGCTTGGCCAATACCTGGAGAGCTACATCGTGGCCCAAGACCGCGAGGGCATCCTTCTCGTCGATCAACATGCCGCCCATGAGCGCGTCCTGTTCGAGAAGTATCTCGCGGACGCGGACGACGATACGGTCGAGATTCAGACGCTGATGTTCCCGCAGACGATCGAGCTCTCGGCCGAAGAGTGTTCCTGGTTGCTGGCCGAGCTCGACGAATTCCGCCGGCTGGGTTTTCACATCGAGCCCTTCGGCGGGACGACGGTGCGGGTCAGCGCGATCCCCGCCATTGTCTCGGGTTCGGATCCTTCCGAACTGATCGGCGAGCTGCTGGGCCAGGCGGGGACCGCGACCAGCGCCAAACGGGACACGCATGCGCTGCGTCGCCGGATGATCACGACCGCCGCGTGTCACGCCGCGATCAAGGTGAACTACCCGTTGAGTCGTCCGGCCATGCAACGGCTGCTCGACGACCTGTTCCGGGTGGAGAATCCTTCGACCTGTCCGCACGGCAGGCCGGCGCTCTTCCGTCTGAGCCTCGATGAGATCGAGCGCGCGTTTCGCCGTCGCTAGTCAACCTTGTTTTACGGCGTTTTTGGGCGCCATGTTTGACGCGCTTTGACGCGATCCGTATAAGGAGGGGGATGAGAGCCGGATCGATCCTCTGCGGTCTCGTGTTGCTGCTTGCCGTCGCACCGATCCAGGGCGCGGAGGCGGTCGTCACTTTCGTGGATGGCCGCACGCTCCACGTGGCGTCGGTTTCCGTCAACGGGGACGTGGCGACCCTCGTGCTCCAGGGCGGTAGCGAGTTACATGTGCCGGCGACGCGTGTCGCGCGCTACCAGATGTCGGCGACGGCCGTTGCGGTCGCACCGCCCGTGAGGCAGAAACCGAACGACGCGTGGACCCGGATGGCCGGCCCCTACGCGGAGACGATCCGCCGGGCGGCCCAGCGCCACGGCGTCGACCCCGTCCTACTGACCGCCATGGCCGCGGTCGAGTCCGGGTTCGACCCGCGAGCGGTGTCGCACAAGGGTGCCGAGGGGTTGTTGCAGCTGATGCCGGAAACGGCGAAGCGTTTCGGTGTGGCCGACAGTTTCGATCCGGATCAGAACATCGACGGGGGAGCGCGTTACCTGGACTGGTTGCTCGACCGGTTCTCGGGCGACGAACAACTCGCGCTGGCCGGGTACAACGCCGGGGAGGCGGCCGTCGATCGCTACCAGGGGGTCCCCCCGTACCCCGAGACGGAGCAGTACGTGGTCAAGGTCCTCGGTCGCGCCGACGCCCTTCGCGCCGCTCAAAACAGTGCTCGCTGAGACGAAAACGTCCAGTTCTTTGAATTTTGGCCGCCATCCGGGCGAAGCGTGACTTCCATTTCGGGATCGTTATATTGTCCGGGAAGGGCTTGACACAGGTTTAGCACGTGCAATCGCATTTCAGCTCCCAGACGCTGGCCGAGATCTTCCGGGACCTCTATCTCGGCGAGCGGACCGGTGTCCTCGAGCTCGACCGAGAGGGTAAACAGAAACGCATTTGGTTCTCCCGCGGCCTGATCCACTACGCGGAGTCCTACGAGGACTTCGAGAAGCTCGGCCGCCGTCTCGTCCAGGACAAGCTGCTGTCCCCGGGTGCGCTGCAGGAGGCCGAATCCGGCCGCACGACCGGTGTCAGCCTGGCTCAGGGGCTGATCAACCGCGGCTTGATCTCCCGTGAGCCGCTCAGCAACGCCATCAAGGCGATCATCGAGAGCGTCGTCCGATCGGTGTTCCGCTGGGAGGGTGGCGCCGCCCGCTTCAAGGACGAAGATGAGGCCGAACCGGTCTTCGAGACCGACGTCCTGATGACCTTCGAGGTGATCCTCCAGGGCATCTTCAATATGACGGATTTCGATCCGATCGGCGAGGCGATGCATGGGCTGGACAACCAGATCCGGCTGCGGACTCCCGCACCGCTTCCCGTGGAGCGGCTGACGTTGTCGGCGTCGCACGGGTTCATTCTCTCGCGCGTCGACGGCAACTCCACGGCGTCCGAGGTGCTCTCGGTGCTGCCGCAGCATGAGGAAGCTTTAGCCTTGCGATTCCTGTTCGGCTTGCTCGTGATGGGCGTCCTGGAGTACAGCCCGCCACTGGGCGAAGGGTCGTTCCGCGTCGCGAACATCCTGCGCGATCATGCCGACCGCCGGGCGCTCGAGCGCATGCAGGAACAGACTATCCGGCAGGCTTACGCGCAGATGCGCACGCAGAACCCTTACGAGGTCCTGGGTGTAACGCCGAGCACCGGCCGCGAGGCGATCGAGCAAGCCTACGAGGAGGCAAAGGGCCTGTTCAGCCGCGAGCGGTTGCTGCCCAGCGTTCGAGATCAGTTCCGGTCCGAGCTGGCAGTCATCGAGAGCCGTCTGATCGAGGCCTACCTCAGGCTGACCCAGGCCGAGACGGTCGACGCGGTCAAGAGTGCGCCACTGGTCCAGGCAAGGGACGCCGATGGGGACGTGGACAACCTCCTGGTGCGCGCGGAGATGGACAAGAGCAAGTCGAAGGTCGCCCTCGAAGAGTCGCAGAAGGTCGCGAACAGTTACTACAGCAAAGCCGTCAAGGCGCAGCGTGACGGCGATTTTCACAACGCCATCCAATACGGGAAGCTCGCCATCTCCTACGACCCGGAAGACGCCAAACTGTTCTACCTGCTCGCGGAGTGCCAGGTGCGCAACCCGGGTCCGCGCTGGCAGCACCAGGCGGAACAGAACTTCACGAAGGCGACCGAGCTGGACCCCTGGAACGCGAGTTACTGGATCAGCCTCGGGCGGTTCTACAAGAAACGGGGCCTCAAGCTGCGTGCGCGGAAGCAGTTCGAGGAGGCGCTCAAGCTCGTTCCCGAGCACCCCGAGGCCGAGAGCGAACTGGCCACCTTGGGCGGCTAGCACTTGCGCGTGCTACGATCCGGCCACGCACGGACCGGATCATGTTCATTGATATCAACGACATAGGGGAGGGCTCGCTGGAGTTCGACCAGACCCTCACTCTGACGCGAGTCCGCGACGACAATCCCGACCTGCTCGAACCGCCGAACGTCCGGGTGCGGGGCACCATCACCGCCGGCCCGACTCGGGGCAGGCCGGCGGAGGGCGCCTCGCTCGACGGACGCCTCGAAGGCCCCCTGCGACTCCGTTGTTGCCGTTGTCTTGAGCCCTTCGAGCAACCGGTGGAGGCGGAATTCCACCTCACGCTACGCTCCGAGGCGCCCGAGGTCGAGGACCCCGATCACCGGATCGACACCAGCGAGACCGGCTTTTTCGAGATCGAGGAGGGGCAGGTCGAACTCGATGCGGTGGCGACCGAGCAGGTCTTCCTCAACCTGCCGCAGAAGCCGCTCTGCTCGGGCTCGTGTGCCGGATTGTGCCCGACTTGCGGCATCAACCGAAACCGCCTAGAGTGCGACTGCCGCGAGGAGACGGTGGACCCAAGGCTACAAGCCCTTCGCCGGATTCGCGACGAGATGGACCCTCCGCGAGGCCGAAAGCGGTCCCGAAACGAGAGCTAGACCATGGCGAACCCAAAACGACGGCACTCGAAGGCACGCACGAAAAAGCGTCGGGCGCACGATGCCCTGCCAAAAGTCGGCCTCTCCGTTTGCCCGAACTGCCACGAAAAGAAACTGCCCCACCGCGTTTGCCCGCACTGTGGCCAGTACAAGGGCCGCGAGATCGTGACCCCGCCCGAGATCTAACACCCGCAGAAGGGGTCAAGTCTTGGCATGCGACACTCGGCCAGGCTAGGACCGTATCGCGATCCGAGTGTCTCATGCCAAGACTTGACCCCACGTCTTCT
>JABAOE010004942.1_pt2 | contig 34951 bp, 34 predicted proteins | sample 7062141 | NCBI WGS metagenome assembly JABAOE01 (sample SAMN14538627, study PRJNA623070) | marine sediment metagenome | biome: marine biome [ENVO:00000428]; feature: marine pelagic biome [ENVO:01000023]; material: deep marine sediment [ENVO:00002113] | place: India: Gulf of Khambhat ...
ACCGTTCTGGTAGAGCGCGATCATCGCATCGTCGAGCGCCTTGTGTAGCGGCACGCTGCGATGCAGCGCCGAGGCATCGGCACCCTCGGCAACGAACCACGTTGCGCGCGGGTCAATGCCCGTTTCTTCGAGCAAAGTCGACAGGAGGACGCCCGTATATTCGGCACAGGACACGAGCCCATGAATTTCTTGCGCCGTGTTCTGCAGAGGCTCAGGCGACCACATCGCCGCGCTGTTGCCGCCGCACTCGAGAAACGTCATTCGTGAGACCATCGGATACCGCGCGAGCGCATCGAGCGTAAAGACGAGCGGACGCTCGACCAGACCGTGAATGAGGAGCTTGTGCGCGGCAGGGTCGATATCCGGGTTACCCGTGTGCGAAATCACAAAATGCAGACCGTTCGGCGTGAACGTGCCGTTAATGAGGTGATGCGGGGTGCGCCCGTGTTGCGTGCGCGGCTCGGCGTTCGGATTACTCAGAATACGAGCGACACCNNGGCGTTCCGTAGGCCTGGACGCGGTTACCAATTCCGCGGCTCCACGGATCGTCGACGAGCCGCTGCGCCACGGCCGAGTTGCCGATCGTGTAGCCGGTCATCGCCGTTGCGAGCGCCGCGCCGCCCTTGAAAAACGCGCGCCGGTCGAACAGCCCGTTCTCAGCTGCGGGTTTGAGGTCTGCCCCGTCGAGTATCGGGTGCTTTGTCGTCATGCCGATCCCCCCTCTTCTTATTCGGCGACATGCCCCACGTAAGTTACCACAGGCAGCGAAGATTTCCTCAGTCCTCCACCTCCACCGAGTCCGAGACGTGCGTTTGGACCGCGTGCTTTTTGGACCTAAAGGGAGCACTATTCCCGATCAGGTATCCTCCAGGGCGCGCCACCGATGTGGTCTGTCGGCTCGCGCGGCGCCTATCTCGAGAACGAGCACATGGATCTAGTTGCCTTCTTCTACACAGATGTCATCCCAGTCGGGCTCTGGATCGTCATGCTCGGCCTGGGGCTCGCGCTCACACCGCAAGATATAAAGAATATCTTCATCATGCCGAAGGCCGTGTCCGTCGGACTCGCCGGTCAGCTCGTGCTGCTGCCAATCCTGGCGTTTGGCATCTGCCTCGCGTTCGCGCCGACGCCGGCGATCGCGATCGGCGCGCTCGTGCTCGCCGCCTGCCCCGGTGGCGTCACCTCGAATGCCTACTCTTTCGCGAGCCGCGGTGATGTGGCCCTTTCAGTGACGCTAACGGCAGTGACGAGCTTTATAACCATCTTCACCGTACCGTTGATCACTTTTCTGGCGCTCGATTACTTCCTCGAGGCGGGCACTGCGATCGATCTGCCAGTTGGCCAGATGATGTGGATGCTTGCGAAGCTCACCGTCGTGCCCGTCGCAATCGGTATGCTCATCAGATACCAGCTCAAAGACAGAGCAGAGAACTTCATTGAGATCTTACGTACCGTCACTTTCGTTTTCTTGCTCGTTTTGATCATCACTGGATCGATACTCGCCATCGACGAGCTGCGCCAGTATTTTCTCCAGATCGCCTCGGTCGTCCTATCGCTCAACGTGCTCGCAATGGCGATGGGTTTTGCGCTCGGGTGGCTATTCAAATTGCCCGTCACACAGAGAATTTCGATAACGTACGAGGTCGGTGTGCAGAACATTTCCCTCGCCTCGCTGGTCATGCTAACGGTGCTGCAGAACGAAAATTACTTCATTGTCGCTGTCGTCTACGCGGCGATCATGAAGCTCACGGCGATGGGTTTCATGTACTTCGCACGCCAGTGGCTCGCGCGAACCGAGCATGCTGGCCCCAAGCACGCCGACGCCGCTGCGGCCTGATTCGTCGTACGCGCAACCAGCTTGACGGGGCTACCACAGACGCAATCGATGGGTGGAACCCGGATGGACTCGAGATTTGTGAGCAAACTGAATTGGTAGCTTATTAATATGAGAAAACTAGACGCCTTCAACCACATTTGGCCCGTGCCTTTCTACGAAGCGCTCAAGGAGGCCATGGGACCCATGACGGACATTACGCGGCGTAGCGAGGCCGTGCCGATGATGGTAGACCTCGACGAGCGCTTTCGCGTTATGGACCAGTTCGAAGACTACGAGCAAATACTTTCCCTGGCCTCGCCCCCATTGGAGCTCGCAGGTGGACCCGAGGTCGGGCGCAAGCTTTCGCAGATCGGCAGCGACTCGATGGCGGAGCTTTGCGCCAAGCACCCCGAACGCTTCCCCAGCNNACGCTCTCGCAGATCGGTAGCGATTCGATGGCCGAGCTCTGCGCAAAGCACCCCGAACGCTTCCCCAGCTTCATCGCCTCGATCGCAATGCACGATCTCGACGGCGCCGTAGATGAGGTCGACCGGGCCATCAACGAGCTCGGCGCCGCAGGCATACAGCTGTTCACGAACGTCGGCGGTAAACCGCTCGACGCACCGGAGTTCCGCCCTGTCTTCGAGCGCATGCACGAGCTGGATAAGCCCATCTGGATCCATCCGGCGCGCGGCGCATCGATGCCGGACTACGCCACCGAGGACAAGTCGCTTTACGAGATCTGGTGGACCTTCGGTTGGACCTATGAGTCGGCAGTCTGCCAAGCGCGCCTGGTCTGGTCGAAGATCATGACGGACCTGCCGAATCTGAAGATCATCATTCACCATGCCGGCGGCATCGTGCCGTTCAACGCCGGGCGCGTCGACGCGGGATGGTCGCAGATGGGCGTTCGAACGTCATGGGCAGACTACACGAATCTGCCCAACGAGCTCGGGCGTTCTCACAGCGAGATCTTTCGGAGCTTCTATGCCGACACCGCAAGCTTCGGGGCCGCTGCGCCGCTCGAGTGCGCGCGGGAGTTTTACGGCATTGACCAGATGATCTTCGCTTCCGACTCGCCTTTCGATCCGGAAAAAGGCCCGATGTACATTCGCGAGACGATCCGCGCCATCGAGTCGATGGACCTCACCGACGCTGAAAAAGGGCAAATCTACTCAGGCAACCTGCTGAGAATTACGGGGCTGAGCTAACCGAGAACGCTAGTGCGCGCTCGGCTCGCCGCAGCGCTATCTGGCCCTTCTGAGCGCGGCCACGGTTGCTCAAGCGCTGCTCGGTGACGGCGCGTTCGCGCTCAGACCACATCGCTCCGTGAAATCGCCGGTTGAAGCGAACGCAACGGTCGGCTGAAACGGCGACGCACTGCCCTTCGCGGCCCGGATCAAGCTCCACCGATCCGGGCCGTTTCGCTGCCTCGCACTCCCGATAATCGATCTGACTTACTAACAGCGCTACTCTAACGGGCCAGATCTGCAGCGGCGCGCGCGATGGCCCTTGACGCGAGAGAGATTCTTTCCCAATACGACAGGCAAGTCCGGCGCGACATCGTCGCCGAGCCAGGCATTCGTGTCGAGCGCACCTATCGGACCGTGCGCATCTTCGGCCTTTGGAACTGCATTCTCTATTCCGAGCTCGATGCCGAGACCGCCGATAGCGAGATTGCCGAGCAGGTCGATTACTTTCGGCGTCACGGTGCCCCCTTCGAGTGGAAGGTCTATGCGCACGATCAGCCGAGTGATCTCGACCAACGACTCGCCGAGGCGGGCTTTGAGCCGGAGGAGCAGGAAACTTTCGTCGTTCTCGATCTCGGCGGCGAGCTGCCGAGCCCGAGCCCCCCCGAGGGCATTACGCTGCGCCAGGTCAGCGATGCAGCCGGTTTAGCGGACCTCAGCGCCGTCGGCGAGCGGGCATTCGGCGTCGACTACTCTGCAATGAACGAGGAGTTTCTTGCCCGGCTGCCTCTCGGCACTGTCACGTTCTACGTCGCCTACTCCGGTGCTGAGCCTGTGAGCGCGGGACGCCTCGAGACACCGCCAGACAGCGAGTTCGCAGGACTCTTCGGCGGCGGCACGGCGCCGGCGCACCGGCGTCGTGGCATCTACCGCAGCCTCGTCGGGGCACGCGCTCAGGAAGCGCAACGGCGCGGGTACCGATATTTGACCGTCGACGCGGCCGATCAGAGCCGGCCGATTCTCGAACGAATCGGCTTCGTGCCGCTTACGACAATTCGAGCCTGGACCTGGCGGCCTGACTGAGCCGAATTTCTCGCTACGCGGGTCTCGACATTTGCCGAAACTCTTCCTCGAAAAAGAACTCGGGCTCGCCGAAAGCGGGCTCGAGATCGTCGAGCCAGGTTGCGGTTTCGTTGTACCGCGCAAAGAAAGGACGTTGCACCCAATCGGGATTGCGACCTTGAATGAAACGCAGAACAAAGACTTTTTCGCCGTTGATCTCGCTAACCCCTTGGATCTCGACCTTGCCGGGGCTCGTGCTCATGGACGGCCCGCGGGCGGTTCGCGCCAAGCCCGAGACCGCCTGCATCGCCTCGCGATAGATCTTCCAGCCACGGCTCAGCGGTACTTCGAAATATTCCTTCGCGCCCGTGTCCCGCTCTACAAACATGTAATACGGCATGACACCGAGGCTGACTTGATCCCTCCACATCCGTGCCCAGACATCCGATGAGTCGTTGATCCCTCGAAGCAACGGCCCCTGCGAGCGCAACACGGCACCTGTCGAGCGGAGCCGACTAATGGCTTGCCGAGCAACGGGCGTATCGAGCTCTCGACCGTGGTTGGCATGGACCATGATCGCGACGTGCTTCCCAGCACGGACGCATCGCTCGAGCAACGCCAGAAGCGCTCCTGCATCGGGGTCGCTGACGTATCGATACGGCCAAAAGCTCAGCGATTTCGTACCGATCCGAATTGTACGTATGTGGTCTAGATTGCTCTTGAGCAAGGGCTCGAGATAGCCCGCCAAATGATGCGCGCGCATGACCATGGGGTCACCGCCGGTCACGAGCACATCGCTGACTTGACGGTTGAGTTCGAGATAGCGAACGAACGGATCCACTTGCTTCGTGGCAAACGTCATGCTTCTGTCGCCGACGAACTGCGCCCACCGAAAACAAAACGTGCAGTAGCTGTGGCAAACCTGGCCGCGCGCCGGAAATAGCAACACAGTCTGGTCGTACTTGTGCTGTAGCCCGCTGATCGGCTGGCCGTTCAGTTGCGGCTGGTTCAACGCGACTTGATCGGCTGGGTGCGGATTGAGCTTGGCCCGGATCTCCCAGGCGATGCGCTCGATCTCGGCGGGGGATCGGCGGCGCCTCACGGCGTCGTCGATTCGATCGAAATCATCAGGCGCAAGCATCGCGCGTTGCGGAAATACGAGACGAAAGATCGGGTCGTCCGGCGCACCGTCCCAGTCGATGAGCTCGTCAGCGACGTACTCACTGACCCTGAATGGAAGTACCCGCGAGACGACGTCTATCTCTCCTCGCAGCTCGGCCGACAATCTCGCAAGCTGCGGCAACTCCAAGAGATTACGCCGTGAGAATACGCGGTAGCGTTCTCTGGGCACACGGCGTGGTGGGGCAAGGACCGAGGTGGGGGCGGCAGACGGGACCATCTTCTCCTTTGGGCGGTTAGGTACAACGGGTAAACGCCGGTTACGGAGTTTCTATGTTTTTCACCGGCTGCTGACAACCTAACATTCGGCTGGGTCAGCATCAAACGGGCCGAGCAACGGCGCGCCAGCCCGTAGCCCATCCGAGCCACTCTCGCGCCGTCGCTGCGACGAGTATACAAAGCCAGCGATACGGCAAGCCCCAGCGTGACTACGTACTCCACACAATAGTGAGATCCCCGAGTTAAACGCATCATTCGCGATGGACACGCGGCAATGTGCTCGCAGGCAGCTAAGTCTAAGTCCGTCACACGAAATCGGATCTACGAGGAAGGAAACTCAAAATGCAGCTTATTCGACTGCTTTTATTGTCTCTGGCTGCGGCGCTAGCCGCCTGCGCCTACGAAGTCGGCTTCGACGCCGAGTACGTCACTGAAGACACGCCAAGCTACATCGCCGAAGCCGAAATCGTCGTACTCATGCATCCGCATGACACGGAAAACGTCTTTCAGGGAAATCCGACTACTGAGGTCGGCTCGTTCACGACACTGACTGTTCCAATCGGCAACATCATGCAGGAGATCACGGCGGAGGTCTTCCAGACCTGTTTCGCGTACGGCGTGGTATTCACACAGGAGCTCACGTCCGACATGGCCTACATCGTTGCAATAGAGCCCGAGATCATGAACTTCTCCTATGGCTACGATCGCGTCCCGCTCGACCCGACCGGCGGCGAGGAGGTCCCACGCTCCATGACGACGCCGCAAGTCGAGTTCGATCTCACCGTACGAGCGTACGATTCCTCAGGCAGCACGGTGCTCGAGCGTACGTATGCGTCGGGCCTCGTCTCCGGAGAGAGCTACGAGATCACGAACCGCCCCTACGAGCGGATTAACGAGACGTTCCACGGAGCCCTGCAAGAAATCATGGTGCGCGTTGCCGACGACATTCGGCCGTTGCTCGTCGGTCAGTGCGAGATCACTGACTTCGTGAGTTAGACATACAATCAATAACTTAGGTCGCGCTTGCGGCGGAGCCTCGGCTGCCATACGACAAATTTGATATATATATATATCTCGTAGTAATATAGTCCCTATGTAGGTCTCGACGTCCAAGGAGGGCTTGTCGTGCGAATCATCAAGGCATTCACGGACCACCCCGCCACGGTTGGTGAGAGTTACCTCGAACACCTGCGTACGGCGCTCGGCTTCTCTCTCAGGATGCTTCGCGGCGCTGCCTGCTGCGCAGTTCACGCCTTTCTGCCGTTTCTGTTCACGAGGACCGGCAGCAACGCAATAGAGGATCTTCATCGACGCATGGTTCGGCAGCGGTCCAGACGGCCGGTCGCGTCGATCGGCGAAACGCCGTCGTTGACCGAGCAACCGCGTAATCAGGCTGCGGCCTGACATCGGCCGGCCCGGGCCAGCCGTTTCGGTAAACCGCAATTCCGGTTTCAAGAAACTGCAATAGTCTAGATAGAGGCTCGTAGCGCAATCCCCGCTCTTTGGCGGCTTGTAACAGCTGGCTCGTAGCGCGGCGGGAACGGCTCGGCTCTGTGCGCCGTGACCACCGATCGCGCCCCAGCCGGCAGGCGGAACCGGTTCGTGTATCTAGTCGACTCGATCTTCATTCCAATTCGGGATTTCCTTTCCCGAGGCGGTGACGTACTACTCGTCATAAGCGCCACGATCTTTCTCATGTGGGCGCTGATTCTCGACCGCTTCATCTACCTCAGCGGCGAGCACGCACTGCGAACGCGCGAGACCGTTTCCCGATGGCACAAGCGCAAGAACCTAGACTCGTGGCACTCGGAGAGAATTTACGAGGCGTTGGTCGCCGATCTGGGGATGCGGTTGCAGCGCGGCATCCCGATGATCAAGACACTCGCAACCCTGTGCCCGCTGCTCGGACTACTCGGCACCGTGCTCGGCATGATCAGCATCTTCGAGACGGCGGCTCTACTCGGAAACAGCTCCCCGAGAACGACGGCGGGCGGTGTCTCGATGGCGATCGTAACGACCATGGCCGGAATGGTTGGAGCCCTGAGCGGCCTTTTTCCATCCGCGTATCTCGCACGTCGCCACCGCTCATCTGTGCAGCTGGCGCGTGCGGCGCAGCAAGACCCGAGGGTCGTTGCCAGAACACCGAAGGTCACGATACCGCCACGGCTACGCGTGGCTCTCGCGCCACTCGGCGCACTCACGATTACGCTCGCACTGTTGTTTGGGATGGAACACATGATAGTGACGGGCCGAAACGTCATGACCGGATCGGTGAGAAATTTTCAGGTCGATTTCATACGCATACGCGAGCAAACGGTCGTAGCGCGCCGCGACAGGCGTCCAGAGCGTCCGGACAGTGTGGACCAACCCCCCGAATGGGAAATCGACCGAGCCGATGACTTCGTGGGCGCGGCTGGTGAGGAGGTGCTCGCCGTAGCAGCACCGCAAGCAGCCCCTGACAGCGCGGCGGCTGCGATGTTTCGACCTTCTGGCTTCGCCGGCAACCATGATGGCGACTACCTGCCAATCGTCAAGGTCGCGCCGGTCTATCCGCGCCGAGCCGAGGCTCGCGGCGAAGAAGGTTGGGTTCTACTTCGTTTCACGGTTTTGAGCTCAGGTGCGGTTGCGAATATCGAAGTTGTCGAGTCCTCGAGTGAAATCTTCGAGGCCGCGGCGATACAAGCGGCCGAGAGGTTCAAATACCGCCCCCGCGTCATCGACGGCCAACCGATTGAAGTGCGCGGTGTGTTGCACCGTATCACGTTCGTCCTGAGGCGCTAGGTGAGCCGACTCTGTTGGGTTGACGCGCCTCAGCGGCCCTAGGACACTATTCTTCAATAGTCTCCCGGAGCGTGTCTCAATGAATACGAAGCGTTACCTGCTCGCGTTTGGCACAGCTGCATTGCTGGCCAGCACTATTGCAGCTCGAGCTCACCACGGCAGGGCGTCATATAGTGATGAGATCGTCACGTTGGAGGCGACGGTCACCGAGTTTCGCTTCATTAACCCTCACGTGCAGATTTATTTCGATATCACGAACGAGGCCGGCGAGATCGAGCACTGGCAGGGTGAGCTGACGGCACCGAACAGACTAGCGAGGGCCGGCTGGACGAAAACGACTTTCGTTCCGGGCGACAAGCTGACGATCTCTGGTGAAGCCGCGCGTAACGACGGTAAGTCGGTTGCGATCCGGGAAATCATCATGAACGGTGAGTCACTGCCCCTACGAGAGACGATTCCTTAACAGGGCTAAAGCGAGGCGCTGGCTCGCCAAGCGGATAACAAATCTGACGGAGATCGATTGATGAGGCGGACTCTTGGTTCAGTTCTGGGTTTGCTTGCCGCATTCTCCTTCTCCACCGTTGGACTTGCACAGTTCGGTACCGGCACACCCGTCGACGTTCAGGAGCACGAAGCAGGTCCAGCACCGGTACGCGATCTTTCAGGCGTCTGGACGCGACTTCGACCGGAGGGCAAGTTCTACAGTGGCTCGACATGGACGCCGGACCCGCCCGTGCTGACCGAATGGGGGCAGGAAGCCTATGCGACGTCGCGCAACTCGAACGCGGGCGGTTTCGCATTGTCTGAAACGAACGACCCGGTACTCACGCGCTGCTACCCACCGGGCACGCCGCGTGTTTACTTCCATCCCTATCCGTTCGAGATTGTCTATACCGATCGCGAGATGATCATGCTTTTCGAGTACGACCATACGATTCGACGAATCTACACGGACGGCCGCGAAAACCCCGAGGACCCGGTCATGCTCTGGCTCGGCAACTCCGTGGGCGAATGGATCGACGACACAACTTTCGTCGTGACGACGGTGGGCATCGACGAGCGCACGTGGATGGATCGATCCGGCTATAAGCACAGCGACCAATTCAAAGTGACGGAAGTTTTCCGACTCGTGGATAACCTGAATCTCGAGATCGACGTCACCATGGAGGATCCGATCGCGTTGGCTGAGCCCTGGATCGCGGAAACGATGTATTTTCGCCGCGCGCCGGCGTCCTGGGAGCTTAGTGAAATCAGCTGCTCAGGTGATTACTTGGACTTTTCGAGCTTTGAGAGCTTCCTCGAAGACTAGGCCGAGATCCTAGCTAGGCTACCGTTGCAACGGGGCAGCGTGCTCGCGTACCAATCATCCTCGCCACAATCGCGTCGGGTTCGTTAGAATCGACAACTAGCGAATGATAAGAACCCGCTGAGGTGGACCACCATGCTGAATAGTTTAAAGCTCGTTCTGAGCGCACTCGCCCTGACTGTCGCTCTCGCTCAAGCCGTTTGGGCGCAAGACAATGGGCCCGCATTTGCCGTGACCTATATCGAGGTCACACCCTCGTCGACCGAGCGCACCATCGAGCTGCTGCGCGCGCAGGCCGCGTCGAGTCGCGCGGCAACTGGCAATCTACGTTTCCAGATCATGCAGCGGATCGGAAGGCCCTATCACTTCGTAATCCTCGACGCTTGGGAATCGCAAGAGGCTCGCGACCGAAATTCGGCCGCCGCCCATACGCAAACGTTTCGTAGCTCCCTGGAGCCCCTGCTCTACAGTCCCTACGATGAGCGCCCGAGCTACGGAATCATGGGCACGTCCGCCAGCGGCGACGACGGTGTAGTTTATGCAATCACGCATGTCGATTTCATTCCACCGGCGCTGGAGGAAGGTTTGGCACTCCTCGAGGAATTCGTCACAGCGAGCCGCGAGGCGCAAGGTGCGATCGACATTGGAATCATCACACAGAACAATCGGCGCAATCATATGACCCAGTTCGAGATCTGGGCGAGCGCCGAGCACCGCATTGCACACGCCGCATCAGCCCAGGCGCGACACTTCCGCACCGAGGCTTATGCGCGTATCGGTGCCCTTTACGACGAGCGGCTGTATCGGGGGCTCTGAACGACCGAAGGCTTCAAGCTCTAGGTGGCAAAGCGAACTCGCCGCACACAACCGAGCGTAATCGGTGACCCTGGCTGATCTCGAGAAAGGCGACCGCGCACGAATCACTGCGATCCGTACAGCGTCTCCGAGCGTGCAGAGACTCATGATCATGGGCCTCGTTGAAGGTACGGAGCTCGAATGCCTCGGCGCTTCGCTAGGCGGCGACCCACTCGAGTTTCGCCTTTTCGGAAGCTCGGTTTCCCTGCGTCGTGAAGATGGCCGGCATTTCGACGCAGCGCCGCTGAACGGTGATGGCTAGCGTTTCGATCCCCGTCGAGCAGGTTACGGTATCGCGTGGCAAGACAATCGCGCTCATCGGTAATCCCAACTCGGGTAAGAGTACAGTATTCAATCGGCTGACCGGCCTTCGCCAGAAAACCGCGAACTATCCCGGCGTCACGGTCGAAAAACGCATCGGCCGGCTGCAGCTCGAGAACAGCCTCGTCGATCTCATCGATCTACCGGGCACGTACTCTCTGAGTCCAAGCTCCGACGACGAGCGCATTGCCGTTGACGTTCTCTTGGGGCGCGTCTCTGGCACACCGTTACCGGACGCGATTCTCGCGGTCGTCGACGTCACGCGCCTCTATCAAGGTCTCTATTTGCTCGAACAACTCGCCGAGCTGGATCGGCCTATGGTCGTCGCATTGACAATGACGGACGCCGCGATTCGGCACCACATCGAGGTTGATACCGAAGAACTCGGCGAGCGCCTCGGCGGCATACAGATCTGTACGATCGTCGCCCCCTCTGGACGCGGAATGTCGGAGCTCCAGGCAGCGCTCGCTAACTGCTTGCTCTCCGACGCCCAGAGGCACCACGGCACGAGCTTCTGGCCGGAGCTCCGTCAGGCTGCGACGGACGTCGCGGCGCAGATTGGCGATCTCGACGCGGCCGACTTGACGGTCGTCGAGCTCGAGCGCGCGCTCATCGACGATGATCCATCTGCACGGAGCAAGCTCGCAGCAGCCCTCGGAAGCACGGCCGAAGCGGTTATCGAGAATGCACGAAGGCAGCTGTGTGGCGAAGAACCACCATTGGCGGCCGAGGCCCGGGCACGTTATCGATGGATTCGAGACGTGCTGCCCCGCATCGAGACGACGACCCCGCGCCGACCTGGATTGTGCACGAGTATCGTCGATTGGATAAATCGCCCGTTTCCGGCCACCCTGCTCTTCCTGTTTCTAATGGCCACCGTGTTTCAGGCGGTCTTCGCCTGGGCGACTCCGCTCATGGATCTCATCGACGCCGGTACGAGCGCGCTCGGTGGACTCGTCGCTGCAACGCTGCCGGAAGGCATGCTCTCAAGCCTCATCGTCGATGGCGTGATCGCGGGCGTCGGTAGCGTCATTATATTTTTGCCGCAGATCTTGATTCTCTTCCTGTTCATCATCGTCATGGAAGACACCGGTTACCTCGCGCGCGCAGCCTTTCTCGTCGATCGAGCCATGCGCTCCGTTGGTCTGTCGGGGCAATCGGTGATCCCTCTGCTATCAAGCTTCGCGTGTGCCGTCCCAGCGATNNCCGAACCGCCGAGACCGGATTGCGACGATACTTGCGGCCCCGTTTATGACTTGCTCGGCGCGGCTACCGGTCTACGCACTACTGATCGCAGCGTTCGTACCGAGCACGAGTGTCGGGCCATTGAATCTACAGGGCATTGTTTTGTTCGGACTGTATATGCTCGGCATCGTCGGCGGCGTCACGACAGCGTTCGTTCTTCGGCGCTCAGCACTTCGCGGTCCGAAGCCGGCCTTCATTCTCGCGCTTCCCGAGTTTCATGTTCCGNNCTCGTACGGTCTTAATGAAGCTACTCGACCGCGCGCGGGTCTTTCTCCGTCGCGCGGGAACGGTGATCTTCACCGTCGCAGTCATCGTCTGGGCCCTCGCCTATTTTCCACGTTCTGCCGATGTCGAAGCACAGCGTCAGATTGCCGAGTCCGACGCAGTCGCAACGTTAGCGGGTGAACCGCTGGACGTGGCACTCGCCAGTATCGAGAACGAAGCTGCCGCTGCTCACCTGGCGCAAAGCTGGCTCGGGCGCGCAGGCCGCTTCGTTGAACCTGTGTTTCTTCCGCTCGGCTGGGACTGGCGAGTGTCGGCCGCGGTCATCGCGGGATTTCCTGCGCGTGAGGTCGTCGTCGCCGTCCTTGGAACGATCTATGCCGTCGGCCCGGAGGCGGAGGAAGCAACACTTTCAGGAAGGCTAAGAGCAGCGCAGTGGCCGGATGGGCGGCCCGTGTTCACGTTACCCATGGTACTCGGGCTGCTGGTTTTTTATGCGTGGTGTCTGCAATGTGCCGCGACGCTGGCCATCATCAAGCGCGAAACGAACAGCTGGAGATGGCCGATATTCGCGTGGAGCTACATGACGAGCGCCGGCTATCTGGGTGCGCTCATGCTGTTTCAGCTGGGCTCGCCTTGAGCTCGATCACGTCATCCTTCTGATCACCGATGTCCATGGCGAGGGACTTGTCGATCTTCACTTCATCGAGCGAACGTCGCCTGAGCTGCGGGTGTCCGACACCATTCACGGCCGCCCGCGGCGGCGGTAGCGTCCCCGTTACTACGACTGGATTCAGGCGCGCCCGGCGCCTAGACTAAGCACGCGAAAGAAGGGGGATCAATTGAGCCAGTTTGATGCCAAGCAGCGCTATTGGCGGGCAAACTTACGCCTCGTGGCGGTATGCCTCGTCGTTTGGTTCGTCGTGTCGTTCGGCTTCGGCATTCTGCTCTCGGGACCGTTAGACCAAGTAGCACTGTTCGGCGTAAACCTCGGCTTTTGGTTTGCCCAGCAAGGATCCATCTTTACGTTCATTTGCGTCATTTTCTTTTACGCGTGGCGCATGAACAGGCTCGATCGCGATCACGACGTCGACGAGGACTAGCAGAGGTCGTTACCACGTCATGGACTTGAAGCTCCTGACCTATCTGGTCGTCGGCGCCAGCTTTGTCGTTTATATCGGCATCGCGATCTGGTCCAAGGCCAAAGACACGGGCGATTTCTACGTCGCCGGCAAGCATGTTCACCCGGTTGCGAACGGTATGGCGACAGCAGCCGACTGGATGTCTGCGGCATCGTTCATTTCAATGGCCGGCCTGATCGCATTTCTCGGTTACGACGGCTCGGTGTACCTCATGGGCTGGACCGGCGGTTACGTCCTGCTCGCCCTGCTGCTCGCGCCTTACCTGCGCAAGTTCGGCAACTTCACGGTGCCCGACTTTGTCGGAGAGCGGTACGACTCCCGGCCCGCGCGCATCGTCGCGGTCATTTGTCTGATTTTCATCTCCTTCACCTACGTCGCAGGGCAGATGCGCGGCGTGGGCATCGTCTTCTCGCGCTTTCTCGAGGTCCCGATCGGCCTTGGGCTAATCTTCGGCATGGGGATCGTCTTCGTCTACGCCGTTCTGGGCGGAATGAAGGGCGTGACCTATACGCAAATCGCCCAATACTGCGTCCTGATATTTGCCTACACGGTGCCGGCCGTGTTCATCGCATTGCAGATCACCGGTACGCCCATTCCACAACTCGCGTTCGGTAGCACTGTCCAGGGCGACTCGCTCTACCTGCTGCAGAAGCTCGACGAGGTTGTGACGGCGCTGGGATTCCCAGCATATACGAGCGGAACCAAGAGCACGATTGACGTTTTCTGCATCACCGCGGCGCTCATGATCGGCACGGCTGGCCTCCCGCATGTGATCGTGCGATTTTTCACCGTGCCAAAGGTCCGTGACGCGCGTTACTCGGCCGGCTGGGCCCTACTCTTTATCGGTCTGTTGTACCTGACGGCGCCAGCCGTCGGCTCGATGGCGCGATTGAATCTCACCGAGACGATCCAGATCGGCGACGTCGGCGATCCTCAGGGCAATCTCGCCTACGAAGACCGGCCGAGCTGGTTCCGAACGTGGGAGGCAACAGGCCTACTGCAATTCCAGGACCATAACGGCGATGGTCGGATTCAGTATTACAACGATCAGAACCCCGTATTCGCCCAGCAAGCGATCGGTTATGGCTGGCGCGGCAATGAGCTGCGCGTCGATCCCGATATCATGGTTCTCGCCAACCCGGAGATCGCCAGCCTGCCGCAGTGGGTCATCGCGCTGATTGCTGCAGGAGGTATCGCCGCAGCTCTGTCGACCGCCGCAGGGCTGTTGCTCGTGATCTCAGCCGCCGTATCCCACGACCTGCTCAAAGGCGTCATCGCACCGTCCATTTCCGAGCGTACCGAACTCATGGCGGGACGAATTTCTGCAGCGTTCGCGATCGTCATTGCCGGCTTGCTTGGCTACTATCCACCGGCCTTCGTCGCCCAAGTCGTCGCGTTTGCGTTCGGCCTCGCCGCGGCATCGCTGTTCCCCGCGATCTTTCTTGGCATCTTCTACAAACGAATCAATAAGCAAGGCGCCATCGCTGGAATGCTCGTCGGCCTGGCGTTCACCTATGGCTACATCGAGTTCTACAAGGGCCTATTTTTGCAGTGGGCCGGCGCGCCTTGGGNNTGTCGCGACGAGTTGGCTTTTCGGCATTTCGCCTGAGGGAATCGGCGCGGTCGGCATGTGCCTGAATCTAATTGTCGCGGTCGTCGTGAGCCGCTTGACGCCGCCGCCGTCGGCCGAGGTCGAGGCGCTCGTCGACCGGATCCGCTACCCACGTATTGCAGACTAAACACGGGATTGCATCGTCGATTGCGGATCCTCGCGTCGCCAACAATCCACAGATCCTGTGGATAAGTCTGTGGAGAATCCCGTTAATTTTCGTATGCCGGGCTTGCGACTCAATAGATCATGTCAGATTGATTAAAAAAACATCAAAATTTGAATATTCTTATAAATCAGCAGCTTGTGAGGTTCTCGGGGAACGGGACAGGAGAAACTCGCAGCAACTGGACAGTTTTCATCCGACCGAGCCGGCATAGCTCGGAGGATGTGCAAGCTTGACGGACGCTTAGCTGTGTCGCAGCTCGACCGCCGTCTCTCGCTCGTCGGCGCCAGGCTGGTACCAAACGGAAAAATCCGCTTGTGCGATCTCGAAATCCCGCTCGGGGTTGGCGCTGACGAGCTCGAATGCGTCGAAACCGACGCGCACCATGAAATGAAGCTGCTCGAGAAGCACATCACCGACGGCGCGGATCTCCCCGGCGAAGCCATACCGCTCTCGCAGCAGCCGAGCGTACGAGTAGGCGCGCCCGTCGCGGAACGCCGGAAACTCGAGCGCAACGACTGCGAAATGCTCGAGGTCTTCTGCGATGAGCTCCGGCGGCTCGTCACTTCTGAGTCTTACCCCAACACGACCTTCATGCCGTATAAGTCGGTCGCGATTCGCACGCCAGTAGTCCGGCGTCACGATGATGTCGCCGCTCGACGGTAATCCGTCTTGCGTACCGACCGAAACGAACGAGTCGTCGCTGAGCACGCCGTTTCTGATGAGCGCCGTCATGCAGCCGCCCTCGATTCAGACTCGCCATAGACCGCTCGCTTGAATGGCTCTATGCCGACACGCCGGTAGGTATCGAGGAAGCGTTCGCCGTCGGCGCGCAGCCGGAGATAGGCCTCGACGATTGCCTCGATTGCCGCAGGCACCTCGGCCTGAGCGAGTGCGCGGCCCAGACGATCGCCCAAGGACGCACCCTCGTCTGACGCCCCGCCGAGCGTAAGCTGGAAAAACTCCTCGCCACGCTTGTCGACGCCGAGGATGCCAATATTGCCGACATGATGGTGTCCACAGGCATTCATGCAGCCGGAGATGTTCAGCGTCAGATCGCCGACCAGCGCGAGCCGGTCCACATCGACGAAGTGCCGGCTGATGTCTTCGGCGACCGGGATCGAGCGCGCGTTCGCAAGATTGCAGTAATCCAGCCCAGGGCAACTGATGATGTCCGTGAGCTGGCCGATATTCGGCGATGCCAGCCCCAGAAAGTCGAGCGCGCGCCAGACTTCGTAGAGCTCTCGCTGCTCGACGTCCGTTAGAACGAGGTTCTGCCGGTGCGTAACGCGAATTTCACCGAAACTGTAGCGATCGGCCAGCTCCGCAATGGCGTCCATCGAGTCAGCATCGAGATCACCCGGCGGGCGCCCCTGACGCTTGAGTGACAAATTAACGATGCAGTATCCCGGCACCTTATGCTCTACGATGTTCGTCGCGCACCAGCGATCGAACGCCGGCTTTTCGGCACGTAATCGCTCGAGCTCCGCGCCTGCGTCGGGCAGCAAGTCGATGTAAGGCGGCGGCGCAAAATACGCGCTCACGCGGTCGATCTCCTCGGCGCGTACTTTGAGTCGACTGTCGCGGATACGCGCCCATTCCTCGTCGACAAGCTCACGATATCTCTCGATGCCGAGCTGATTGACGATGATTTTGATACGCGCCTTATGAAGGTTGTCGCGACGACCGTGCATGTTGTAAACGCGCAGTATGGCTTCGACGTAGGAAAGTAGGTGCTCCGGCTCGAGCCATTCACGAATCGTCTTGCCGATGACCGGCGTGCGCCCCTGTCCGCCTCCGACAAGCACTTCGAACCCTGGCTTGCCGGCTTCGTTCAGGTGCATGCGCAGACCAATATCGTGCAGCGCCACTGCCGCACGATCATGGGGCGAACCCGTCAAAGCGATCTTGAACTTGCGTGGGAGATAAGAGAATTCCGGGTGCAGAAACGAGTACTGCCTCAGGAGCTCGCAGTAAACACGCGGATCAACGAGCTCATCGCGAGCCCTGCCCGCATACTGATCGGCCGTGATGTTCCGCACGACGTTGCCGGAGGATTGAATCGCCGTCAGTTCAGCCTCGGAGAGCTCCTCGAGGATATCGGGCGTGTCCTCGAGCTTGACCCAGTTGAACTGGATGTTCTGGCGCGTCGTGAAATGACCGAAATCCCGATCGTAGGTTCTAGCGATGTGCGCGAGCTTGCGCAGCTGCGCGGATGAAAGCGTCCCGTACGGCACGTTGACGCGCAACATATAGGCATGCAGCTGAAGATAGAGGCCGTTCATGAGCCGTAGCGGCTTGAACTGATCCTCGTTGAGCTCGCCGCTCAGCCGTCGGCCCACCTGACGGCGAAACTGCTCAATCCGTTCAGACACGAGTTGGTGATCGAATGTGTCGTATTGATACATTCTCGTTGGTCCTCTAGCGCTCTCTCGGTTCCGGTACTGTTGGGCCGAACGCACGGATCGATTCGCGCAACTGCAGCGGACGCCGGCGCCCATCCTCGATGGCAACCTCGATGAGATAGGGATCGACAACTATCCCCGACTCGACCGCGCGTTCGGCATGCTCGAGCAGCTTTACGCGCGCTGCATCGGAATCGATGACGAGACCTTTGTCGATGGACTCGACCCAGCGCGCGTCTTCGGCGAGGAAAACGACGCGTCCATCTGTAAGGCGGTTGGCGACTATCATCTGCACTCGTATCTGTCTTCGACCCGTATTGAAACCCCGCGGCGGGGACTGCGTACCAACGCTGGGCAGGCGCATCTAGGCCGTGGCAGCAGGTCTCGGGCGATCAAGGATACACAGCAGGCTGGTCGGCGTTATATCGATCCCGCACAACAATATGTGCGAAACCGACTATCAATAAATTTTTATTTATCAGTAGGCTAAGATCGTTTCGTCACCGCGCTCACCATGGAAGCGGGTAACCGTCCGCGTGCCAGAACGTACCGGTGTCTGCGAGCGTCAGCCGGTCCATGAGCGCGATGAGCTCTCGGCCCGCCGATGCCGCGTCCTTGCTGCCGCGACCGCCCGTCATTCCGGTCCTCACATAACCCGGGTGAAGTAAGAATACGGCAACTCCCCGAGATTTGAGCTCATGCGCCAGATTCACGCCGGCCATATTCACAGCCGCCTTGGACATTCGGTAACCGTAGTGACCACCGGAGCTGTTGTCCGCCAACGAGCCGACGCGGCTGGAGACGATCCCAACTTTGCTTCCACGGCTCAATAGGCTCGACAACGCGAGCGTCACCCGCAGTGGACCGAGCGAGTTGACCTCGAACTGGCGCCGTATGCTGTCCTCCCAGCCCGCCTCGCCGAGCGACTCGGGATCGAGAATACCGGCGTTATTGATGAGCATGTCCAACGGCGCGCCGATCTCGCGAGCAAGAGGCGCGACGCTGCTCGACTCGCCAACGTCGATCGACGCGACGACCTGGGCACCCGTTTGCTCGAGCGCAGCGGATGATTGTCGACAGATCGCAACGACTTCGTCGCCACGCTCACGCAGTTGACGAACCATTTCGAAGCCAATTCCGCGATTGGCGCCTGTTACGGCGACGCGCTGCATTATCTTATTGTCTAGCCGGAGCGTTTACGGCGCTTTCTCGTTCGGCTCGGCGCGGGTTGTTGTTCCTGCCCGCCCCATTTTTCTCGGTGGGCGTTCTCGGCGTCGCGGCGGATATTCGCATGCCGGTTGCTCAGCAACAGGCTGTCGGGTGAGCAAACACGTGCGCGAATGAGGCCCAAGTCACGCGCTGCCTCGAAAAGGCTCGGGTACCAGCGTCTCCAGCCCGGCAGTAGCTTCTCGACTTGATCCTGTAACGACACGTCATAGATTCCCTTGCCCTAGCTAAGAAATCTATACGAGCCCTGCCGTAGGCACAACCGCGGCGTCGGCAGTATCGGCAAGAAAATGGGCGGGGCGTAAGACCCGCTGCGTATCCACGTCAGCTATACTTGGACGGACCTAGCTCACGAGCGAGTGGCCGCAGAACATGCTCTTGGGAGAGATCATTCGCGTCGCCTTTCAGTCGATCATCGCGAACCTGTTTCGCGGTGTTCTGACGATGTTGGGCATCATCATAGGCGTCGCTGCCGTCATTACGATGCTTGCCGCCGGCGCCGGCGCGCAAAAGCGCATTGACGATCAGATCGCTGCGCTCGGTGCGAACATTCTCACGCTGACAGCCTCTCGGTATTTTGCCCGGGGTGTGGCGCGCGATCAGCTGACGCTTCTGATCGATGATCTCGAACCACTCGAGCAAGACTCACGCTATATCGAAGCGGTTGTCCCGGAAATTCGCAATCGTGCACAAGTCAAGCTCGGCAACATAAACACCCGCACGCGCCTCATCGGCACGAGTTTTCAGTATCACGAGATGTTTCACTATCCGTTGGCGCTCGGACGATTCTTCACACAGGAAGAAGATCTTCAGAAACGCCGCGTCGTCGTAGTCGGCGCGAGCGTTCCGCAACGGCTCGAAACGACTGCCGAGGCGCTGCTCGGCCAATCGCTGCTGATAAACGCTCAGCCGTTCGAGGTCATCGGCGTTCTCGCCGAAGTCGGCGATGCGGTTGGCGGCAGTCCCGACACTTCCGCCTTCATCCCGCTTTATACGGCCGAAGCACGTGTCCTGGGACAAGGTGAGGTCGATAACATCAGCTTGCGAATCGCCGAGGGCGTTCCGCTCGAGCATGCCATGGTCGATATCGAACGCGTCATGAGGACCGAGCACAAGATCCAGCCCGGTGGCCCGAATGATTTCTCGATCGTCGATCGGCGGCAGTTTCTCGCCACCCAACAGGAAGCACAACAGACCTTCACCATGCTCTTGGCGAGTATCGCTGGCGTCAGTTTGATCGTCGGTGGTATTGGCATCATGAATATCATGCTCGTGAGCGTTACGGAGCGGACACGCGAAATCGGCATTCGCATGGCTTTGGGCGCGACGCGCACGAATATCCTGCTGCAGTTCCTCGTCGAATCTGTGGCGCTATGCCTATTTGGCGGGTTGTTGGGGATCGCGACAGGTATAGGCGTTGCCCATGCGTTATCGAGCTATGCCGGATGGCAGACGTTCATTGCGCCTGAGTCGGTCATCATGGCTTTCGCGTTTAGCATAGGCGTCGGCTTGTTCTTCGGCAGCTGGCCGGCGCACCGGGCGTCGCGGTTGGATCCGATCGAGGCGCTACGCTACGAGTAGTAATCTCGTCGCGTAACGTCGGAAACGCCGGGACTGTCGGGGGGTACGGGGTCTCCGCCCGAGCCCATGAGAATCGCGATCGGGACCGTCCGCTCGCTGGACTCCAACGCAATCTTTGCAGTCATCGTCAACGGCACGGACAACAGCATTCCGATCGGTCCGAACACCCAGCCCCAGAAGACCAGGGACAAGAACACGACGAGCGTCGAAAGTCCGAGACCGCGGCCCATCACGCGCGGCTCTATGAGCCCGCCGATCGTCACGTTTAGCGCAAGATACCCGACGCCGATGATCGCTGCCTGAACTAGCCCGAACTGAACCAACGCCAGCACGATCGGTGGAATAGCAGCGATCAGGGAACCGATCGTCGGCACATAGTTGAACAAGAACGCGAGCAGGCCCCAGAGCAACGGGAAATCCAAGCCGACCAATGCGGTGAGCGTGTAGGCGAGAGCGCCGGTCACGAGGCTAATCAAGGTCTTTATGCCGAGGTAGCGTTGAACGCTGTGAGTGAACCGCTTGAAGTAGTCTGGATCGGCATGCGAGCCCGCAAGCACGAGCTGCAGCTTGCGCGGCATCGTCGATGCTTCGAGCAACAAGAAGACCACTGTGAATATGATCAAGAAAAAATTCGCGAACAGCGACTGTAAGCCCGTAAACAGGTTCGCCACGAGTCCCATCGGCGAGGAAATTTCAATCTGATCTAGCAGATCGCTAACACTGAACTGCGTATCGAATCTACTGGCGAGATCAGCAAGCTTGCTGTTCAGTTGTTGCTCGTAGAACGGCAGACGAGCCGTAAACTCCGCTATCGATCCGCCGACGAAGGCGCCCGCAAGAGCGAGTATTCCGATAATTCCAGCGACGATGACGAGCACGGCGATTCCGGCAGGAATCTTCAGCCGGCGCATTCCGTGCAACAACGGCGTGCATATTACAGCGAGAAAAACCGCCACAAGGAATGGCACGAGAATTCGTTGCGCGGCCTGCATCCCATATATCAACACAACGACGGCCGCGGCTGTGATAACAGCTGCCGTACCGAGATTAGGGTTTCTCTGTGTTTCGATCGTCGTGCCTCCGCTGAGCTTGGAACGAACTGTACGCCTTCGGTTCGCCGGACCCAAGCTTGATGAATCGACTCGAGACGTTTGACATAAATGATACCTTCGGCCGGCGTTTCTCAAAAGCTATCGAGAGATCCTTGCAGCGATCGCGAAAGTGATTCATATTCGGCGCGCTGATCTTGGTAAACCCGACGAAAGTCGGGGACACAAAGCCACCGGTCTAAGGGACCACGAGTTCTACGACAGCGGGGTTGCCAGCGTTCTAGGCGCAAGCCTGCGAAGCCTGCTACCTCCTGCGAAACTCGCGCCAGTGGCGTACGGACGAAGGAGCGCAGCTGCAATGCAGGCCGCAAGACCCCTAAGATTCTCTCAGACTTCTAGCGGTGCGGCCCCCGCACTCATCATGCAGCCATCCTCGCCCACCGAGATAGCGGCAATACTTCGAAACCCACAGCCGTTCCCGGCACCCGTTAGACCGATGGGCTTTGGCAGCTCGACGACACGCTGCCTTAGCGCCCCAGGTGGCACGTTGGTCGACATGTCGAACATGAATCGCGTGCTGCGTTTGGATGACTCTACAGTCGTTGTTCAGCCGGGAATCGCAATCCGGGAGCTTGCCGAAATCTTGGGCGCCGAAGGACTCGAGCTTCACGGCGGCTTCGATCTTGCCAACAGAAGCGTTGGCGGTGCCGTCTGCGCCGCAAGCCTCGAGGCGGCAATGGGCGGATGCCCGAGTCAGTTCGCCACGCACGTGACCGGCCTCAAGGCTGTTAGTCCGGAAGGTAGGCGAGTCGCCGCCAAGGCAGGCGATCGGAGTCTACTGGGCCTGCTTCGCTTGAGCTATGGCCTAGTCGGGATCGTCTACGAGATCAGCCTCAAGGTTCGTCCGATCCAGACGTTCACCGTGCAATTTGCGCGTGTCGGATTCGAAGACTTCGCCAAGCTTGCTTCAAGGCTCACGTTCGCAAGCTCGAGCACAAAACTGTATTTGATGCCGTTCAAGGACCGAGTGTTCTTAGAGCTTAGGCGTCCGAACACGGAAGGAGCTCCGGGTCGAAAACTCGCCTGGCAGCTCAAGGACTGGGCCTGCTATTCGGCGCTACCGACCGCGCTGCGTTCGCTCGCGAAGGTCGTGCCGATACGCCGCATGCGCTATCCACTCTCCGACACGCTGAGCGAAGCGACGCAATCGCTCGTTAGCCGATCGTTTGTGAGCACGGGCAGCAACTCCCTCGAACAGACGGGACGCTTCAAAAACCCGGGCAGCAAGCAGAGCTTTTCGTATTGCACATGGGCATTCCCCGCTCGGAACTTTGGCGAAATCGCCTGTGCGTATCGGACACTCTCCATCGAGCACTACGAGCGCACCGGCTTTCGCTGCGATATGCCAGCGGTTGTATTTCGCCTCAATCAAGATCGCAGTGCTCTGCTGGCGCCCGCGTTCAACGAGCCGATGTTCTCTATTAGCTCGATGACAACGGAGCAAGCAGGCTGGGATGACTTCATCGTCGACCTCGCCGAATTCGCGCGCGCACACAACGGCGTACCGTTCTTCAATCAGACGCAAGGCGCCACCTGCGAACACGCAATTGAATGTTACGGGAAACGCCTAAGAGTGTTCCGCGACGCACGGCGAAAGCTCGATCCGAATGATCGGATGCTGAATCATTTCTTCTCGACCTATATGACCTAGTCGCGATCCGTACTGCAGGTACGCAGTACCTCCGGGGACTGGCGGACAGATGTCAGACGCACATCCGTCGGATCCTCAGCCAGCTAACCGTTCCGCAACTGCGTGTATGCCTTGGGCATTGATTGCCGGCAGGTACTCTGCCTCGTAAGAAAGCAGCTTGAGCGATTTTTTCATCATGCCTTCGAGATTCGCTCGCTTCTCCGCAGGCGTCTCTCCTGACCCAATACCGCCACCGAACTCGACGACGCAGTTGATTCCCTGCTCGAAAGCTGTCTCGACACACGCAAACCAGCGAACCGGATTAAAAAGCTGAAAGAACAGCCGAGACCGAATGGCACGGGAGTCGGAGTCATGGAGCTTCCCCGTATAGTTCGACAAGACGTCGACCTCCAGCTCTCGGAACTCGACCTCATCGAGCACGGACCGGAAGCGCCGCGCTGCCTCGACCATGAGATATGTATGAAACGCCCCCTCGGTCTTCAACGGAATAGCCCGCTTACGAGGATACGCGTCCGCCATATCTAGCCGCAGAGCTTCAAGATCTGTATCCGGACCAGCGATGACAGTCTGTTCGGGTAAGTTACAGCCGCCGATGCCACAGTAATACTTGTCCGCTAGCGCCGCCGCTGTCTCAACGTCGAGCGTCGTCGCGAGCATGCTGCCTTCGCCGAACTCACCCATGAGCTCGCCACGGTGCTTCACGAGCGAGATCGCGTCTTCGACCGTGAGCGCTCCTGCCACGACGAGCGCGCTGTACTCTCCGAGACTATGTCCCGCCGTGAGTACAGGTTTCGGAGCTTGCTCGCCGAGCAAGCTCTGCAAAGCTNNGAGTTGATGCGTGACTAGCGCGGGCTGGGTGAACTGCGTCAAATTCAGCTGTTCGTTGGCATCATCGAAACATAGCGCAGACATATCGTAGGCAACGGCATCGCTCGAACGCTCAAAAACTTCTCTAGCACTTTCGAACTCGGTAACGAGATCGGATCCCATCCCGCGATATTGCGAGCCTTGCCCTGGGAAAACAAAGAATGATTTACGATCGATTTCCGACACTTACTTTTTCTCCGTAAGAAGAAAGCGCTCTGCGAGGCGCACCCAATAACTCGAACCAAGCGGCAATATTGCATCGTTGAAGTCATAGCCCGGGTTGTGGATCATACACGTCCCTTCGCCCGCACCGTTGCCGATGAAAATATAGCACCCGGGCAATTCTTCGAGCATGAATGCGAAGTCCTCGGAGCCCATNNATTTTCTGCGCCGCTTATCTCCACAGCCACGGAGGCCGCAAGTGCTGTTTGCTCCGGCCAGTTCATGACCGCCGGAAACTCGTTGACGAAGTCAACGGTAGCGCTTGCGCCAAGCGCTGCGCATACGCCGTCAGTGGTTTCAATCAAGCGCCGACGCAACATCGCGCGCACGTCCTTGTCGAAACACCGAATCGCGCCACCGAGGTCGACTGCGTCCGGGATGATGTTGTGTGCGTCACCGCCATGGATCTTGGTCACACTGATCACGGCTGCGTCGAGCGGATCAGCGTTGCGGCTTACGATGTTCTGTAAGGCCGATACGACCTGCCCTGCAACAGCCACTGGGTCAACACCGTGATGCGGTAACGCACCGTGCGTGCCCTTCCCCGTGATTCTCACGTCGAAGCAGTCCATCGAAGCCATCATCGGGCCCGTGCGCATTGCGAAGCGGCCAACGTCGAGGCCTGGCCAGTTGTGCATACCGAACACGGCATCGACCGGGAAACGCTCGAACAAGCCTTCGTCCATCATGACTTTGGCGCCGCCCGCAGCTTCCTCGGCCGGCTGAAAAATGAACTGGATCGTGCCCTCGAAGTCTCCGTGCTCGGCGAGATAGCGCGCCGCGCCAAGCAGCATGGCTGTGTGGCCATCGTGCCCGCACGCGTGCATTTTACCGTCGCGCTGCGACCGATGATCGAATGTATTCGCCTCGTGGATTGGCAACGCATCCATGTCGGCTCTGAGCCCAATATGTCGACCCGAACCGCGTTCAAGCGTGCCCACAACCCCTGTCTCGGCAAGCCCACGATGCACGCGTAAGCCCCACGCTTCGAGCTTCTCAGCCACGAATGCGGCGGTTCTGACCTCCTCGTAGGCAAGCTCCGGATAGCTATGGAGATGACGCCGCCAAGCAGTTAGCTCATCGTGGGCAGCTTGGATCTCGGCGATGACCTGCATGGTTCGAATAGTCCCGTCAAATTGAGTGCTCAAAGTATAGACGCGCTCGATTGAAACACGCGAGAACCTGAGTTACATACAGTCCATGCTTGAAGGGAATACAGTTTCGAATGAGCGCCGAGGCAGCTGGCGTGACGTCAGCACGCAACGTGCTTTCCTTACGCATCTGGCGATTAGCGCGACGGTCCTCGGAATTGTCTGCGGCGTTATTTTTTTTGTTTGGTATCCAGGTCCGTACTTCGGCATCAAGGGTGCCTGGGATGTCCTTCGCGTTCTAATCGCCGTGGAGATCATCGTCGGTCCACTACTAACGTTGATTCTCTTCCGGCCACGCAAGCGCGGCCTCGCGGTGGACGTAACGATGATCGCAATGATTCAGCTCTCCGCTCTGCTTTATGGCACTGTGACGATATTCCAAGAACGACCCTACTACACCGTCTTCGCCGTCGATCGAATCGAGGTGCTCACCAAGCGAGATGTGGCTGCCACCGCTGTCGCAGGAACGGCCTTCGAGCACAAGCCATACGTCGGACCCGTGCTAGCCGTAGCAAGCGTTCCCTCAGACCCAGTCGAGTTCCAGCGACTGCTCCAAGAAACGCTATTCGAGGGCAAGCCCGACATCGAGCGCCGCCCGGACCTCTGGAGCCCATACGCCGACTTCAAGGATACCGTCCTCGCTCGGGCAGAGCCTCTAAGCACGCTACTCGAGAAGCAACCTGGCGCCGCCGAAGGCATCGCACGCCTCAGCCGCGATCTCGGCGTCGATCCAGCGGAAGTGCTCTACCTTCCCGCCGTCACTGGTGACCGTGCGCTCACGCTCGTCATTGATCCTGAGACAGCACTGCCGATAGAGTCACTCGATTTCGACCCCTGGGCCGGCTAGCGACCTCTCGAGAACGCCTCAGGCAAGCATCTCGCTCAGCGGCCGGTAACGGTCCCGCATCTGCAGCGCTTCGGCGACGGGCATACAAGTCAAAAACCCATCCAGCGTATTGACGCCGTTACCGAAACCTTCGTCCTCAGAAAAGGCAGATAATCCGTGCTCGGCAATTCGCAACACGTACGGTAACGTCGCGTCGGTCAACGCAAACGTCGATGTACGAGGGTACGCACCGGGCATGTTCGTTACACAGTAGTGAATGACACCATGCTCGACAAACGTCGGCTCGGAGTGGGACGTCGGCCTCGACGTCTCGACGCAGCCGCCCTGGTCGATACTGACATCGACGATAACCGAGCCCTCAGGCATCGTCGCAACCATGGCTGCTGAGATCAGGTGCGGCGCACGCGCGCCTTCGATGAGCACCGCGCCGACGAGCAAGTCCGACTCACGCACATGCTCGGCCAGCGAGCCCGGCGTAGATACGACGAAGTTAAGATCGTGCGAGATCTCGGCCTTGAGTGCCGCACTGCGTTCGACATCGAGGCCGAACAGATGAACCTCAGCCCCCATCGCGCACGCAACGGAGGCAGCGTGCCTACCGACTACGCCGTCGCCGACGATCATGACTCGCCCATAGGGTCGACCGAGCACCTTCCCGAGCAGCATACCGCGACCGCCGTTGAATCGCGCGAGATGATACGAGCCAACGACCGGCGCCATGCTGCCGGCGACCGCACTCATCGGGGCTAGCAGCGGCAACCGTCCTTCGGCGTCTTCGGTGGTCTCGTAGGCAACGGCCGTCGTGCCGCTATCGAGCAGCGCTTCGGTCAACGACGCCGGAACACCTGCAAGATGCAGATACGTGAATACGATCTGGCCGCGCAAGAAGTCGAACTCCGATTCGAGTGGTTCCTTGATCTTGACAACGAGCTCCGTGTTCCAGGCTTCGCGCTGATCGCAAAGTTGCGCGCCGGAACCGACGTAGTCATCGTCGGCGAATCCACAGCCTTCGCCAGCGCCTCGCTCGACGCGAACCGCGTGGCCGGCGTTCACGAGCTCGGCGACGCCTGCCGGCGTCATTCCGACACGGTTCTCGTTATCCTTAATCTCTTTCGGAACACCTAGCTGCATACGCCCCCCGATCGACAGTTCACGTAGACTGATCGTTCTCCCGGGTCACGATCGACCCGCCGCCCTGATGCCTTCTTTCTCGTTGACCGCGAGCATCAGTACGAGCCCGATGATAAAGAACGCAAGCACAGTCGCCACACCGACACGTTGTGAGCCAGACAAAATCGTCAGCTCGCCGAACAATAGTGGCCCGAGCGGCGCCGTCAGTTTTCCAGAGAACGCGAAAAACCCGAAAAATTCGTTCTCGGACCGAGGTGGCGCGAAGCGTCCCATCAGCGAGCGGCTCGCTGCCTGGTTCGGCCCCGCACAGACGCCGATGATCATGCCGGCAACCCAGATCCACAGCTTTGTCGTTGCGAATACGGCAAGCACCGTCGCGACGATGAGCCCGACCAGCGATAGCAATACCGTGCGCTTACCGCCGATGCGGTCGTCGAGATGTCCAGCGAGCAACGCGCCCCCGCCAGCGGCGAGGTTCAACGCGATGGCGAAGACCAGAACTTCCTCGAGCGAAAATCCGAATGTCTCGGCCGCGTAAATGCCACCGAACGCGAAAATCGTCACGAGCCCGTTGTTGAATATAAACCGTGCAATCAAGAACTTGACGATTTCCTGGTAGCGGCGGATTTCTCGAAACGTGTTCGCCAGCTGTTCGACCGCGTCGGTCAAGACGCGCCCGGCCTTCGAGACCTCGGAGCGGTCCTCGTGGACCCAGAGCATCAAGGGAATACTGAACACGACGAACCAGCCCGCAACGAGCAAATTCGTCGCGCGAACATTCTCGCCGGCCTCACGTGAGAACCCGAACCACGGCGTCTCGGGCTGAACGAGCGTCACGAGTGCGACCCCGAGCGCCACAAGGCCGCCGATGTAGCCCAAGCCCCAGCCCAGGCCCGACACACGACCGATGCGCTCCGACGGTGCGATATCCGGCAGAAACGCGTTGTAGAAGACGAATGCGAACTCGTACGCGATGTTCGCAATGACGACGAGCACGAGTGCCGTCATAACTTGGCCAGGCAGAACGCCGTACAGCGCAACCGTTGGCGCCACGCAGATCAATGTGAACGCGAGCACCAACGCCTTGCGATAACCGCCGCGATCGGCGAGCGCGCCAAGTATCGGCGAAAAGATCGCGACGACGAGCGCCGTAATCGTCATGGCCCGAGACCAGAGCGTCGTTCCCACGATCGGGTCGGCTGCGATCGCCTGCGTGAAGTAGGTGCCGTAAACGAACGTGATGACCAACGTCGTGAAAGGCGAGTTCGCAAAATCGTAGAGCGCCCACGACCAGACCGCGCGCGGATCCCCTGGGACCGGCTGTACATTGCGGGGCTCGCCCGCGGTGGTTGCAACGCCCATGCGCGAGCCTATTCGGAAGTGTCTGCGATCAATGTCTTGCCTGCGAAACGCGCTCGCCAGCGCGGAATCGCCTCGACGTTGACCACGTGCTCGGGGACACGGCCTGCGAGCGCCGTGAGTGTCGCATCCGTGGCCCACGGAATCGCCGCATGCAGCGTGCCGCGGTCGTTGGCTGCAACCATGTGCGGACTCAGCAGAATGCGGTCATCCATCCGCTTGAGCCTGGAATCGGTTGGGGGTGGTTCCTCCGGCAACACGTCCAGTGCTGCGCCAGCGAGCGCACCGGCATCCAGCGCGTCGGCAAGTGCATCGACGTCCACGAGTGCGCCGCGAGCCGTATTGATTAGCACTGCGCCATGCTTCATTTGCCCGATCTGCGCAGCAGCCATCAGGCCGCGAGTTTCGCTCGTCAGCGCACAGTGGAGCGAAACGACATCCGCCGATCGCAGCAGCGTATCGAGATCGACGCGCTGCACATTGTGATGCTCGAACTTTGCACGCTCTACGTAAGGATCAACACCGAGCATGCGCACGCGCCATGGCGCGAGCAGGTCCGCGACGCGCGTGCCGATGCGGCCTAAGCCGACGAGCCCTATCGTCAAACCGGGGAAGCCGTCCTGGCGCGACCCGACATACCGGCCAACGAGGCTCGAGTCTCGCCAACCGCCCTGCTTGACGTGGCGATCGCGCTCGCGCACGCGCTTGAGCAACGCAAGCATGAGTGCGAGCGTGCCCTCGGCGACCCCGCCCCAGTTCGCCTCGGTCGGACAGTGTGTCACGATCACGCCGCGTTGCGTCGCTGCCTCGAGATCGATGTCCTCAACACCGATCGTGTACTTCGAGATGATCCTTAAGGTCGGCAACGCGTCGAGAAAAGGGGCATCGACCGGCGCACCACGAATCGTCGAGCCCATCAGGGCGTCGGCGTCGCGTGCGAGGCGCAACACGGCATCTCGATCCACGCCCGTGCGCCAGCTAGAATCACCGACCAGCACGGTACATCCAGCCGACTCGAGGCGTCGATGTGATTCGCCGGACTCATCGACCGGCAGATAGATGCAGATCTTCCCTGTTGTCATGACCGAATGCGTTCATGCTCGGGCGACGGACGAACGTAGCAACCATCTTACAGGAGCCCTGAGCCGGCTTTGTCGGCGCTAGCGGAGAGCTACTGCGCGCGAGACCATGCGCTGCGAGCAACCGTTAAGGTCGAGCAAAGAAAAAGGGGCGCTTTTGAGCCGCCCCTCAGAAAGGACAACGTCCAGCTGTCAATGCGAACGTCACTCCCCAAGTTCAGTGTGCGTGTTGCAAAAATACAACAAACACGATATGAAAAGATTCTACCACGCGACTCATGGCATAGCCATCGCCTCCACGTGTGCGTGTTTGCAACGCTCGGCGCGTGCCGCGCCGGCCCTGACGCCCTGGCAAAGCTAGCCCGGCGCCCGCAGATTTTCTATGCTTCCAGGCCCTCGCGGAGGTAAACGTCATGAGAGTCGACACGCTTGTCTGGATATTCCTCGCACTAGCGAGTTTCACGCTTAACACGCCGTCGAGCGCTCAGGACAACGGCGAGGAAGACGAGGACGATAGCCCGCGGACGATCGCAGAGATTACGGCCGAGAGCGATCGCATCGACGGTCTTTTCACGCTTTTCCGCAACCGAGAATCAGGTGAGACGCATCTGCTCATCAAGCCCGAACAGCTCGATCGCGAATACATCTACTTCGCCGTCAGCATCAACGGCGTTCGTCAGGGCGGCCACTTCAGGGGCAGTTTCCGCGATAACAGAATCATCTCTCTGAGCAGGCATTACGACCGGATCGAGTTTCACTACGAGAATACGGCCTTCTACTTTGATCCAGCTCACCCGCTGAGTCGTGCTGCTGCGGCAAACATCAGCCCGGCGCTATTGGCTTCCGTCGAAATCGCTGCCGCAGACGAGGCGACCGGCGAGCTGCTGATCGGTGCCGACGAGCTGTTCGTCAACGAAAACCTACTGCAAATCAAAGCAACGCCGGATCCCGACCAGGGACCGAAAGACGCCTTTCGGCTCGGTGACCTCAGCGAGGATAAGACCAAGATCACGGCGATTCGAAGCTATCCCCTCAACACGGACGTTCAAGTCGAATACGTATACGACAATCCCGCGCCAGTCGTACGCGGCAACGCAGAAATCACGGACAGCCGCTTCGTTAGCATCTCGGTTCAGCACTCGCTGATCGCAATGCCAGAGAACGATTACGAGCCCCGATTCACGGATCATCGAATCGGCTTCTTCTCCCAGCAGATCACGGACCTGACGCAGGATCATCCGACGCCGTATAGAGATCTCGTCGAGCGATGGCACCTCGTCAAACGAGACCCTGACGCAGCGCTGTCTGCGCCCGTCGAGCCGATTGTCTGGTGGATCGAGAATACGACGCCACTGGAGTTTCGCGACGCAGTGCGTGAAGGCGTGCTCGCTTGGAATCGCTCGTTCGAGAAGATCGGCTTCAGAGACGCGATCGAGGTTCGCGTACAACCGGACGACGCCGATTGGGAGGCGGAGGACATTCGCTATAACGTGCTGCGCTGGACCTCATCACCCGATCCCTTGTTCTCGGGCTACGGGCCTTCGTTCACGAACCCGCGCACGGGTCAGATCATCGGTGCGGACATCATGCTCGAGTTCGCAACGACACTGCGGCGCGTTCAGTACCAGCGCATTCTCGGCGGCCTCGGCGGCGACTCGATGGAAATCCCAGAGGGGCTGGCGCAACAGTATTGCTCGTTCGCGCACGATCTGCAGGTCAGTCATGCGTTTGGGCGTTTTGCGGTCAATGCGTTGAATCTCGGATCAGCTGTCGAGGAACAGGTATTGCGCGAATTTCTCATCGACCTCGTGCTACACGAGGTCGGGCATACGCTCGGCTTTGCGCACAACTTCGCGGGCTCGCAAATGCTGAGCCACGATGAGCTTTACGACAAAGCTGCGGTCGATCGCGCCGGTCTCTATGCAACGGTAATGGACTACACCGACATCCACGTTGCGCCGCCCGGGCGTGAGCAGACGAACTTCTTCACGGTCGTTCCCGGCCCTTACGACGACTGGATCGTCGAGTACAGCTACTCCGAAGGCCTCGACGATGAGGATGCGGAGCGACAGCGTCTCGACGCGATCGCCGCGCGCTCAACACAGCCTTCACTGCTCTTCGGCACGGACGATCACGTCATGCGCGGGGTCGGCCTAGGCTCAGACCCGCGAATTCATTGGTACGACATGAGTAGCGACCCGATCGGCTACGCGGTGGAACGTCTCGAGCTCATCGAAGGATTGCTCGACGAGGCGGTTGACAAACTCTCCCGTGACGGCGAGTCCTACCATGAGCTGCGCGACGGCTATATCGTCATGCTCGCCCAGATCGGCAGGTCGGTAGGCGTGCTCACACACCAGATCGGCGGTGTATACGTCAACCGCTCCGTGGTCGGCCAAGCCGGCGCCCGGACGCCGTTCGAGCCGGTCGCGCTCGCAGATCAGCAACGCGCGATGGCAGCGCTATCAGAGCATCTGTTCTCACCGACCGCACTCACGGCTCCGGCGGATCTCTATAACCACCTGCAGGAACAGCGCCGCCTATGGAACTTCAGAAACTCGACTGAGGACCCGAAGATTCACGAATGGGTCTTGGACCTGCAGAGGAGCGCACTCAATCATTTTCTGCACGCGCGCGTCATGTCGCGCATTACCGATTCGCGCCTATATGGCAATGAATACGGTTTAGCCGAGGTCATGACAGATCTGACCGATGCGGTTTTCGCGGCGGACCTGCGCGGCGACGTCAACACATTCCGACAGAATCTACAGACGGAGTATGTGCGTCAGCTCATCACGATCGTGGCCGACGAGGACGACTATGATCATACGTCCCGGTCGATGGCACTTTTTCAGATCCAGGAGATCGAACGTTTACTGAGCAGAAAACGCCGCGGAACCGTAGAGACGCGTGCACACACACAGAACATTCTGTATCTGATCGAGCGCCTGCTCGAAGGAAATGCCTGAGCGAGCGTGTATGATTGCTCCGGCCCCTATAGCCGAGAACGTCGAGAGGCAAGAAGATGAACGACAAGAAGCGGACCGCGGCTAGGTATATCGCATCGACCATCACCACCTGCGGGCTCTGCTGCGCGCCGATGCTGCTGCACGCCCAGCAAACCTCCGCAAACACCGACGAGACGCTCGATGAGATCATCGTCACGGCCACGCGGTTGGATACGGAGCTCGGCCGCACGCCGGCTGCCATCAGTGTCGTAGGTATCGACGATATTCAACTCGGCCGCCAGCAGCTCAATCTCGACGAATCCCTCTCCCGCGTGCCCGGCGTGTACATGCAGAGCAACTACAATTTTTCGCGCGATCTGCGGCTCTCGATACGAGGCTTCGGCGCCCGCGCCGCGTTCGGCATTCGTGGCGTCAAGATCATCGTCGACGGTATTCCAGAAACGGTCGCCGACGGCCAGGGCCAGGTCGACACGATCGACTTCGGCACGGCGCGCCAAATAGAGGTCATACGCGGCCCGAGCTCGAGCCTCTACGGCAATGCCTCCGGCGGTGTCGTCAGCGTCATCTCCGAAGGTGGCACGGAAACGCCGTATGCGACGGCGCGGCTCTCGGCCGGCGCATTCGATTTTCGTAAGCTCCAGGTCAAGACGGGCGGAACGGCCGGCCCGATGGACTACGTCGTGAGCCTCGCCGATACGAGTCTCGACGGCTACCGCGATCACGCCGAGTGGGAGAACACTCAGCTCAGCGGCCGCTTCAATTTCGACCTCGCTGGCGATAGTAATTTCCTCGCCGTCGTCAACTATACGGATCAACCGATCTCGAACGACCCGGGGGGTATCAATCTCCTCCAGGCTACCGCCGACCCGCGCTCTGCACGCGACCGCAACGTCCAGTTCGATGCGGGCGAGGCACTCGAGCAGACGCGCGTCGGATTCGTCTATACCCTACCCATCGCCGATCAGCACGAGTTCGCTGTCAGGACCTATCACGTCGATCGCGACTTTGCGAACAAACTACCGTTCCAAGGCGGCGGGGCTGTCGAGATCGACCGTACATTCACAGGTGGGGGCGTCAGCTACACCTATTCCGGCATGCTGCAGGGCCGACCCAATCGCCTCATCGTCGGCTTGGACCTCGACGATCAGGACGATGACCGCAGGCGTTTCGACAATCTCGACGGCGTCATCGGTCCGCTGGTCTTCGATCAGAACGAGCGCGTCAGGGCGCGAGGCGTCTTCATCCAGGACGAGCTCACGCTCACCGACACGATAAGCCTCACAGCCGGTCTGCGTTACGACGAGATCGATTTCGAGCTCGGGGATCGCTACTTGGTCGATGGCGATGACTCGGGGTCCCGAACCCTCGACAACGTGAATCCAATGCTCGGTATCGTCGCTGACCTAACCCCCGAGTTGACCTTATACAGCACATACTCGACAGCCTTCGAGTCGCCGACGACAACGGAGTTCGCCAACCCCACGGGTGGCGGCGGCTTCAATCCAGACCTCGAGCCACAGGAGGCCACCAATCTCGAGGTCGGCGTGCGCGGCCGCCTCGGCCAGTCCACGACCTATGAGGCTGCGATCTACAACATCGACGTCAAGGACGAGCTCATCCCGTTCGAGACAGCGACCCGTGAATACTACGTGAATGCCGGGAAGTCCGACCGAACCGGTCTCGAGCTCTCGCTCCAATCCGAGCCGTTGGATAATTTCAGATTCGTCCTGAGTTATACGTATTCGGATTTCAAGTTCGACGAGTTCGTCGATAACAACGGCAACGTCTTCTCCGGCAACACGCTACCGGGAATACCGGAGCACTTCCTGTTCGGCGAAATCAGCTACACGCATCCGTCGGGCTTTTTCGGCATACTCGACGTGCGCTTCGTCGACGATCTCTATGCGAATAACGGCAACACCGTCTCAGTTGACAGCTATGCGCTCAGCAATGTTCTTAGAACGGCCCATGGGCGCGTTCATCGCATCGCCGTTCATCGGTATCAATAACCTCTTCGACGAGAGCTACAACTCCGACATTCGCATCAATGCATTCGGCGGGCGCTATTACGAACCCGCGCCGGATCGGAATCTCTACGCGGGCATCGAGCTGCGCTACGATTTCTAGCGGTGTCCGATTAGAAGTGAATGACAGAGCGGATGCTCTGTCCGTCATGCATGAGATCGAACGCGCGGTTGATGTCCTCGAGGCCCATCGTGTGCGTGATCATCTCGTCGACC
>JABAOE010000308.1_pt6 | contig 34803 bp, 35 predicted proteins | sample 7062141 | NCBI WGS metagenome assembly JABAOE01 (sample SAMN14538627, study PRJNA623070) | marine sediment metagenome | biome: marine biome [ENVO:00000428]; feature: marine pelagic biome [ENVO:01000023]; material: deep marine sediment [ENVO:00002113] | place: India: Gulf of Khambhat ...
GCACGACGATGTTGTTCAAATTACCTTCCGCATCCCGCGTTTCCAGATAAAACAAAGCCAGGCCCTTGCCGCCCGCTGAATTACCCTCGGGTCGCGCCAAGGTCATTGCCATTTGCGAAGTCACGGCAGACGTGAACCACTTGCGGCCGTACAGCCGCCATGCGTCATTACTGCCCTGTGCCTGGGCTCGCCGCGCTACGGTTTCGGAGATGCCAACATCGGAGCCACCGGTCGACTCGGTCATCCACTGTCCACTGGTCCAGAATCCACTGGGATTGCGATCCGTCAGCCTCGGCAGCGCCCGCTCAGTCAACACCCGGTTGCCAGATGTTGCGATGACCTTGGCAGCGCCATCGGTCATTGCCAACGGACAGCTGTAAAGATCCGTCGACGGGGTAAACAAATAAACTAGTGCGAACTGGTGAATACGCGAATAGCGCCCGTGTGTTCTTTCGTAAGCCGTCGCGACTAGCGCAGCCTCGGCCGCCAGCTTTTGGGCGCGCTGCCACAGCGGTGTGATTTCAATCAGATCGACACGGTTACCCCAAGGGTCCCACGGAGTATGGCGAGGCTCGTTCAGTCGATCGGCTTGCTGCGCACGATACAACTCTCCACCCGCGAGGCGCCCCATCTTTTCCAGCTCCGGGACAATCGCGGCCAGCACTTGCCCCGGCAGCGCACGGTGCAGATAGCTACGCAGCAGCGGATCATCGCGATACTGGTCTCCTAGTTCCGGCGGCGGTTGATTAAAAGGCATTTATCGAGCTTCCCTGTCCAACGCACTGCACGACAGGCTTTTTTTCAATGAACTGTTAAACCCCACCAATACAGAGGTACTTCACCTCGAGATATTCCTCCATGCCGTACTTGGAGCCCTCGCGGCCGATGCCCGATTGCTTCACTCCACCGAATGGAGCAACCTCATTGGAGATAATGCCCGTGTTGACACCGACCATTCCCGACTCGAGGCCCTCACCGACGCGCCAGACGCGGCCCAAGTCGCGCGCATAGAAATAGGCGGCCAGTCCGAATTCAGTATCGTTGGCCATGGCAATCGCCTCTTGCTCGGTCTTGAAGCGAAACAAAGGAGCGACTGGACCGAAGGTCTCTTCCCTCGTAACCTTCATCGAGGTGTCGACATTAGTCAATACGGTCGGTTCGAAGAACAAGCCACCGAGCTCATGCAATTTACCGCCCACGATCACCTTCGCTCCTTTGGCGACAGCGTCTTCGACGTGCTCCCGAACCTTGGCAACAGCGTTCGCGTCTATTAACGGGCCAATCATCACACCGGCATCGGTACCACGCCCAACGGTAAGTGATGCCACCTTGTCGGCCAGTTTCTTTGCGAAAGCGTCATAGACGGCATCTTGAACCAGAATACGGTTGGCGCAAACACAGGTCTGGCCGGCATTACGGTACTTCGACGCCATCGCCCCATCCACGGCTGCGTCAAGATCAGCATCATCAAACACCAGAAAAGGGGCGTTACCACCGAGTTCGAGAGAGATCTTCTTGATACTGGCAGCACTTTGCTTCATCAGCAATGCGCCGATTTCTGTCGAACCGGTGAAACTGATCTTGCGCACCGCCAGGTTAGAGGTTAGTTCGGAGCCGATTTCGGATGCGTTACCGGTCAACACATTTATAACACCTTTCGGCACGCCAGCACGCTCCGCCAACTCCGCTAGCGCAAAAGCCGAGAACGGGGTTTGCGTTGCCGGTTTGATCACGACAGTACAACCTGCCGCCAAAGCCGGCGCCGCCTTGCGTGTAATCATCGCCACGGGAAAGTTCCACGGCGTGATCAAGCCGCATACGCCGACCGGCTGCTTAATTACAACCAGGCGCTTGTCTGCCTGATGCTGCGGGATGACGTCGCCGTATGTCCGCTTTGCTTCCTCGGCGAACCACTCGATAAAAGACGCTGCATAAGCTATCTCGCCTTTTGCTTCGACCAACGGCTTGCCCTGTTCAGTCGTCATGATCAAGGCGAGATCGTCCTGGTTCGCCAGCATCAGCTCGTACCACTTGCGCAATATGTTGGCGCGCTCTTTGGGGAGTTTTGCTCGCCATTCAGCCCAAGCGACCCGCGCCGCCTCAACAGCGCGACGTGTCTCGACCCGACCCATTTTTGGAACAGTACCTATGACGCCACCATCGGCGGGATTCACGACATTGACGGTAGCCTTCGAATCGGCATCGCACCAGCTACCATCAACATAGCTTTGCTGGCGAAACAGCGATCGATCCTTGAGCTGGACCTGAAAACCGGCTTCTTTGGGTGCGTTCATCTCAAGCCTCCATTGGCTACTATCTGCACTGCAATAGCGGCGCCGTTGCAATTCCGAGCGCCCTGATAACCAGCGCAGTTCTCAACATCAAAATGTCCCAAGCCAGCGTCGTAGTACAAGCCCTGCCGAGACCTTTGCTACCGGCACAAAAAATCGCGCGTTTTCCCTTGATTCCAAAATCCATTTGTCGCCTTTGCTGCTTTTTTATTAATTTGTCACCTCATTGCGTAAACTACAATATGGTGGCGAAGCTTTGTCTGCATTGCAACGTCTGCATTGCGAAATTGGAAAGTGATCCCCTTTTCTGACGCTATAATTAATTGCAATGCTCAGCATTCGGGCCAAATGACTCGATTTCTCTTTTTGCTCTGCCTCCTGGTATTGAGCTCCGGCTGCGCGACCGGTCCGAGCGCGCAGGATCCGTGGGAGGGAATGAATCGCAAGATTTATGCGTTTAATGATGCCGTTGATACCGCTGTGATCGCGCCTGCTGCAAAAGTCTACAGGAAGATCCTGCCATCTCCGGCACGTACCGGCATAAGTAATTTCTTTCGCAATCTCGGTGTGATTGATCGTCACGGTCTTCAATAACGTGTTGCAACTGAAGGTCGAGGATGTGCCGGTCGACATCCTGCGTTTCTCCACTAATTTGGTTTGGGGCTTGGGTGGCCTGATCGATATTGCGACAGATGCGGGTATACCTTATAACCAAGAGGACTTTGGCCAGACCTTGGGTTACTGGGGGATTGGCAGCGGACCCTACCTCGTTTTGCCTTTCTTCGGGCCAAGCAGCGTACGTGATGGAATCGCGTTACCGGTGGACATTTATGTCAGTCCGATATATGACACCATCGGCGACGAAGGCGTGCGCTGGGGGCTGCTCGGATTGTACATTGTCAACACTCGGGCCAATCTCCTCGACACTGAATCATTTCTCAAGCAGGCCGCGCTTGATGAATACAGTTTCGTACGCGACACCTATCTGCAGCGCCGCGAGTACCTCGTCAACGATGGCCGATTGCCGAAAATCGAGGAGGACATGGATACAGAGCAACCGAAATCATTGCGGGAACTGGAACAAGAAGAATTTGGCGACGATCCATTGATGAACGGCCAATCGCCATCGGATGCTGGTCGCTCAGATGATAAGCCGAAGTCATTGCTTGAACTGGAGCGAGAGGAGTTTGGTGACGAACCGATTATGGAAGAATCCCCACCACACTAGCCGTGTCAATCACCATTCCAGGTTGTCAATGCGATTCCACCAAATACACAAAGGGTGCCAACATAATGGAATGCGTATAACTTTTCGTCGAGAAAAATTACCGCCAGCACCACGGTAAATATCGGCAACAGGTGTTGGATCAGACCCGCCCGGTTAGCTCCGACCTGCGCAACACCCCGATTCCACATCAGATAACCGATAACCGAAGGCACGCTCGCGTAATAGGCCAGAGTGGCTAGGGTTGGCAGCGACATCTCGAAAGATCCACGGCGATACAACTCCCACCCATAAAACGGCAGCAATCCAGGCAGGCTGCACAACAGCATGGCAGCCAAGAATGCTATTGCCGACAGCTCACGAGGACGCCATCTCAAAAGAACGGTATAGATCGCCCACAAGAGCATAGCGAAAACAATCCAGACCTCGCCTATATTGATGGTGATGTTGAACAGCGACAACGGGTGACCCCGAGTCGCAATCACGATAACACCCGACACGGACAGCATGATCCCGACTCCCTGCCTGAGTGTGATTCGCTCACCAAGGAATAGCCACGATATCACTACGATGTAGATCGGCACGACGGAGTTTAATAACGCGGAATTGGTGGTTTCTGCATGCTGTAGGCCGACATAGACCAGCGTGTTCATTGCAACTCCACCCAATGCACCGAGCATGCTGAGCCGCCACCAGTTGACACGCACCACGTGCCATTTGGCCCTGAGTTCGTTCGAACAAAAAGGCAGAATCAGAGCCAGCGCCAGAAACCATCTCCAGAAACCCATGGCAACCGGTCCGATGTCATTGCGCATTGCTCGCCCAATGACCCAGTTCCCCGCCCATGAAAGCACCGCCAGCGCCAACAAGATGTATGGAAGGACCGCCACCAAGCAATGGTTAATGCGCTCGCCAAGTGGCGTCCTGAGGGCATCAGGAGAGCGCAACACGCAGCGAGTTAATTAAGCAGCGAGACGCTGCGCTGTAAGTGGAGCAAACGATCGCGGATAGTGTCACCATCGCTGCAACCAGGCGCCAGCTCCAGATAGCGCTCGAAGTCGGTCGCAGCAGCGCGGCAGCATTCCAATTCCTGATAAACCATGCCACGGTCACGAAACTCCGCAGCCTGCTGGGGATTCGCCGCTACAATCCAGTCCATGATCATCAAAGCATTATTGAGTTCGTGGTTTCGCAGATAGATTATTTTCAGATTGCGCAGCATTCGCAGCAAGATTTCACGCTTACTCGCTGCAACTAGACAAGCGGCAACAATCGCCCGAGACACCTCGCCGCCTCGCGTTTCGCGCAAGAGGCGTTGCAAGTCACGGATATCAAGCGACTGCCCTTTGGAGAATGGGTCGAGCACTATTATGCCTTCCGACAATTCACACTTGACAAGGAAATGCCCCGGGTAACAAACACCGGTCATTTCCAGACCAACGTAGTCAGCAAGCGCCATGTAAACGAGTGATAATGTGATAGGGATGCCGGTGCGCCGGTCCACCACATCGTTCAGCAAGCTGTTGCGCGGGTCGAAATAGTTGCATGCATTCGGTGCAAAACCCAGTTCGCCAAACATATAGCGGTTGAGCGCCACTACCTTGTCAGCCGCCTCCGAATTGTCACAAACCTGCGCAGCCACCTTCGTGCCGAACTCCTCAATTACATTCAGGTAGTGGCGCACATTAAGATCCGGATAACGATGCGTTGCAACCAACAACGCTGCCTCCGTCAACGGAATATCGACTTCGGGGCCACCAATGATTTCTGTCAGACGCTCAACAAGTTCATTAGTCACGCGCCGCTCTCCGGATACCCATTCGTGTTGGCGCGGCGTCACGCGTCTGGCTTCGATGCAGGCGGAAGAAATAAGGCAGCAATCTGTTTTTCTTTTTTCTTGCTCGCCACCGCACCCAGCGGTCTTGGCTCCGCGGCCGGCTGCGCCTTCGCCCGATGTGCCGATACGTATGGCTGATGGAAAAGCGGATCAGTATCTCGCTGCTTTTCATTGGATCGCGCCTGCCGGTCGACACCTGATGGCGGCATCTCGGCAACCTGGAGTTTCTGCTTAATCAGCTTTTCAACTGCCGCCAGAGCATCGAAATCCTCTAACGCGACGAGCGAAATTGCCTCGCCGCGCAAACCCGCGCGCCCGGTGCGCCCAATCCTGTGGACATAATCCTCCGGGTTCGAAGGTATGTCGAAATTCACAACGAAGGGTAACTGCTCAATATCCAGGCCGCGGGCTGCGATATCAGTAGCGACAAGAATACGAATCTGACCTTCCTTAAATTCGGCCAGCGCCTGCATTCGCTCGGCTTGCGTACGATCACTGTGAATTGCAGCCGCGTTAAGTTGATCTTTCTGCAACCGATAGGCAAGCCGGTTGGCACCAATCTTCGTGTTGCAAAAAACAAGCACTTGCCTCATGTCGCGATGGCGCAATAATTTCACAAGGGCATCACGTTTGGCGCGCGAGTCCACCCTGTATACGGTGTGCGTCACGGTTTCGGTAACGGCATTACGTGGTGCTACTTCAACCTGCACGGGGTCGCGCAACCATTGTGCAGCGAGATTGCGTATTTCATCCGAGTAGGTGGCGGAGAACAACAATGTCTGCCGCTTGTGCGGCAGCATCGCAATAATGCGCTTGATATCGGGTAGGAAGCCCATATCAAGCATCCGGTCGGCTTCGTCGAGCACCAAGAACTCAACCGCGTGAAACATCACCATCTTGCTTTGAATGTGATCGAGAAGGCGGCCGGGCGTTGCCACGAGAATCTCGATGCCCGCGCGCAGCGCCGCAATCTGCGGGTCGATTGGCACGCCACCAAACACTGAAGCAACACGCAGCGGTATGTTCTTTCCATAGGTTCTCGCGCTTTCTTCCACTTGTGCTGCCAGCTCTCGTGTTGGCACAAGAATTAGTGCACGCACTGGGTGCCGCGCCGGCGACACACTGGAGTTAGCATGCCCTTTCAAACGCTGCAACATAGGCAAGGTAAAGCTGGCTGTTTTACCGGTTCCGGTTTGTGCCGCCGCCATGACGTCGCGGCCAAGAAGAATCGGGGGGATCGCCTTTTGCTGGACCGGCGTTGGTTCCGAATATCCCTGCTCCTCGATCGACTGGAGCAATTCCGGGGTTAGGCCCAGGTCGGAAAACTGCATGATGATGTTTAACTCCTGCGCCGTGCTGAAGGAGTCCGCGACACGTCAAAGTGAAAGATGTTCATCGCCACTCTGTCAGTAGAGGGTAATTGTCGCATGGTACCGAAGAAAACTGACATTATCCAAGGTTTTACACGGCCCAGCCGGTGCATCTGGGGAACGTAGCGCCAATCCCGGCCATCGAACGGACCGTCGTTCCACACATAATTAACATTTGCAGTAGGTTAAAATCTTCCATATATATGCCCCGGTAGCTCAGTGGATAGAGCAACCCCCTCCTAAGGGGTAGGTCGCACGTTCGATTCGTGCTCGGGGCGCCATAGATTGTTCCAAAGGCGCTGCTCCCGCCCGAATGCACTCTTAAAATGCGCTTTAGTCAACTCTGGCAAATCACGGACTGCAGATCTTCCACGATGACGTGATCTTTACCAACAGCACCGAATATCGCGCCGACATTGACGGACTACGCGCCGTCGCGGTTCTGGCGGTACTTGGCTTTCACGCGTTTCCTTACCTTGTCCCCGGCGGCTTCACCGGTGTGGATGTGTTTTTCGTGATTTCAGGCTATCTGATATCCCGACATATTTTTTCGGATCTGCAAGCCGATACGTTCAGCACGAGCGCTTTCTATGCGCGGCGCATCAAGCGCATTTTTCCCGCCCTCATTCTAGTCCTGATGGCCACCACCGCCGCCGGCTGGGTCATGCTCACGCCGGGCGAGTATGAACTGCTCGGGCGCCCGATTGCCGGTGGTGCAGGCTTTGTGGCAAATTTCGTTTTCTGGAATGAGGCTGGTTACTTTGACACTGCAGCCGACACCAAGCCATTGCTACACCTCTGGTCCCTGGGCATAGAGGAACAGTTTTACATTGTCTGGCCTTTCATTCTCGCTTTGCTCTGGCGGCGCACCGGAAATCTTGTAGGCAAAGCAATACTCGCCCTGTTGTGCCTGTCGCTCCTCCACAGCATGTGGTTGGTTCAGCACAACGTAACTGCGGATTTCTATTCTCCCTTGTCACGGTTTTGGGAGCTTGCGCTGGGTGCCGGTCTCGCTTATTTGTCATTACGTGGTTCGCGCGAGGCACGCGCCAACGAGCACCAGTTATTATCCTTATTTGGTGTCGCATTAATCGGAGCCGGTATTGCGGTTCTTGACAGCAAAGACCCTTTCCCCGGTGCGTGGGCACTGCTACCGACCTTGGGAACGGCTTGCCTCGTTTATAGCAAGGACTCGTGGATCAACCGCTATGCGCTTGCCAGCCGACCTCTGGTCTGGATCGGGCTGATTAGCTACCCGCTGTACCTGTGGCACTGGCCCCTGCTTTCATTTGCGCGAATCATCGAGTCGGAAACGCCCTCGGTCAGTGTACGCCTGTGGCTGCTTGCCATTAGTGTTTTGCTCGCATGGCTTACCTACAGATTTATTGAACGACCCGTACGTAAGAGCCGAGGAGAGAAAGCGCGCCGATATGTCATGGTTCTGTGCCTAGTCATGACACTGCTGTTTGCCGTCGGCATCACCATACGCAAAATGGACGGATTCAAATTTCGGGTTCTTTCCAAATTAAACGGAGACGTCAGTACCTTGGTTCTCGGAGAGGACCGGGGTGCCCTGCCAGTAACGTGCGGCTTGACCAAAGCGCAACTGGATTTGTTCCAGTTTTGCAGATCCGAGGCGGGAGAGCCTCCACGTTTCGCGGTGCTGGGTGACAGCAAAGCCGAAGCACTCTTTTACGGACTTGCCCGCGAGTCAAGCCTTGGCACACAAGGCATGTTGATTGGCTCTGTCATGCCCCCGAGGAAATCGAAACCGAGCGAAGACATCCGGCAACGGGAGCGAAATCTCATTGCTTTCGACGCCGTCCTCGCTAACCCAACAGTTCGTGTCATCGTCCTGGCAAACGCACTGCGCAGCACATTCCCTGCCGACGGCATCACTGGATACATTAGCGGCGACACCGCATTAGAATCGCAGCAATGGCTGCAAGCTTATAGTCGGGAAATTCGTAAGTTCGAAAGCGTTGGCAAACGAGTCGTGTTCTTTATCGACAACCCGACACTGCCCGATCCGCGTAGCTGCATCAGCGGCGGGATGACGCAAAGTGATTTCTTGAACCGCGTCTTGCGCCGCAAACCGAATCCACGCTGTACCATCCAATATACGCAGCACCGGGAAGGAACAGCAATATACCGGCGCTTTGTAGACGAGCTTGCAAATATGAATCCCGGGCTAACCGTCTACGACCCGACGCCATTGCTGTGCGATATCGATCGCGACGAATGCTCCATCACACACGAAGGAAAGTTCCTCTACAGCTACTCGGATCATTTATCGGACTATGCCAATTCCAGAATTGCCCGGCAACTGCTGCCCGTGATCAAGCATCTAATGCGCTGAGTAGTACCCGGTGGGTGCGTCAATCGTCAAGCATTTTCAGAATCAACTTGCCGCCGGCCTGGCTGATGGTAAAGTGGCGAAGGAAGTTCTGTCCCAGCAATCCGTGTTGGGACTTCGCGGGCATGACTGCTACGGTTACGTCAGACATCTCAAATATGTCTGCTTTCACCGTCTGACCCCTGACGATGCGCCCCTCCACATTACCGTTTGCCGTATTGAAGAATCCAGCCACACCAGCTGGCATTTTTGCCCGGCGCGCAACATCCGAACCCACCGACACGTAACTCGCACCAGTGTCGACAAGGAAAGTCACCGGCTGCCCGTTGACTGTGCCCTCGATATAAAAATGCCCATCGCGCGCAACTGGCACGACGATTTCATGGCCGTCATCGCTTAGTACGCGCACTACTGGTTCGGGCGCGGCAAAATAGTCAATCACTAGGTATCCTGCGGCGACAATCGCAAGCCAGACAATCGTCGCGAAAATGTGGCTGTTCAAGGCTGGGCTTTCAGGGGGCGTTGAGCGGTACCCGCATTTTCCACAAAGGGCTCATTTTTTGGTGTCAGACGTTTTTCGCCGTGCGCCTTACTGCCACTTTGCAGTCGTGCCAGCAACTTCGCCGAGTAGGTCGACGTGCTGAGAAAAACGTGCCGGAATCGCCCGCTCGCCTCCAATCGCGCACGCAAATACTGCAACTTCCGCAGTGCCCCGACACGCTCATCAACTTGTGTTAACTCTTCCACGCGTCTTTCAAGATCACTGATTTCTCGCAATGCACTCACTTCTGGCGGCACAAAACCAGCATTGAACAAGACCCGGTAGGCCATGCGCAGTTCTTGCGGGACCAATGCATCATTCTCCAGTTCCAGCGGTGCACCTTCGCCAGGTAGACCCGACAATTCACCACGTTCAATGGCTTCAGAAATTTTCTGTTCAACTATCTGATCGATCGAATTCATATTGAATCTGCCCAAGTGCCTCCAGCGATCAGCCCCACCGCGAACAGCATTTTCAGCACATGCCCCCATTCACGCCAATGACCTGACCAGAGACATAGGCTGCATCGTCTGAAGCCAGAAAACCAACAACCGCTGCTACCTCTTCAGCGCTTCCGGCGCGAGCCATCGGCACCAGTTGCTTGATCTGTTCTGCCGAAAAATTTGACGCCATTTCGCTATGAATGATTCCCGGCACCACGACATTCGCTGTGATTCCGCGCGAACCGACCTCGACAGCTAGCGCTCGGACCGCCCCGTGCAGTCCTGCTTTAGCTGCGGCGTAATTGACCTGGCCACGATTGCCGAGAAGCGCCGAGACCGATGACATGCCAATGATGCGGCCCCAACGCGTACCAATCATGTGCAGCAATAATGGCCGAACGACATTGTAAAAACCGTTGAGCGACACATTTAGGACGTTGTCCCATTGTGGGCCACTCATCCCGGCTAACGGGGCGTCATCATGTATCCCAGCATTGTGAACGATGACCTGAACTGGCTGCGACTGCGCTATCGGCTCAAGCGCGGCGGCGCAGGCCGTTCTATCGGATATGTCGAAACCGATCACCTCAGCTGTCCCACCCCGCTCTACGATCGTCCGCACCAGCTTTTGCGCCTGCTCTTTTCGTGTTTTGGCATGCACCAATACGTGAAAGCTACGCTCGGCGAGCAATTTGCAAATGGCCGCGCCAATGACCCCGCTGCCGCCCGTGACTAATGCCCGTTTCTTCACGTTTACCGTACCCCCCCCTGCTCGTTATGATTGGCTGTTTCGGCATTATCTCGCGCCTGTGATAATTTTTCCCAATGCCCGAGAGCAATTGGAACGTAGTAAATGAACCGCCAATGGCAAACACCGTTTTAACGATGCCGAAAGCCGCCACCCGCACCAACGCGGGCTATAAAGGTAATCCGGGAGCCTCACTAGTCCTGCAGCAGCTGTGGTTGATAGCGGCCTTTGCCTTGCTGATGGTTGTGCCATACGCGCGGGCCGCAGACAACCCCGTTTGGGAATACGGTCTGGGTTTCACCGTTCTGGACTTTCCCGATTACCGCGGTTCTGATGAACGGACCACCTATGTTCTGCCGGTACCATACGCGATTTATAGGGGCAAACTACTTCGGGTCGAGCGAGACCGTATACGAGGACTATTCTTCGAGACCAGTCGCGTGAGCCTGCAACTGAGCGTAAGTGGTTCGGTGCCGGTTGACAGCTCTGGTAATGCGGCGAGAAGAGGCATGCCCGACCTCGATCCCACTTTCGAGATCGGGCCAAGCATGGAACTGCTGTTGTATCGATCCATTGACTCCGGTTTCAAACTGGATTTACGCATGCCAGCTCGAACAGTAATCGCCACCGATCTGAGACACAGCCAAAACGTCGGTTGGATATTCGAACCAAGGATCAATTTCCAATGGAACACTATTCCACCGGGCAGGAACTGGAATCTGGGGGTTGCCGCAGGCCCGGTGTTTGGCGACAAGCGTTACCACAATTACTTCTATGGTGTCGGTCCCGGATTCGCCACACCGCAACGCCCGCTATATGTCGCCGAGGGTGGATACGGCGGCAACCAGCTTACCGCTGCCGCCAGCCGGCGCTACGGGCGCATGTGGATCGGCGCATTTGTGCGCTGGGACTCGGTCGCAGGGGCCGTGTTTGATGCCAGTCCGCTGGTGCGACAGAACGCAACGATCACGGCCGGCATGGCAGCGGTATGGCGTCTGGGCGAATCAAAGCGGCGCGTGCCGGATGAGGACTGACACCAAAGTAACGCAACGCGCGCGCCAATACCTTGTTGCTCAGAACGCCATCGACAACACGTGGTGTACAAACCGTGCCGTGATACGCTGCGTTCCGGCATCCTGATCGAGCCTAATCATGTTATTAACCACCGCATGCTGTCTGCGTCAACTTCGCACCTAGTACTAATCCCAAGCTTTAACACCGGACCGAAACTCCTCGATACGGTCAAGCAGGCACGCCGACATTGGAACCCCGTGTGGGTCGTAATTGACGGCAGTAACGATGGCAGCGAACAAGCACTGTTGACCCTGCAGCGAACTGACCCCGGCCTACGTGTATTTATCCTTCCAAACAATAAGGGCAAGGGAGCGGCAGTACTGTATGGCCTACGTCAGGCGACGAGTCATGGCTTCACCCATATCTTGACAATGGATGCCGACAACCAGCATCCGGCCGACAGCCTGCAACTGTTCATGGACGAATCACACGAGGCACCGGACACGATGATTCTAGGCAATCCGATATTTGACGCATCAGCCCCACGCATTCGGGTCGTCGGCCGAAAAATCTGTAATTGGTGGGTTAACCTCGAAACACTTGGGTGCAGCATCGGCGATTCCTTGTTCGGCTTCCGTGTCTACCCGGCGGCGGCATTGCTGAGGGTTATGCTCGCGCACCGGTGGATGCGCCGTTTCGATTTCGATGCCGAAGCCGCTGTGCGCCTCGTGTGGGCCGGGGTTCCAGCCCGTAATCTCGACGCTGTCGTGCGCTACTTTTTGCCAAGCGAAGGGGGTGTGTCCCATTTCCGATATGTTCGCGACAACGTGCTTCTGACGTGGATGCATGCGCGGCTGTTGATCGAATTTGTGGTGCGCCTACCAGTGCAAGGCTGGCGTCGATTGCGCAGCCGGCTTTGACATCTAACGCGTGGAGATCGCGCCGTCAACGGAATCCACCTTACTATTGAGACCTGCGCCGCTCGCGAAGACCGCGCCGAAAATCAAACTTAACGCCGCACCAATCGATACGGTCATACCAATCGCCGCCAGCACCGGCGTTGATGCCAGCGCAATTAGTCCGAAACCAATTACCGTCGATAGATTACAGACCACCAACGATACGTAAATGCGCCCGCTGTGTAACTCTTGTTGAAGCGCGCGATCAAAAAACAAGGTGTAATTCGTTCCTACACCAATGACCAGTAGCATCGCGACGATATGAAACATGTTCAACCTGATGCCCGAAGCGACAAGAAGAGCGACAGTCACAACGACCGCCGCAACCACTGGCATCACGACCGCCAGGCATCGCGTCGCCGAGCGCATCGCGGCGAGCAACAGCATGACAATAGCGATCACCCCGATTAATGAAAAGGTCAGAATCTGCATCCGGTATGTCCGGTACAGGACATCCATTTCGCTTTTGAGATCAAGCAACACGACTTGCTGCTTATCAAATCCCGTCAACCTAGCGGCCAGCTTGTGCGGTTTTGCTACCCCCCGTAACGGCAGCACTGCATGCCACGCGCCTCTTTGCTGCACCAGCAACATGTCGAGGCGATCGGCCAACGCCGTTGACGCGAGATCATGTCTCGACAATGGCACCGCGGCCTTTGCTTGTTGTGCCTGCTGAACAAACTGCTCGAAGACGCCGTTTTTGAACGGAAGACCCAGGACTGCTCGCGAAAGGTTTGCCCGCAGCTGCAATTCATTCGGAATCGCTTTTTGGCGTGCACGCTGGGTCGCCTGGCTGGGCAAATAGATTGCCGGCGAGTCATAGCCGGCCAACGCGCCCTCGGCAACCAGCGTCTCGAGTATTCGTCCCACTGATTCGGCGATTTGCAGGGTTGCTTCTTGGTCCACGCCACGTATGAAGAGCAGTTGACGCACGTCTGGAGCGCCCAGCTCAGCCCTGATCTCACGGTCCAGCGCCTTTGCGGAGTACGGGACAGGACTCAAAGATTCAAAGTCATCGTTCCATACTGCGCCACTATTCATAATTAGTGAGCCAGCGCACAAGACAATCACCAATAGCGCAAGTATGCGAAGCCTTGGCAAGCTGTTTACTAAACGCCGCAACGTGCTCTCCCAACCCTGCATCCAGCGAACCGTGAAGTCGGCCGGCACCAGCAACGGCACGATCCAGCGTGTCACTGCGAGTGCAACAACAAGTCCGCTTATAGAAAATAACGCGAGCTGTTCCAAGCCGGGGAAATCCGAAAACAACAAAGCGGCGGTTCCGACAACGGAAGTCATCACGCCAAGGCGCAGTGTCGGCCAAATGCGCTCCAGAGTAGCGGACGGCCGCTGACCACGGCTGGAACCGGCCAAGAGGTGTATCGCATAGTCGACACTTTCGCCAATCAGCGTTGCCCCAAAACCAATAGTAATGCCGTGAACCTGGCCGAAAATCAGTGCAACTGTAGCAATGCCGACCAGCGCGCCGCTGACCACAGGCACGAAAATCAGTATCAGCGCTCGTGCTGATCGCATCACGAACAACAACAACGCAGCGATCGCCAACCCAGCCGCCGTGGTAACCCGGATAGCGTCAGCCCTGATCGCATCGCGTATCTGCCCGGCAAGCACACCCGGGCCAACCGTAGTGAGTTCGGCCTCGACATTTCCGGCCACAACCCTGCCATCCTCAAAGGCCCCAACAATACGTCCTACCGCCGTCTCCTGAGCGTCAATGTCGAAGCCCGGAGCGCTCGTTTGTGCAACCAGCAAGGCGCGGGCTCCCGCCGCATCGAACCAAACACCGTGTCGCGTGTCCGGTCGTTGTTCCGACTCAAACCGCTCGATAATGGCGAAAAACTCTCCGGTCGGATCAGCAGAAATTAAAGATCCGGCAATTGTGCCCATTGACGAAGCTAACATTTGTAGCTGTGCCCGCAATTCGCCACGCAGGTTCTGTTCGCTGAAATGGCCCTCGTTAATGGCGGGACTGAGCAAATACCGGTGCTCGAAGAGAAATGCCCGACTGGCCTGCAACTGTTCTTCGCTACCGTTGTCGACCTTGACAAACATTGGGTCATCAACGAGTCGCTCGGTAATTTGCCGGCTTAGTTCCGCCAAGACACTTGGCTCATTGCCGTCGATTACAACCAGAATCAGCCGGGAAACCAGGCTATCGCGGAGCTGATCGGCCAACATCCGCTGCGCCGGCGTCGGCTCAGCAGGGAGGAACGCTTGCAGGTCCGTGCTCAAGCTGGACCTGGCAATGATCACCGCACTGACAGCAAGTAACCCTGCCCAGACGGCAAGCCGGGCGAATGTGAAGCGCCTCAACGGCGATCCTCCGTGATCCTCATCAACGATCGGTCTGAGTTCTCCTGAACAACCTCAATCACTGAAACGCGCCCGAAGCTGCCACGTACACTGACCAAGCGCACCACAGCAGCCATTTCCGGCCGGTTTGGCATCATCACCAACTCCCAATCATCGACGCTGCCGTGAAGTTCAACGTCATAAAACTGCCGCAGCACATCAAGGTCGCCGGTCAACGTCGCGCGCAACCCCTCGATAATGCCCCACAGCGCTGGATAACGATGCAGTTTCAGGCGCCGCTTTCTGCCGTCGGCGCCGAGCTGGATGGTGACCGCGTCATCGATCACGGTCATGCGTTCCTCATGGGGATGCTGCGTGAATTTTTCGAGCCGTCCCGGCGCAAAAGCCAGCGTACCGCTTTGTTCGAGTGGCTCGTTGAGAACGGCAAGATATTTCGTCTCGGAAAAGGATGCCTGCCCCGAGCTGCGCTGCCCTAATTCAAACATCAGAGAGCCAAGATTCCACTCGGCCCCCGTTGCCACTCCCTGCCAAAGCAGCATGGCCAACAAATATGCGGCACCGCGCCTAACCACAGTTTTCGTCGCGCCAAAAGTCATAAAAATTGAACCAGTTATACGGTGCTTCGTGACAGTAGTATTCGAGACGACTGGCGTAGAGTCGCATCCACTGTTCAATAGTGCGGTCGCGTTCGGCTCTCGATAATTGCGCGGATGCGACTAGCGTTTCGAAGTGCAAATCGTAGCGATTACCGCCGCGATGAAGACCGACCATCAGAATAACTGAGCGCTTGGTTAACGCGGCAATACGAAACGGCGCTGTTGGCAACAGCGCATTGGCACCGAGAAACGGCACCGCCGCCATTCCGCTGTCGCTGATTGCGCGATCTGCCAGCATGCCGACCCAGGCACCTTTGTTGAGTTGCTCGATGACGCGCAGCATGGATTCAGGTGTCCCGAGCGCGATTACCTCTTGCTCCAGCCCGGGCCTGATCGCCCGGGTGACTCGCGCTACCCTGCTGGCGTTTTCCTCGAACATGACCAGATTGACCGTGACCTGTTTGCGTCGCCCCAGAGTTCGCAAGCACTCGAAGCTGCCCATGTGCGCACCCACCAAAAAACAACCTTGATCGCGCGCCAGTTGTTTGAACAGCAATTCCTCCCCGTGTATCCGAATATCAAACAATGACCACTGGTCGGCGGAGAGAAAGTAGACCCGGTCAAGGGCAACCGTTGCAAATGTATAAAAATGAGCAAAGACGTCAAACAGGCTCGGCTTGCGCCCCATTACTCGTTGCAAGTAGTCGCGCGATGCCCTGCGTGCACGAGCTCCGAACAACAAGAAGTAGATAACCACCGGAACCAGAACAGCGCGTGCTACCCGCCTTCCCAAAAACAAGGCAATCCATACCAGGATCCGAATCGCGATAATATTTGAACGCTCCTGCGCGTCGAGCCACTGGCGACTCATTGCTGACCTGGGCGATTCAGCAACAAAGAACCTTTAACTGCAGTCTCATTGCCAACGCGACAGATGAAATTCACCACTGCTTCGTCACCCGCACGCAATTCGATATTCAGGTCCTCGCCCGGCTGCACAGGGCGAAGGAACTTAGCTGAACGTATCGTGACAACAGCGGCGTCCGCTGGTGCCGCGAACTCTCTGTAAACTGCATCGAGAATTTCATCGAGCAATACCACACCCGGCACTACAGGATCGCCCGGAAAATGCCCCGGAAGAGCGGGATGAGCCGGATCTATAGTTCGCCTGACTATTACTGGTTGCCTGTGGTTGGCCAAGGCGCAACGTCTCGCCAGTTCGATGAGCTCGCGTTGCGGCAGTTTACCGGTAGCACTGCGAGGCAACGCTTCTACGACATACAAAGGCCGCGGCAGAAATACCGGATCAATGCGATGCGACAGTGCTTCCAGCAGTTGTTCAGACTTTAAACCTGGGGCGACGGCAAACGCCATCAACCGCGAAACTTTTTCGCCGCCGTCTTCCGGAAAAAAGAAGGCGCCGTCTTGCACGCCGTTGATCGCGCATAGCTGATGGCCAAGATAGCCAAGCGACGTACGCTTGCCGGCAATATTGACCAGATCGGCACCGCGCCCGCGCAGCACGAAATGCTTGTCGTCAATCATTTCTATCAAATCGCTGGAGGGCTCTTCGGCAGGCACATGCCCACCACTGAACAACACGCGGCCATCCTCTTTCCGCATCGTCAGGCCGGGCAGAAGCCACCAACGTGGGCCATCGAGGGTTCGGCGTGTTGCCACCATACCAGCCTCGGTAAAGCCGTACACTTCCTGAACCTCAACCCCGAAGCGACTCTCGAACTGACGCGCCATTTCCTCCGAAAGTGGTGCCGTGGCACTAATTGTCATGCGCAACCGAGGCAGATCGATGTCGCTTGTCAGCAGGGCTCGCAGATGAACCGGCGTGGAAACCAGCACACGATCAGCATCAACACTTGCCAGTGCGGCGCGTACATCGGCGGGGAAAAACGGCCGGTCATGATGGAAGATGAGCCCGCTGCGCATTGGCATGATCAGCGTCGTTTCCAGTCCATACATATGCTGGGGAGGTACCGTGCCGACAATGACGCTCGAATCCCTCTCAACAAGGCCAAAGCGCAACGCCTCGCTGGTGCCACCGATGGCCATGGCACCCCACTTCTTGGGGTTGGGAAGTGGGTCGCCTGTCGAGCCCGAGGTAAAGGCGATCGCGGCAATCATATCTGGGGCGAAAGCGAGTTTGTCCGGCGCGTATGGTTCCCGGCCCGTACCGACGCACACCCGAACCGATTCTGCGTTACGAACCTGTTCATCATCCACGNNATCATGACCGCTGCAAACGCTACCGCAAAACAATAGCGATCGCGGCACAAGTTGACGGCAAATGCGCGCTCGGGGAGCCGTGCCACGAGAGCTTTTACATCTGACAGAAACTCTCCGGCACTGACAAAGCGTCCAGCGCGCCAAGCAAGCGGCTGCGAGCCATCTCTATGCCCCAAAAATGGAACCGCCGTGGTCTTGAGAGAGGATGTTGACACTCGTCAGAGTCACTTCAAGGATCACGCCGCGAATCTTCCTTACTCGTCTGCCGGAAGCGCTGGAAGGCATCTATGGTCGCGGCGAGCGACGGATAAGTACCTTTCGGAAAACGCGCCACCCTGTAGACATACTCGGCCACAAATACGCAGACGACAATTGGCAGGTTGAGAACATTGGCAAAGAACAGCCAGGCTTCGGTAGAGACAAACAGCAAAAACATCGTTGAGAGCATCACCATGGCTCCGAAAAAGACACACCAGAGCAAAGTGATCTGACGCGTATAAGCCACAATGTCGGGCGTTATTTCACCGTGTATGAAGCGCGCAAATCGGGTCAGCAGCGCTTCCCGACCAGACACCAGAGTGCGGCCGAAAAACCAGAATAGTACGAGATAACAGAATACCTGTGGCAGCGCTGCAACCCACAACGCGGTGGTTCCAATACGGCCACCATGCAAAAAAATCCAGTACGACACCAGCGGGTAGCCCGCGACTAGGGACAGGATCAGTAAACTGCGAAACTTGAAAAGGCGTCGTCTCGAATCAGGCTGAACGCTGCTGCTGGACATGTTCGTTCAAACTGCGCAGCGATGCGAAAATACGAGCATTGTCATGATCGTCGGAACGAAGCTGCACACCGTAGCGCTTCGAGACCGCTAGGGCAATTTCCAGAATGTCGATCGAATCCAGGCCGAGGCCTTCTCCATACAACGGCGCTTCGGGGTCGATCTCCTCTACCGTGCTCTCCAAGTTGAGCGCCAAGATGATGATCTCCGCCAGTTCGCGCTCTTCGTCAGTCATTACTGTTGCCGCAGTCATACCCACCCTTTGAAGCCATCGCTACTTTTCCGTTCCCCAATGCGGTAAACGGCCAAGCAAAACGGTCATAATTATAACCATACAGAATACGGGCAAGCAGATTGCGGACCCGCCGGGTATTGAACATCGCGCCGCCATTGCCCAGGCTAACGCAGTGTACAAAAATAGAATGTCGCGACAGGAAAATCAGTGTGCCACGACGATGTCATCGCCGCTATGGAACTTGCCGATGGGCATTGAGCAAATCCGCGAGCTCGTTCCGCATGCCGGCGGGATGTGCCTGTTGGAACGTGTTATTGAGTACAGTGCGTCTACAATACGTTGTAAAACCCGCAGCCACCTCGATCCAGGTAATCCACTGGTTCGCGATGGTCATCTGTCGAGCATTTGTGCAATCGAGTACGCAGCCCAGGCCATGGCGCTTCACGGCGCATTGAGCGGAACAGCGCACGACAATTCCGGCCAGCCGACCGCTGGCAAGATATCGCCGCCAGCGCCGGCCCGCCACGGTTTTCTTGCCAGTGTTCGAGATACCCGCTGTCGCATCCCTTATCTGGAGCGCCTTGAATCGGACCTGATCGTCAGCGCCACAATTCTTTTACGTGACTCAGCGCACGCGATGTATTCCTTCGTCGTTGCAGCTGATGGCAGAGAACTGGTGAGCGGCCGGGCCACCGTGGTGCTGGCCTGACAAAGCGAATTTGTGGAAGGGTATGCCAATTCCGCTAACATTTAGCGTAGTGACAAGACCTCAATCAGATCAGACCGCAACGGCCGCTGGCTGTAAGTCGCCGTGACAAGAGGGTTCGTAAGCCAAAACAGCCACACGGCCCCTGCCCCTATGGTGCCAATGCGTATCAATGCTTTCACCGCATCATCGGCAGCTGGGCTCGGTAACGCGGCAACACTTGCTGCGCTTCGTTCACGTGCCAGTGGGCTAACCCGTAACGACTTTGGCCCGCAGCCCGTCGAAACCTACATTGGCCGCGTAAAAGATCTTGAACACGAAGCACTCCCGGCAAACCTGAAAGACTGGGAATGCCGCAATAACCGGTTGGCATGGCTCGGGCTGAACCAGGACGAATTCCTCAGCTCTGCTATGGCCGCGCGGCAACGCTACGGCCGGACCCGAGTCGCGATCGTGCTAGGCACTTCGACTTCTAGTATTGGTGCAACGGAAGAGGCTTACCGCAACCTCGACGTGGTAGGCCAGTTCCCGCCGCCCTTGCGCAGTCCTCTGATCCACACCCCCCATTCAACAGGCGACTTTCTTCGCCATGCGCTTTCACTCGACGGCATCTGCGTGACGGTGGGCACCGCGTGTTCCTCGAGCGCAAAGGTCTTTGCCCAGGCTGAGAGACTGATACGCAACGGACACGCCGACGCGGCAGTGGTGGGTGGGACCGACAGCCTGTGCGGCAGTGTGTTGTTCGGCTTCAACTCGCTGGAGCTCGTATCCAGGGAAAAATGCCGCCCGTTTGACATTGACCGGGACGGCATCAATCTGGGCGAGGCCGCCGGCTTCGCGCTCATCGAACGTGATGGCGACGGGACAAAATTGCTCGGCTATGGCGAGAGCAGCGACGCTTACCACATGTCCTCGCCACATCCACAGGGCCTGGGAGCACGAGCTGCCATTATCGATGCGCTCACTCGCGCTGGCCTGCAGCCGGACGCCGTTGACTACATCAATCTGCACGGCACCGCCAGTCGCAAGAACGACGAAATCGAAGCACAGATAATCGCTGACATATTTGGCCCGAACACTCTGGCGAGTTCGACCAAGGGATGGACCGGACACACGCTCGGGGCTGCCGGGATCATCGAAGCCGTGATCTCTCTGCTTGCCCTCGAGCACTCGTTTGCGCCGGGAACACTGAACACAACAAAACTCGATCCGAGTTGTGGTGTCCAGATTCGCACCGACAATACGGCCGCTGAGATGCGAACAGGAATGACCTTGTCCTTTGGTTTTGGCGGCAGCAACTGTGCACTATTATTAGGGCGTAACATATGATTCGGTCCAGAATTGCATACATTGAGGGCGTCGGCCTCTGGTCTGAACAGTTGCCCGGCTGGGAGGTCGCAAGTTCTATTTTGCGCGGAGAACTGCCACCGCCACAGCAGGCCAGCAAACGTCCATCGCCAGATCTACTACCACCCAACGAGCGGCGCCGTGCACCAGATACGGTCGCGGTTGCTCTTGAGGTCGGCAGCAAAGCATGTGCGCACGCGCGACGCGACCCATCCGCTCTGCCGTCGGTATTCACCTCGACTCATGGCGATCTCGCGATCACCAATTACATGTGCGATACGTTGGCTTCCTCGCCAAAGCTAATATCACCGACACGCTTTCATAATTCTGTACATAACGCTGCAGCCGGCTACTGGGCAATCGCGACCGGTAGCACGCGCCCTTATACCGCCATTAGTGCCGAACGATATTCCTTCGGCAACGGGCTTCTTGAGGCACTGATACAGTCCGAGAGCAACAACGAAACAGTACTCCTGGTTGCCTATGACGTAGCCGCCCAAGGGCCACTGGCGTCCATCGTCAGAAGTAGCGGGCGCCTCGGATGCGCGCTTGTTCTGGGGTGCCAGCCATCACCAAGCGCAAAATATTCGCTACAGTGGAAATTGCTAGCAGACGAGCATGTCCCGGAGTCCGTGGTGAGCACGGAAAATGCGGCACTTGCGGCCGACAACGCAATGGCACCCGCGCTACCCACGTTCGAGGCAATCGCCCGCTCAAACGGCGAAGTGGTGGCCGCCGTTAGCGAAACGACGCGCCTCGAATTGGCTATCGCGCCGCTAACCGTAGCACCAACCAACTTATCTACTGTGGAAGCAGCCCCATGAACGGTTTGATAGAACAGAATCGATACGATGTCATTATCATGGGAGGCGGACTTGCCGGATTGTCACTGGCACTACAGCTCAAACAGCTCATACCGGCGATCGATATCCTGATCGTCGAAAAACGTCTTCACCCCGTTCCACCAGCGACCCACAAGGTCGGAGAGTCGACAGTCGAAATCGCTGCCAACTATTTCGACACCGTTCTCGGGCTAAGAAGTCATTTGGTTTCGGAACAATTAAAGAAATTCGGTTTCCGCTTCTTCTTTTCCAACGGGCGCAATGATCTCGAACGCGTCACTGAGGTCGGCGCGAGTCGTTACCTGACCACGCCCAGCTATCAGATAGACCGCGGAATCTTCGAAAATTTCCTGGGTAAGACGGTACGTAGCCGGGGGATCGAACTGCGCGATGGGGCAATTATTCGTAGCTTCAAGCTGGGTACCGGGTCGACAGCGCACAGCGTCACCTACTCACATCAGGACGAGCACCTCACCGCAAGCGCACGCTGGCTAATTGATGCAAGCGGACGCGCAGGTTTGATAAAACGCCGTTTGGGGCTACACCGTAACAATGGACATCAAGCTAACGCGGCCTGGTTTCGCATCGGGACACGCATCAAGATTGATGACTGGTCGAGCGACCGCGACTGGCAGGCACGCTGCACGCCTCGTGCAAGATGGCTGTCAACCAACCACCTCGTAGGAGCGGGTTACTGGGTATGGCTGATTCCGCTGGCATCGGGCTCACACTCAATTGGCATCGTAGCCGATTCACACGCTCACCCGTCCACCTCGTTCGACAATTTCGAGAAGGTGCTTGATTGGTTGGATAAACATCAGCCCCTCTTGGCAAAGACGCTACACGCCAAAAAAGATTTGTTACAAGATTTTGCATACCTGCGAAGTTTTTCCTATGGCTGCGCGCGGCTGTTCTCTGAAGACCGCTGGGCCCTGACCGGAGAGTCTGGCGTTTTTCTCGACCCGTTCTACTCCCCGGGAAGCGATTTCATCGCTATTGCCAACACCTACATCACTGATCTTATTGCCCGGGAATACGCCGGCCAGAAGCTCGAAAAGCTGCCCAGGGTTTATGAACGCTTTTTCATGTCTTTCTATGAAAGTACGCTGTCGCTGTACAAGAATCAGTATCCGATGTTCGGCAACTCCACCGTTTTTCCGTTCAAGATCATTTGGGATTACACCTATTATTGGGGCATCTTGTGCCAGATCTTCTTCCAGAGAAAGCTAACGGATATCGGAGCACTCGGTTCGGTTAGCAGCGAGCTGGAAAACAGCAAGGCTCTTAATGCTGCCATGCAGGAATTCCTGCAAGATTGGTCAAAGGTTACTGCTGGACGCAATCCGCCGGTAATGTTTGATCATGCAAGTCTGCAATGGTTTGCTGAACTCAACCGTGGCCTGCGAGATGAGCTCGACGATGGTGAATTCTCGCGGCGCATTCGAGATTCTGCTCGGCGACTGCAGTCGCTAGCTCTCGAAATCGCCGATATTGCACGATCGGCGCACCCGCAGCTCGATACCGCCGGATTTGACCGCCTCGTTACACCGGAAGCGCACCTAAAAGGCGTCAATCCAATGCTCGGAAACATTCCAGGATTTACGTCGGCCCTCCCTGCATGGCACCCTCAGCCGGCACGAGCAGCACAATGAGCAATCAAAATTCCGCACGCTTGCACCGTGATTGGGCGCGGTCGGATGAATACATCCGATAACAATTCCGAACAACGCGGGCGCTGCGAGGTGTTCGTGATCGGTGGTGGGCCAGCCGGCTCCACCATTGCAGCAGTGCTGGCGATGCGCGGGCTCGATGTCGTCATCGCAGAAAAGGACAGGCATCCGCGGTTCCACATCGGAGAGTCACTTTTGCCGATGAATCTCGAGTTGTTCGAACAACTCGGCGTTTCCAAACAAATTCGACAAATTGGACTGCACAAACCGGGCGTCGAATTTAACTCCCCCGAGCACGAGCAAGCCGTAACAGTCAATTTTTCCGACGCATGGGACAAAACCTATACACATGCCTACCAAGTGCGCCGCGCCGACTTTGACAAAATCCTGTTTGACAATTGCATTACTCGTGGAGCGCGAGCAATGCAAGAATGTCGCGTGGCAGAAGTCAGCTTCCCCGCCGAGGGTGGAGTACTGGTTACGACCAGCGATCAAGCTGGCCAAACGCAGTGGCGGGCGCGTTATCTCGTCGATGCCACTGGCCGTGACACGTTCCTTGCCAATCGCTTGGCGACCAAGCGACGCAATCGCCAGCACGCAACGGCGGCACTGTATGGCCACTTTTCAGGCGCGCNNCGCGCGTCGGCTGGCTGGCCAGGCTGAAGGCAACATCAGCCTGTTTTGGTTCAAGTACGGCTGGCTCTGGTTCATACCGCTGCGCGATGGCACCACAAGTGTTGGCGCCGTGTGTACACCCGAATACTTACGAACCCGCGACAGCACACCGAGCGATTTTCTGCTGCAAACGATTACTTTATGCCCGAAACTTAGCGCGCGTCTCGAGAACGCTACGCTGCTAACGAACGCAACGGCAACGGGCAATTACTCGTACGATTCCAAACAAATGACGGGTGATCGTTATCTTATGGTGGGCGACGCCTATGCGTTTGTCGATCCCGTATTCTCCTCGGGAGTTTACCTTGCAATGCGCAGCGCCTTGCTAGGTGCCGATGTAGTCGAGGCCAGCCTGCGCGACCCGGCGGCGATAGCGGGTGCCAAACGCCGCTTCGAGAAATCAGTGCGGCATGGCTTACAGCATTTTTCCTGGTTCATTTACCGAATGACCCGGCCCGCCATGCGGACCTTATTTATGGCGCCGCGCAACTGGCTAAGAATGCGGGAGGCGGTGCTGTCTCTTTTAGCGGGAGACCTGTACCGTAAAACGCCTATCTACGCGAGCCTGCTTGCCTTTAAACTTCTATACTACTTCACCAGCTTGATGCAAGCTGGCGCCACAATTCGTGCCTGGAGAGCAAACCGCCGAACACTGCGCGCAACCCAACCCTGAGCGACGCCAACACTTCAAGCTGCCCTCAAAGCTTCGTGCTCGAGGCACCCCTGAGCGCCGCAATGCGTTCGTCAAGAGGCGGGTGCGACATGAACAGCCGCTTTAGTCCCAAACCACCGCCTCCTGAAATTCCGAACGCTTTTATTTGATCAGGCAACGCTGATGGTTGATATGCCGCCTGAAGCCGCTGCAAGGCTGCAATCATTTTGTCGCGCCCGGCGAGTGCGGCCCCGCCAGCATCGGCTCGAAACTCGCGCTTTCGGCTAAACCACATAACGATAATGCTGGCCAGCAATGCGAGAACGATTTCGGCAATGATCGTGGTCACCCAGAATCCGATTCCATGGCCTGCGCGATTACCAAATACGTTGCGATCGACAACGTGGCCAATTATACGGGCCAGGAAAATAACAAACGTGTTTATTACACCCTGTATCAATGCGAGCGTCACCATATCGCCATTGGCGACGTGACTGACCTCATGCGCCAGAACCGCTTCGGCTTCGTCGCGCGACATTTGCCTGAGCAGCCCCGTACTCACTGCCACCAGCGCATTATTGCGGCTCATGCCGGTGGCAAACGCGTTAACCTCGGGTGAGTCATAAACCGCAACATCGGGCATTCCGATCCTCGCCTGATTCGCTTGTCGCTGCACGGTCGCAACGAGCCACTGTTCCACTTCCGAGCGCGGACTCTCGATGACTTTTGCGCGAGTTAAAAACTTGGCTGACCACTTGGACATGGCCAACGAGATAAACGAGCCGCCAAAACCGATAACTGCCGCGAAGACCAGCAGCGCCTGCAAGTTCAGCCCGGTTCCGGACTCATCCAGAATGCGTTCAATGCCCAGCAACCGCATAGTGAAACTGAGCAGCACGAGTACTGCAATGTTCGTCAACAGAAACAGCGCAATTCGTTTGATCACTTTAATCTCCCAAGTACGTCCGACGCCGGGCGGTTGGAGCACACATGCGCCTCTCCAGTTCCCAGCCTAGTCCTCGGACATCAGCTCGTCGAGCTGCGTAGTCAGCTCAAGCCAGTGCTCTTCCGCTCGATTTAGTTCCTTGCTTACCCGCGCCTGTTCGCGCAAGTAATGGCACAACTGCTCTTTTTCTGAATCCTCGTATATATCGGGTGCAGCAATCATGTTTTCAAGGCGCGTTTTCTCCGCCGTCCATTCCTCAATCTCCCTCTCCAGCCGGCACAGTCGGGTTTCAAGTGGCCTCTTGCGGGCGGCGAGTTGTGCTCGCGCCTCGGCCTCAACTCGTCGTTGCTCACGGCGCGAGACAGGGGTTCGTTTGCTATCCTCATTCTGGCCGCCTTCGGCGGCGAGCATCTGCGTATAACCCTCCAGATCATCGCCGAACTCGAACACACCGCCATTATCGACTAGCAGCAACTGATCGCAACTTGTACGCAGTAGGTTACGATCATGTGATACCAAGACCATCGCGCCACCATATTCCTGTAATGCGCGCGTCAAAGCGTAGCGCATTTCAATGTCTAAGTGATTGGTGGGCTCATCGAGCAACAGAACATTAGGACGCTGCCATGCGATCAGCGCCAGCGCCAACCGGGAGCGCTCACCACCGGAAAAACTGGAAACCGGTGCCAGCACATCGTCAACGCGAAAATTGAAGCCACCAAGGAAATTTCGCAACTCCTGTTCGGGGGTCTTTGGATCAAGCCGAGCCAGATGCTGCAACGGGCTATCAGTGGACCGCAACCTTTCTAGCTGGCTTTGCTGAAAGTAACCAACTCGCAGAGCCTTGCCTTCGGTTCGCGTGCCGCCAAGCGGTGCGAGGTCGCCCGCCAACAACCTTACAAGCGTCGATTTGCCTGCCCCGTTGCGTCCGAGCAAGCCGATCCGCGCCCCCGCTCGTAACTCCAAATTCACAGACGACAGCACCACCTTGTCGCCGTAACCCGTCGTGACGTTATCAAGCGCTAAAGCCGGATCCGGATGCGCTTCAGCTTCGCGAAACACGAAATGGAAAGGCGAGTTGACATGCGCNNGCGCAGGCACAATAGTTTCGAATTTCCCCAACAACTTGACCCGGCTTTTCGCCTGCCGCGCCTTGGTCGCCTTAGCGCGAAATCGGTCGATGAACACGCGGACCCGCGCAATCTCTCGCTTCTGCTTTTCATAAACAGCCTGTTGCTGCGATAGAACAACTGCCCGTTGCTGTTCGAAGGCCGAATAGTTTCCCGCATAGGTACGTATCGCTCGGGCTTCCATGTGGCAAATCGCGCCTACTGTATTATCGAGAAAATCCCGATCGTGCGAGATCAGTAATAAGGTGCCAAAGTAGCTGCGCAACCAGTTTTCCAACCAAACAATGGCGTCCAGATCGAGGTGGTTGGTGGGCTCATCGAGTAATAACAGGTCGGATCGACACATCAGTGCTCGGGCCAGGTTGAGCCGCACTTTCCAGCCACCGGAAAGGCCGTCTATTGGCCGCTCGAGATCGGCTTCCGCAAATCCCAAACCGTTCATAAGGCGAGCGGCTCGTGCTCGAGCAGCATAACCACCGATCGCCGCCATCCTGTCATGTGATTCCCCGAGTCGAAACGCATCGCCCCGAGCTTCGGCTGCGTGCAGTTGACGTTCAATGGAACGCAATTCGCGATCTCCATCGATGACATACTCTATGCCTGCCTGCACACCATTGGGCAACTCTTGCGGGACTTCACCGATAATCAGCCCAGGTGTCAAAATGATTTCGCCAGCATCCGCGTGCAACTCGCCTTTGATCAAGGCAAACAAGCTGCTCTTGCCACAGCCATTGGCTCCGATGACGCCAAATTTTTGACCTCGATGAAAATTGAGACTGACATGCTCGAACAGGCACTTAGCGCCTCTTCGCAGCGTCACTTCACGTAACGAAATCATCGAAAAGGTGGTGAGCTAGAAGCCCGGGAGAGAGAAATGGGGTGGACGATGGGGCTCGAACCCACGACAACCGGAATCACAATCCGGGGCTCTACCAACTGAGCTACGTCCACCAGCGAAAGCATCCCGCCCCGCAAGAGCAAGATGATACCTTGGCATGCCCGACAGGACTCGAACCTGTAACCCCCAGCTTAGAAGGCTGGTGCTCTATCCGGTTGAGCTACGGGCACAACTCGTTTTTGCACCACCAGAACCTGGTCGGGGTGGAGAGATTCGAACTCCCGACATCCTGCTCCCAAAGCAGGCGCGCTACCAGGCTGCGCTACACCCCGGAGGCGCAGGACTATACGCGTTAAGCGGGGTCGCGGTCAACGCGACCCCGGATGCGCAGCCCGCGCGTGCGACGAATAAATTGCGCTCGAGGCTGATTTCTGATATTAAAGCGCCTTTTTTGAAATCGGGCAGACTCAAATGGCTTCAAATTTACGCGCCTCATTCAAGCCCTACACCCCAAAAAAGGGGGAGGCTTACATGAGCGCAAAACAGCAAACCCATTTCAGGAAAATGCTCACCCAGCTCAAAGAGGAGCTCAGTGAGGACATTGACCGCACGGTTCACACCATGCAGGACGAGGCAACGGTATTTGCCGATCCCAACGACCGCGCCAGCCAGGAATCAGACATTTCTCTTGAGCTTCGCAGCCGTGACCGTGAGCGCAAGCTGATCAAGAAAATCGACGAAACCATCGCAAAGATCGATGCCGGAGAATACGGCTATTGCGAGAGTTGCGGGATCGAAATCGGCCTCAAGCGACTGGAGGCTCGCCCGACGGCCACCCTTTGCATCGACTGCAAGACGCTTGACGAAATGCGAGAGCGCCAAGTCGCCAAGTAAGCTCTTCTCTGTCTGGCGGCGGGGCCTCCCAATCCATTAGCGTACCGTGTTGGCCTCGGCGCCCCGCGTCAACTTCCCGCGCCGAGCCTAGAAAACCGCTGCCTAAACAACGGTTACGCTTGTCAAAAGCGGATCAGATCGGCATCAAGTAGTTTTGGAACTTTGTCCGCGTCAGCGGTCCAACGAACATCTCTGCCAGAACAATCTGCGGTCATTTTGACTCACTTGTTTTGACTGAAATTGGGTTTGATCAAATTGCTTTAACCAAATTGATTGGAAGGTTAAATGACAAGAGGACAGCGTATTTCTAACCCGAGGGCCATCAGACAACGGCTGGGTATGAATCAACAAGACTTTTGGGGGCAGATCGGAGTAACGCAGAGCGGTGGATCCCGTTACGAAAGTGGACGCGAGATGCCCAAGCCGGTTCGTGAGTTATTACAGCTGGTGCACGTCGATCGCCTTAACCTGCGCAATGTCACCCGGAATGATCTGCTGGTGCTTCGTTACCTGAAAAAAGCGCAGCCCGCACTGTTTAAACGCCTCAAAGCTTCGGCGACACGGCACTCCGGCTATCGCCGCGTCCGGTAGAAGATGACACGGGTCACGGTGAGACCCTGACCTCGAGGCCCAGAGCGCGAATCCGCGCGGCATAGTCAGTGAGCCAGGAGGCGGGCAAACTGGAAAGGCGAAAAGCTTCCGGCTGATGAGACTTTCGTGCAAGCCCATAGAGCAGCACGCCTTGGATCGGCGTGCCTTCGGCAAGGCGCTCCCCAAGAAAATCGATGTAAGCGGTTTGCTCCGCGTCACTCGGTCCCTCGCCGTCAATGGCAAATACACATGTCTGAATCCAGGTCGGGCAAGTTCGCGCCGCGATGCCCAGATTCCTGACGATCCGACCCAGGCCGATGCGTGTGCCGTTGATCCGGCTAAGCCCCTCGCGAGTTGCACTGTCGAGTTTGAACCAAACCTCGCCGTTGAGCGGCCGCAAGAGACGCAATCCCTCCATAACCTCACGCTGATGCACCAAGCTGCCATTGGTGATTAGCACCGACTTGACTGCATCGTCGATACGCAGTGCCTGCCTGACTTCGCCCATGACGCTCACCACGGAAGCGAATTGAGGCGCACTGGTGGGCTCACCGTTGCCGGACAAAGCGATGTCGTTGAGCCTTCTTGCGCCCTCGTGAACGCACCGCTGCATGAAATCGCCTTGAATGATGTCGCGCAGAAAACCGGAGAGTTCCGAACGCAGCAGCTCCAAATCAACCGGCGGCGCGGGGCCGCGCCGCAAATCAGGAACTTGACAGTAAATGCATCTCCAATTGCAAGCGTTATTGACGTTGAGATTCACGCCGACAGAAACTCCCCCCGCTCGTCGCGAAACGACAGGATAGACATACTTCAGCCCCACTGCCGCTCGGTCGTGGTTCCTGATAGAGAGCTTGTGGCCGACGATTTTTTCAGCCATTCGAGTGTTTGTCAGTTAGGCAACAGGGCACCCGCCCATCGGGTGAATAACAACTTCCCCAAGGAACGGAACACGCCGTGCGCATTGTCGCAGTGCCGCCAGCGGTTCGCATCGAACAGCACGCCCACCGAGCACCGCATTGTAGTTCCGGCCAATGGGAGCTTACACTTTAGAAGCGATCAGCCCAAACCAATCCATTAGCGAATTGCGCATGAGCAAACCATAGCTGATGTAGGTTGAAAGCTGCAACCGGTGATTTAAGTAGCAAACCCGGCAAGCACAACCAGTTCCCCAAATCTTTGACGACAAGTAACCAGTGTGTCGAGTAGCGAGAACTTAAAACGCTGCCCAAGGACTTGGCGAGAAAAACGCCCTGCGGATCACTGCCATTTGCGCCTTACCGACGCTTGTTTGACTTGCCTCAAACCTTGCCGACTGACTAGAATCGTTGAGGCCTCTGCCACCTTGCGTCCAAGCCACTTGTGTTCGTTTAAATGAATACGTTAGGAGGCTGAGCTGCCTGAATTGTGTTCGAAGGGGCTGGAACGTTACCATTACCCAGCTATCGAATACGACAATTGTTTGTTGCAAAGTCACTAAACAGAATAAGGGATCGATAACATAAAGCCAAAATTAGTACTGACATTAGCTGCCGTTCTATTGTGTTTTGCGACGCCTCTCCGGGCGCAGGACGCTCCCGTCATGCGCCTCATTTTGGTCGAGACCGATAGCCCAAGCGCCTACAGCAAGGAAGTGTTGGACGTTGGCGCAGCACACCTCAAGCGTCTGCAGATTAGAGGCAATATGCGTGTTTGGAGTGCGAAGTACGCGGGAAACGACGCTGGCAAAGTGATTGTCACAATCGAGTGGCCGAGCCTGACCGCGCTGGCTGAGGACGACAAGAAGATGGCTGCCGATCCTGCGTTGTCGGCGTGGGTCAGAAGTCTCAGCGAGATACGCAAGATCGTTTCCGACAGCCTATACTCAGAAGCCACACCATAATTGACTGACTTGCGCGTCAGGCCGTGGCGGTCGGTGACGCTACTCGCCTCCCGTCGCGCCCGGCACCCTTGCGCCTATTCGGCCTGTCGTTCGTTATGTGGTGGAACGCTATAGTCAACGACGACACTTTGTTGGCAATGCGGTCGCCCGCGAGAAAGCAAAGGAGGTTTCGGATGACGATCGATTCTGCAAGGGTTAAGGCGATGGCGAAAGCCTACACGGCAGCCTGGAACTCTGGCTCACCAGAAGCCGTCGCCGCATTCTATGCTCTGGATGGGCGTATCGTTATAAATCAAAGTGAGCCGTGGATCGGCCGTCAAGGCATCGCGGAGATGGCCGCGGGTTTCTTTGCCGACGTTCCCGATCTCAAACTGGTTTGTGATGAAGTGCGCTGCGCCGGGAATCATGTCGCGTACTTCTGGACGTTCACGGGTACGCATGCAGCCACCAAGAACCCACTGCGTGTTACCGGGTGGGAAGAGTGGGATCTCGATGCTGACCTAAAGGTCGCCTCGTCGCGCGGGTGGTACGACGCTGACGAATATGAGCGGCAAATGAAGGCCGGTTAACCATGCTCAATCGTTCATGGAAAATCAAAGAAGCCGCGTAAAATAGAGGGTGGGCCACCGCTGACACATTCGGATTGTGGCGTGACAATAATCCTACGCCAACGTGCAAGTGGCGCCGTAGATGAAACAAAACGCCGCCGAAGCGGCCAAGGTCTGAACGCAGACTTTAGAAGGCGAGGTAGAAGTCTATGAACTGGAAATTTTCATACGCTATCGGCTTTCACCCCTGGGAGGATACGGACCAGGAGTTTCTCCAATCCCTGGCATCGCTCCTCGGACGCGAGGAGCAGGGCCGTGTGCCACCCTACGGGCGTGCCCTGGATGTCGGCACAGGCAGTGCCATTTGGGGGATCGAGCTGGCCAAACGGGGTTGGGATGTCACCGGCGTGGACCTCGTGGCAAAGGCCCTGGAGCGCGGACGCGAACGGGTCCAGGCCGCTGGCGTGCAGATGAAGCTGGTGCAAGCAGACGCGACCCGTCTTTCAGAGGCGGAAGTCGGTTCCGGCTTCCGCCTCATACTCGACACCGGCACCTTCCATGACTTCGACACCGAGCAGCAGCAAGGGATGGCCCGCAGCGTGGACGCCCTGGCCAGCGAGGACGCTACAGTGATCTTGCTGTGCTGGCCGCGGCGTATTCGCCCGTTGATCCGCGGCGTGAGCCGCGATGAAATCGAGGCTGCCTTTGTAGGTTGGCAAATTACCGACGTGGAACCGTCCTTCTTCAAGCTGCCGCCACCCCTGGAATGGGTGCTGCGGCCGGACGAGCACTGGTACCGCCTGCGCCGCGCGTGACTTTACACACGGTCAAACAACCGGTTCTTGCGGATGGTCCACTACACGCGCCGCGCCGCCGAATCGGATCGCCAGACCAAAGGCACATGATCTCGATGCGACCGATAAATAAACGTGTGGCGAGACCATTTTGCTTTCGTGATCTGGCACCTGCCATACGGGCTGAATAAGCGCATCTCCCGGTTAACTAAATCTGAGTCGATGTTCGATAACGGCCTCCTAAATTGGCAGAGACCCATCCAACTGCCCTTAAACCTGAGATCAGTCGATGGCAACCGCATCACAAAACGATTTAAGGCCAGCCTTACATAAGCCCTTGTAGTAGTTCTTTTTAAAAGATGGACTCATGTGCGGCCAGTGACGCTCGAAGACTTCTCTTGAAAAGTCCGCTTTGATGGCGAGCAGTTTATCGACGGCTCGTTGCGCGTCATCGATACGCCCAAGATTGCCAAAAGCGGATGCCAACGCAGCGTAAGGCCAAACTGCGGTTCCTTTTCGGCGCGTTGCAGATCGAGCCAGTCGAACGGCTTCATCGAACTGGCCCAACTGAATTTTAGCCACCGCGGCAACAGCCTCGAATAACCCAGTATAGGGATCATGCGGGCTCAACTGGGCCGCTTTCTCCAAGGCTGGAATAGCCTCGGCGGGTTGTCCGTCATAGCACAAGCACTGGCCATAACCGAAATAGGCCAGTGCGAAACTGGGGTTAAGATCTATCGCGATTCGGAGCTCAGCAATGGCCTCCGAATAATCACCTAGCGCAGTCAAAATTCGCCCCAAGGTACAATGCGCCATCGCGTCTTTGTTGTCGATGGCGATCGCTTGCCGGGCAATCTGCTCGGCCAAAACGAGACTTTGCTGTGGCGTATCAACGAAACCCAGTGAACTGTCCATGTAATGGCTGGTGCATAAATTTGCATACGCGGTACCGAACCTTGGATCCATTTCGATGGCTTGGCGAAACAGTTGTTGGGCTCGGGCATTGTCTTCCTTGTTGAGTTGCCACATGTGCCACAGGCCACGTTGACAAGCGTCCCATGCATCCAGATTTTCGGCAGGTTTTCGCAATGCGCTTTCACGCTCTATTAGCGCAAGTTCGGGCTCGATCGCGCCCGCTAAGGTCGTAGTGATCTCATCTTGAACTTCGAATATATCCGTGAGCTCACGATCGTAGCGTTTCGCCCAGATATGTTTACCGTCGTTGGCATCTATCAACTGCGCGGTAATGCGCACCCGTTCCCCGGCTTTCCGGACACTTCCCTCTAGGACGTAACGCACCCCGAGCTCGCGGCCAACATCGCGGATATCAGGTGACTTTCCCTTGTAGGAGAATGTGGAATTGCGAGCAGTTACTGACAGCCATCGCAGATTGGACAGGGTGGTAATCAAGTCCTCAGAGATTCCATCCGCAAAATATTCCTGCTCCTGATCGCCGCTTAGGTTCTCGAATGGAAGCACGGCAATGGATGCGCGTTGAACGCCAGACCTCACTGGTGTCGCCTTGGGTGGAGACGCCTCAGCGCCTGGGTTTATTCGGTAGGCCCTGACAGGGCGTGCAATGTTCTTGACCTTCTGGTCGCCGAGATCCTCGAAGACGAGATCCAGCCTTCCGGCTATCTGTTCGTGGGCGCTGGCGGATATGCAAATACCGCCCGGTTCGGCCAAGCTTTCAAGGTGCGCGGCCACATTCACGCCATTACCATAGATCGTGCCATCGGCTTGTTCGATCACGTCGCCGAGGTTGACACCAATCCGAAACTGCATTTGGCGCCCGCCGGCAAGATCGGCGTTGAAACTCGCCAGCGCTTACTGAATTTCTATGGCGCAGCGCGCCGCCTCAACCACGCTGTCAAAGCTCGCCAGTACGCTGTCTCCAGCGGTGTCCACAACACGACCGTCTCGGGCAGCGATACGATCACGGAAGATCGCCCGACAGGCGTCGAGCGCGGTGATTGTCGTTTCCTCGTCGTCACCCATCAATCGGCTGTAGCCGGCAACATCCGCGGCCAGTATCGCCGCTAGTCTGCGTTTGGCGTCCGCCATACCAGTGCTCCCCGATCGGCTAACCGATGGTACGGCGTGGTAATGGCGCCCACAACAGCTGTAATTGGGGCCGATTGGTTCCCCCTCCACGGCCGTGGAATTTCGCAGTTTCAGGCGCCAGCGGCGTTATCGTCAGTAGGCAAGTTGGTAGTTGGGGGGACCGCATAGATGACAATAAATTCTGATTATCAATAACTTATAATGTCGCTGTTGGCGGAAGGGGTGGGATTCGAACCCACGAGAGACTTGCGCC
>JABAOE010001704.1_pt2 | contig 34760 bp, 28 predicted proteins | sample 7062141 | NCBI WGS metagenome assembly JABAOE01 (sample SAMN14538627, study PRJNA623070) | marine sediment metagenome | biome: marine biome [ENVO:00000428]; feature: marine pelagic biome [ENVO:01000023]; material: deep marine sediment [ENVO:00002113] | place: India: Gulf of Khambhat ...
GCCAGCGCAAGACCCGGCAACCCGTCGGTCACGAGATTGATCCACAGGATGTGAATCGGCAACAGCGGGATCGGCAAGCCAAGAAACGGAGCGAGGAGCATCGTGAATATCTCGCCCGCATTGCTCGTCATCGTGTAGCGGATGAACTTCAGGATATTGTCGAAGATGCGGCGACCTTCCCGGACAGCGCTGACAATTGTCGTGAAGTTGTCGTCCAGGAGCACCATGTCCGCCGCTTCCCGCGCAGCATCGGTGCCCTTCTTGCCCATTGCCACACCAATGTTGGCTCGTTTGAGCGCAGGTGCATCATTAACGCCGTCGCCGGTCATTGCGACGAACTCACCATGGGCTTGCAGGGCTTCGACGATGTGGATCTTCTGTGCCGGGTCGACGCGAGCATAGACGCGCGTATCGGCGACACGGTCGGCGAACTCGGCCTCTGTCATTGCCGCAAGTTCGGCTCCCGTCAAGACGTCATCGCTATCGTCGGCAATCCCTACGCGCTTCGCGATCGCCAGTGCCGTTCCGGGATGATCGCCCGTAATCATCACCGGGGCGATCCCGGCTGATCGACACTCGTCGACGGCCTGGCGCACGCCCGCGCGCGGCGGATCGACGAGTGCGGCCAACCCGTAAAGCGTGAAACCCGATTCGATATCCTCTTCCGGCGCGTGCAGATGCTTGCCTGCGATGGCCAGCACCCGGAACCCCTCATGGGCCATCTGCGCCCCTCGTTCGAGCACCGCATCGTTTGCGTCCGTGCACAGCGGGATCACGGCCTCCGGCGCGCCCTTGACAAACGCTAACGCGCCGTCGGGGCTGTCATGCACCGTCGTCATGCGCTTGATCTCGCTGTGAAACGGAACCTCCCGTAGCCGTGCGTAATTGCAGAGGAGCTCGCTCTTGTCATATCCGCTCGCTTTCGCGAACTCGTACAGGGCCATCTCGGTCGGATCGCCTGTGGCGTCGTCGTCGCGATCAACGACCACGTCATTGCTCAATGCAAGCGCCATCTCGAACAAACGGTTGGCCTGCCCGGCATCCGCGCCGATTTCCCGCCGTCCGGCCTGCTCGACTTCGACGAAGTCGACGCGCATGTGATTCTCGGTAAGGGTTCCCGTCTTGTCGGCACAGATGTAGGTCACGGACCCCAACGTCTCGACTGCCGGAAGTCGTCGCATCAATGCATTTGCTTTGCCCATCTTGCGGGCACCGAGCGCGAGGGCCACGGTCACAACGGCGGGCAATGCCTCGGGTATGGCAGCAACGGCCAGGCTGACGGCCGTCAGGAACATCAGCATTACGGGCTCGTTACGCAACAGCCCGAGTACGAAGATCACCAGGCATATGCCCAGAACGATCAGTGCGAGGCGCCGCCCAAATCGAGCAAGACGCTGCTGCAACGGCGTCCGTGATANNGCAATTTGCCCGAGCTCCGTTCGCACGCCGGTGGCATACACAATACCCACCGCTCGACCGCGGGTAATCAGCGAGCCGTTGAAGATCAGGTTGCGACGGTCACCCAGAGGCAGGTCAGCGTCGGCGAGTGCCGCCGCCTGTTTTGCGACGGGCTCCGACTCGCCCGTGAGCGCCGACTCGTCCGCAGCCAGTTCCTCGGCCTCGACGAGGCGAATATCCGCCGATACGGCGCCGCCGGCGCCCAGCAGCACGACATCGCCGGGCACCAGGTCTATCGTCGGGACTGTCAGTGACCGCCCGGCGCGGCGCACGCGGGTCGTTGGAACGACGAGTGAATTCAGCGTCTCGAGCGCTCGCTCGGCACGGTACTCCTGGACAATGCCCACGACGGCGTTCAGTACAACGATGACGAGTATCGCGATCGTATCCTGCGGCTCGCCAATCACGCCGGAGACGATCGCCGCCGCGATCAGGACCAGGATCATGAAATCCCTGAACTGGTTCCAGATCAGCCGCGGCCAACCGCTGCGCCGACGCGTGGCGATCGCGTTTACGCCGTGTTCGCGGCGGCGGCGTTCTACCTCGGACGGTCGAAGCCCCTGCTCCGGGTCAACCCTCAGCTGTCCAGCGACGGCGTCGGCCCCCATGACGTGCCACTGTTGCGTTGCGTCCATACGCGCGAAATCTCAAGACAGCGCTTGATATACAGGGACACTGTAACCGCGAGGATCAGATTGTGATATTGAGGCGTGTACTTACGGTTTGGACGCGAGCGCCAGCTTCTGGTCCTCGCAGGATCGGTGCTCAATGCGGCCGCGCTGCTCATGGTGCGAGACCCGGCCACCTTCCTTCTGCAGCGTAACCATTACTCGATCCCTTGGCGCCAGGCTGACTGGCACGATCTGCGGTGGCGTGCTGTGCAACTCGACACGATACTCGCCCTCGGGCAGGAACATTGTCTGATCCGATCCCAGGAATCCCGTGGCCACCTGAGTACGGCCTTTATACACGCTGAAGGAAGTCGCGACCGTCTGAGCCAGGGCTTCCTTGAGTTCCGCAGCGCTGCCTGCCGTAACGTATCGGCCATTCGACGCACTCGCGATCGCGCGCAGGCTGGCCGTGTCTTCGTCGGCCACATTGCCGAGGCCGAAGCCGATGACATGTACCGTGATGCCCTGCTCGCTCAGATTGCGGGCCGCATATACCGGGTTTCCACCGCAGCTCTCGATTCCGTCGGTAACCAGGACCACGGCGCGGTCGCTCTGCAGCGATCCGAAATCGTTGGCCGCCTGGTTCAACGCGTAGGCGATTGGCGTCTGGCCGGTCGGGCGCAGCCCGGCGACTGCGGCACGAATCGGCTCCCGGTTGTAGTCCGCAAACGGGACGAGCAGCGTCGAGTCGCCGCAGTTGTTGCTTTCACTCGGGCTCGTGCTGCCGTATGCACGCAGCGCCAGTTCGAGATCCTCGGGGAACCAATAGGAGACGTCGTGCAGGATGTTCTTGGCGATGCTCATCTTGGCCTGCCCATGAATCTGGCCCCACATGCTCCGCGACGCATCCACGACAATTTCTACGGCTCGATCATTGAGCGATAACACCGGCCGTCCCTGTTTGGTCGCGGCGACCTCCAGCGCGGCGCAACTTGCGTCGCGTACAGTGACCATCACCGATGCCTCGTTCGTGTCCCCGTCGAGGCTCGTCGCGAACGCGACGATGTGGTTTTCGCCGATCTTGAGCGGTAGCTCGCCGGAGAATGTGCCGCCGGCAAGTTTCGCAGGAACGGGGACCGAACCATTGACACTGAGGACGACGCTGTCCACGCCCGTCGTGCGCATATCAAGGAACGCCTGCGGCAATCGCGTCGGGTCTGACACGCGAACAAAGCTGCCGCCCGTTGCCCAGGCGACGGTATCGAGAATCGATGTACCCTTCGAGCTCGAGCCGAGCAACAGCGACTGGACGGCGACACCGTGTGCGTGTGCTTCTATAGCAGCCTCGTAGGCCTTCTTTTCGTTCGACATGCCGTCGGTAAACAGCATGATCACCCGGGATGCGCCGGGGCGGCCGTTTTCCTGCAGTTCTCTGAGTGCCGTCTGGATGCCGGCGGCAATGTTCGTGCTGCCCGACTTCGGCAGGCCACGCAAAGCGCTGACGACATTGTCCCGGTTGGATGTCAGGGCCTGGGCGAGTTCGCCCTTGTTGTCGAAGCTGACGACACCAATCTTGATATCGCTTTTCGGCGAGAGGTTGCGGACGAGGCCGATGGCGCCCTGCGATCGATAGTCCTTTGGATCCGAGTTGCGCAGGCTCTGCGATGTGTCCATGACGAAGATCATGTCGAGATAGCGCACGCCGCCAATGGCCGATGCAATACCCTCGACTTCTACGGATGTCGCCCCTTCATTGGCCGTGAAGCCGACGGTCGGCGACTGGATTTCGATCTGCAGTCCGATGTCACCGCCCTGCTGCCCCAGGGCCGGAGCCCCGAGGGCGGCCGCGAGGACCGTAATAAATAGTGTCAATGCGCTGCGCATGGGTGCACCTGATACTTCTATATACCTTCGCAGGGTATGCCACCAGTGCAGACATAATCTGGGACGTAGTGCACACTTTGGCAATGAGTGATTCGACCCGACAGATGATCGCGCGTCGCAAGGCCGCTCTCGGCAGCGCTTACCGCCTCTTCTATCAGAACCCGGTGCATATCATTCGCGGGGAAGGCGTCTGGCTTTACGACGACGAGGGCCGAAAGTACCTCGACATGTACAACAACGTCCCCCATGTCGGCCACTGCCACCCCCGGGTCGTCGACGCCATCTGCGCACAAGCCGGACAACTGAACACGCATACGAGATACCTGCACGACAACGTCATCGACTATGCCGAGCGTCTCACCGCCAAGTTCCCGGATGCGCTGGATACGGCCATGTTCTGCTGCACGGGCTCCGAGGCTAACGAACTCGCACTGCGTATCGCGCGAGCTGTCACGGGCGGTGACGGCATCATCGTTACGGACAGCGCCTACCACGGCAACACCAAGGCGACCTGGGAGGTGTCGACCGAAGACATTCCGGCGGCGGACCTGCCGGACTACGTCGTGACCGTGCCGTCGCCCGATGCCTACCGCGGGCCCTATCGTCGCGATGACGCGGCCGAGCGTTATGCCGCCCATACCCGAGACGCCATCGCACAGCTCGAAAGCCGCGGAATTCAGCCGGCCGCGTTCCTGATCGACACGATCGTCTCGAGTGGTGGTGTCGTGGCGCCGCCGGTCGGCTACCTCAGTAACGTCGCCGGCATTGTGCGCGAAGCCGGGGCGCTGTTCATCGCGGACGAAGTGCAACCGGGGCTCGGTCGCACGGGCCGTCACTTCTGGGGCTTCGAATCCGACAGTTTCGAGCCGGACATCGTCACGATGGGCAAGCCCATGGGCAACGGCCACCCACTCGCTGCGGTCGTGACGCGGCACGATCTGGTCGAGCAATTCAGCGAAAAAGGCCACTACTTCAATACGTTTGGTGGCAACCCCGTGTCGTGCGCGGCCGGGCTCGCGGTGCTCGATGTCATCGAAAACGAGCACCTGCAGGACAACGCCCTGGCTGTCGGCCAGCATCTCGTCGAAGGCCTTGACGATCTCGCGACTCGCCATGACTGTATCGGTGACGTGCGGGGAAGCGGATTATTCCTGGCCCTCGAACTGGTTACCGATCGCGAGACCCGCGATCCTGCAACGGAGTTAGCCAACAGGATCATCAACGACCTGCGGGAGCACGGCGTGCTGACGAGCACGATCGGGCCTGACAACAATATCCTCAAGCTGCGGCCACCGATGGTGCTGTCGGCCGCGGACGCCGATTTGCTGATGGCCCGGCTCGACGCCGCGTTGCAGCGGACCGTCGCTTAGCATTGGCGCCGTGAAGATCGAGCACCAGAAGCAGGAACACACCGGGTCCTATTACGCCGCGACCGTCAATGAGCTTACCGATTACCCGGCGCTGGAGGGAGAGCACTCCACTGATGTCTGCATCGTCGGTGGTGGTTTCACAGGAGTGTCGACTGCACTGGCACTCGCAGAGCGCGGTTACTCGGTTGCGTTGGTCGAAGCAAACCGCATCGGCTGGGGTGCCTCGGGCAGGAACGGCGGCCAGGTCATCAACGGTCTTCGCGGCCTCGACAAGATGGCCAAAAAATATGGCGATGGAGTCGCGGATACGCTCGAAAACCTTCGCTGGCGCGGGAACGACATCATTCGCGAGCGCGTCGAGAAATACAGTATCGACTGCGACCTCAAGGACGGTTTTGCCGAAGTCGCCGTGAAGCCCCGCCAATTCGGCATCCTCGAGGCGTATTTCGAAGAGCGCGAGAGAGCAAACTTTCCGCACCGCTACGAGCTATGGGATCGCAACAAGACCTGCGAGATGTTCGGCACCGACTATTATTACGGCGCTTTCGTCTGCTACCGCGACGGTCACGTTCACCCGTTGAATCTCTGTATTGGCGAAGCACGTGCTGCACACGGACTGGGCGCCAGCATATTCGAGCAATCACCGGTAATCGGGATCAACCACGGCAAACGGCCCAGGGTGGTGACCGAGCACGGGCATGTCGACGCCGATAGCGTCGTGCTCGCCGGCAACGCTTACGGGCAACTGGAACCGCAGCACCTGTCCAACCTCGTGTTTCCCGCGAGCAGCTACATCATTGCCACGGAGCCGCTGCCCGAAGAAGTCGCACAGGAAATCAACCGCGACGATGTCGCCGTGTGCGACGTCAATGAAGTCGTCGATTACTGGCGCCTGTCCGCCGACAAGCGTTTGCTTTACGGCGGAGCATGCAACTACTCGGGACGCGAACCGAAAAGCATCAAGTCCTACATGCGCCCGCGCATGCTCGCGGCGTATCCGCTGCTCAGGGACTTCCGGATCGAGTTCGAGTGGAGCGGCAAGATCGGCATTGTCCTGAATCGCACGCTGACGGTCGGGCGCACCGGGGACAATGTCTATTACTGCCAGGGCTACTCGGGCCACGGCGTTTGCGCCTCGCACGTCATGGGCGAAGTGATGGCGGACGCGGTTACCGGAACCCTCGAGCGTTTCGATCTCTTTGCCGGGATGAAGCATTACCGTACGCCCGGGCCACAGTGGATCGGCAACCAGATTGTCGCACTGGGAATGCTGTTCTACCGTCTCAAGGACAAGCTGTAAGCCCCCTTTTCGTGACGTAATTCCTTCCAAAACAAGGGCTTTGCCGCAAACTCGGCTCCGTAACTGTGCCGAGTGCACACGGGAGGAGTTATGAAAAAGCTAGCCGCCTATGTGGTCGCCGCGTTGGGATTCGGTATCTACGGCGCGATGACCGACGTAGACAGGGATGACAGCGGTTCCATCGTCGCAGCCGGAACGCTGAATGCGTTCCAGGTGCAACTCGGCGACTGTTTCGACGACCCCGACATGTACGCCGAGGAGTTCTCGAGCCTGCCGGGCGTACCCTGTTCCGAGCCCCACGATAACGAAGCGTACGCCGTCTTCGACCTGACGATGTCATCGTATCCCCAGTATGACATCGCGGAAATTTCCGAAGCCTCGTGCATCGATCGTTTCGAATCGTATGTCGGTCGCGACTATGAAACGTCAGCGCTCGACGTTGTCACGATGTACCCGACGGCCGAGAGCTGGGCACAGAACGATCGCGAAGTTGTCTGCGCGTTGTACGACATGAGCGGCGAGAAGCTCGTCGGCAGCGTCAGGGACAGCGGCATCTAAAACCAGCCGTTCTGCTGCTACAAACCCCGCAGACCTGTATGGTATTCGCCCATACGGGTCGTCGGGGTTTTCATTATGAGGGGCTATCGCTGGGTCGTACTTGGCGTCATCATCCTGGCGTCATTCGTCGCTTATACGCTCAGAACCAACGTCAGCATCGTCGGCGAGGCGATGATGACCGACCTCGGCATGAACGAGTACCAGCTTGGTCTCGTCTTCTCGGCATTCGCGGCCGGCTATGCGATTTTCCAGTTTCCGGGCGGCCTGATTGGTGACAAGTTCGGACCAAGAAAGACGATCGCCGCGATTGCAGTCCTCTGGACCTTGCTCACATTAGTGACGGCGGTCATTCCGAGCGCCGACGTCTGGCCCGTTGCCTGGACCGTCGGTGCTCTGGCACTCGCCCGATTCCTCGTTGGCGTAGCGAACGGACCCTTCTTCCCGGTGACCATCGGCGGCACGATCGAGCGCTGGTTTCCGGCCAGCCAGTGGGGACTGCCGAACGGACTGTCAAGTACCGGCCTGACGCTTGGCGCCGCTGCCACGGCCCCACTCGTCGCCTGGCTCATGGAGATGTACGGCTGGCGCAATGCCCTGCTGATCGTGTCACCGGCCGGCCTCGTGGCCGCGTTCGCTTACTGGAAATTCGTCACTGACGACCCGGCCGATCACCCGAGGATGACCCCGGAAGAACTCGAGTTCATCCGGTCCGAGCGGCCACCGGCCGAGCACGAGATCGAGAAAGGCACGTGGAAGATCGTGCTCAAGGACAAGAACGTATTGCTGATAGCGATGAGCTACTTCTGCATGAACTACGTGTTCTACCTGTTCTTCAGCTGGTTCTTCTACTACCTCGTCAACGTTCGCGAGTTCTCCGCGAGCGATGCGGGCCTCTTTACGGCGGCGCAGTGGATCCTCGGAGCCGTCGGTGCGACGGTCGGCGGCTTCGCGTGCGACATGCTCGTCAAAAAACTCGGCATTCGGCGCGGCACGCGCTACCAGACGATGACGGCACTCGTCCTGTCCGGGACGTTTCTTTATATCGGCGCCACGTCCGGCAACGTAATGCTGACGGTCGTGGCCCTGTGCTTCAGCTTCGGCTTCACCCAGCTCACTGAGGCACCGATGTGGGTTGCGACCATGGGCGTGGCCGGAACCCATTCGCAGGCGGCGACGGGCGTACTCAACACGGGCGGCAACATCCCGGGCGCCATCGGCGGCCTGATGGTGCCGTTCATCGCCGGATTGCTCGGCTGGCCCGCGGCGATCATCAGCGGCTCGCTGTTTGCATTTGCGGGCGCAGCCCTCTGGTTATTGATCCGCGCGGACGAACCGCTGCAAGAAACACTCAGCTAGCCAGCAACTCCATCAGTTCGCGTCCGTTTTCCTCGCTCAGCGGGTCGAGCGGCGGTCGCACGTTGGCCCAGCGGGCATCGCCGGTCTCGATGGCGAGCAATCGTTTCTGTGCCGGAATCGGCCCGTAGTCCTGGATCGTGAGGCGGACTCGGGAGAGGGCCTTGTGCGCTTCCCTGGCGGTCTCGACATCACCGCTAATGTACATTTCGGCGCAGTTGGCGATCGCTCTGGCATTGACGTTTGCCGTGGCGGAAATGCAGCCAGGCCCTCCGAGTTCCAGCGCCGCGATGAGCGGCAGCTCCGAACCCGGGTAGACAATCAGGCCATCGATCTCGAACAGCTGCCGCGTATTGTCCCAGTCACCCGAGCTGTCCTTGATGCCCACGATCTGCTCCGGGAAGTCGGCGTGCAGGCGCGCCGCCAGTGATGGCGGAATCCCGACGACCGCCACCGGGGGGATGTGATACAGGAAAATTCGCGACTTTTCGCCGATTTTAGCGACAAGTTCGGCGAAATAACGGTAAATTCCATCCTCGCTGACAGCTTTGTAATAGAACGGCGGCAGTGTCATGACGGCCCCGGCGCCCAGTTCCAGGCAGGCACGCGACAGCCGGGCCGTATCCGCCACGTTGGACAGGCCCGTGCCCGGAATCAGCAGGGCCGGATCGATACCACCGTCGATCAGCGCGCCCATCGCCGCAATGCGCTCGTCGATACCGACCGACAGCGCCTCCCCCGTCGTGCCGAAGGGCGCCAGCCCGGCGCAACCCTGCTCGAGCAGCTGGTGCGCCAGCCCCACGTACAGGTCCGTCGCAATCGACAGGTCGTCATTGAACGGCGTCAGTATCGGCGCAATTACGCCTCGCGGCGCTGCAAATGTCACGCAGGCTTACTCCCTTGCCCTGGCCAGGTCACCCTCGATAGAGCGGCCCGCCAGAGTGTAATGCAATGCCGCCCACGGCAGCACGATCGCAACGGAAATCATCAAGCTGTATCGAAGGGACTCGTTGCCAACCATCGGTTGCAGGTAATCACTGAGCGCGCCGACCAATGGCGGACCCATCGCGAGTCCTATCAGGTTGATAATCAATAACACGATGGCCGATGCAACCCCGCGCATCCTGAGCGGCACCAGGCTCTGGGTCTGAGCCAGCACCGGCGCGAGGTAAAAGTTCGAGATGACCACGGGAAGAATGAAAATGAGCAGCGCCGCCTGCGCCGTCGGCGCGAGGTACACGGCGACGGACGCGATTGCGGCCAGAATCTGCGTAATCGCGATAAACCACATGGCATTACGCTGCCTGACGCGCGCAAAGAAATCGGCCAGATAGCCGCCGCCAAAAAATCCGGCGCCGCCGGCGATCCCGAGGATCAGCCCGAGCCAGATACCGAGCGAGACGATTTGCATGTCGTAGCTGCGAATGATGAAGCTCGGGAAGAAGCTGATCACCGCATAACCCGAGAATGCCGACAGTCCCGCCGCGGTCGCCATATGGATGAACGAACGCCGGGCGAGCAGGAAGCGGAATACCGAGAGCAACGGCGGATGGTCACCACTGTCGGCACGGTTCTCGGAAGAGCCGCGTGGCGGCTCCGGCACGGTCGTCCTGACAACGACCGCGAGAAAGAGACCGGGCAAACCGACGATGAAGAACGCCTCGCGCCAGCCGAGATTCTCGACTACCCAACCGCCCGCAAGATAGGCCAGCATGATGCCAGCCGATATACCGAGCGTATAAAAGCCCATTGCCGTCGAGCGCTGCTTCGGCGGGTAAAGGTCCGAAATCATAGAATGCGCCGGCGGGCTGCACCCGGCTTCGCCGATGCCGACACCCACGCGCGCCAGTGCGAGTTGCCAGATGTTCGCCGCAAGGCCTGACAATGCGGTCATACCGCTCCAGATCGCCAGCGCGATCGCAATCAGGTTGCGTCGGTTCCAGCGATCGGCCAGCAGCGCGATCGGCACACCCAGCGTCGCATAGAACAGCGCGAATGCAGTTCCCGCCAGCAGGCCGAGGATTGTGTCGCTGACGAGAAATTCATCGCGAATCGCGGGTAGCAATATCGCGAGGATTTGCCGGTCCACGAAATTGAACATGTAGACGATGGCCAGGATGACCATCGTGTAGCGGCGCGCGGCACTACTGACGGTGGAAGAGGTTCCTGATGATGTGTCCAACAATGCCCGGGTTCTCGCGCAGCCTGCGAAGCGAGTAGTTATACCAGAGCTCGCCGAACGGCACGTAAACTCTTAACGGGTGGCCATCGGCAACGAGCCGCGATCTCAGGCGCTCGGTCACACCGAGCAGCATTTGAAACTCGTAGCGATCCTTGCCGACGCCGAAACGTTGCAGCGACGCCTCGGCGCGTTCGACAAGAACCGGGTCGTGCGTTGCAATGCCAACGCGCGCATCACCTTTTAACAGTAGATCGAGTATCTCGCTGAATGAATCGCGAATGTCGTTGGCGTCCGTGTAGGCGATCTCTTCGGGCTCGATATAGATGCCCTTGCACAGGCGAATATCGGTTGGGCCGTCAGCCATCAGGTCAATTACGTCCTGTCGGCTGCGTCGCAGGCACGACTGGATGACCGCACCGAGCCGGCCGTACTCATGCCTGAGATTCCGGTAGATCTCGAGCGTCACGTCCGTGACGCTCGAGTCTTCCATGTCAATGCGCACGAAATTGTCATGATCGCGGGCGCTTTCGAGCAGCGAGTGCATGGCCTTCCTGCAACCTTCCACGTCGAAACGCAGGCCGAACTCGGAAAGCTTGACTGAGATCCCGCAGTCGAGGCCGTTGTCCCGAATACCATCAAGCGCTTCGCGATACAGCTCGAGTGCGGTCCCGACCTGGGCTGCAGTAGTGACGTCTTCGCCTAGGACATCGATCGTCCCGGTGCAACCGGCCGCGTTGAGTTCGCTGACCGTCCGATACGCATCCGACAGCCGGGTGCCGGCAATGTAACGCCGGGAAAAGCGCCAGATCAGCGCACGCGGCAAGTACGGCATCAGGCCGACGACCGCATTGTGCAAGGGATTAGCTGTCATGCCTCAGAGTCTCAGTAAAGAGGAACCTTCTGTCAGTCCGAATATACCGATATAGTTTCGCCCATGGCGAAGCTCCTGATTATCTACTCGACCACCGACGGACACACTCGCAGCATTTGCGAACGACTGCAAAGCATAGCTGCGGACGGTAATGACGTCTCGCTGGTTGCGATGGCCGAGCAGCCCGACATCGACATTGCTCCGTTCGACAAGGTCGTCATCGGCGCGAGCATCCGTTACGGCAAGCACCAGCAGGAGGTGTTCGATTTTATCGCGCGCAACCAGGCCGAACTCGAGTCAAGGCCGAACGCATTTTTCTCGGTCAATGTCGTCGCGAGAAAACCCGAAAAAAACACTCCCGAAACCAACCCCTACCTGAAAAAGTTCCTCAAGAAGATCGCCTGGGAACCGCAGAACCTTGCCGTTTTCGCGGGCAAGATCGACTACCCACGCTACGATTTCATGGACCGAACGATGATCCGCTTCATCATGTGGATGACCAAGGGCCCAACCGACCCGACTCAGACGATCGAGTTTACGGACTGGAGCAAGGTCGACGAGTTCGGTAAGAAGATTGCCCAACTTTAACTAGTGCTTGCTCTTGTTGCGGCCGAGTATGAGCTTCTCGATACCGAACAGGACGAGACCGACAACCAGTAGCTGGCCGACGAATATCCACGACTCGAGCGACGAGTGCCATGCCATCCAGCCGCACAGCCCGAGTGCAATCACCGGGATCGTGTATCCGCCCTTCAGCTTGAACGCGTTCGCGACGACATCCGGGTCCGCCTGCCGCTTGATGATCGGCAGAGCTGCAATCGACACGCTGTAGACGATGATCCTGGTCAGCGTCGACGCAATCGCCAGTTTGACGAAAGTCCCTGACACGGCGACAGCAATTGCGATGACACCGTAAAAAACGATCGAGTTTGCGGGCGTCGAATATTTGTCGTGAATCCTGCTGAACCAACCCGGCAACAATCGCTCATCGGCCATTGCGAGCGTTAGCCGCGGTGCCGCAAGCATCGAACCGGCCAGGTTGCCCCCGATCGAAAATATGGCCGTCAGCGCAATAACCGTAGCACCGACTCCGCCGGCCAGCCGGTACGCCATGTCAGCCAGCGTCGCCCCGCTGTCGAGCTTATCCGGGAGCACTAGGACGTAGGCGAGCACGATCAGGAAGTACAGCAGCGTGATGACTAGTACCGTCTTGACCATTGTCAGCGGGATCACGCGCCGCGGGTTCTTCGTTTCCCCCGCCGTCATGACGATCGCCTCAAACCCGATGAACGCGTAGAACAACAGCAGAACGGTGCCGCCCGGGTCTTCGATCGAGGGCAGCGTCTCGGGAAACAGGATGTCCGGGCTGAACGCTTTGAGACCAAGGATGATCAGGATCAACAATGGAATGACCTTGAAGAACGTGAACATCGACAGCGCGCGAATGCTGTCCTTGACGCCCAGCACATTGATGAAAGTGAGCGCGGATATCAGTGCGACGACGACAACATTGTGACCCAGCGTCGTGTCAAACCATGCATAGAACGTCCCGAGGTAGGTCGCGATCACGTGCGAATTACCGGCCATCGAGGAGATGCGGCTAACGTAGTAAAGCCATCCGGTACCGAATCCGACGACAGGTCCAAATGCCCTTGCCGCATACAGTGCAGGGCCGCCCGATTCCCGGAAGTAGCTGCCGAGTTCGGCAAATGCCAGCACGATCATGATGATCAGGAGCCCGGCCGCCACGAATAACCAGGGACTCAGGACGCCGGCACGCTCGGCGACGACGGACGGCAAGGCAAAGATGCCGGCGCCGATCATGCCGTTCAAAACAAGGAATGAGCCGCCGATGGCGCCGATGCCGCGAATCAGGTGCGCTTTCTGGGTTGCCAATACGATCTCACCCCGTATGAATCAAGTGGAGAATCATACAGGTTGAGTCGGCGTAAGCTAGCGTGCGACGGCTGCCAGGTTCAGAAGTGCGGGTACGTCGCTGGGTTTGTACAAATCGATCTGTGAGAACGCGACCGGGTTGTTAGGCTGTGCCGTAACAACCAGTGTCGGCTTGCCGAGCAGGAATTCCTTGTACGGATCGAGGATGTATTGGTCGAACTCGATGCCGTTGCTCTCCCCGACGAACTTGAACGAGTCGACCTGCGCACGCAGAGTCTCCGCTGCGCTGAGGCCGAGTTCTTCACAATACGCCGCAACTCGCTGGTTCAGCGACCGGTCCGTAAATTCGATGTGCATGTTGCGCAGGCGGGGCCGGTACATCATGCCTTGCATCAACTCGGTCATCATATTGCCGGCAAACGCAATGTCCGCGTCAATGTCCCACATCTCCGCCATGCTGACGTCCATCTCGATCGAGTACTGGGTTTTCTCGTCGCGCAGGGCCATGGCCATATTCATGACCTGGTCGGTATAGCCAAGGGCAGCAAGGGTCTCCGGAGAAAACCCGTATTTGCCCGTGCACTCCGCCGGGGCATCGTCGGCACTGTCGGCCCTGCGCATCGCCAGCGAGAATTCATAGAAATCGGCGAAATAATCGGCATCGACCGGTATGCGCATGCCTTCGATCAGGAAACCGACATACTCGGGCATCGCATCCGGCCCCTTCCCTGCAAGGTCGCTGAGCGCGACCAGCGAAAAGAAACTCGGCGTGTCGATGCCGATTCGATCGATGTAAAGATCGTCCGTATAGCCGTCGATCCTGACACGCACCCCCTCGACGGTCAGTTCACCCGACAAGGTCGAACGAACGCCCTGGTACTCGACGTTGGCGTACGGCGCCATCATAAGCACCGCCATGTCCATCGCGTCGCCGACCTCGTTGTGGAGGTAGAACTTCGACCCGCCATACGCGACGCCGGCAATCAATATTGCCCAGATAACAAAATTCTTCATCCGCAGGACCCATTCGATGAAAAAAGGAAATCTTCGGAAAATAATGATGGATGCGGGGCCTTGCTTACACATAGCCTGTCACAAAATCAGCAATCTATCGCTAGAATGCCGGGATATATGGACGACGAACTAAAATCCGCCATCAGGGAGAACGTATCCCGCGCACTCGTCGAGGACGTCGCGACTGGCGACCTGACCGGTGAACTGATTCCGGCCGACAAGCCGGCCGCTGCCACGATCATCACGCGCGAAGCCATGACAATGGCCGGCCGACCGTGGGTGGAAGAAGTCTGCCGGCAGGTCGACGAGCGCATCGCCCTGGACTGGCAGTTCAATGATGGTGATGCTGTCGCGACGGGCGAGACATTGTGCGAATTGAAAGGGCCTGCACGATCGATGCTGACTGCCGAAAGAACGGCATTGAACTTCCTGCAATTGCTATCGGCGACGGCCACCGTAACGCGCCGCTACGTGGATGCCGTTGCGGGCACTTCCTGCCGGATACTCGATACCCGCAAGACGATTCCCGGCCTGCGGCTCGCACAGAAATACGCGGTGCGTTGCGGCGGCGGCCACAATCACCGGGTCGGACTTTACGACGCGATCCTGATCAAGGAGAACCACATACTGAGCGCCGGTGGCATTGCCGCCGCCGTCGAATCCGCCAGGCGCCTGCACCAGGGAATGCCTGTCGAAGTCGAGGTGGAGACACTGGACGAACTGCGCGAAGCGCTGACCGCCGGTGTCGAGCGGCTGCTGCTCGACAATTTTACGCCGGACGCGCTGCGTGAAGCCGTCGGCGTCAATCGCGAACAGGGCCAGCCGCCGGCCGAGCTCGAGGCATCGGGCGGCATGGCGCTCGAGGACGTGGCAGCGATTGCCGCAACCGGTGTCGATTACATTTCAGTCGGCGCGCTGACGAAGAATATCAGGGCTGTCGACCTGTCGATGCGCTTCAGATAGCGATCATCCGTTCAACGGCCCGCCGGGCTTTTACTGCAATGCCTGGATCGATCTCGACGCAAGGCTCGAGCGTATCGAGTGCGTCGTAAATTTTGGCGAGCGTGATCCGTTTCATGTGCGGGCACAGGTTGCACGGCCGGATGAACTCGACGTCCTGAATGTCGGCGGCCACGTTGTCGCTCATCGAGCATTCGGTAACCATCATTACCCGCCTGGGCCGTTGCTTCTGCACGTAACTCTGCATCTGCGCCGTCGAGCCGACAAAATCGGCAGTATCGAGGACGTCGGGCGGACACTCGGGGTGCGCAATGATCGTCAGGTCGTCGTAATTACAGCGGTACTGCTCGAGTTCGGCGCCGGTAAACCGCTCATGCACTTCGCAATGGCCTTTCCAGGCGATGATTCTTACGTCGGTCTGCCTGGCGACGTAATTCGCAAGGTACTCGTCGGGGAGGAAGATAACCTCGTCCACGCCGAGTGACTCTACGACCTGGACGGCATTGCCCGACGTGCAGCAGATGTCGGACTCGGCTTTGACCTCGGCCGACGTATTGACGTAGGTCACAACCGGCACACCCGGGTGCTTCTCGCGCATTGCGCGGATGTCGGCGGCCGTGATCGAGTCGGCCAGCGAACATCCTGCCCGCTCATCGGGAATCAGGACGGTCTTGTCGGGGTTGAGGAGCTTCGCCGTCTCGGCCATGAAGTGTACGCCGGCCAGCACGATGACATCCGCATCGGTATCGACGGCCTTACGCGCGAGTGCGAGCGAGTCGCCCGTGATGTCGGCGACACAGTGAAAGATCTCTGGCGTCATGTAGTTGTGCGCCAGGATGACGGCATTGCGCTCTTTCTTGAGCTGATTGATCGCGGCGACATAGGGCGCATGAACCGGCCATTCGACATCAGGAATGACGGTCTTGACGTGTTCGTAAAACTGCGCGGTGGCGGCGAGCGCGGCCTTGGTATCAATGTTGGGACGCATGGGTCACCTATTTGAATACACGTGAAACTATTTATGCTCAATCAGAGCATATGTGGTTATACTCGCAGAGAGCATAATTACTGTCAAGCCATGCCCCAGGGACCCCAGCAGACCATCATCAACCTGACAGCCGTGATCGTTGCGGTCACGGATGGTCGCCCGCGCGTGCTGATCGTCGACCAGGATGGCGAAGGTCTCCCGAACGGACCGTTCGACCCCGCGAAGCACGACAGCCTGGAGAGCGGTTTGCGGCAGTGGGTCGAAGCCCAGACGGGCCTGGACCTGTACTACGTCGAGCAGCTGTACACGTTCGGCAACCGTAACCGCGACCCGATCGAGATTATGGGCGGGCCGCGCGTCGTCTCGGTCGCATACATGGCGCTAACCCACGAAGACGATGTGGATACGAAGAACGCCGAGTGGCATGACTGGTACGGCTTCCTGCCCTGGGAGGACTGGCGCCAGGGACGGCCGTCGCTGATCGACGAGCAGATTCGCCCCGCCCTTGACGACTGGGCCCTGCAACCCGAGAGTGAGGCGCGGCAGAACCAGCGCCAGGATCGGATCAACGTGACATTCGGGCCCAAGGCCGCGACCCATATGGATGCAGTGTTGTCCCTCGAGCGCTACGAATTACTGTACGAAGCGGAACTTGTGACCGAGTCATTGCGCGACCGGCAGACCACGCATGCCGTAACGTCCGACATGGGCACGCACCTCGTCTCGGACCATCGCAGAATCCTCGCATCCGCGCTGGGCCGCCTGCGTGGCAAGATCGCCTACCGGCCCGTGGTTTTTGAACTCCTCCCCGGCGAATTCACGCTGCTGCAATTACAGCGTGTTGTCGAGGCCTTGAGCGGCGCGCAACTGCACAAGCAAAATTTCCGTCGTCTCGTCACCGGCGCCGACCTCGTCGAACCGATTGGCCGGACCGTCCGCATCGGCAAAGGCCGACCCGCCGAGTTGTTTCGCTTCCGGCGCGAGGTGCTCGGTGAAACCCTGACCGTGGGACTAACGCGACCGATTATGCGCGACGTCGATCACTAGTCCGCAATCACGCTGCGCAACCCCGACGAGATGGAACCGGGCGTGACCTTGTTCAACGTCAACGCTCCACCGGCTATATCACTGATCCCGCTGGCGGCGACGATGACATAAATGTTAGCGTTGTCGTTCGCCCATGGGAGGATGACGATGCGGCGGGGAAGAAAGGCGCGCCTCGAAAAGCCGCCGGCACAATCAGCTGTAGGACCGGGATTTACAGGCGGCCAGTACAGGCCGCTCAGCGATACCGACATGCAGAACGTGCATCAGACGATTCTTGATGTACTCGAGAATATCGGCATGGCGGACCCGATTCCGATCGTTCAGGAACACGCGCTGCAACGCGGTTGCATGCTCGACGATGACGGCCGCCTGTTGTTCCCGCGCGCGCTCGTCGAAGACATGATCGCCGAGGCGCCCAGCGACCTGATGTTCCATGGCCAACAGGAACGCTACGATCTCGACCTGCGCGAGGAGCGCGTCCATACCTACGGGGGCGGCGAGGCAGTGACGATGCTGGACCCCGGCGCTTCGAGTTATCGGCCATCGACTCTCATGGACGTCTACGACGCGGCCCGGCTCGTCGACAAGCTCGACAACGTCCATGCGTTTTCACGACTCGTTGTCGCGACCGACATGAAGGGACGCATGGCGTGCGACATCAATACGGCATATGCCAGTGCCGCCGGTACCGCCAAGCACACGGCACTGACCTTCGGCGACTACCGCAACGTGGAACCGACGCTCGAAATGCTGTACATGATCGCCGGCAGCAAAGAAAAGTTTCTTGAGCGGCCATTTGCGCATGGTGGCGGCTGCCCGGTCATCTCGCCGCTGCGCTACGGCGAAGACAACTGCGAGGTATGCGTCGAGTCAGTCAAGTTCGGCGCACCGGTATGGATAGTCGTTGCGCCGCAGGCTGGTGCAACCGCGCCGGCTGCTCTCGCGGGCGCCCTCGTCCAGGTCATGGCCGAGGCAATCGCGAGCATGCTCATGATCAACGTCGTGCATCCGAAACATCCGGTCATCGTCGGTCCCTGGCCGTTCGTATCAGACCTGCGCACGGGCAGCTTCACGGGAGGCAGCGGCGAAGAGGCCCTCGTAAGCGCAGCCGCGGCCCAGATGACCAATTTTTACGGCCTCGTCAGTTCGGTCGGCGCCGGCATGACCGACGCCAAGTCCCCTGACAACCAGGCCGGCTATGAAAAAGCGATCGCCACCACGCTTGCCGCGCTAACCGGCTGCAACAACGTCTCCGAATCGGCCGGCATGATGGGTAGCCTGATGGGGCTGTCATTCGAGTCGCTCGTCATCGACAACGACATGCTCGGCGCCGTCATGCGTACGGTGCGCGGCATCGAAGTCAACGACGATACGCTGTCGTACGCCGAAATCGAAAATGCCGTGTACGGCGAAGGCCACTTCCTGCGCCAGGATCAGACTTTGGACCTGATGCGTTCCGAGTACGAGTACCCGGTGCTGGCCGACCGACTCTCGCCCAATGTCTGGGAGGAAGCCGGATCGCTGGACATACGCGAGCAGGCAGCGATACGCGTGAAGGAAGTCCTGTCGACACACTACCCCGACTACATCAAGCCCGACGTCGACGCGAAGATTCGCGACAAGTTCAAGATCGAAATACCGCGCGAGTATATGCAGGCGGGCAATGGCCGCTGGTAAACGCCGCGGTGGCGGCCGGGCCGCACGCAAGGCCGCACGAGCCGATCATTCGGCTCTTGGCGCGGTGCGCCCGGGAATGCCGGGCGGACATTACAAGCCCCTGAGCAACCGCGACATCGAACGCATACACGACGCGGCGCTCGACATCCTGGAGACAACGGGCATCGGCGACCCGATCCCCGAAATTCTCGACTACGCCCTGCCCGGCGGCTGTTTCCTGAATGATGACAGCCGGCTCTGCTTCCCGCGCGCGCTCGTCGAGGACCTGATCGATACATGCCCCGGCGAGTACCCGTTGTATGCACCCGACCCGGAGAACGATCTCGTCGTGCGCGGCGAGGAGGTGCTGTTCTGTACGTCCGGCGAGGCGGTTACGGTGCTCGATTTCGAAACGCAGTCATACCGCCCGACGAAACTCGTGGACCTGTACGATGCCGCAAGGCTGGGTGACCAACTCGAACACATTCACAATTTCGGGCAACCGTTTATCGCGGCGGAATACAGCCAGGACCTGTACGTCCATGACGTGAACATTGCCTACGCCGAGCTGGCTGGCACCAATAAATCGTTTGCACTCGGCATTGCCGTCGTCGATCACATCGACGTCCTCATCGACCTGTTCGATGCCTATCTCGGTGAAGAAGGCGGATTCCTCAAGCGGCCGTTTTGCACGTTCGGCGGCTGTCCTATCGTGTCCCCGTTGAGGTTTGGCGAGGAAAATGCCCAGGTGCTCGTGCGCGTTGCCGAGCACGGCCTCGTAGCCGACGTCGCGGTCGCTCCACAAGCCGGTGCAACTGCGCCTGCGGCGCTGGCGGGCGCGCTGGTGCAGTGTTTCGCGGAAACCCTGGCCTGCATGTGCGTCGTCAACCTTGTAAACCCGGGCACTCCAATCAATTTCGGCATGTGGCCGTTTATCTCGGACCTGCGTACGGGTTCTTTTTCAGGCGGCAGCGGCGAAGAGGCGCTGATTACGGCTGCGACGACCCAGCTGTGCAATCACTATGGTTTCACGACGAGCGTCGGTGCCGGAATGACCGACTCGAAGACCATGGACGTACAGGCCGGATACGAGAAAGCGCTGACCGTCGCAACTGCCGCACTTGCCGGCGCGAATCTCGTCGCCGCATACCCGGGCATCGTCGGTAGCCTGATCGGCCAGTCGTTCGAAGGCATGGTCATCGACAACGACATGATCGGCAATATCCAGCGCGTAGTACGCGGCATCGAGGTCACCGATGAAACGCTGTCGGTCGACGTTATCAACGAAGCCGTGCACGGCGCCGGGCATTACCTTGGCAACGAGCAGACACTGACGTTGATGCAGTCCGAATATCTCTATCCCGACATTTCCGATCGGCTTACACCCGGCGCCTGGGAGGAGATGGGACGCCGGACTTTGTACGAGCAGGCCCATGAAAAGGTCCGGGAAATGTTGACAGATTATTACCCGACGTATATTGATGCGGCTGCTGACAAACGAATTCGGGACAAATTCCCGATCAAGTTAAAGCCCGAAGACATGCAAGCCGGTAACGGGCGCTGGTAATCCAATTCAGTTAACACATGGGAACTGCGTATGTCGCATGATAACGACCAGGACGATATTGTCCTCTCCGAACTGCCGGACAACGAGCTCACGGAACAGATGTGGGACGACCTGTACGACGGGCTCGCCGAGGAAATAGCCGAGGGCACGCAGATCCTGCTCGGCCGCGGCTGGGACGCGAAAAAGGTGCTCGACGAGGCGCTTGTCGGCGGCATGAATATCGTCGGCGAGGACTTTCGCGATGGCATTCTGTTTGTTCCGGAAGTATTGCTGGCCGCGAATGCAATGAAAGCCGGCATGGCTATTCTGAAGCCCATCTTGTCGGAGACAGGAGCCGAACCCGTGGGCAAAATGGTCATCGGTACGGTAAAGGGCGACATTCACGACATCGGCAAGAACCTGGTGGGCATGATGATGGAAGGCGCCGGGTTCGAAGTCGTCGACCTCGGCATCAACACCGATGCCGAGTCCTATATCGCCGCGCTCAAGGAACACCGGCCCAATATACTCGGCATGTCCGCGCTGCTTACGACGACGATGCCCTACATGAAGGTCGTTATCGACACCCTTATTGCAGAAGGTCTGCGCGACGACTACATCGTGATGGTGGGCGGAGCGCCACTCAACGAGGAGTTCGGCACGGCGATCGGCGCCGATGCCTATTGCCGCGATGCAGCGACAGCCGTCGAGGTTGCCAAGCAGCTGGTTCGCGAGAAAAGGGCTTCATGACGCGGCGAGGCCACCGCAACAAAAGAGTCTCGAACCAGATTCGCCAGCTGCCGTGGCGCGCCGTCAGCAACCACTATGCGCCGCTGGAGATTCTCAGCGACGACCACGTCGACGCGATCATCGAAACGGCCCTCGAGGTACTGGCCGCCCAGGGGATGCGCTTCCTCGAGCCCGCAAGCCGCGACCTGATGCGCAGCGCCGGCGCCGACGTGGACGACGCCGATCAGATCATTCGCTTCGATCCGGCCCTGGTCCGCGAACAACTTTCGCTGGCGCCGGACGGATTCGACTTGCGCGCAAGAAACCCGGCGCATGACCTGCATATCGGCGGCAACCGCATCGTGTTTTCCTCGGTCGGCGGACCCGCCTTTTGCAGCGATCTCGACAGCGGCCGCCGGCCGGGCACCTACGAAGAAATGTGTGACTACCTGCGACTCGTGCAAAGTCTGAACATCATCCACCAGGAAGGCGGCGGCGCGTTCGAGGCCATGGACCTGCCCGCCCAGACCCGGCATCTCGACCTGTACCTCGCGCAATGGCGCCTGCTCGACAAGAACAGCCAGGCCTACGCACTCGGTCGCGAACGAACAATAGACGCTATCGAAATGGCATGCATCGCGCTCGGGTGCGACAGGTCAGAGCTGGCGCGTCGCCCCGCCCTGCTGGCCATCATCAACACGAACTCGCCGATGCAGCTGGATACGCCGATGACCGAGGCCGTCATCGAACTGGCGAGCGCCGGCCAGGCCTGCTGCATTACGCCGTTCACGCTCGCCGGGTCGATGAGCCCGGCGACCCTTGCCGGGACCCTGATGCAACAGACGGCCGAGGTGCTGGCCGTCGTGACGCTCGCCCAGGTCATCATGCCGGGCGCGCCGGTCATGTACGGGAGCTTTGCCTCGAACGTCGACATGCAGAGCGGAGCACCTGCGCTCGGCACGCCCGAATACACCAAGGCGGCGCAGGCCAGCGGGCAGATCGCGCGCCGCCTCGGCCTGCCCTATCGCTCGAGCAACACGACGGTCGCCAACTGTGTCGACGCGCAGTGTGCATTCGAGAGCCAGATGTCACTGTGGGGATCGATCATGGGGCATGCGAATCTCGTCAATCATGCCGCGGGCTGGCTCGAGGGCGGCCTCACCGCTTCGTTCGAAAAGCTCATCGTTGACGCCGAAATGCTGCAGATGATGGCCGAGTATCTGAGACCCATCGACGTCAACGACGATGAGCTGGGCGTCGACGCGATCGCCGAGGCCGGCCCGGGCGGCCACCACTTCGGCACGAGCCACACGCTCGAACGATACGAGTCGGCATTCTATACTCCGATGCTGTCTGACCGGCAGAACTTCGAGCGCTGGCGGGAAGCGGGCGGCCTCGATATCGCGGCGCGCGCCAATTCGCTCTGGAAGCAACTGCTCGGTGAATACGAGCAACCCGCCATTGATCCGGCCATCGACGAGGCCCTGGTTGCTTACGCGGACAGGCGCCGGCCCGAACTGATGGCCTGTAACGGCTGATTGCTGAGAGTACGACGATGCGACCTACTTTAAATGTGCTCGGCGACGAACTGATCGGGGAGATCCTCGATGAGGCCAAGCGCATCATGGCCGAGACCGGCATGGAAATTCGCGGTGCCGATCTGCGCGAACGCCTGCTTGACCATGGCCTGAAGACCGACGCCGACGGCCGCGTGCTGTTCCCGCGCGAAGTCGTCGAAAAGGCTATCGAAACCGCGCCGAAGTCGTTCTGGCTGCACGATCGCGACGGCGAACGCTACACCGAGATCGGCGGCTACAACGTGCACTACGTGCCGGGCTCGAGCGGGCTCAAGATCCAGGATCACCGCACGGGTGAGACTCGCCTCTCCAATTCGACTGACTTCGTCGAATACGCCCGAATTTGCGACGGTCTCGAGCACATCGCCTACCTCGCGACGGCCTTCTCGACGAACAAGGACATCGAGTCGCAGGTCTCGGATGCCTGGCGTCAGTACATGACGCTGACGACATCAAAGAAACCCGTCGTCACCGGCGCGTTCTCCGAACACGGCGTGCCGCGCATGGTCGAGATGCAACAGCTGTTCCGCGCGGATCGCGACGACCTGATCGCGAAACCGATGTCGATCTTTACGATCACGGCGACGGGCAACTTTCGCTACGGCGAGGACTCCTGCCAGAACCTGCTCGACTGCGTCGAAGCCGGCATCCCGATCGAGGTCGTACCGGTCACGCTGATGGGCCTGATTGCGCCCGTAACGCTCGTGGGCGCGCTGGTCTTTCACTGCGTCGACGTCCTGACCGGCATCACGATGGCCCAGATCGTCCGCCCGGGAGCGCCCGTATTGTTCGGCGGCGCACCGGCGACCTTCCACATGAAGGCCGCGAGTTCGCCGATGGCGGCCATCGAGGCGCAGCACCTCAACGTCGCCTATGTCGCGATCGCCAAGTCGATGAATCTGCCGACCCAGGCCTACATGGCTCTCTCGGATGGCAAGTTTCTCGACGCCCAGGGTGGCGGCGAGACATTCAGCAGCGCGCTGCTCGCGGCGCTCGCCGGCGTCAATTCGGTGTCCGGACCGGGCATGCTCGATTTCGTGCTCACGTTCAGCTTGCCGAAGCTCGTCTTCGACAACGAGGTCTGCGGCCAATGCCTGCACTTTGTGCGCGATCTCGAGGTCCGCGATGATTTACCCACGGCCGATCTCGTTGCCGACCTGATGCGAGAGGACCACCTGATTACGTCTGAGCACACGCTCGAGATGTGGCCCAAGGAGTTGTATCTGACCGACCCGGTCTTCGATCGCAGCAATCGCGAGACTTGGGAAGAAACGGGCTCGAAAAGCCTGTGGGACCGGGCGTGCGAGCAGGTCGAGGAACGGCTGGCCAATTACACGCCGATAACGACCGACCCGGCAGTCGACACGGCAATGCGCGAGCTCGTCATGTCCGGGCTCGAGAAACAGGAAAAGCTACCGGAACTGCCACCGCCAGCCGAACCTCGTGCGCCGCAGCGTACTCCCGGCCGCCGGGGGCGCGCCGGCCGACGCCGCAGCCGCTAGGCTTTTTCCAAAACAGCGTACCCGCTATCAGGCTGTCAGGTCAGCGAGCGTTCACTTATGCTGGCCTGGCGTTCCGCGCGGGGAGAATAACCGAAATGATCTTTGAATCGCTTGCTGAAATGTGAACTCGATACAAAGCCCGTCATCGCCGCAATTTCGACGACGCTGATCGAAGTCTGATTCAACAGCTCACGTGCACGCTGCAAGCGAATCAGCTGGTAGTGATGTGATGGTGTACACAGGAGATAACGCTGAAACAGGCGCTGCAACTGCCGGCGCGAAATACCGGTATAGGCGGCGATGTCTTCCTGGCTCATCGGCTCGCGAATATTTGCTTCCATCAGTTCGACCGCAATCACGAGCTTCTCCGACTGCCTGCCGACAACGTGGCGAAGAGGCACCCGCTGCGGGTCGCTGGAATGCCTGACCCGCTCGTAGATGAATTGCTCTGCAACGCCGGCGCTGACCTCGGCACCGCATTGGCGGGTAATGAAGTACAGCATCATGTCGACCGGTGATGTCCCACCGGAGCATGTGAAGCGATCGTTGTCGATCGTGAATACGTTGCGGCTGACATGGACACGTGGAAACTGATCGGCCAGGGAGCTGATGTTTTCCCAATGGACGCTGCAACGGTAGCCGTCCAGCAATCCGGCGGCGGCCAGCACGTAACTGCCCGTGCAGGTCGATCCCAGGCAAACGTCGGACTGACTGAGCCCACGCAGCCAACGCCGCACGGTCTCGGAGGTATTCTGCGCGATATTCCAACCGCCGCAGACTATGACGGCGTCCACATGCTCGGCGATATTTTCCGCCTCGATAGCGTTGTCGACATTGATCGATACTCCGTTACTGGCCCGGACGGCGTTACCGGTCTCAGAAATGGTGGTCCATTTGTAAATGCGGTCACCGCAAAGGCGGTTCGCCATGCGCAGCGGCTCAATTGCCGCCGACATCGAGATCAGAGTGAAGTCATTGACCAGCAGGAAAGCAAATCGGGTCGGCAGTGTTTGTGTAGGGTTTTTGCTCATTGGGCGTATCGGGATTAACCACCCAAAGTATGTATCTTGACCTAGTGGAACTCAATGTCGAGCTCTGCTCCTGCATGGCGCAGCCAGCGGACCATGTAATCGAGAAAACTGCGACGAACAACGAGGTCAAAAACATCACGACCCCCGGTGTGGATGAACAGCACGCTGGCCTTGGCGAGGCCCGCCTGTGCGCAGCTCCCGGGAACGAATTTATCGGGGTGAAAATCGAGCGTACAGCCCCTGGCGAACAGGCGGCGGCTGTCTGCACCGCTGATCCGCACGACCGCAAGCCCGCCGCTCAGATCGTTGACAGCCGCGTGCTCTCCCGCGAGCGCCGTTTGTAACTGTTCAAGTAATACGCCAGCATCGCCCGCTGCTGTCACGACCGACCACTCATCCGGACCGAGCCAGCAAACCCGGTGGCCGCCCTCGGATACCGTGTTCGGAGTTATCGGTAACGGCTGGCCGAGCACGCGTTCGGCTATCTCCCGGAACGCGCCGCGCCCGGGATCGCCGCGCAGGTTGATGTGGCCAATCTCAGCCAGAACCTCGACCCTCGTGCGCGCGTCAGACATTTTGCCGCTCGCCCTTGGCGTCGTAGAACACGCTGGACACTATCCTGACCGGGACCCGCGTGCCGTCCTGCATTGCCGCGAAGGTCGTCTCGTCGCGGCGCGCACGTCCGCCCGCGACCAGCGCCAGCGCGATCGGATGCCCGAGGCATGCGCTGAAGTAGCTGGACGTCACGTGACCACACATCGGCACCGGTATCGGCGCGCCAGTATCATCGACGAGCTGCGTGCCCTCGGGCAGCACCGTTTTGCCGTCCTCCGACAGCAGTCCGACCAGCTGCTTGCGATCCTCGCGCAGGCAATCCTTGCGCGCCAGCGATCGTTTGCCGAGATAGTCCTTGTCTTTCGACAGCATCCAGTTCATTCCGAGGTCCACTGGCGTGACCGAACCATCGGTGTCCTGGCCCACGATGACGAACCCCTTCTCGGCGCGCAGCACGTGCATCGTCTCGGTGCCGTAGGGGGTGATATCGAATTCCTGGCCGGCCTGCATCAGCAGCCGCCACATCTGCTCGGCATAACGGCTATCGATGTTGACTTCGAACGCCAGTTCGCCGCTGAAGCTGACGCGGAACAACTGCACCGGGATGCCAGCGAGGTTCGCGGATCTGACGGACATGAACGGGAAGCTCTCCCGTTCAAGATCGATACTGCAGCCGGCGTTCTGCAGCACGCGCCGACTGTTCGGCCCGGCCACTGCAATCGTCGAGTAAGTCTCGGTCAATGACGTCAGGTAGACCTCGAGCTCGGGCCACTCCGTCTGTAGCCAGGTCTCGAGCCAGGCCAGTACGGGCGCGGCGCCGCCCGTCGTCGTCGTCAGGTAGAAACGATTCTCGGCGAGCCTCGCCATGACGCCATCGTCCATGACCATGCCGTCTTCACCGAGCATGATGCCGTAAGCGCAGCGGCCGACCTTCATCTTGCCGACATTGTGCGTGTAAATACGCTCGAGAAATTCGACGACGTCGGGGCCCTGCGCGTCGATCTTGCCGAGCGTCGAGGCATCCATGATGCCGACCGAATTGCGTGTGGCGAGGCATTCGCGGGCCACCGCGGCATGGAGATCCTCGTCGCCCCGGGGGAAATACCACGGGCGGTGCCACTGGCCGACGACTTCGAAAGGCGCACCGTGCTGCTCGTGCCACTCGTGAATAGCCGTCTTGCGCACCGGGTCGAGTAATTCGCCGACGTTCTCTCCGGCCCCCACGCCGAACGTGACCGGCGTGTAAGCCGGACGAAACGTGGTCGTGCCGACGTCCTTGATGTCTTCATCAAGGCACTCGGCCAGTATCGCCATGCCGTTGATGTTGCCGAGCTTGCCCTGGTCCGTGCCGAAGCCGAGCGCCGTGTAGCGCTTCACGTGCTCGACGTTGCGGTAGCCCTCGCGCACGGCCAGCCGAATATCGGCAACGCTGGTGTCGTTCTGATAGTCCACGAACTGCTTCGGGCAACGATCCGGGTCCTTCACCGCCGGCACGCGCCACAGTGGCTGCATTTCGTTCACAGCCGTGTCGCTGGCCGACGGCAGTGGAACCTCGGCCGCCTCGAACCCGCAGCGGCTGGCAACGGCGGCGCCCGCATCACGACCGTCGCGCAAGCACGCGTCGAGCGCCCACTTGCCGTTACCGCTGCCTGCAGACACGCAGGCCTGTGCGGTTTCGCCCGGCACGAAACAGTGCAGTGATTCCTCCCACACGTTCTTGCCGCCCGAATGCGAGTGCAGGTGCACGGCCGGGCTCCAACCGCCGGAAACGGCGAGCAGATCGCAGTCGATACGTATTGTGTTCTCGACACGGGCCGTCACATCCCCGCTCCATTGCGCGACACGGACGCCAGCCACCTTTCTGCGGCCAGTAACATCAGTCACGACGTGCGCGGCCAATACCGTGATGCCCTCCTTCCTGACCGCTGCACCCAAGGCCCCGGCGCCTCCGGACCGGCTGTCGATAACGATCACGGTCGCTCCGCTGGCGCGCAGGTCCAGGGCTGTCTCGTAGGCTGAATCATTGTTGGTGAAGACGACGGCGCGCTTGCCCGGACAGACAGCGTAGCGCCTGATGTACGTCGACACGGCCGAGGCCGTCATGACCCCGGGCCGGTCATTGTTGCAGAACACGAGCGGCCGCTCGAAAGCACCCTGCGCCAGGACAACCTGTTTCGCGCGTACCCGCCACAGGCGCTGGCGAACGCCCTGGACCCTCTCCCCGATATGATCGGTGCAGCGCTCGGCGAGCGTCAGGAAATTATGATCGTGGTAACCGAAGACCGTGCTGCGCGGCAGCACGGTAACGTCCTCGTAACCGCTGAGTTCCGCGACAACAGTCGCCACCCAGTCCGGCGCGGGCTGCCCGTCGATCGTCGCCGATGCGGATAACAGCGCACCGCCGAACTCGTTCTGCTCGTCTGCGACGATTACCCGGGCGCCGGACCTCGCGGCGACGAGCGCCGCCATCAGTCCCGCAGGCCCGGCGCCGGCAACAAGCACGTCGCAATGCGCATTGCAGTGCTCGTATCTGTCGGGATCAGTCCGCTGCGGCGCAGCGCCGAAACCGGCCGAGGCGCGGATAAAGCGCTCGTAGTGTTTCCAGAATGCTTTCGGGCGCATGAACGTCTTGTAGTAAAAACCGGCGCCAAGCAGAGGGCTGAACCTGTCATTCAGGGCCGCAATATCGAAGCGCAGGCCCGGCCAGCCTTTCGTCGACCGGGCTTTCAGGCCGTCGTACAGCTCGACCTCGGTCGCGCGCAGGTTCGGTATCGTCGACGCCCCGGAGCCGACCTGGACGATCGCATTGGGTTCATCCGAGCCGGCCGCAACGATGCCGCGCGGACGATGCAGTTTGAAACTGCGAGAAACCAGCAGCACGCCGTTGGCCAGCAGCGCCGAGGCCAGCGTATCGCCCGCGAATCCCTGGTATCGCTTGCCGTTGAAGCGAAAACCCAGTGGCTTCGATCGATCGATGCGCCCGCCCTGACTTAGCCTGTTGATCTGCACTGTGACTTACGACCCGAGCTTGTAGGTGCGCGCGATGACGTAGCTCACGGTATCGCGTTCGGCGCCGAACCAGCGCCGGCAGCCATGAGCGTGATTCCAAAGTTCCTCGTGCGCACCGCGCGGGTTGGTCCGGTTGAACAGGTAATCCGCCCATTCGGCGTCGCTCAGGGCATCCGGGTCACGCGGACGCGTTATGCCGGCCTCCCCGCCATAGCTGAACTCGGTCTCCGCCCGTTCGCCACACCATGGACATTTGATCAACAGCATGCTCGATGCCCCTAGTGCGCCACGGCCGCGGCGCCATGTTCGTCGATCAGCGCGCCGGTGGTGAAACGCTCCAGGTCAAACGGCGCGTTGAGCTCGTGAGGCCGGTCCTGGGCGATAGTGTGCGCGAACGTCCAGCCCGACCCGGGCGTCGCCTTGAAGCCACCGGTGCCCCAGCCACAATTGAAATACAGCCCGGCAACCGGTGTCTTGCTGATGATCGGGCAGGCGTCGGGGCACACGTCGACGATCCCTCCCCACAGGCGCAACATGCGCACCCGGCTGAAGATCGGAAACAGCGTGATGATGGCTTCCATCGTGTGCTCGATCGTCGGGAAGCTGCCGCGCTGGCCATAGCCCAGGTACGCATCGATCCCGGCACCGATGACGAGTTCGCCCTTGTCCGACTGGCTGACATAGCCGTGCACCGCGTTCGACATCACGACCGTGTCCAGGACCGGCTTCAGCGGTTCGGAGACGAATGCCTGCAGCGGATGGCTCTCGACGGGCAGCCGCAGGCCGGCCATTGACGCGAGCACGCTGGCGTTGCCGGCAACGACGACGCCGACCTTGCCGGCTCGTATCGTGCCGCGCGTCGTCTCCACTGCGCTGACGCCACCTTGCTCGGTGCGGATGGCGGTGACCTCGCACTGCTCGATAATGTCGACGCCAAGTGAATCGGCCGCCCGCGCAAAGCCCCAGGCAACCGCATCGTGCCTCGCGACGCCGGCGCGGCGCTGCAGGGAGGCGCCCAGGATCGGGTAGCGGGCATCGGGGGAGGTATCGAGGTACGGAATCGCCGTCTTTAGCTGCGCCGCAGTCACGACCTCGGCGTCGATGCCGTTCAGGCGGTTGGCGCTGACACGCCGTTCGATATCGCGCATGTCCTGCAAGGTATGTCCCAGGTTATAAACGCCGCGCTGGGAAAACATGACGTTGTAGTTCAGGTCCTGGCTCAGCCCCTCCCAGAGCTGCATCGACTTCTCGTACAGCAGCGACGCCTCGGTCCATAGATAGTTGGAGCGCACGATCGTCGTGTTACGCCCCGTATTGCCGCCGCCGATCCAGCCCTTCTCGAGCACGGCGACGCGGCGAATGCCGTGTTCCTTGGCCAGGTAGTAAGCTGTCGCCAGGCCGTGCCCGCCGCCGCCCACGATCACGACATCGTATTCGCGCGCGGGTTCCGGGCTGCGCCAGGCAGGTGTCCAGTTGCGGTTGCCCGTCAGCGCGTTGCGGACCAGGTTCAGCGCGGAGTACTTCATACGCCGTCCTTTTCCCACAATTTTCCATGCTCCTGCGGCAACTGCGGCAACCCGTCGTCGATCGTGTAGTAATCCGATGCGTCGTCGACATGGATGTGTTCGCGACTGGTCAGCCCGGTCGGCGTATCGAGCGTGCCGGCCATGATCCCCATGTATTCGCCGTGGTCAGGTCGCCAGAAAATGCTGGAGCCGCATACGCCGCAGAATCCGCGTTCGGCTATGGCGGACGAACGATACCAGCGCAACCCGTCGTCGTTGACCAGATTCAGGTGCCCGGGCAGGCACGCCGTGGCGGCCACGTAATGCCCGCTCGTCCTGCGGCACTGCTGGCAATGGCAATAGACGACCCGGCGCAGCGGACCCGCGACCTCGTAGCGAACGGCGCCGCATTCGCAACCGCCCTGCGAATCAGTCGTTGGCTCCGTTGACATCTCTCAACCTCTCGTTTTTCGGATCGAACGGGCTGTCCGGGATCACTGTCGCTGCGTAATTCTTACCGAGGATCTCGATGTCGATCCGGGTTCCGGGCGCCGCCAGTTCCGGTCTTACCATACCAAGCGCCAGCGACTTGCCGATGCGGAACCCGAATCCTCCGCCCGTGGCCCTGCCGATCATCTCACCGTCGCTGAACAGCGCATTGTTGCCGAGCGCGTCGGCGTCGTCGACACCGGACACCTCGAGCGTCACCAGCATGTTGTTTGCGCCACGCTCCTGCCAGGCCAGCAGCGCATCGCGTCCGAGGAAGTCGCCCTTGTCCGGTTTGACGAAACGATCCATGGCCGACTCGTACGCCGAATACTCGATCGACATTTCCGTGCCGACCATGCGATAGGATTTTTCGAGGCGCATCGAGTCCATCGCACGAATACCGAACGGCTTGAGCCCGAACTCCTCGCCGGCTTCGAACAGCGCGTCGAAAATCGGGTTCTGCGCATCCATCGGGTGGTGCAGTTCCCAGCCGAGTTCGCCCACATAATTGACGCGCATCGCGTTGGCTGCGGCGCCGCCGACGGCGATGTTACGGGCACTCAGCCAGGGAAACGCCTCGTTCGACAGGTCCGCATCCGTCACGCGCTGCAGGATCTGCCGCGCCCTGGGGCCCGCCAGCACCAGCACGCCGATATCGTCCGTCAGCTGCGTGAACTCCACTGAGCCGTCACGCGGCATGTGCTTTTTCAGGTAATCGTGATCGAGGCGCTGCAGTGCACCGGCCGAAACGAGATAGAAGGAATCGTCGGCATCGCGCCGGATCGTGAACTCCGAATGAATTCCGCCGTCCTTGTTCAGGGCATGGCACAGGCCGATGCCGCCGACCCTGCGCGGCAAGCTGTTGGCGACAAAATAGTCGAGGAACGCTTCGGCGCCGGGGCCCGACACCTGGCACTTGGCAAACGCGGTCATGTCGAGCAAGCCCGCGTTGCTCGTCGTGTTCAACACCTCCTTGCGAATGGCCTCGAACCAGCGCGAGCGCCGGAATGACCAGTCGTCTTCCTGCGGCATACCATCGGTTGCGAAAAAATTCGGCCGCTCCCAGCCGAATTTCTGGCCGAACACGGCGCCTCGCGCTTTCATCCGTTCGTAGCACGGCGCCGTCTTGAGCGGGCGCGCGGCGGGACGTTCCTCGTCGGGGTAGTGAATGATGAAGACGTGCGCGTAGGCCTCCTCGTTTTTCTCGATCAGGTAGTCCTTGTCCGCGTAGGCGCCGAATCGTCGCGGCTCGACGCCGAGCATGTCGATCGTCGGCTCGCCCTCGACGATCCATTCCGCGAGCTGCCAGCCGGCGCCGCCCGCGGCCGTGATGCCGAAGCTGTGGCCTTCGCTGAGCCAGAAATTGTCGACATCCCAGGCCGGCCCGATGATCGGGTTGCCGTCGGGCGTATAGGCAATAGCGCCGTTATAGACCTGCTTGATGCCCACCTCGCCGAACGCGGGCACGCGATTCATGGCCGCCTCGATGTGTGGTTCGAGGCGGTCGATATCCTCCTGGAACAGCTCGTACTCGGCGCGCGGATCCGGTCCGTCGACGTAACAGGCCGGCGCGCCTTTTTCATACGGACCGAGAATGAAGCCGTTGTTTTCCTCGCGCAGGTACCAGGAGCCGTCGGACTCGCGCAGCACACCCATCTCGGGCAGCCCTTCGGCTTTGCGGCGCTGCAGCTCGGGATGTGGCTCGGTCACGATGTACTGGTGTTCGACCGGCATGACCGGGATATCGAGCCCCACCATCTCGCCGGTCTTGCGCGCATAGTTGCCGGTCGCGGAAATGACGTGGTCGCAGGTGATGTCGCCCTTCTCCGTCTTCACGACCCAGGCACCGGATGTTGCCTGTTCGATCGCCAGCACGGGCGTGTTGCGGTATATCGTCGCGCCGCGGGCACGCGCACCCCTGGCCAGCGCCTGGGTCAGGTCCGCCGGCTGGATGTAGCCGTCGTCCGGATGGAAGATGCCACCGACGAGGCCGTCGACGTTGCAGAGCGGCCAGAGTTCGGCAATGTCCTCGGGCGTCAGGAAGCGGACGTTGATGCCGATGGTCTTCGCGGTCGCAGCATATTGATAGTACTCGTCCATGCGGTCGTCGTTCATCGCCAGGCGCAGGTTGCCGACCTGGCTGAACCCGACTGACTGGCCGGTTTCCTGCTCGAGCTGCTGGTACAGCTCCACCGAGTACTTGTGGATCTGGCCGACGCTGTAGCTCATGTTGAAAAGGGGCAACAGGCCGGCGGCATGCCAGGTCGAACCCGACGTCAGCTCGGCCTTTTCAAGCAGCACGACATCCTCGCCCCAGCCTTTTTTCGCGAGGTGATACAGCGCGGCGACGCCGACGACACCGCCGCCGATGACGACTACTTTTGCCTGTGATTTCATCTGCATATTCTCGTTCAGTACGGAGATTCTGTCGGGCCTTCCTGCTCGCGATCACGAAGCCTGCCGGCGCCTGCGCCGCCCGCTGCGGCCGGACCCTTCGGCAGGCTGCGCGGTTTTGGGGGCCGGCTGCTTGACGCGCGAGAACAGCTGCGGGAAAGAGTCGGTCTTGTTCGGGATCGCCATGGCATCGACGAAATATTCCTGGAACCTCGGCTCGACCGCGGTTTCGATTTTTTCTATTTGTCGCACCAGCGATTCGATTTCGCGCCGTGCGGCAACATTGAGCAGCGCGATGCGGGCCCCGGTTCCTGCCGCGTTCCCGGCCGAGTCGACCTTGTCCAGGTCGCAGTCGGGTATCAGCCCGAGCACCATCGCGTATTTCGGGTCGATGTGACTGCCGAAAGCACCGGCAAGCCGAATCCGGTCCACCGCAGCAATGCCCGCCTTGTCCAGCAGCAGCTTGACGCCTGCGTACAAGGCCGCCTTGGCAAGCTGTATCTGGCGCACGTCGTTCTGCGTCACGATAATGCGTTGCCTGCCATCGTGCAGCAGGAATGAAAACGTCCTGTCTTCTGCAATGATCCGTTCGCTGCGCGCGGCGAGTGCCCCATCGACGACACCGTCTGCGCCGATTACGCCGTTCAGGTACATTTCAGCGACGGCCTCGATGATCCCGGAACCGCAGATTCCCGTGACGCCAAACGCCGCGATCGATTCATCGAACCCCGGATCATCCGACCAGAGTTCGGAACCGATGACGCTGAAGCGCACGTCGAGCGTATCCGGATCGATACGCACGCGTTCGATCGCACCCGGCGCCGCACGCTGCCCGCAACTGATCTGCGCGCCCTCGAATGCAGGCCCGGTCGGGCTGGAACAGGCAAGAAGGTGCTCGCGATTGCCGAGGACGATCTCGGCATTGGTGCCGACATCGACGACGAGCGAGATCTCGTCGAGCAGATGCGGCTCCTCGGCAAGGATCATGGCCGCCGCATCCGCGCCGACGTGTCCTGCGATGCACGGCAGCACGTAAACCCGGGCGCCAGGGCTGATGGCGAGCTCGAGTTCTGCCGCACTCAGGTTCAGCGCAGCGTCCGTGGCCAGCGCGAACGGCGCGCTGCCGAGTTCCACCGGGCTGATACCGAGAAACAGGTGGTGCATGATCGGGTTGCCCGCAATCGTGACCTCGACGATATCGGTCGGCTCGATGTCGCTTTCCGCCGCGACTGCCTCGATGAGCTCGTTGATGCCCTTGCGCACCGCCGCCGTCAT
>JABAOE010003310.1_pt2 | contig 34748 bp, 36 predicted proteins | sample 7062141 | NCBI WGS metagenome assembly JABAOE01 (sample SAMN14538627, study PRJNA623070) | marine sediment metagenome | biome: marine biome [ENVO:00000428]; feature: marine pelagic biome [ENVO:01000023]; material: deep marine sediment [ENVO:00002113] | place: India: Gulf of Khambhat ...
ATACCAGGCATCATTACCTGGTTGCCGCAAGTGGCATATGGGTAACAACGGGGATTTGAATTAGATTAGTCAAGATTCCCGATCCTGTTACACCGTCGACGCAAGGCATGCTCGGCGGAATTTTGGCATCGAGCTGTAACCATACATCCGGATTTCACATGTGCGCGGCCATGATTACCCCCGCGCACCGACCAGTTCGTTCAGGCCTTGACCGATAAAAAAGCCCGCATTAATGCGGGCTTTTGAGTTTCTAGATACTTTTGCCTTGCCGGTCAGTGACGCTTTTTCCAGCCTTTCTTTTTTCCTCTGCTGTGGCCCGGAGGGTGTCCGTGATGATCGTCGCTATGGTGAACTTCCCGAACGATTACCTTTTCCTTAACAACAACAGTCTCTTTGTCGTCACTCGCGCCGATTGCCGCGCCTACCGCGCCGCCTACCGCGCCGCCGATAATCGCGCCTTCCTTGCCACCGATTTCCGAACCGATAGCCGCGCCGGCTCCACCGCCGACGGCGCCGCCGACAACAGCTCCGGTATCGACCGCCATGGCCAAAACCGGCACTCCGATGAGCGCAATGAACGCGGTAAGCTGCCTCAAATTCATGTTTACCCCCTAAGTAACGGTACCCGGTGCAAAATGCAAATGACGTGCCCGTACTGCGATCTATCAACCCATTGCCAACATGTTGTTTTCCTGACGATTACTAAAATGCGTCCGATCATACAGGCAGGTAACGAGTGCCTGATGCTTCCCAGCCAAAGTAAACCCTGCTTTTGTACAATCTGCGGCAATGCCCAGTTAGCCACGTCTGCAGGGACACCGCTCAGGGGTCGATTTTGAAAATGATTTCTTGGTCTGCTTGGTAAGTAGTACCGTCGCGTTTGAACTGGTACTTCCAGACCGCCTTTAATACCTCTTCATCAAACACGCCGGGCGGTTCGGAAACAAGAATCTTCACATCGCTCACAGTTCCATCGAGCGCAACATTCAACCGTACTTTAACCCGCCCCTCGATATGTCTGTCCTCCGCTTCGCGCGGATAGTTGGGCTTGACCTTTCGCACCGGCTTGATATCGCGAAATACTGATGGCAAAGGCGGCAACTCTTGCCGCGGCTCTTCGTTCTCGACTCTTTTTGGTTTGGGTTTAGGTTTTGGCTTGGGAATTTCAATTGGCGAAGGAAGCTCGTTCGGAAGCGGCTTGGGTAACTCGATTGGCGTTACATTCTTCACTTCCTTGAGCGACTTCGGTTCCTGCTTCTTTTGCTTTTCGGGCTCCTTCTTCGGTAGGGGCGGAGGTGGCTCCTCAATCAACGATGGCGGTTCTTCGAGGCGGACCGACATCACTTCGACAGGATCAGGTGTGGTGAACGATGGCAGGAATGACCAATTCACTCCGTAAATGAGAAACGGGATAATGATCTCGATGCCAAGCGCAATGATCAGCGCGCGCCAAAAAGGCAGCGTCTGTTCGTCAACATCCGTGGCGCTCGACCACAGAGTACCGTGACCTGTCTGCCGAGCCATGATCATGCCGGGCTAATCCCGTTTTTCCCCGTCACGACAGTTCACCAGCCACTATTTGCCCGTGACCGGTTTCTCTGCCGTCGCGGCGATGCCTACGGAACTGATGCCAGCAGCGCGCACGCTGTCCATCACGCTGATAAGCATTTGCAACGGCACGGCCTTATCGCCAGCGATGATTACGGAAATCTTCCTGTCTTTCTGTATTTCTAAAAGCTTATTTGTTAGTTCATTCTGCGATATCGTCTCAGCATCAATTACGATCCGACTGTCTTTGGTTACCCCGACCGTAACCGTCGCTGCTTTGATTTCCTTTGCCGTCTTCGATCCCGGCAACACCATTTCTACGCCAGTGCCAGCAATCATGTTCAACGATATGACAACAAAAAACACCAATAGGAACATCATGATGTCGATCATCGGGATGACTTCTACACGCGGCCGCTCAGCCTCGAAGTATCTGGAGCGGATACGCCCACTCATTTCCTCTCCCCCTTCTCCGCTTCGGTGACCCGGCCACCATGTGCATCCACGGCCGAGACCCCATGATGGGCAGATCCACCGCCATGAAAACGATTAAGCAGCATCACTTTGAGAAGGTCCATCTGGTGAAGCGCGAGACGAATCCGCTTGTTAAAGTGATTGAGAAATAACACCGCAATAATTGCGATAAGCAGACCCGCACCCGTCGCTACCAGCGCCTCTGCTATACCGCCGGTAACCATCTGGGTCGCGGCACCTCCCGCGCCTGCCGTGCCCAGAATGTCAAATGCATGCACCATTCCGATAATCGTACCCAATAACCCCATCAGCGGAGCCAGTGTCACGGACGTGTCGAGCACCCACACATAGCGGTCAATCTTGGGCATTTGCCACATGATCGCTTCTTCCATGTGACGCTCCATTGAATCGGCGTCTTCACCGCGTGAAGCTAGCGCCGCCGATATGATCGAGCGCTGCAACGAATTAGAGTAATGCGCTTCCAGTTGGCGGAGTTTGGTGACATTTTGATATTCAACAAGATGAAGATCGTGCTCCATCGCCAAGCCTGACTTCAGCGCCCGATGGAAGAAGTAAGCACGTTCGACAATCACCGCCAAGGTAACAAGCAGTAACAACCCCATCAGCGGTAACAAGCCGCCGGACATGACGCTTAAATGAATTACTTGTTCAATAGACATGTTCTTGTTTCCTTTTCGGCCAAGACGCTCTCAGCACTCAGACCACAAAGCGCGCCGAGCACAAAAAACCAGATGCCTTGTGCCCGCTATAGTTAACCCAAAACTTTTTGAATCCGCACGTGACAATATCAATTTTTATTAATCTGTCACCGGAGGAAAGAACGGCATGCCGTAACGCTCAACAATGCGCTTGATCTCGCCCGTAGCGAGCATCTCGGCGAATGCCTCATCAATAAATTTTTTGAAATCAATTTCCCTTTTTTTGACGACCCAGGCGCTGTTCCAGCGCATTTCCGGGATCGGAACGTAGCCTTCGGCCATTTCGAACTCCGCTTCAGGCCGATCCAGGCGGGCTTGCGAAATCGACCCTGACCAGATCATCGCAGCATCGACTTCGCGTCGTATCATCGCGTCAATGACCCGGTAGTTCTGGAAAAAAGTCTCATTCGGAACGCCATTCGCTGCGGCGTATTCGCTTATAGGTGAATAGGCAGGCAGGCCAACAGTAAGTTTCAGCGCCTTGATGTCGTCGAGATTCTTCGCTGCTCTTGATGGCCCCTGCGTGACCAGAACGTAGCCGGTACTCATGAACGGTTTCGTGAATTCCAGTTTGTTCGGTTCCATGTGATGGTCGTCACCAGAAACCGTCAAACCCATGACCAAGTCGCACAAACCACGATTGATGGATTGGTCATAGGCTGCACCGGGGGCTCCGGGCCCGAAACGCGTCGCCATGTTCACCCACATTATCTGAACGGTCCAACCCTGCTTCCTAGCAATCTCCTTGAGGATCTCAATCTCGAGACCAGCCGGTTCGTTGTTCCTCGCAGTACGCGAGAATGGCCAGAACCAGCCGTCGGCACAGGCAACGATGGTTTGCATGGTCTTGACCCGCGTCATTGCGTCGACCTTCTTCAGTTCCTGAGAAATACCGATCGGTCTGTAGTTCTTGTAACCAGCCCGATAAAGCGAGTCCGTGATCGGGTTAAATACTTCTGGTTTCGTGTAACCCATTTTAGGGCCACGATTGCGCCCGTAGACATACTCTACCTCGAGTTCAAACACGTCAGGCGGCGATGGCTGCTGAGCAGCGCCGGGCAAAGGCGTCGTAACGACGACGCCAAATAACAACACAAGTAGACCCAGACGAAACCACATCTGCTTTGTTATCGTTTACTTAGATATCCTGCTGCCCGGAGAAGCTGTAGCAGGCCCCGCACGCCACGTTCATTGAGACATCACAACCGGGTGCAATGCAATCACTTCGGACAAACAAATCCCACCCACGCCAGCCTGCTACATCTGTAAAATTGACCCGCAATGCTATACCAAATTCGCCGGCCATTGTACGCCCACTGCACTGCCCACTTCGGACAACTGCCGCCATTGACGTACCTCCGCTGTCTGTCGGTTGCGACGGCTCGCAGCTAGCCCAAGCAGGCTTCCATACACATACCGTTGATTGACAATCATGCACAATATAGCGATCAAGATCAGAGTGTTTTCAAACACAAACCTGATTGCCGTATTTCTGTGTGCCGCCCTCGGGGCGTGCGCAAACTCCGGCGGATCTGGCTCAGACCTCTCTGAGCGCATTGAACAAGACGGATATTCTTTTATCCCGCCCAAGCAATCGGGCTGGTTCATCGCCTCAAGATCATCAAGCCGCATTGCATTGGCCAAATCGGGAAAAATCGATGGGCAAAGCTACTTGATTGAAGGCCTTCACGTATCGCTGAGCACCCTGACCGACCTAACGCAACTCCGCCAATTTGTTGCAAAGATAAATAAGCGCGAGGTGCCGGCGCCACGATTCCGCATTCGCGAACACGAAATTTCAGACACCCGCATCGCTGGCGCGCATTGTGTGCTGACACATCTGGTTGCAGAAGACCGGCAACCAGAAACCGGGGGTAATGTTGTCACGGCAATGATCGTCGAATCAGTGAGTACTGTCTGCGCGCATCCGACGAGCGCGGAACTCGGCATCCGTATGACGTTTTTACATCGATCGTTTCCAGAGGATCGCGACCGAGCGTTTGAAACATATGCACAAGGCGTGTTGCTAACGCAGCAGTTCAGCCCGATCAACAAGCAATTTGCTAACTGAGAAAGCAAATGGCATCGGGCGAACATCCCTGTAACACATCAATGCTCGCTGGCCAACGCGCTGCGGTTGCGGCCCGATTACTACTTGACCAGCACGAAAAGCGCCTGCCATTCTCCCCTCTTCCTGACGGCTACGCACCGCGCGATGATATCGACGCCTACACCATCCAGGAGGCATTAAGACGACTGCGCGAGCCGCGACTCGGCCCGGTTGCAGGATACAAAGTGGCGCTGACATCGGGGGTCATGCAGAAAATGCTGCGCTATTTCTCCCCGTTCGCCGGACCTTTGCACGCAAACCTTATTCAACAGAGTGGGGCCCAGCTGGATCACAACCAATACGGCCGCCTTTGTATCGAATGCGAACTCGCCGCCGTACTTGGATCAGCCTTGTTGTCGTGCAACGCGCCCTACTCTCGCGAGCAAATTGCCGATGCGGTCGACACCATCGCGCCGGCGCTGGAGCTGGTAGACGATCGTAATGCCGACTATAAAACAGTTTCCGATTTAGTGTTGACACTGATTGCGGACAACGCTTGGAATGCCGGAATCGTTCTCGGCCCTGCCCTGACGGAATGGCGCGATCTCGATCTGGCCAAACTTCACGGCACGGTAATGATAAACGGTGAAACTACTGGAGAGGGCCACGGACGCGACGTACTTGGCCACCCGCTCGAAGCACTCAGATGGCTCGCAAATATGATTACCGCACAGGGCAAAGACATTGAGAAGGGAATGGTGGTCATGACCGGGACCATGATTGCCACACAGTTTGTCAAACCCGGTGACGAGCTAACGTTTATGGTAGATGAGCTCGGAGCGGTCGAGATCAGCGTGCGTTGACTGATTTGCTGGCTGTTGCAAATGACGACACGCGGGGGTGACCTGTTTATTTATTTCATTTGATTTATTTTCGGTAACGATCTGTGGAAGCCAAATATGAGCAGCCCCACTCAGGGGGCATAATCGGCGCAATATGGCGCTGGTTTGACCGAAGCATTGTTGCGCTCGCCCGGGAATTCCGGTTGAGCTTCATGCCGCCGCTAATGGTCTACGTCGCGGCGGGTATCTCAGGGCTGACTCAGATCGTCGGCACATTCTATGTGAAGGAGCGGTTAGGACTGTCTGCGGAGTTTCTTGCCGCACTCGGATTCTGGATGATGCTGCCTTGGGCGTTGAAAATGCCTATCGGACATCTCGTCGACTTGCTGTGGCGGATGAAAAGCATATTCGTCTACTTGGGCGCTGGATTAATCGCTACCAGCTTGCTCATCATGATCGGCTTGCTTGGTCACACCGACGCGATGATGGCAATCGCACCTGCTGAAGCCTGGTTTGTCACCTCTGCACTGTTGGCCCCGATCGGTTATGTATTACAAGACGTTGTTGCCGATGCGATGACGGTAGAAGCAGTACCGCATGTTGACCGAGACGGAAACCCCATTGATGCGGCTCAGCGCAAATCGATGCACACCACCATGCAGTTGTTGGGCCGAATGGCCATCATAATCGGCACGATTCTGGTCGCCCTTGCCAACGTCATCTTAATGGAAGGCGTCGGCGACCTGCCGGAAGAAGAGAAGGGGCAAGCCTACCTCTTCGTGTACCAACTTGCACTAATAATTCCAGTCTTTTCTATCCTCGGTGTCGTGCTGGCCGCCGTCCTGCGGCACCACCGCATCACTGTACTGTTGCGACAAGGTCACACCCGACAGCAAGCCAAAAATTTGATCGAAGTGCACGCAGAAGCACCACCGGTAAACTGGTGGATCCTCGGGGGCGGGCTGGCATTTGCGGCAATGTCCATCACCGTGGGGCTCGGCGACGTGCCTGCGGCACAGGAAATCGTCTTCGTTGTTTCCATGGCAATCGTGATTTTCCTGATTTCGCGTCTGATGCATGAACTCGACGCCGAAGCACGCAAGGTTCTCGTCGGAACGGCTATTGTCATCTTCGCATTCCGCGCCGTACCGACCACGGGCGCCGGCACCACCTGGTGGATGATGGACGACTTGGGCTTTGATCAGGGATTCATCTCGAAGTTGTCACTAATCGCCGCCGTGCTGGCGCTATTCGGAATGGTGATTTTCCGGCGTTTCATGGCAGAGCGCTCCATTACCTACGTCATCGGAGCATTAACAATCGTTGGTACGAGTCTGATGCTACCGGACATCGCCATGTCACTTGGTTTCCATCACTGGACTGCGGCAAGGACCAATGGTGTGGTCGATGCACGTTTTATTGCGGTGATTGATACCGCTATGGAATCGCCGCTGGGGCAGATTGCTATGGTCCCGATGCTCGCCTGGATTGCCAATTCCGCACCCGACAAGCTCAAAGCGACTTTCTTTGCGGTGATGGCATCGTTTACCAATCTGGCACTATCAGCGTCACAGCTGGGGACAAAATACCTGAACCAGGTATTTACAATTACACGAGAGGTCAAGGACGCATCAACCGGTACAGTCACTGTGCCCGCTGACTATGGCGAAGTGAGCGCATTATTGATCACGGCTGCCATCCTCTTGCTGGCCCTGCCAATGCTGGCAATTCTGTTTGTCCGGCTCAGCCCGTTACGAAATGCTTGATCGGGCTCATTGTGGTCAAACGTTATCGCTTCGCCTTCTCGACAACCGCTGACAAAGCGCTGGCAAAGCTTGATGCGGCGGTTAGCGCAACCCAAGGATTCGAGCTTACGGTCGAGGCGAATGGTCAGCTAAAGATTTTTCGCAATCAGGGCTGCGCGCTGCTGAACGGTTTTTCCCCGGTCTTCGTCGGCCGTTTCAGTTCAGGCATCGCACTGACCGAGCTGCGCGGCGGATTCCGCTTTCATCTACTTGCTGTGGGGCTGTTCGCCGGATTCGTCGGCGCATCGATTGTAAGCCTTGTCAATGTGCTGATGGCTTCTGAAGTTGCTGCCAGTATGCCTGCAGACTGGCGGATGCAGAGAGTTCGCTTCGAGTTACAATTTATCGCTTTTGCATTACTCACAGCGCTGTTCGCGTGGCTGGCCGGCAAACCGATCCGCGAACGCATCACGTCAATCATTAAGACAGCAAATGTTGAAAACACGGCGACCGTGCCGAAACAGAAATGACCAAGCCGGCATTAGCAAAGGAAGCAACAGTGACCTTTAAACCAGTTCTAGAATCTGTCATCACCTGCCCAGAATGCGGACACCGCGAGACCGAGACCATGCCCGTTGATGCATGCCAGTGGTTCTACCAATGCAAGAGTTGCGGTACGTTGATCAAACCGGCGCTTGGCGACTGCTGTGTATTTTGTTCCTATGGCACGGTACCGTGCCCGCCTATACAGCAAGAGCGAGCATCGCGGCCTGGTTCGCCGACGTATTGACGCCGATTGGTTCGGCGCGGCTAGGCAGGGCCGGTAATGTGTCACTAGTCCTAACCGAAACGAGAACTTCATAGCCAGCAGGGACTCGCAATGGCCTACGACGAGAAACTCGATGCCCAGATCACCGCCAGTATCGCCGACTGGGGAACAACGCGCAAAAAGATGTTCGGTGGCACTTGCCATCTCATCAATGGCAATATGCTGTGCGGCGTATACCAGAATTTCCTAATCCTGCGGCTCGGGGAAAAGGCAGCGGGAGAGGCGCTGAAACGCCCTGGGGTCAAGCCCTTCGATATCACCGGAAAACCAATGAAAGGCTGGGTCATGATCGATGCAAACACACTCGATCAGCCCAGTTTTTTGAAGTGGCTGAAGCATTGCCGGGAGTTCGTTGCAACACTTCCGCCGAAATAACGCATTAACCGCTGCAACCAGGCTCGCTGACAAGCATGCGCGTGGAGCAGCGTTAGTCGAGCGGTATGGCGTTCAGCTATACATGTTCAACGCCGGGCAATATTCTAACAACCTTGACCAGGCAAACTGGCCAGTACATGAGGTCACTTTCGCAAAAGTAATAGGCGGCCCACCCAGCAAGAAGAATGACGGCTGTGGTTGCCAACCCTGCTTTGAGGTTATTGAACCTCACTCCAAATAAAACCAAAGCAGCAATGCCAACGCCAAACACCAGGCTCCATTAAAGGTAGGTGATCATTTCTTATCTCCAGATGAAAATCAGCATAAGCTGGTGACAATTTCCGGAGCAGCGGAACTTATTACATACTATGAGGGGTAAATCTGATTGCAGCTTTGCTCAGTTAGACAGTTAGCTATACATTAGAGATTGATGGACATCATAAATGGACAATCATGAACTTTGAACCAACGCCGCATCAACAGCGCATTCGTGACGCAGTCTCTACGCTCTGCGCTGACTTCGGTGATGACTACTGGTTGGCGTGCGATCGCGATCACCGCTTTCCGCGGGAGTTTCACGAAACGCTCGCCGATGGCGGCTGGCTGGGCATCGCCATGCCGGAGGCCTACGGGGGCTCAGCGCTCGGAATTGCCGACGCCGCGGTGATGATGCAGGCGATCGCACAATCTGGCGCCGGATTCAGTGGCGCTTCCGCCGTGCACATGAACATCTTTGGCCTTAACCCGGTTGTCGTCTTCGGTAGCGATGAACAGAAGCGACGCATGCTTCCCCCTCTCATCAATGGCGAAGAACGCGCCTGTTTCGCGGTCACCGAACCCGATAGCGGACTCAATACAACGCGCATCGAGACCAAAGCCGAGAAACGCGACAAACATTACGTTGTGTCAGGTCAGAAGGTGTGGATATCGACTGCGCAGGTAGCGGAGAAAATGCTGCTGCTGGCGCGGACCACGCCAATGGAACAGTGTGCCAAACCGGAAAACGGCCTTTCGCTGTTCTATACCGACCTGGATCGCAGCAAAGTTGATGTGCACAAAATCGAAAAAATGGGTCGGCACGCGGTCGATTCGAACCAGGTCTATTTCGACGGCTTGCCAATTCCCGAGGCAGACCGCATCGGTGAAGAGGGGCATGGTTTCGAATACATCCTGCATGGCCTCAACCCCGAACGCATCTTAATTGCCGCCGAGTCGGTTGGCCTAGGGCGCTGCGCGGTGGAGCGTGCGGCCAGCTACGCGCGGGAGCGCATCGTGTTTGATCGGCCGATAGGACAAAATCAGGCTGTGCAACATCCGCTTGCCGCAAACTGGATAGCACTAGAGGCTGCTAATCTGATGATGCAAAAGGCGGCATGGCTTTACGACAACGGAAAACCATGTGCGGCGGAAGCCAATAGCGCCAAGTACCTCTCAGGTGAGGCTTGCTTCGACGCATGTCAGCAAGCGGTGATGACGCACGGTGGATTCGGCTACGCTCAGGAATACCACGTTGAGCGTTATTTGCGCGAGTCGTTAATTGGTCGCATTGCACCGGTCAGTCCACAGCTGATACTGTGCTACATCGCCGAGCGTGTGCTCGGCCTGCCACGCTCTTATTGACCTAGAGTATAGCGTCATAATTCGGGTCGGCTCGGGCAGCCTCTGCTACGGGGCTCGACGGATTCAAGGCGTTGTCGAGTCACGCACGACTTCGATTGGCAACGACAGTTCCTGATCTCGCGTGAAAAGCCTGCGCGCGATGACACGGTCCTTACCCATGCGTTTTGCCGCCAGCAAACATTCATCCACAGCACGCAATATTGTTTCGGGCGTTGGCTCCTCGACGTCGGCGAAGCTGGCCACCCCAACGCTGATAGTAACCCGCAACGGCGGCTGACCCGGTGCGATCATGAATTCCCGGGCTCGCACATTCTGTCGCAGCTTTTCAGCAGCCTCGATCATTCCCTGCCGGGATGTTCTGGTAAAGATAATGACAAACCCTTGACCTCCATAGCGACAAAACACATCACGCTCGAACAGCGTGGCGCGTACGATTTCCGCAACCCCAGCAAGCACATGGTCACCTGCCAAATGGCCATGCTCGTCATTGATCTGCTTGAAATCATCAATATCGAAAATGGCCAATCCAAAATTCATCGAAGATTCCCCGGATGCAATGTCACTCCCATGTTTTAGCTCTGCCATCGCGCGACGGGTTTCGACCTCCAAATAACGATCCAAAAAGCGCCGATTATAGGCACCGGTAAGGCCATCGATATCCGCAGCGCGCTGCAATTCTGCGTTGAGCCTAGTGATTTGGGCCGTGCCCTCAGTCACCTTCTCTTCCAGGGAGTGATTCGACTCGGCAAGCACGTTGTAAAGACGAAGGAACCGCGCGAAAGACGAATACGACATGGCGGCAATAATGAAGACAAATGCGTATTCCACAAGATAGAGAAACTGATACACGCCAGCAGCTACCAGACTGTCATTGACCGCCGCAAATAACAACGGAAACTGACTGGCCATGATAAAGAGCGTCTCACGGCTGCGCTTGTGCTGGTAATACGCTACCAATGTCCCAAGCAAATAAAGGTATAGCCCAAGCATCACCACTAACCCGACAAGATAGAGAATACCTAACTCGCTCTCGTAGTAGGTGACGTCAAACCAATCCGCCACGCCGATGTTCTTAACTGCAGGCCGTTCGACGCTCAGCGTCAAAGTCGTCGGCAACATGCGCGACATAATCACGAACAAAACGGCACCCGCAGCGACCCGCTGGCGGAAACTTCTGCTGATTCGGGCGGTGTAGATGCTTACCAGCCAGGTAACACAAATCGTAATAAGTGCAACCGATTCGAGCTGCAACTGTTGCCAGAAAATGCCCTGCTCAATCGAGGCTGCCTTGTACAAACCGGCACAAAATACCTCGTAGAACCCAATCAACACACAGAACAATGAAAAGACCAAGTATTTAATTGCGCGGCGCTGTACCAAATAGATCACCAGGTGATAACCGCCAGCGTAAAAAGCAACGGCAGCCATTGCCGTAGAGATAAGTGCTGATATATTCATATTCCTGATGGGCCGGGATTAACCCGACGGCGCCTCATGATGCTGCCTGCCGTCGCCGCGCCAAGATCAGCAGTCGCTAACTTTCATTGAACATCTTGAAATTTGAAGCATTTATGGGGCCAACTTTAAAACCCGGTGGTACCTGGCGAGACCGTCTTGGAGGGTCCGGACCATGCGTTTGCAGCGCAAAGGCATGAGCTCGTTTGAGGTGCGACCGCTTGGTGCCGCCCTCGGTGCGGAGGTCGTCGGTATCGATCTTTCGAAACCACTGCCCATCGCCACGGTCACTACGCTACGGCAGGCGTTTCTCGAGCATCTAGTTCTTTTTTTCCGCGATCAGCACTTAACGCCAAAACAGCAGCTCGCTTTCGCCCGCTTGTTTGGAATGCCAATGCCATATCCGCAGCTGAAAGGCTTGCACGATTGTCCGTTAGTCACGCCGGTCATAAAGCTCGAACATGAGACGATGAATTTCGGCGGGGTCTGGCATACTGATACGGCATACCTCGATTGCCCCCCGATGGCTAGTATGCTGTACGCGATAGAAACACCGCCTCGCGGCGGTGACACGCTGTTTGCCAACCAGTATCTAGCCTACGAAACACTTCCACAAAGTACCCGCAAGCAAGTGGATCACTTGATCGCAGTCAATACGTCGACAAAACCCGAAGCCTCACGTACCCGTGAGGACAGACAGCTTGCTTCGGGCGACACCTTGAAGGTGCTCGTGGCACGCCACCCCGCAGTGCGGACTCATCCGGAGACAGGGCGCAAATCGTTGTACATTAACGTCGGACACACTACCCACTTCGAAGGCCTTACGCGGCGCGAAAGCGAACGCTTGCTCGCGACCCTGTTTGAACATCAAACGCGGTCAGAATTTTTTTGCCGCTTTCAATGGAAATCCGGGTCATTAGCGTTCTGGGATAACCGATGTACCCTCCACTATCCAATCAACGACTATGATGGTTATCGCCGCATCATGCACAGAGTCACGCTCGCGGGCGACGCACCGTTTTGAAGCTGCCCATGGGTGGCTCGGGACAACGGCCGCACACCAGTTGTGGCGATTGAACTCGCCCCGCTCTTGCCTTGCCCCAGTTCAAATACATTAAGTGCATAAACCATTGCGCTCGCTGCTCAGCCGTTTATCTTTCCTTATCGCTTTAACAACATGTTTGCACCATGATGTGCATCTATTCTTGCCACGGCGAGCGGAGCACACCGTATGATGTTGGCGCAATTATCAGGCCGCAATTCGCTCGTCAATCACTTTGTCTCTACAATTCCTTAAAACGGACCAGAAAGCGGAGAAGAAATCATGGCGAACAATACGCAGGTGCTACTTGCCAAGCGACCAGACGGCTGGGTCAAGGAATCAGATTTCGAGGTCGTCAAAACCGATATCCCGGTAGCCGGTCCAGGCGAGGTTCTGATCGAGAATCACTGGCTATCGCTGGATCCTTATATGCGTGGGCGGATGAATGCGACGAAATCCTATGCCGCAGCCGTCGAAATCGGTGATGTAATGGTTGGCGGCACCGTCGGCAAGGTGATTGCCTCACAAAACCCGAACTTCAGGGAAGGTGATCACGTGGTCGGATCGACCGGGTGGCAACTGTATGCACTGTCTTCGGGGGAAGGTTTGAACAAGATCGATTCTAGGGCCGTTCCGCTATCGACGTACCTCGGAGTCTGCGGCATGCCAGGCGCGACCGCCTGGATCGGCCTGCTTGAGCATTGCGCGCCAAAGGCTGGCGAAACAGTGCTGGTATCCGCTGCCACCGGTGCCGTTGGCAGCGTAGTAGGGCAACTGGCGAAGCTTCAGGGATGCCGCGCCGTTGGCATCGCCGGAGGTCCAAAAAAATGCGAGTATGCTGCGAGGGAGCTGGGCTTCGATAAGTGTATTGATTACAAGGCGGGCAATCTCCTCGATAATCTCAAGGCGGCGTGCCCGGACGGCGTCGACTGCTATTTCGAAAATGTTGGTGGCGAAGTAATGGACACTGCATTTCGCGTTCTGAATCCATTCTCGCGCATCGCGCTTTGCGGCATGATTTCCGACTACAACGCAACCGAGCCCTATGGACTGAAAATGATGCGTTCGCTGCTGGTCAATCGGGTTAATTTGCGCGGATTCATTGTTTTTGATCGTATTGATTTATACCAAAAAGCGGTTAGCCAATTAGCAAGGTGGGTATCCCAGGGGAAAATTCGGTACCATGAGACCATAGCAACTGGTCTGACTAACGCTCCTCGCGCGTTCATCGGCATGCTGAAGGGGGAGAACCTCGGAAAGCAACTCGTTAAGCTAGTATGACGGGGTACTCGAGGAGAAGTTCGAAATGATTTGGTCCGCGTCCTTGCACATCGTTGTACTAGAAGGTCTGACCGACGCAGCATTAGCGCGCGACCAAAAAGTGGCAACGCGCGTCTCCGGGTTCATCATCAGCCTGAAGGGCCGAATCCTGGCAACTCGGGCTGGCCACTTCCTTGCCTTGCTTTTGACCTTGGTTGCGACGGGATGCGCCTCGACCACCCTGACCAATAGCTGGCGCGACCCCAATTACGAGGGCCTGATGACCAGCATGGTTGTGGTCGGTGTCAGCAAGCAAGCGTCAGTGCGTCGCGTGTTCGAAGATGAGTTCGCAGCACAGTTACGCTCGCGGGGTATCAGAGCGGTACCAAGCTACACTCTCATCGCCGAAGACGGTCCGGTCGAAGAATCGCGCCTAAGGGCAGCTGTCGAGTCAGCCAACACCAATGCGGTGATTCTCACCCGCCTGGTTAAGGTTGACCGCACGCTGACCGTATCGCCGTCTTATCCTCCTCTAATGTACGACCAGCTACCCTATTATTATGGGTTTTATTCGCGTGCATGGCTTGGTTATTACGAACCGCCGATTGTGCAGCAATATGATGTAGTGACCGCAGAAACAACGGTCTTTGCACGCGGTCGTGCTGACCCCGTGTGGTCGGGAACCACAGAAACATTTGCACCGGGCAAACTCAAGAAAGAAACCTCCGAGTTCGCAATGGTGGTCATGGATGCGCTGGCTGCGGAGGGACTAATCTAGCTTTCTCCAGTCTTCATCCGAGCAAACCCACGTCTTCTAATGCGCGACGATACTCAACGTGCGGACGTCAGGCCGTAAAAACATTGCATGAGCTGCAATTGAGGTCACTTGCTGTTCGGAAATGCAACTGCCCTTTGGCGAAGTCACTCTAGCGCAAGAATTGCGATTGCATTCAAAACGGCAATGGGGTGAATATGCGGAAACCATTTGCATCCGCAATTGCTCGCGTTAAGGGAGATCAACCGGCTCGATGCGGTTTTGACGCACCCGTACTCGATCGCCGACCTGCAGATTCGATATATCCCTAAGCATGATCAAGGTAAAGCGACCATCGTCAAAGCGCACTACAACTTCATATTCCTTTTCCTGCAATTCCTTGCGCATTTGCCGGCTGCCGATCACGCCAACCTCAGGGTGGGCGCCTGGCTTAGCCGTGAGCGGAATGTTAATAAATGGCCCCGTCGGCGGGGCGCGCTCCTCTAGTGTTCTGGCAAGTTCGCGCTCAGTCGTAATTGTCTTGATTTCGAAGATAACACCACATTCGGTGCAGGCTTGAGCCCCCGCCATACCGGCCGAGGGGTCAAGCTCCTGACTAATGACAGCTGTCGCAAACAGAGCAGTTAAAAAAACCACGCAGGCAAAACGCGAGAAAAGCATCTGGATTTCGCTGTCACGAAAGGTATGAAAGCAGTTTCAATAGCATAACCGAGCAGAACCAGGCCATCAATGATGAGCCGTCGTGTTTATTCGTTTGCTGAATTCATTCACACTGGGCTGAATTAAGGATTATCCACCGTGCCGACGTAAAAGCGATTCCATGTCGGGCTGATAATAAGCTCATTGATGCAAGTTCGCGGAGGTAGCTCTGCCACAAAGCGGATGGCTGTACCGATATCTTCCGGTTGCAGCATCCTAGCGCGATCTTCCGCACTGGGTGGTACGGGACGCCGGTCCAAAATCGGGGTAGCAACTTCTCCGGGGCAGATGGCACAGGCACGAATGCCGTTCGTAGCCTCTTCCATGTTCACGGTTTCAGTCATCGCAACAACGCCGCGCTTACTGGCGTTATACGCTGGGCCCACAAGCTTGGTGTGATATACACCTGCCCATGAAGAAATATTGATAATCAGACCATCCTTGCGTTTACGCATGCCGGGCAGAACCGCGTGCATCGTGTAAAAGGTGCCATCGAGATTAGTGCGAATGACGTCCTCCCAGCCCTGCGGGGTCTGATTCCTCCAATAGCGATGCGGTACATTTATTCCAGCACTGTTCACAAGAATATCGATCTTGCCATGTCGGCGAACGATATTCTTTACTGCTTGCGCAACAGCCCGCTGATTGGCTACGTCGAGTGGCTCACTATCAGCGTCGAACCCTAATATACGAAGTTTTTCCGCTTCTGGTTCGAGAATTTCCTTGCGCCGGCCACTCATCACCACCGTGGCGCCTGCTTCTGCCAGGCCTTTTGCCCCGGCCAATCCGATGCCACTGCCAGCACCGGTAACCCAAGCCACTTTTCCATTTAGTCTCGACATTTATCTTCCTCATGCTAGTTAAAAGCTAGCACAATTAAAAGTCGCACCTCAGCCCACATCACCAGTTGCGAAAGCGTCGCGCAACATGGCCGCGCTTTCTGAAACAGCCCGCCGTGACGCATCAACCATGCCGCCCATCAGAAAGAATCCGTGCACCATACCTTCGTAATTGGATAGCCGCACTCGGTTACCGGCATGAATCAGAGCCTCAGCGTACTCTACGCCTTCATCACGTAGCGGGTCATAGCCAGCAATGATGATCAACGCTGGCGGCAGCGACGATAGATCGCCGGCCTCTAGCGGCGCATAGCGGAAGTCCATCGTGTCCTTGGAACTGCGGAGGTAATGCTTAAAAAACCAGGTGATCGTCTTGCGTGTTAGCAAATAACCTTCAGCAAAAGCGTGGTGCGATTTGGTCTCCGGTTCCGGTGCTGTTACAGGATAGACAAGAAGCTGAAAACAAATTTTCGGAAAACCGACTTCGCGCGCGAGAATCGAAACGACGGTCGCAAGGTTACCGCCAGCACTGTCGCCACCAACCGCGATACGCATCGCGTCGGCATGCATTTCAGGGGCATTTCGTGCTACCCATTGCAGCGCCGCCTCGCAATCCTCTACGGCTGCCGGGAACTTGTGTTCCGGCGCAAGCCGATAATTAACAGCTGCGACGATACAATCCGCCTCGGTTGCAAGGGCGCGACATACTGCATCGTGCGTGTCCAAGTCGCCAATGACATAACCACCGCCGTGGTACCAGACCAAGATTGGCAGCTTCTCTGCTGTCTTCAATTCGCGAGGCCAATAAATACGAATCGCAATAGGTCCGCCCGGCCCATCTATGTCGCGGTCTTGAGTGCGATATATATCGACGTCAACTTTTAGTCGGTTGGTACGACGTCGGTATTCGGCTCGAGCATCATGCGGGGTAAGCTGCCAGAGTTCTGGTACGTTGGCCTTCTTTGCGGCATCCAGTACCGCCTGAATCTGTGAATCGAGTGGCATATTTTATCGCTCTGGCTGAGAGAATATTGAAGCTCGACAGCGCTGGTCGCATTGGCCAGAAAGTCTTCCGTCTCATCGGGCAAGTCTTGCTCTACCAGTGCCAGCGAGCGCTATCTGTTAGGAATTTCTGTGTTACTTAACCGAGTCAGGTCAAAAACGTCAACCCCGACATATCGGACCAAGACAGATACGCCTAGCCTTTTGGCAATGAGCAATATACATTTCTAAGCTGGGGATGATTTGTACGGCTTTCGGCGCGGCTGTCCTGACAATCCTCTATTCTGGCTCACCACTTTCAACACATCATATCGATGTATAGCCACCATCAACGGCAACGATTTGCCCGGTTATATAGGCAGACGCATCAGACGCCAACAGGACTGCGAGACCTTTCAGATCCTCGTCGCCTCCAAGCCGCTTCATCGGCGTTTGTTCCATGATGTACTGCTCGGCACGATCAATCATTCCTTTTGACATTTTCGAGGGGAAAACGCCTGGTGCGATCGCATTCACGGTAATATTGTGCGCCGCCCATTCAGCACCGAGCGAGCGCGTAAAGTTCACCACGCCACCTTTGCTCGCGTTATAGGCAATCGTTGGCATAAACCCTGGTTCTGTTCCGACCAATCCCGCAATCGAGGCAATATTAATAATTTTGCCGTACTGACGCGGAATCATGCTGAGCTTTCCAACGGACTGGCTCAGTAGAAAAATAGCAGTCAAGTTAAGATTGATTACCTTGTGCCAGGCATCAAGCGGGTGATCTTCCGCAGGAGCGCCCCAAGCGGCACCCGCGTTGTTGATCAGGATATCGATTTGTCCAAACGTACTTAAAACGTTTTCCACCATCGGTTTGATGGAGTCCGTGGCCTGGAGGTCGTTCACTACCGTTAGCGACTCGATACCCATTCCGGATAAATGCGAAGCAGCCTCCTCGAGTTCTGCTGTCTTGCGTGCAGTAATTGCTACTTTCGCACCCATTTCACCGAGGGCTTCCGCCATCTGCAATCCTAGGCCGCGAGACCCACCCGTAATCAAGGCTGTCTTGCCCGATAAATCAAACAATTTTTTGACGCTCATTTTTCTCTCCCAACCAGGTGTTTTCCAGTAACGCCGGACATCGCGCAGGCCAACGAAACCGCTCATGCTCGTAAATGCCAATCCGCATAATACCGGTGAACATGCTCTGTGTATTCAACTCTTCTAAATGGGGAATAGACGGCAAACCCTGGCGATAGCCAATAAGGCGCATCACTGACCATCCGAATATCAACAACTTTTTGGCACCGACGGCGCTTTCGCTGACTCCACGGCGTCCGTTCGATCCGTTGCCAAAGCTCGCGTGAGCAGCCAGCAAGCGGCGATGAGCGCGACTCAAATGCGTCCTGAGTAATGCATTGCATTCCGGCACTCACTGACCCCGGGTTTCTGGCCGATTCGGCACCAGTGCTGTCCGTGACAATGGGTTACCGCGTATTCAAAACTCGGGGCTAGATTAAGTTCAACGAAACACCAATCAAAAAGTCATGCAACCATAGCGCAAAGACGGCCCACGCAGCCACACCGGCAATCACGGCTGTGGCGTCGCGTCGTATTGGGCCGATCAGATAGATAGTGCCGGCAATTTGGTCGCGGCGCCGCGCGCTGGCATAAGTCACGACTGACCATGCCAAAAACGTTCCGAACAATAAAATATCAGCCAAAGTGCCATTGGTCATAAGATGCGCAAGCGCCCAGAGCTTAATGCCGAGCAGCATGGGATGACCTAACTTATTGCGGATGCGGGTTCCGGGTACGTAAGCCGATGCAATCAAAATAAACGACGGAATCGTGAGCACGGTCGCCAGGTATGTCAGCCATGCCGGTGGGTCCCATACAACGTGAGGCGCAGCACGTGCTGTGCCGTAACCGACGACAATCAATAAAAGTCCGACCAAGGAAACGGCCGCGTGCATGGCACGCCATGTCCTGATGCCCACCTTTTCGATCTGTTTCGTGCGGAAATCATCGGAGATAATGCGCACCGAATGAATACCGACAAAAATGATTAAGCCCAGCACCAGCGCGGTCATGGCGTAGCACCTTCTTTTTCGAGCTCCCAAGAGTTTTGTGAGGTTGGCAAACCTATCGGGTCAAGCCTTCGTTTCTGATTGCATCGAACAACCCTTGGAAACTGCTTTCTACCTGTGGCCCGAACACCGGATCGGCCATCGCTTGGATGCGCGACGGCTTCTCGCTCAAATCCAACTCTGCCTCAAGATCTTCGATAAGAGGAAAAAGCTTTTCGTCTTCCCACCGCATATGGTTACGTTGACGCGTCAAGTAACGACGTGCATCCTCGACGACGTCAAACCGCCGCATTACAGTTCCCGACTCGATCGCCTTGATGTCGCTGAGCAATTTGCTGCCGAGATTAGATATTTCTGCATGGTCGTGCTCGATGCGCATCAGATCACGCTGCATGTTGCTGCGAATAGCCACCATCCGCGCATAAATCCAATCTTCCTTCTTGTGGTGCACTGCGTCGGGATAACCAGTCATGTACAACATAATGTCGTGCAACAGTTCGTAGTCCGGATCTTCCCGGGACTTCAGACGCTCGATTTCACGCTCCAGCATGTCCAATAGTATGGTCAGGTTCCGGTGATCCTCGCGCAACTCGTCAAGTACATCAGATACGTGCTTTGTCATTGTCGATGTGCTCGTCGTTCTTATGGAGCCGATTATCCACCCACGTGCCGATTTCGCAACGGCAGTGTACATGATCCCGTTTCAGTTCATTTCGAAAAGCGGCTGCAAAGTCTATCGAGAAAAGACAACCCAGCTAATTCGTAGGATAACCCTGAGCCGGTAGCCAAGCCAGCCTAAGTGCTGGCTACGCTTACAGTATTCACAAATCGCGATTGCACCCAACGACGAGCTTCAGGCCAACCGTCAACTGGTCTTTCGTGAAGCGGCACGGACCGGCAGCCGGAGTAGATTGAATGGGAAGCTTATTTTTAACGCAACGAGCACCGCTGATGCCGTTTCGAGGGCTCCTGGATAAGCGATCAGCGGAAAATGCCGCGCATAATAACGGCCTCGCCTCAGCAGCAAGCGATGACATTCAAAAAAAACCGATGCCTTAAGCTGATAAAACAATTTGCCCGCTGGCGGTACAAACGCACTCAGTCGCACTGCGATTGCTCGCGATCCCGCAACGCCCCTTTAATGCAGATCTCCAGACTCGAACAAGCTCGAGACATATTCAGTAACAGCCTGATCTTCCGCCGGCTTGAGGCCGCTGACGCCGATCGCGCCAATGACGTTTCCATTGCCGTCCTTGAGCAGGTTGCCGCCGGGCAATGCTGTCATTAGCGGATCACAAAAATAACGGATATCGATATTGTCAGCCCGAAGGCGAACGAGAAAGGCATCCGTTGACATACCCATACGAGTTGCCGTGTGCGCTTTTTGTTGCGAAATCGCAATACTCCTGATCGGCGCGCCGTCCATCCTCGAAAACGCCACTAGAAAGCCGTACGGGTCGCAAACGGCGATACAAATTGGTCGCTTGAACTCGGACGCCGCCTTGGCGGCCGCCACCTCCAGACATCTGTTCGCCGCTACCAGCGTCAACCCCTGCATTTTCCCTCCTCGTTCTGTGTCTTGTTGTCGGCACCATCGGAATGGGTCAGCGCATAATTCAACACCGCAAGCACCTGTATCCTAACCGTCCGCATCGACTGCTGAAAAAGCTTGCTGACGTTCAATTTCCTTGCGTTTCAAGGCCAGATAGGCGTCTCTATCCATCTCATACAGTTGACGCGAGAAGTGTTGTGTGGACGTGAACCAGTCCTGAAGTCTCGCCTCGACTTGTTGGTAGCGCGGCCATGACAACGAGCGCATGAAGCTCTCCACCGCAAGGCAGTATCGCATGGCATTGCGTTCGACCGCGCCACGCATGCCGCGTACGTAACGCGGCCGCCCATCAGCCTGCCTGCCCTCAACTGTAAACCCGACCTTGTTACGCCCGAGCGTGCCCAGGTAAGCCTCCATCGCCAGCTTGCCGATCAGTCCATAGTCATAAGCATAAGATAACTTGACAACCAGCTTTTCATTTGAAAGTGGCGAAGCCATTACCACAATTCGGTAATTGCGCGTGCTCAGCGGCCCCTTATCGGCAATCAAGCGAACATGTAGCCAATCACCTCTGTGCTCCACGACACCAAACATAAAGCTGACGTGGTACACCTTACCGGAAGTATGGTCATGCTTGCGGCCGATTCCCACCTCAATAACGGTTTCATCCTTCCGACTAACAACTGAGCACGACTTGATGTTGAAATGCAAAATCAAAATGTCACACCAGCTTGCCGGTCGACGCAAATGTCTGCTTGCCTCGGAAAAAGGAAATGCAAGCACAGCCTCGACCGTTCCCTTCGCCGTGCCGTTTGCAGTCACGGATTCGAGCCACAGTGGCCGCCCAAAACCGTTATCATGATTACTGCTGATTTTCGAGTAGTGCGCGGCCTTTCGCAACGTGGCCGAGATCGCCTCCTCCTTGGCAGCATGGGCGACTGCCCAAGCACCGTTCAGCGCCAGTGCGAACAACAGCACAGCCCAGCGCACCGGGCTCACCTGTGCTTTTGTGATGATATTCGCAACTTGCATCATTTCCTTTGGTTTTTGTGCAGATACATTACGCGTCGGTAAGCCCGTCATCTCCGTAAACGCTCGCCGGCCCGGCGCCATCAGGGCCAAGCCGCCCGCCCTCGCCGAGATGCCCTTTACCCGGAACAAAATTGACTTCGACTCGAATCCCATCCGGATCTTCGAACAGGAGCGAATAGTAACCTAGTGCAAAATGATCGCCCGGCTCCGGCGGATGAACGATCCGGGCTTCCAACGCTGCAGTGACGAATTCATAAATGAGATCGACATCTTCTCGTCGCCGTGCCCGCAAACAGAAATGGTGCAAGCCGCAGCGGTCCTGATCAAATAGCTCGTCTTGTTTGTCTGCCGGCGCCAATCTGACAAGTATCCCGGTCCGACTACCAATGCAATATCGCGAGTCCTTGCTTCTGACAAGCGTCTTCATTTCCAGAAAGTGGCAAAGCCGCTCCCAGAACTCAAGGCCTTCCGTCTTGTTGATGGTCAGCTGTATGTGGGCAATGCCGTTGACTGCTACGCTCATATCAGTAAGGGCTTTCCAAAGGCAGGGCCAGGTTNNAGTTCAGCAATTCGGGCATCCAGCTCAAATCAAATACCAATGCTCCGGTGTTTAAGCGTGAATAGGCAGAAAAAATCAGCCAACGCATTTTGGTTCGGGAAAGAAGCCAACTGGCGTCATCAATTTGTTTTGTTGGCTTACCAGTGCGCCAAGTTTGGCACTTTCCTGCGTGTAGGCAAGCCAGTCTGGGTCGCTCCACATTGCGGCGCGACGCTTCTCCCGATCATCGGCATTTTGATAAATCCAAATGTGTACAAACTCGTTGGGGTTGCCGGTTTCGCCAAGCATGTACGCCAACGGCTGACCCAGATGCCTGGTCTGCGGCCCCTTTCCCATCTTTTCGTAAAGCGCAAGATGAGTTCTGACTGTGCCTGGCCGGCAAGTGTAGGTACGAATATCGATCAGCACCTTTTCTCTCCTTTCCCCTTGACATTCGCAGGGCGATCACGAACAGCGCGCCCTAACCCGAGCCAACAATATCAACCTACGATCTCAAGCAGCTCGACCTCAAATATCAGCGTNNTGGGCGGCGCACCGCGGTCGCCGTAGGCAACATCGGCCGGACAGACCAGCCGCGCCTTTCCACCCACCTTGATTTTCTGCACACCTTCAGTCCAGCACTTGATGACATTTGACAATGGGAAAGTCGCCGGTAAACCGCGATCTACCGAACTGTCGAACACAGTCCCGTCGACCAGCGTACCGTGGTAATGCACTTTCACCGTATCTTCCGCTCGCGGATTGGTGCCCGTACCTTCCTTGATGGGAACGACAATGGCACCGGACGCGGTTTTAACCGCACCTGGCTCGCCAGCAGCTTTCTCCATCAAACCCTTTGACTGCTCCGCCTGTTGTTCCATGAACGCGGCGAGCCGCTGTTGCGCAAGCTCCCTGATCTTTGGCGCATAGGCTTGCATCTCCACCTTCTGCGGCCGCTTCATTACGGCGTCAGCAATGCCGGCATTAACGAAAGCGAGCTCTTCTTCGGTCAGGGCAAACGCCTGCAACTGCTGGCTAAGCACAACACCGATCGCATACAAGGTTTTCTGTTCATCAGTTTCAGGCTCCGCCGCTGCCGGCACGGTCGGGGGCGAACAAGCGACACTCATCAATACCAAAAAAGCTACCATTAGATATCTCATAGGGGGCCTTCGCGGGCAAAAGTTGACATGGTAACGCAGTTCACGGTTCAGACTCTGAAAGCTGCCCACCAGCGTACAGAGGCTACTCCAAAAGAACAGCCCACAATGACCTGATGCACGAGCGTGGCGCCACAAATGATTGTTACGCCGGCTGGCGGTACCAGCGATTGCATCGGCAGTACGACGTACCTCACACTGTGGCGATCAGCATGAATCAATCGCACACAATAGAGTCAGATGCAGCCTGCGGCCTGACCGAAGCCGTCAAGCGCACCAATGCCCATACCGCGCCGCCTCTTGACCTATGTCAATGCTAATCGCGTTTGCTCGCTTGAGAATGTGTCGCTGACCTGTGCCCCGCCAATACAGAGCAATCGATGCTACACACTGATACCGGACCTACGCCAGGAAGCTACTCCTCTTCGATAACGGGGCAAGGAGGGGATTGAACGGGCGACCAATTTAACATCTGCTTATGGTAGGATCGCCACGTCGTCAAGTTTTGCAAGGAAGGCCCTCAACGAACCACACCAGGTCGGCAACACTCTAGCCAAATTACCCACGATAGTGGGCTTTTTACGTACACGCTCAACCCGAGGAGGGCTGCAAATGAAAAGACTGTCCTTACTAACACTGCTGGCTGCGCTGTGCACAGCGCTACTCGCGCAGGCCCAAATGCCCAGTGAAGAGGAATGGAAACACGATATCGAGCGGTGGCAACAGCGCATGACAACGATGCAGGAACAAATGGCCGAAATCGCGAAACAACAGGATCCGAAAAANNGATGGACGAGATGAACGCCATGGGTGGCCGCACGATGGGGTCGGGCATGATGAGCCACCATATGATGGGCGGTTACGGCATGATGAATCCCAACATGATGGGTGGTCACGGCATGATAAACCCCCAGATGATGGGTGGTCACCGCATGATGGGGCCGTACATGATGCAACACTACGGGATGATGGGCCCCGGTATGATGTTTGGGCCATGTGCGGGGGGCTACATGACAGGTCACGGGATGATAAGCCTGCACGTGATGCAAGAGTTAATGCGTGAACACATGATGACAATGCATAGCGGTGGTGGCAAACACATGAAAGGTATGCACCAGAGAATGCGCAAGAACATGCGCGATAACGAATAAACATAGAGCGAATGATCAAAAATAAAGCCGTGCTTGTCAGCGCGGTTTTGCTTGCCACACGCGACGCGTTAGTTGGCTGCCGGCCTATCCCGCAAATGAGAATTTGACCGGGCGTGCTATCTACAGGACCGACTAAGCGGACTCGGTTCAGGCTGCCTGCTCTTCGGTGCGCGTCGACAGCCGCCACGGATCGATACCCATGGCGCAACGAATGGCATCTTCGACACTTTCCAGAAAAACAAACTCCAGTTCTTGCCGCGCGGATACAGGAACGTCTTCCAGATCTTTTTCATTGCGCTTCGGCAGCATCACCGTCTTAATTCCAGCGCGCAAAGCAGCAAGCACTTTTTCCTTGATCCCACCCACTGGCAGCACCAGGCCGCGTAACGATATCTCTCCGGTCAAAGCAACATCGGCACGAATCGACCGCCCGGACAGCAACGACACCAGCGCAAGGAACATGGCAGCCCCAGCGCTCGGACCGTCTTTTGGAGTTGCACCCGCCGGTACGTGCACGTGCAGGTCTGTTTTTTCCAATGATTCTTCAAAATAGCTCTTTGCAATTGTCAGCGCCGCCTGCGCCGACTCTTTCATCACGTCGCCAAGTTGTCCGGTCAGAATCAGCTTTCCGGTTCCTGGTACTTTCGATGCCTCGACGAACAAAATGTCTCCGCCGACTGGCGTCCACGCCAATCCAGTCGCCACACCCGGCACGGAACTGCGTTGCGCTAATTCATTTTCGAACTTGTGCGCACCGAGGATGCCGTGCAAATCATCGGCACCAACCATGACCAACTCGGCTTTTCCTTCAGCAATCTTCATCGCCACTGAGCGAAATACTGATCCGATTTCTCTTTCAAGATTGCGCACACCTGCTTCCCGAGTGTAGCCACTGATAATTACGCGAACCGCTGCATCAGTCAATTGCACCTGCTGCGCTTTCAATCCGTTGGTTTCAAGCTGGCGTTTGATCAGATAACGCTTGGCAATTTCCAGCTTTTCCTCTTCGGTGTAACCCTGCAACTGAATTACTTCCATTCGATCACGCAGCGGACCCGGTATGGTGTCGAGCACATTTGCTGTCGCGATAAACATTACTTTCGAAAGGTCATACTCAATACCAAGATAATTGTCACGGAATTTGGCATTCTGTTCAGGGTCGAGAACCTCTAGCAAAGCACTGGAAGGGTCGCCGTGGAAACCACCAGCGCCCAGCTTGTCAATCTCGTCGAGCATCAACACACCGGCGCGCGACTGCGCGCGCCGGACCGCCTGAATTATGTTGCCCGGCAAGGCACCAATATACGTGCGACGATGACCGCGTATTTCCGCCTCGTCATGCGTACCACCCAGTGCAACGCGCTGGAATTTGCGCCCGGTCGCCCGAGCGATAGATTGCCCCAATGAGGTTTTACCTACTCCCGGTGGGCCGACGAAACACAAAATAGGGCTCTTACCCTGCGGGTTGAGTTTTCTAACTGCGAGGTACTCGAGAATGCGACGCTTTATCTTGTCGAGCCCATAGTGATCCTCATCCAAAATTCGTCGCGCCTCGGCCAAATCTATGGCTTGCTGTGGCTCCTCTTTCCACGGTAGCTCTGTCAACCATTCCACGTACGTGCGCAGCATCGAGTACTCACCGCCGGTATCGCTCATCCGCTCCAGCCGCTTCAACTCCTTACGCGCATGCTTGAGCGTATCTTCCGGCATACCGGCCTCTTCGATGGACTTTTTCAACTCCTGCACTTCGGCGGCAGAGCCTTCGTCTTCGCCAAGCTCCTTTTGGATCTGGCGCATTTGTTCGCGCAGCACGTGTTCGCGTTGGCGCTCGTCGAATTCCTTGCGTGTCTTGTCGCTGATTTCGCGCGACAGACGTAACACCTCGACGCGCTGGCTCAGTATGTTGAGAACAAGGTCGAGTCGTCGTTTGATATCGAAACTTTCTAGGACGGTCTGCTTGTCTTCGGCTTTTACGTCCATCAAGTTGGCAACCATGTCAGCGAGCAGGGCAGGCGAGTTGATTTGCTGTACCACACCGGCCAGCTCTTCGTTGACATTAGGCAACAGCCGGATGGCTTCCGCCGCCAGCCCCTTAAGTTGCAGAAAGCGCGCCTCGATCTCGGGCGTCATGGTCTCCGGCGACTCAACCACTGCTACTCGACCCACCAGGAACGGCCATCCGTCGAGGAACTCGAGTACTCGCACACGCGACTGCCCCTGAATGATTAGATGATGTGCGCCGTCAGGGGCGGTCACATAACGCACCACTTGCCCGGCAGTGCCGACCCAGTGAACATCGTCAGGGGCAACATCGTTCTTCTCCGGATCGTGCTGCAAAACAAAGCAGATCGGTTGTTCGCTGCGCGCTGCCTCCTGAGCAGCAGCTACGGAAGCCGCCCGACCAATTGAAAGCGGCGACATGACGCCAGGAAACAAGACGGTGTTTCGCAACGGAATAATAATCATCGCGTCTTCAGGCAGCGCTTTCAACGTCAAACCTTCGTCCTGAGGTCCACTCGCCGAGACCGGCCCACCATTTTCATCGCTGGTCAGTGCTTGTTTAAATCCGCGCCCCATATTCATTTTGATTCCTTATTTGCTGAAAGTGAGCGTGAGGCAACCGTCTTGCAATCGTTGCTCCACTAAAGAAAACACGTGTCCTGATAACTGGATACGGCGTTCAAAGCGCCCGTGCGGAATCTCCAAAGCGTGCACCCGAGCACCTCGCTCACTCTCAGCCGCGGCAACCGGGAATGTCCGGCGTGCTGAAATGGTGATGGCATCCGACTCCTCGGAAAGAGAAATCGTTTCCGCCGCGACGCCTGGTAGTGCCACCGTGACACGCAAGTGATTTGCGGTCTCCACCACGTCGATCGGTGGTTCCCAGGTTGGCACTGTTGCCTCAGCCGGACGAAAGAACTGCCGCTGCAGCCGATCGGCTTGCTCGAGTAAAGAAAGTGCCTCGCTCCACATCAAACGAGACAGTTCTCTGGAATTCATTCGTGTTTCTCGGTCATGTCCAGTTAAATGGCGACTGTTCGGGATTAATCAAGTGGCCACTTGCTGATACAGGCAACGCTCTCAACCTCCTGATTAAAATGCACTATTGACAGGCCTGCCGGATCGTGGGGTTGAAAGCTGCGAGGCCCCGGTTAGACTTGCGTCAAGCAAAAAATCAATTCAGGAGGAGAAGCAATGCTGAAGATCTATCACGCACCACGCACAAGGGGTTTCCGGGTTATTTGGCTTTGCGAGGAACTGGGCACCCCGTATCAGATCGTGCCAGTAGACATGTCACCTGACTATCGAAAAAGCGCCGAGTGGCGCAAGCTGAATCCGGTTGGCAAGGTGCCGGTAATGTCCGACGGCGAGCTAACCATGTTCGAATCCGGAGCAATCGTGCAGTACGTGCTTGAGAAATACGGAGAAGGACGCCTGCAAACAAACCCTGGCAGTAACGATCACGGTTTGTTTCTGCAATGGTGCTGGTTTGCCGAGGCAACCCTGTCGCGACCGTTAGGCGAGATCGTCAACCACAAGCGCGAGTTTGCCAGCAGTCCGCTACGACCGATCATCGACGAGATGAAAGCCCGGGCACGCCTGTGTGCGCAGGCTCTCGATGCCGCGTTGTCAGGTAAAACCTGGATTGTCGGAGACACTTTTTCGGCGGCGGACGTCATGCTTGGCCTGAGCTTGCGCAGTTACACGCGCCTGATGGAAGAGGATTTTCCGGGAAACGTAGCGCCGTATTGGGCCCGCCTGACAGAGCGGCCGGCTTACAAACGAGCAGAGGCGGCCGAGGCCAAACCCGGAGGCCAGAAAGCGCAGCAGACATAGCGCGGCCAAATTACAATCGCGAGAAAATTCGAGACGTCATGGCCCACGCGGCAAGCCCACATGCCGGTGACCCGGTCGCAGTAACACAAAAAACGGATACCCATCCTGCGACTCAAACAGCAACAGTGCCACGTTTCTCATTGTCACCCGCTAATGCCCGGCAAAATCGAAACTGCCCCCATAGCCGCGTCTGGAACGGGCAATGCCAAAGGAACGACAGCTCGCACCTCTCAGCTGGTTTCAACAACGCCCAATGGTTGAGCACCAGAGATGCCCCAGAGCCTTTGAACGCCCTTACAGGAAACATCGGTAACGCGGGTCCGCCCTGTACGAGTGCAGTTTTCAACGGCAATACGGCGATCTACCACCTGATCAGCTCGGTAGCGGCTTCGGACTTCTCGGCCGAAGCGAAATGGTCAACCCAGTGACGGTTAGCTTTGCCAGCCACCAACTTTTCGATCAGCGCACCCCGATCGACCAGCCGCCGCCGCGCTTCGCTGATGACAAAACGGATATTGCTCAATCGAAAAGATATTTATTTTGTAGGTAGGCAAGTAGGCAATCCGGATTCACCGCGCCCCCGGTTGCCTGTCTGACAAGTTCAGCCGACGAAAGACTCGCACCTCGGCAATAGATATTGCGTTGCAGCCACGCAAAAAGCGGAACAAAGTCGCCATTCGCGACCTTGTCCATCACATCGGGTAGGTCGTTTTGCACTGCTGCAAATAGCTGAGCCGCAATTACGCTGCCCGTCATGTAGGTCGAAAAGTAGCCGAAGTACCCCATCGGCCAGTGAGAGTCCTGCAAGCAACCGGTGTTTGCATCTTCTGAGGCCACTCCGAGATACATCTGCATCTTTTCGTTCCACGCTTCCGGAAGGTGCTTCACCGCCAGCACCCCCCTGAACAGCTCCTGCTCCAGCTCCCAGCGCAGCAGCACATGGATCGGATAGGTCACCTCATCGGCATGCATTCGAACAAGACTGCGCTTAACCTGCGTTACCTCCCGGTACAGATTATCCGCTGTCCACTGAGCACCGCTCGCGCCAAAAATCCTGGCGACAAGCGGCGCACAAAAATTCATGAATTGTCGACTTCGCCCGATCATCATCTCAAGAAACAGCGCCTGACTCTCGTGAATTCCCATCCCACGGTCACGACCGACGGGCTGTGTTGACCAACGGGCGGGCAATCCAAAGTCGTACATGGCGTGTCCAGTCTCATGAAGCACCGCCATCAAGCCGATAAGAAAATTCTCCCTTTCGAAACGAGTAGTAATGCGAATATCTTCGGCAGTGCCCTCGGTAAATGGGTGAAGGCTTTCGTCAAGGCGTCCCTTGTCGAAAGGAAAACCGATGGCGGTCATGACTTGCTTGCACAGATCTTTCTGACGTGCCTCGGCAATAGGCAGCCTGGGCTGCGCAGGTGGCTGCACAGACTGGCGTTCGATAATTGGCGAAATCAACGCTGGCAGTTCAGCCTTTACTTTGTTAAAGACGACGTTAAGCTCGGTCGCCGAGCGACCCGGGTCATGTTCGTCCAGTAGCGCATCATAGGGGGGACAATGCATGGCGTCGCCAAGTACCTGCGCCTTATCGCGAACCGCGGTAATCACTTTTTCCAGGTGAGGCGCCAGCAGGGCGAAGTCATTTCGATCTACCGCCTCGCGCCACCGCATTTCCGCGCTCGTGGTAGCCCGGTGAAAAGCATTTACCAGCCGGTTGGGAATGGCACAAGCATGCCGCCACAAACGCCGCATTTCGCGCAAATTGGCCTGCTGCCAGTCACTGAGGCGCGCCTCGGCCGCCTCCGCGCTATCGAGCAGTCGGCTGGTCTGGGAAGATCGCAGAATCGAGTTGCTTTCCGTTTCCAGCAGCGCAAGTTGTTCGGCTCGAATGCCGGTGCTACCAGCGGGCATCATAACCGCGCCGTCCCAGCGCAAGAGATGACCAATGCTCTTCAACAGATGGATCCGTTTGAAGCGCTTTTCCAGCGTCTGATAAGCATCAAGACGCATCGTACGACTCCCCCGCGAGCAAGACCGTTAATAAGAAAATTCAACAGCTACAGGCCAAGCCGATCTTTCGCTGCGTTGAGAATTAACTCCAGTAGCTGCGCATAAGTCATGCCGGCAAATCCAGCCATCAGATTGAGCTTGCCATCCCAGCACCAGCCCGGGTTAGGGTTAACCTCGAGCAGCTTTACCCTGCCCTCACTGTCGGCGCGAAAATCGAAACGCGCGTAATCGCGGCACTCGAGCCGTTCGAACAGGCGGCTCGAAAAGTGAACCAGTTTGCGGTAAGCCTCTTCCTCGAGGCGGGCTTCCTTATACCTGATCCTCGTCCAGTAAGGCGAAGCCGGATCCCACTTGGACTCGTACGAGAGAATCTTCGGCAACTCGGCTGGCAGTTCGCTGTAGTCAACTTCAAGTGCCGGCAATACCTCAAACTTGTTCGGGTTTCCGATCAAACCAATACTGTATTCAGCGCCTTGCAAGTACTCCTGAATCAGCAACGGCGCACCAGGCATGACCTCGCGCAGATGCTCCATGTAGGCGATCAACTCGACCGCATTGTTGACTACGGCCTGCTGGGTGATCCCGATCGAGCTGTCGCCACAGTTTGGTTTGATGAGCGCCGGGAAGTACGAAGGAAGGTTCGCCGCCTGGTCATCAGGATCAAAAAACGTTTCCATCGGCACGTCAACGTCGAGTGCCTGCGCAATGGCGCGAACGTTGGCCTTGTTGTAGCAAAGCGAAAGGCACCCAGGGCCCGCTCCCGTGTAAGGAATTTTGAGCATATCGAGCAGGGCCGGGACGTGCAGCTCCATGGTCGCGGCATTGCCGTAACCCTCGTCGCACAGGTTCAGCACCAGTTTCGGTGGGTCGTTGATCAGTTGTTTGATCATTGACCGGTGATCATCAACGTACTCACATCTAAATTGCGCCAGTTTGGCAAGATTTGTCTTGAGAATGTTGATGGTCTCGAGGTCTTCCGGGTTAAACCGTCCGTCCTTTTTCACGACGTCCGGCATGCGTGGGTCGCCCATCAGCACTGTCACCTCCGTGACGTCTTTCTTGAACAGCGACTTGATGGGCGCCTTTTCCGGGCCGACGGCCGTGATAAACATCCGGTGCGCCATCATGCCGAGATCCTGGTTACGGGTGGAGTCCGAGATCAGCGGACCATGCAATGCCACTTCTGCGAAACCAATGCTTTCGAGCAACTGCCTTATCTCGGCAAACGAATAAAGGCGCTCAGCATAAAACTGGTCGGCAAGCACACCGATTTCGGAGTTGGTGATTACCTCCCGGGAGATGATACGTTTGCCCTCCGAGGACAGCGAGCGTTCGCGATTGACGAAGTGCGTCTGGTCGATCCACTCCCAAGAGCGGGGTTCGAAGCTCTTCGCCATCCATTCGCCATCGACAATATCTAGCACCAGCTTGCCCTGCGATTTGAGCACCTTCTTGATTGCCTCAAGCACGAGGATATCGTCACTCTCACGCTCGAAGTAACCAAACGAATTGCCCATTACCATGACGCAGTCCCTGGAACTTTCCTGGACACGGAAATGACGCGCATCGCCCTCAGAGAAGCTAATTTGCAAACCCCTGGCACGGGCGCGCTTGCGAGCCAGGCGGATCAAGTAGCGCGACCGGTCCACCCCGGTCACATTTCTGAATCCACGCGAGGCCAGTTCAAGTGAATGCCGCCCTTGACCGCAACACAAATCCAGGACGTGGTCTGCTGGCTCAATGCCGGTGGTCTTAATCACCAGATCGATGTCACGAACCGTGTTCTGGTCGTTTTCAACGACGTCACCGTCCGTCTTCAGATAGAGCGAATTGAACAAGTCGCGCCACCACTCCTGTGGAAGGTGGCGTTCCAAATCAGACACCGGCCCTAAGGTACGGGACAGCGGTGACTTGCCTTTTTTTGGAGACGGTGACCTAACTGCGGCGATCTTCTGCTGCGACTTGACGGAAACGGGGTCCATTCAGGTGTCTCTCCCCCGCACTCGGCGGGCATTGTAAAAACGGCGCGTATTAGATGCGAAATGAAAAAAAAATTCACTATTTTTTTCGCATCGGCACCCGTTTCCCGTCACTACCCGTTCCGGAGCGACTTCGCTGCAGGGCAGCTTAGGCGGCTTCCATTTCCCTCTCGTAGACCCCGTCGCGAGCCAAGCCATTGAGCTTGCAACGTTTGAAGAACGCCTTCTGTGCCTCGGCAAAGCTCGCCTCCTGGCCTTTCCAAGCAGCCAGAACTGGCGCCTGAAGGGCCCTGCCGTAAGAGAAACTGACTTGCCAGGGGTGCACACCCATAGTGTTCATGGCATTAAGGTGGTCGGTCGCGTCTTCGGCACTTTGTCCGCCCGAGAGGAAGACGATACCGGGCACCGCTGCTGGCACGTAACGGTTCAGACAGCGCATGGTCGCCTCCGCTACCTCCTCAACGCTTGCCTGTCGCGGGCATTTCTTTCCGGCAATGACCATGTTCGGTTTCAGCAAAATGCCATCGAAGACAACCCGATGGGCGTCCAGTTGCGTGAATACCTCCTCCAAAACGTTTGAGGTAACGACCTCACAACGGGCGATATCGTGCCCGCCGTCCATCAACACCTCGGGTTCGACAATCGGAACGATATCCGCTTCTTGACATAGCGCTGCGTAGCGTGCGAGGGCATGGGCATTGGCAACGACGCCAAACTGCGAAGGAATATCATCCTCGTCTATATCGATCACCGCGCGCCATTTAGCGAATTTTGCGCCCAACTGACGGTATTCGGCGAGACGGTCGCGCAAGCCATCGAGGCCCTCGGTGACACGCTCTCCCGGGTATTGCGCCAACGGCTTCGCACCTTTGTCGACCTTGATGCCCGGCACAATGCCGCGGCGGGACAGCAATTCGGGAAAAGGTGTGCCGTCGCGGGTGGTCTGACGCAACGTCTCGTCGAACAGAATGACGCCGCCAACATACTGCTCTATGCCTTCTGTGGTGAACAGCAACTCGCGATAGCGCCGGCGATGTTCTTCGGTCGATTCTAAATTGATGGAATCAAAGCGCTTCTTAATCGTCGGGCTACTCTCGTCCGCCGCCAGCACACCTTTCTGTGGGGCAACAATCTGCTGAGCCACCACTTTCAATTGGTCTATATTCATACCGCACCCCCTTTCTCAATACGCGCCGAAATCGGCTGATTCCCTCACCCTCTGTTCAATTCCAGATCAGGCCGCCTGCAGCTGCCGTGCAGCCGGCGAGAGGCTTTTACACTCCTTATTAAACCGCAATCGACAGCCAACAACCATGGCGTCTGCCTGCCGCAGTCGTTGCGGCAGTTTTTCCCGATTTCCGGTTGCATGCGCCCCAGCTCGTTAAACGACTTTTTTGCCAACAAATTCGAGTTGGTGACGTATTGGAGATATCAGTCGATGCAATTATCGCTCATGCGGCTTCGGCCGCGTTCGAAGCGAGCACGCGCCGCGTCTCGGTTACCCGACGCCGAGCCCAACCACCCGAGCTGGTCGGCTCGATTCCCTGCACTTCAAGAGCTTGGCGCAGGTCCTCGAGAACATCCTGCTCGCGCCATATAAAACTGGTCGCAAAACAGCGCCAGAAGACCCAGCCCGTGCGCTCCAACGCGCGTTGTCGACGGATCGCCCGCATCCATTGCTCGGCGCCTTCGTACCTGTCTCCGTCGCACTCAATTGCCAGGCGCGTGTCGTTCTCTCCCTCGACCACCATGTCTACCTTGTAAGCACCGACTCTCACCTGAGGCATTACCCGATATCCGTTGGCATTGAGCCAATCGTAAATGCCTCGTTCAAGGTCCGATTCGCACAGCTCGCGAGCGACCGCAACCCGCGCCGGCTCCTCACCGAAAGGTTGAGCAAAGTGTCGAATCAGGCCGTGACGCAAGCGATCAGCTTCCGACAAATGATTCAGGTCCACCGAGCGCACTAAAATCATTTGATCACGTGCCCTCGACGCCGCGACATTAAAGCGCTGCGCAAAGCTCTCACGACTTAACGGTGCGCCCACATCGTTGGGCGCGACCACCATCGTCAGGTACATGATGTCGCGCTCCCGGCCCTGGAACATGCGCGCATCCCCGCAGGTAATGTCATGGC
>JABAOE010004208.1_pt6 | contig 34731 bp, 30 predicted proteins | sample 7062141 | NCBI WGS metagenome assembly JABAOE01 (sample SAMN14538627, study PRJNA623070) | marine sediment metagenome | biome: marine biome [ENVO:00000428]; feature: marine pelagic biome [ENVO:01000023]; material: deep marine sediment [ENVO:00002113] | place: India: Gulf of Khambhat ...
CAAATCACTAGGAATGTACAGAAAATGGATAGGTTCTGTACAGGCAGCGACTGCCCCTGTGGCTCAAGCTGGGTAGCGGCAGGTCTCGAGCGCTAGTCGGCTCGAGGCACCTTAGCGGCTTGCGGCCTCCATGCCGTGCGGCTGAAGTGCACGGAGCATTTCAGCGGACGTTAGCTGCTCTAGAAGCCGTCGCGCCGCATCGGGTTCCGTGCTCGCTGGGTTGATCGCTGCGGCGAACGAGACGTACTCCTGAAGCTCGGTAGGAAACGGGCCAACGAGCTCGAGGCCTTCGACCGGGACGATCTCGCTGGTGAGCGTCAGCACGAGCTCGGCGCCTCCGCCTGCGACGATGTATGGGCCTTCACCGGGCCCGACGAGCACGATCTTTGGCTGCAACTCCTCGACGATACCCATTGCATCGAACGCAGCCTCGCTCACACGCCGGCTTTGCCCGTTGGCCGTCAGCGTAATCGACTCGGCCGCCAACAGCGTGGCGCGTAGGGCATCAACGGTGCTGACATCGCGCTCGATGTCACCGCTTGCAGCACCGACGCCAACGCCCGAGCGTGCGAACACAGGCACCGGTTCGGCGGATACGTAGCCGCCCGCGACGAGGCGCTCGATGAGCGCCGGCGTGAGGATTGCAACGTCGAAAGACTCGCCGGCTTCGATTCGGTTCGTCAGCGATGCGGCAGTGCTGAACTCGATATCGAGCGAGTAGCCGATAGCGGCTTCGATCTCGGCTTGAATATCCTCGAGAGGTGCGCGCGGACCGTTGGAGCTGAATACGCGTAAGCTCGGTGCCTGCCCCGCCTGCTGGGCCGAGGACGGCAGCGTGAAAAACGAGAAGAGAAGCAGGGTGAGGGAAATCGCTCTCACGACGGCTCCTTCGAGCAATAGCGCACGCATCACGGACTCGTTCGAGGCAGGCGGCGCTCACTGGCAGTCAGCCAAGCTAGCGCAACGCCTGCGATGACCAGCGCCGGCGTCATCGCAAGTTGAACGGTGTTCCAGCCGAACAGACTCAGCAGTGCGCCGGAGCCGAACGATGCTGCTGTCACGAGCCCGAGCACGAGAAAATCATTCAAGCCCTGGACCTTGGCTTGCTCTTCGAGCGTATGCGTCGTCGTCAACAGGCTCGTGCCGCCGATAAAGCCGAAGTTCCAGCCGAGGCCGAGCGCGACGAGCGCCAGGTAGAACTGATGGAGGTCGGTGCCCGTCAGCGCAATCGCGCTACAGACACCAAGCGCGACGAGGCCCAACGCGATGATCGGCACGTGTCCGAAGCGAGCGATCAAGGAGCCAGTAAAGAAGCTCGGCGCAAACATGGCCAGCACGTGCCAACGCACGACGTCGGCGGCATGGTTGGATGTGAAGCCATGATCGGTCATGGCCAGCGGCGTCGACGTCATGACGAGTGCCATCATGGCGTAGGCGATCATGGCACAGACGATCGCGACGATCGTTCTGGGCTGACGGAGTATTTCGACGAGCGGCCTACCTGATGGCGCGCCCTTGACACGCTGGGGCGGTTTCGGAATATCGAGCAAGAAGAGCCCGCAGGCACCGACGACGTTTACGAGCACGATCGTCGCGTACGCTCCGGCATAGGGAACCGGGGCGAAGTAGTCGCCCATTGTGCGCACGATCTCTGGACCGATTAGTGCGCTCAGCAGCCCTCCGGCTAGCACCCAGGAAATCGCCTTGGGCTTGAAATCGGGTGATGCCGTATCCGCGGCGGCGAAGCGGAAGTAGCCTTGAGTCGACTGATAGACACCCGTGAAAGCCGCGCCGAGCAACAATAGCTCGAAGCTGTCCACGAGCAGGGCGCGGGCGCTGAGCAACCCGCCCATTGCGCCAGCCGAGGCCCCCACGAGGAAGCCGGCCCTGCGCCCGAAACGTCCCATGAAGTGCGACATCGGTAACGTGGAGAACATCGACAGCAGCACCATGATCGAGATCGGCAACGTCGCAAGCGCGCGGTTTTCTGCGAGTACTGCACCGGCAAGACCGCCGAGAATGATGTTGACCGGCAGCTGTGCGCCTAGGATCGCTTGCATGCAGAATAGGACCGCCACATTGCGCTTGGCGCGGCGGTCGTCTATGGCGGGCGCGGCGGTGATCATCGATGCGGTTCGTCGTGGGCCGGGCGCCGCAGAGTAACATTTCGGCGCCGTCGCTACAGCCCGCTTGCTGTGGCGCCTGGCTCGCGTCAGAAGACGATCGTGACGATGATGTCGTCGGAATAGAGCCCGGGACCGACGCTTTGTGTTGGCGGAATTCGCCCGTAAACCGGTAGTGGAAAATCCTGACGCCCGGGCCCCGGTTTGGATCGGACTACGGTAAGGCTGCCGCCAGTGCCGTCACCCCAAACGAGGGTGCGCGCGGCGTCGATGAAGAGGTTGTACGCCATCGGGATCAGGCCCGACAGCATTTGCCGTTGCGCGAAACTTCCGCTCGAGCCGGTCGATAGCGTGGCGGTGAAAGAGCCCGGCTGGCCCGTGCAGCGTACGTCGATATTGCCGGTGACATCGTGCGGCGCCGGGTTACCGGGCGCATAGGTGCCAAATGCGAACGGATTGACCGTGATGCGGCATTGAAACTGCGCCTCGGCCGTGTCCGTGAACAGGCACAGTGCGCCGACTGCGAGCAGCACGAGCCATGAGACTCCGTGCGTATGCGTGCGATTGCCAGCAATTCGCCGTATCACGGTCGACCTCCCGTGGAGGGTTGCTCCGATACGCTGAAACTCGCGCGGCAATGCACGTCGCCGAGATCCGGCAGAAGCTGGGTGTCGTCGAAATCGGGAAGCTCGAACGAGCAGCTGCCGTCACCCTCGACAATCTCGACTGGCATGCCCGGCTCTACGTTCTCGAGATACAAGCGTCCGTCGAGCCCGACGGGTGAGGCGGACGGCCCTGACGGGATGCGCGCTCGAGCACCCTCTGAGATTGGGACCCCTTGCTCGTCGAGCACACGCAACAAGACGTTCACTGCGATACGAATGCCGAAGTCGGCGATCGTTCCCGAGCGATAGTAAGGCGAGACGGCGACCGTCGGGTTGCCGATCTGAGCTGTCAACGGAAGATCAGCGGTCTCTATACGCAGACGATTCGTTTGGTACGGACGCAAGCGCGGAACGAGTAACCGCCCGCGGTTATCGGTCACACCGATCTCCTGGTTTTCCAGGTAAACGCGTACGTCCTCGAAGCCGCCCGCATCTATTACGGCGAATCCATTGCTGATTTCGCGCGCAGCGAAAACGGCTCCGTCCACGAACGCGAGCGAGCCTCTCGTCTGCAGCCGCCAGCCGTGACCGTCCTCGTGCCGGCGTGCCTCGGCCGAGTACTGCGCGTAGGCTGTATTTGCGAACAACTCCGCGTCGAGCGCCTTTCGGTCACCGCTGAACACACTCGTGCGGTACCCGTAGCCGGGGCCGAGCGGTAGCTGGTAACGATGATCGACTCTGAATGTCGTTTCATCGCTTCGCCTGAACAGCGATGCCGATGTGGCGGTACGTGGGCCGAGCGCACGGCTCACGACGAGGCTCGCCTGCACGTCGTCGATTTCACTACGGATATGGCTCGCTGAGACAGAGAATGCGAGACCCCGTAGTAGGGACCATGAGTAGCTCAACGTCAGGATCTGCCGATTCGCCTGCGTCTCGTGAAAGCGCTCCTTTACGAGTGACGTGCCTATCGAGCCACGCGAGCCAAGACTCATGCCGGCGGAGGCTGCAATTTGGCTTTTTGGGAACGCGGAATCAATTTCGAGGCCTGGCTGTGCGAAGCCGCTGCTCGTGCTTTGGAACCGCAGATCAGCGCGGTACTTTCGTCCTTGATACTGATGGCCCAGCTGCCAAAGTGTGCCGCGACTGCTGCCCGTGCTAGCAGCGGCGGCTATCGAGGAAAGCCCGAAATCTTCCGTGCTGAAGATGACGCTAGCGCTGGCGAGCTTGGCATCTGCAGTACCGCTGAAACGACCCTCCATTGTTAGCCGGCTAGACAGCCCGCGTCTGAGAGAACCTTCAACGAGAAAGTCACCGTAGTCGTTGCTTTCGAGCGCGTAGTTGTGTCTCAGTCTACCGGCACTCAAGGAGTAATCGCTCAAGCCGGCGCGCAGGAGTCGCTCGCTCGCGTAAAACGACTGCGTGATGATTTGCTCGCGTCCTAGTAAGTCGCGTGCGACGACCTGAATTTCGCCGGCACCCGTAACGACCGGAACCGCATCGATCTGGAATGCGCCGTCGGGCACATCGACGCGCGATCGTAGGCTGCCGTTCACGAAGATATCCAAGGCGCTTGGCACGGCTGCTGTCCCGCTGATAGAGGGCTGTGGGAACGTGATCATCATCGGCTGCGTCGCGTAGTTGGACGCAAGTTGCACGCCTGCGAAACGAACAGAACGTCCCCAGCTACCGGGGAGCGTAAATGTGTCGCCAATGCGTATCGAACGTAGCTCATCCGGATCATCGATCGTCCAAGTCGTATCGAGGCGCACCCAGTCTTCCGGTATCGAGCCCAACGTGTGGCTGCCACCGCGATACAAGAGCTCGGTCGAGAGGTTTCCAAACGGTGTAAACACGGTCGGTGCAAGCAATGACGACAACGAGCTTTCTCGAGCTGCCGAGTCGCTCGTGTAGGCAATGTCGTAATCGAGGTAAGCACCCGTCGTCCGCGTTGGCGGCACGAAGTTTCTCGGTGAGAACGAGACAAACGCATCGCCAAGAAGCTCGGCCGGCACGTCGATATCCGCCGTCATCGTCTGCGGGTCATGCCTCATTTGGACCCCGGCAATCTCACCCAGCGGGTGAAACCGACGGCTCTGAAAGATGACCGGCGAAGGGTAGGGCCGCTCAATACCCCAAGCGGCCAGCGTGTCGGCTGGCACGAAGTACTGCCCCTCATTATTGCGCATGAACAACGTGACGCCGCGGCCGAGGCCGTTCATCGTCACGTCGAGGAGAAGCAGTCGATCTTGCAGTGACGCGTCGGTCGCGGTGGAGCTCGATGTTGAGGTTGCGCTCGAGCCTATCGTGGCTCGTCCCTGGCTCAGCGCGGCGGTTTGTGAATCGAGTACGAACGTCGTCGCGAGCGTGAGTCCGAGGACAGCTCCGATGCGGCCGCTACCGGACCGGTGGGACGGCATGCTCCCAGCCTCGTCCGTCAGCCGATATGACTCTTATTGCTCTGATGCTCGAGGCATCCGTTGGGACCCGAACAGCAGCTTGGGAATCCGGGAGGAGGTACTGAGCCATCTGTGCCAGCTCGTCGGGTTGCGACCAGCCGGTCTGGCCGAGCAGGTCAACGCCGAGCAGTTTCACGTGTGCATTGCCGGTGTTGCGCAGCGTCAGGCTTGCACCATCCGCAGCAGGCTCGATCGCATCGAGCACGATCTCTGGCGCCGCAAGACCGGATAGCGGCGCGACGAACACGGGGATACTGAGCTGCATGCGCATGTTCAAGGCAGACCGGTCCTGGTCGGCTGCAGGCGCTGCAAGCTCGGTCAGCAGCAATCGGAAGCTCATCTCGGCGTCTTCGCTCGGTGCGCCCAGGTAACCGATTCTTACGATCTGTTGCTCGCCGGGTGTCACCGTGAACAGCGGTGGAACGGCCAATAGCAGGTCCGTGTAGCTCAGGTCGTTGGTGCCGTCGGCGGCTTGGGTCCAAGCACGGGTATCGATCTGGATAGACAGATCCTCAGAGCCCGTGTTCGTCACGCGCAGCTCGACCGGCTCGGTCGGTGCAGCGATATCGACCCGCACGGGATTGACGTCTAAGGAAGCCGCGGTCGCAGCACGGAAAAAAGCGAGCGACAGGGCGGCGAAAGCCACCGCCCCGAAGCTCGCTTGGCGGAGGACCGAAGAAAGCCTAGAAAACGATCGTGACGACCACAGTGTCACTGTAGTTTCCGTTTAACGCACTGTCAGCATCGGCTGCCGTGACACGGCCGTAGACCGTCACGGTACCGGGAAACCCATACCCTAGCCCTGAGACGCCGACTTCGTTCCCAGTCGTGCCGTCACCAAAGATCTGTGAGAGCCCGGGATCCGTATAGAGCTGATACGGCAGCGCCCCCGGCCCTCCCATCGCGCGGTTCAGGATGTCACCGGAGGTGCCGCCGTCCAGCCGGATCACGGTATTCGTGCCGTTGGTGCAGACCCAGACGACGTCGCCTTGAGTTACATTGTCGGCAAGCGGATTCAACGTACCGAAAGCAATCGTCGGTACTGAGTTGAGCTGACAGCTCGGAGCGACGTTGGCGGTGACGAGCATGTTGGCGACGTCGTCGGCAACGCTGATGCCGCTGGTCAATGTGCAGGCTATGGCGATCGCGCCAGCCTTAATTAAACGATTGTTCATGATCAAACTCCCTGTTCGAAATGGCGTTCGTTTCAGCGGCCGCGACTCCTCACAGGGAGGTTGTCATTCGAGGTGGCGACTTCCTGTCGCAATCCCGGCGTAGCCGGCCGCCGAATTGGTCGCCATTATGTCCAGGGAGCCACAGACACGCTGTGATCTAGTTTGAAGTTCGGGAAAAAGAGCCTAAAGTTTTTCTTGGTGCTGCCGAGGCCCGCCGCGGAGCCTCCGAAGACGTTGAGAGCACTAGGTTTTTCGTTCACGGTCCAATGCGGCATTCGTAAGCCAGCGATCTCATGACGGCGACACGCGTCACGTTCTAGGCGCTCTTGACATAACGCATGAACAAGCCCAAGCCAAGGCGGTGGCGCCTTGGCGTCCAGAACAGCGAGACGGTGCGGTGTCGTTACGTCGAAGAGGCGTCGAAGATCGACTGGATCGATGCGTCGAGCATCGCGTTGAACTCCTCGTCGGACTGCTGAGCGGATAGACCTTCGGTCAGCGCGCGCGAGAAGCTTGCGATCATGCCGTTATTCTGTGCGAGCCGCCGGTTGGCTTCCTCGCGCGAGTAACCACCCGATAGTGCGACGACCTTGACCATATTCGCATGGTCTTGGCAGGCGCTGTAGAAGTTCGCCTCTTCGGGCAGCGTGAGCTTGAACATGACCAGTTCGTCCGCCGCGAGCTGATCGAGATGCGCGAGCAACTGCGCCCGCAGCAATTCTTCTGCCTCGCGCTTGTCGGGCGCGTTGATGTCGATCTCTGGCTCGATGATCGGTGTGAGTCCGGCGCCGACGATCTGTCGGCCGATCTCAAACTGTTGTGCGACGATGCGTTCGATGCCGCCGGCGTCGGCAGACTTGATGACCGAACGCATCTTCGTGCCGAACACGTCGCGCGCGCTGGCTTTTTCGAGCAGCTCGGGGAGATTCGGAATCGGCTTCATGATCTGCACGCCGTCAGCCTCGTCTGCGAGCCCTTTGTCGACTTTCAAGAAGGGCACGACCTGCTTATCCTCCCAGAGAAAACGCGCAGTGTTCTTTCCCGCTATATCGCGGTCGAGCGTGTTCTCGAAAAGGATCGCGCCCAGGATTCGGTCACCGTTAAACGCTGGGCTCGTGATGATGCGCGTGCGCATCTCGTGCACGAGATTAAACATTTCTTCGTCGTTGCTGAAAGCGTCCTCATTGATGCCATAAAGTCTCAATGCCTTAGGCGTGCTTCCCCCGCTCTGGTCGAGTGCTGCAATAAAGCCGGGTTTCGTGCGTACTTTGTCGAGTTGGTCTTGGCGAATGGACATCGTAATTTGCCTGATTTTTGCGTGTTTGTTGGGAATTGGCCGAAGGGCGCCTGCAGAAAACGCCACGGATTATAGCAGTCTGCAGGATTGAAATATGTCATCTGTGGTCTATGCTAGACGCCGTGAAGGCTCAAGACGGCTCCTGCAGAGTGTGGGCCGTATCGGCAGAGGGTATGAAGAAATTATTCACGGCTGTCGTTGTCGTCGCAAGCATGCTGTTCGTCGATGGACTGCTGCTCGCCCACCACGGCAGAGGCAATCGCTATGACATGGACGCTGAGATTGCGCTCGAAGGTACCGTCAGGGAGCTCGTCTGGCGCAATCCTCATATAGCGATATTGGTCGACGTACCGGACGAAAACGGAGAGTCCGCAACGTGGGTCATCGAGCACAGCAACGTCAGCACGCTCGCGCGCTTGGGGTATCACCGCAACACGCTCAGGCCTGGGCAGCGGGTGACCGTCTATGTGAACCCGGGAACGAGCGGTGAGGCGATTGGGTTGTGCCAGAGAATTGTGCTCGAGGATGGCTCGGTAATTTTCGTTCGAGGCGCGACGGTCGACTGAGGGCGTTGTCGGTGCGATTCGCGAATACCTCGTGCGTTGCGATGGTCATGACGATGTTAATGACCTTTTCGTTGCCGGCGCTCGGTCAAGACGAGGGGTTCGACCCTCGCGATCTATCTGGTGTTTGGGCTCTGGCGTTTGTTCCGGGCGGGCCGTTTGCGTTTGGTCCGGATCGACCACCGCTGACGCCCGAGGGTGATGCGCGGTATTTACAGAACATTCCGACGGCTAGCAACGATCCACGCCTGCGCGCGAGCGGTGACCCGGCCGACTCGAACGACCCGACCTACGCGTGCAACCCGATCGGCTTTCCACGCACGCTGTATGACGAAGTTGTCCGGATATTCGAGATCGTACAGCTCGAAGACCGAGTGCTTCAGTTGCTGCAGAGACGCCGAACGCTGCGAGAGTTTTGGCTGGATGGGCGTGCGCTGCCGTCTGGTGAGAATCTCGACAACATCGGTCCTTCGTGGTTCGGCCACTCCGTGGCGCAGTGGCAGGGTGATGAGCTCGTCGTCAACACCGTAGGGTTGGACGACCGGGCATGGCTCGATGCGCTGGGTAACGTCAAGAGCTTTGCAGCCAGGGTCGAGGAGCGCATCCGGCGCGTCGATGCCGACACGCTCGAGATTCGTATGACGCTTCACGATCCCGAGTACTACACGGCGCCTTGGGAAGCTCGAGTATTGACGTTTACGCGCGAGCCCGCGGATCGACTGACGCATTTCGGCTGGTACGGGATCTACTCCGGCGTTGCCGATTTGATGTGCGCACCGATGAACTTCATCGAGCTTCGTAGAGAAGGCGCCTACTAAACAGAAACGCTAACGCCGGCGTGTCAGGTAGCTGGTGCGGTTTGGTGCTGTGCTTCTTCGACCTGCGATGGCAGGAACAGAATCGCGAGAAAAATAAGGGATGCCGCGACCGACAGCAGACCGAACAGTGCCGTAAATCCTCTCGTGCCATGCACCCATGCGATGAGCGGAACCGCCGATGCCATAACTGTGAAGCTCACGAGAGAGCGTAGCGCGTAGGCCCGGCTGCGCCATTCGCTTCGCGCGATTCGACCGACGAGCACATCGTTAATCGGAATCTGACCGAAGACGACAAGCATGAATGCAGCGGCGACGACGAGTGCAGAGATGCCGACGAGCGGTACCATGACCGCGAACAAAATCGCCTGAAGGATTGCAACAGACGCAAACACCGCGCGCACGGAGTGATTGTCGACGAGATATCCCACTGCAAGTTGCGCGAACGAGGCAAGCGCGAATACCAAGAACGCGTACCAGCCGACCAGCGTCGCCGTGCTTGCAAGAACGGGAAGTCTCTCGTCGAGGACTTTGGGTAGAGCGAAAGTCGTGCTCTGAAAGATCAAGCCGCCCAGGGCCGTCGTAAACAAGATTACGCTGAATATACGTAGTAGGTGATTGCCGGTTATCGCCGGTCGCGGTGCCATCGACTTTGCTGCATGTGTCATTTCGTCGCGGTATCCATCGATGCCCGGCGCGAGTTTATTGAATAGTAAATAGAGCACGCCGATTGTGATCGATGCGACTCCGGGAACGATGAACGCGCTTTGCCAGCTCCAAGCGTCAATCAATAAGCCCGTGATGAGTGCGGCGCTCGCGACGCCTAGATTGCCGAACACGCCGTTGATGGCCAGGGGAACGCCGGTCTGCTTGCGTCCTTCAATGACCATAGCCAGACCGACAGGGTGATAGATCGCGGCAAAGATGCCGATGAGCGTGAGGCTGACCCCAATCTGCAATGGATCCTGGGCAAAACCCGCGAGCACCGAGCACGCCCCGATGCCGATAAAGAAGACCGCCATCATGCCTTCGCGGCTCCAACGGTCCGCAAGCCATCCGGCGGGCATGGAGCACACGGCGAAAGCGACGAAGCTCGGCGTCGCGTACGGGATGAGCGCGGCATAGCTCATACCCCATTCGATCGTCAGACGCAGCGCCGCCGTCGCCGCGAAGATCAGCAGAAAGAAGTGGTCCAGAAAATGGCCCACGTTGAGGAACAAGAACCTGATTCTGCCGTGCTGCATGAGCGCAGGGTGGTTAGCTCTGATCCCACTCCTTTCGCTCACCGCCAGGCGTCTCGGGATCGTAGTACCACTTCAAGCCGAGTGGTTCCTCACTGAGCACGTTAGTCTTGAAGCTTCGCCACGCTTGGATCTCAAAGTAGTCCAGCGGGCCGTCAACCGCACACAGTTGGTGGGGTACGCCAGAGGGAAAGAAGACGAGTGTGCCGGGCTCGATCTCCTGGGAATCGTCACCGACGTTGACCTTGCCGCGTCCTTTAAACGTCATGTAAACGTGTGCGGGGCCATCGGGGTTAGCTTCCGTACCGACGTGGGAGTGATAGGGCGATGCGCCACCGTCGTGATAGTGCATCTCGCCCGCCTGAATGGCATTCGTGGGTGTCAGCCTTGAGCCGTCTAGTAGTCGCACGGTCGACTCAGCGCAGAAGCGGCGAACACGCCCGCCGCTCGCATCGCTGAGCACGCGCAACGTCTGTCGATTGAAGAAATAGCCCGGCCCGCCATCCAAACCAGCATCGACGGCAGCCGGCGGCTTCGGTACGAGCATGTGCAGCACGTCCATGCTCCCGCTAGAAACTTCGAAGCTCGCCGACTCACCCGGGACGAGCAACACGCCAGCACCTTCCTCGGCGCTGTGCGCTTCTCCATTGAACGTAACGGTTCCCTGATCTGGCGCCTCGATGATGTAGATGACGTGAAAAAGGTCGCCGGCGTCAACGTCGAGCTGCTTTCCAGTCGTTACCGTCCGCCGGAGAACGTCCAGAGTCTTGGAGCCGCACAAGTCCGCGCTGCAAATGGTGCGGTCCGTGCCGGATGGAGTGTCCGTGGTGGCAGCCGTATTCGAGTCGATAATGAAAACGTCGTTGATGCTTGCCATGTCGTCGTTGGTCCGAAGTAGTTGATTGTTCTCGCTGAAGGAGGAAATAGCCAATGCAGTTACGCCTCGCGACGTGTAGTGTAAGGCCTTGACGCTTTTCGAGGAAATAATGGCGTTGAAGTACCATCTTCGATCAGGAATCGACTTCCAACGATATTCTCGATGACCATTGGTTCTAGGCGTTGTAGTGCACGACAATCCCGTTGAAGGCGATACGCGGTGAGCAGCCCTAAGGTCGCCTTCTTCGCTCTCTTGGTCGCCACGCGCATGGCGTCGGCGGCTCACATCGACACTGAACCCGATGTCGTTCTGACCAACGGAAAGATCGTTACCGTCGATCCTGACTTCTCCATCGTCGAAGCCGTGGCCGTAAAGGACGGCCGATTTATTGGGGTAGGAGATAACACAGAGCTTCTAGCGCTTGCCAACGAGCACACAGAGATTATCAATCTCGACGGGATGACGGTCGTTCCGGGATTAATCGACGGGCATGCGCACATGGATCGCGAGGGACTGAAGTTCATCTATCCGTCGCTTGCAGGCGCTCGATCGATCGACGATGTGCTTGAGATTGTCGAGCGTGAGGTCGCCATGCGCTCGCCGGGTGAGTGGGTCGTCACGATGCCGCTTGGTGAGTATCCGTACTACGAGTTCGGACCCGATCTTCTTGTCGAGAGCCGGTATCCCAATCGCTGGGATCTGGATCGCGTGGCTCCGAATAACCCCGTTTACATCCGCGGTATCTGGTACTCGTGGCGGGGCACTCCGCCAATCGTATCAATCGCAAACAGCCGAGCACTGGAGATCGCCGGAATTGATGCGGAAACGACCGCGCCGCACGCCGGCCTCGAGATCATCAAGGATCCCCAGACCGGCGAGCCGACAGGTGTCTTCATCGAGCAGGGCCCGCTGCCGACGATGGAGTACAGCCTGATGCGCGTTGCTCCGCGGTTCACCGACGAGCAGCGCGTCAACGCACTTAAGGTGTCGATGCAGCGCTATAACGCCGTCGGGATTACTGGGGTCTACGAGGGTCATGGCATTTCGTCCGTTGTTCTCAAAGCCTACAAAACGCTGTGGGAAAGAGACGAGATGACGGTGAGAAGCACGCTCGTTATGAGTCCTGCCTGGGGCACGGTCCCTGACGCGCCGATCGCGGACGTCCTACAGGAGTGGGCTACTCCTGCGGGTGGTGTCGGTATTGGTGATTCGATGCTCAAGCTCAACGGCATTTATGCCGAGGTCGGAACGTCGCCGGAGATCGAGATACGAGTCCGTGAGCGTCCATACCCGGGCTGGGCCGGCTACGGTGTCGATCAGGTTTTGCCACCTTCCCGAGGGTCGCTCTACGATCTCGTGCTTGCCGCCGCTCAGGCCAATTTACGCGTCAACGGAGACGCGGATCAGCTCACGCGCTACCTGGATGTGCTGGAGCGCGTAAACGACGTCAGCCCGATCTCCGGGCGGCGTTTCGTGCTCATGCATGTCGATTTCGCAACCGAGGCACAGCAGGCGCTCATCAAGGAGCTAGGAATTGTGCCGACGGTCATCACGACGCGGTTGTGGCGGGACGGTTCGATTCGGACACGCGACTCGAGCGCCGAGCAGCTGGCAACCTATGTTCCACTCAAGAGCTATGTCGAGAACGACATACCGTTCGTTCTCGTCACAGATAACTCGCCGATCGAGCCGTTGCACGCGCTATGGGCTGTCGTAGCGCGGCAGGACATGAGCACGGGCGAGGTGATTGTGGCCGAGCAGAAAATCTCCCGCGAGGACGCGCTCAGGGCGTTCACGATTAACGGCGCATACCTGTCGTTCGCGGAGAACGAGCGGGGCTCGATCGAGCTCGGCAAGCTCGCGGACTTGGTGGTGCTGTCTGAGGATCTCTTGACAGTTCCCGAGGAGCGAATCCGCGAGATCGACGTAGTAACGACGATGGTTGGCGGCAACGTCGTGTATCGCTCGACGCCCGAATCGGACTAACGTTGCTGCTTCGGTAAGCGAATCCTTACTGATACTAGAACGCGAGGCTCGCGCCGAGTCGAACCCGGGCACCGGGCGACGGGAATCCCGGCGCGTCCTGATAATCCGCATCGAACGCGTTGTCGAGGGCGATCCAATACGATTGAGCCGGGAGCCGTTCGTAACGCGCCGTTGCGCCGAAGAGCGTGTAGCCCGAAGCGTCGACGTCGCCCGTGGGGATCGAGGTGATCAATCGGGAGCCGACGTAGCGTGCCGTGACGTTGAGATTCCAGCGATCAGAGACTGACCAGTTCACGGAGACGCCCCCCGTGCGTTCAGGGCGCCGGCGCAGCGGTCCAGATGAGCTCGAGATATCAGACAATGTGGCGTCGACCTGCAACATAACGGCAGCTGCAATCTGGAACTCGCCTCTGACGTCGATGCCGTTGACGTCGATGCGGCCGCGATTGACGTTCGTAAACGTGTCGAAATCGAAATTGACGAGATTGTCGTATTGGCTCTCGAACAGAGATACGATTAATCGATTCGAGTCATCGAACGCGTGCGTGTAGCCGATTTCGGCACTGCGGACTTTCTCCGGAACGAGCNNCGAGCCCGGGGTTACCGAAAAGAGGATTGCCCAACGCGAAGAAGCTCGGCAGCTTGAATCCGCTCGCAAGCCGCGCCCATACGCGGCTACCGTCGTCAGAGATCGTGCGCGTTACGCCGAGTTTTCCCGAGAAGCGCTCATCACCTTCGTAGCGATCCCAGCGCGTCGCAACCGTCGTTGTAAGCCTGTCATTCCAGCGCTTACCGAGCTCGGCGAAAGCCGAAGCGGTCGAGCGATCCAGCTCGTAAGCGTTCGGCGCAAGCGCGAAGCCGAGATCGACCGCACCGTCGTCGCTGCCGTCTTCGGAGACTAAGTCGATCCCTGTTACGAGACTCAGATCAGCATTCAAGGCGAGCCGATTGACCCAGAGCAACTGAGCGCGTTCGTAATTCGTAATGGAGGAGAACGCGGGTTGGCCGTCAAGTACACCGGGAACGACGGCGGGCACGTTGCTATTCTCTTTGATTCGAGAGACGTTTAAGTAGATATCCGATTCCCAGTCGTCCGTGACGACCCATCGGCCTTCGGCTGCGAGCATCAGGTTTTCTCCATCGGCTGTCTCGAGCTCACGGCTCACTGCAAGCTCGGGACCACCGCTGACCTCCGGGAAGCTCGATCGATCGCGGACCACATGGCGAAGATTGAGCTGCCACGAGCCGCCATTCGAAAACGCTCCGACCAGGCGCGTTGCGAGACTGTCCAAGCGGAACGAGGAGCCGTCGATTTCGTTGCCGCCGTCAGTCGACGAGACGCGCACGCCCCACTCGGTGTCGTCGCCGACGGCATACGAGGCTTTCGCACCGACACGCCAGTTGTCGACGCTGCCGACTTCGAAGAATACGCTCGGGGTGTCAGGCTCTGCCCAGGCCGATCGAATGAAAACCACGCCAGCCATTGCATCCGCACCATAGACTGCGGACATTGCTCCAGCGGACACGTCGATGCGATCGATGTTGAAGACGCCGAGTGATGAAAAATCGAACGATCCACCGCGTGTGTTTGCAGGATCGTTGAGACGAACGCCGTCGACGTAGACGGCAGTGAAATTGGACTCGGCGCCGCGTAGAAAAATTTCTGAGACGCCGCCCGGGCCACCCGGACGAGTAATCGAGAAACCGGGTAGCGTGCGAAATAGATTCTCCGCGTCGATTGGAGTCTGCGCGTCCAGATCCGAACGGCTGACGGACACTTCCTCACCGATACCGAAACGATCCTCGTCGAGTCGAGTCTCGACCGTTATGACTTCTTCGAGGGTTGACTGCGAAGCCGCGTGTTCCGAAGCGAGTACGCAGAACATCGCAACGGCGCAGAACGGTAGGAGCCGACGGCTGCTCTCGTGTGTCATCAGAACTATAATCGGGGTCAAACGTTTGAAAGCGGCCGGCTATATTGGATCGCTGTCGTGGCTAAAGGATATATCTGAAATGCAGATTCTTGGAAATTTCATAAACGGCGAATGTCGGACCCTAGTAAACGGCAGAACTGGTGCAGTCTTCAATCCGGCGACGGGTGAGCAACGGCTTGAGGTCCATCTCTCGAGTGCGGACGAGACTCGCGACGCGATTGCGGCCGCGCAGACTGCATTGCCGGGCTGGAGCGCTGTTCCGCCGCTACAACGCGCCCGTGTCATGTTTCGTTTCAAGGAGCTCATCGAAGCGCGTCGAGAAGAAATCGCGCAGCTCATAACGCTCGAACACGGCAAGGTGCTTTCAGATGCCAACGGCGAGCTGACGCGCGGTCTCGAGGTCGTCGAGTTTTGCTGTGGAATTCCGCATCTCATTAAAGGTGAGCACAGTCTCAACGTAGGTCGCGGCGTCGATAGCTTCAGTCTGGAGCAGCCTGTCGGTGTTTGCGCGGGCATCAGCCCGTTCAACTTCCCGACGATGGTGCCGATGTGGATGTTCCCGGTCGCTATTGCTTGCGGGAACACGTTTGTCATGAAGCCATCAGAGAAAGACCCGTCACCGTGTCTCTTACTTGCGGAATTACTGATCGAGGCAGGGCTTCCGCCGGGTGTGTTCAACGTCGTTAACGGCGACAAAGACGCAGTCGATGTCCTCTTGACGGACGAACGCGTTCAAGCCGTCAGTTTTGTCGGCTCGACACCGGTCGCTGAATACATCTACACGACTGCAAGCGCTCACGGTAAACGCGTGCAAGCGCTCGGCGGTGCGAAGAATCATATGGTCATCATGCCGGACGCCGATCCGGATCAGGTCGTCAACTCTCTCATGGGCGCCGCGTATGGCTCAGCCGGTGAACGGTGTATGGCGATTTCAGTGGCTGTATGTGTGGGTGACACGACTGGCGACAATCTGATTGCTCGGTTGCAGGAAGAGATCGATCAAATGCGCGTCGGTCCAGGTCTCGGGCTCGAGGAAGAAGCGCATATGGGGCCGCTCGTCTCGAAGGAGCACGCCGCGAGAGTCACCGGCTATATCGATACCGGGGTTGAAGAAGGCGCCACATTGGTCCGGGATGGTCGCGGATTCGTTAGTGCCGGAAACGAGCGCGGCTACTTTGTCGGTCCGACGTTGTTCGATAACGTGAAGCCCGGCATGCGTATCTACAAGGAAGAAATTTTTGGGCCCGTGCTCAGNNCAACGAGCACGGTTATTTCGTCGGTCCGACGCTATTCGACAACGTGAAACGCGGTATGCGGATCTACGAGGAGGAGATCTTCGGACCCGTCCTAAGCGTCGTTCGTGTATCGAGCTTCGATGAGGCGCTCGAGCTCGTCAACGAGCACGAGTTCGGTAACGGCGCCGCGATCTTCAGTCGTGACGGCAACACCGTGAGGCGGTTCTGCGAAAACGTGAAAGCAGGAATGGTTGGCGGTAACGTCCCCATACCCGTACCGATGGCCTTCTACAGTTTCGGCGGATGGAAGCGTTCGTTATTTGGCCCGCTGCACGTGCATGGCAGGGACGGTGTCCGGTTCTACACGCGCAAGAAGACTGTCACGGTTCGGTGGCCGACGGATTCGAGAGGCGGTGCGGACTTCACGATGCCGACTATGGGCTGATTCGGCCACGGCGCCGTGGCGCACCGCGCACCCGGCAACTGTCAACATCTATTTTTATATCAGTGAGTTTCGAGCGTTTCTTAAGCTGATTTATGCATTCGAACCGGGGACGCGGCGCATTCGGTAACATGGCGTCTGTAGCTCCCTCTCCGATATTTGGCGGTTAACATAGCTCCAGCGGTCGTGACAGATGGCGGTCGAGTCCGGCCATCCCCAACCTTTCCCGAGGATTCATGCGCTCTCATGTAGGTATCAATGTCTGGCTCGTGCTGGCGATTGCCGCAATTACGATCGTGGGCTGGGCTGCCGCGAATCAGCCTCGACTCGAGCCGCGCTGGCCCAATGCCGTGCACGGATTTGCGTACTCCCCGCTACAGCGCGATCAGGCGCCGTCGCGTGGTGAGGAGCCCAGTCCCGCGCAGATCGATGCCGATCTCGCATTGATGGCGAGCGCGGCGGGCGCGATACGCATCTATTCCCTTGACGGCGTGCACGGCTCGATCCCGGACATGGCCGCGCGGCACGGTCTCGACGTCACGCTGGGCGTCGAGCTCCTCGGCGATCCGAGCCGCGACGAATCGCGCGTTGCGAGATTGCGCGAAGTCACCGTGGATACCCGCAGCACGCAGCGCGCGATCATCGGCAATGAGACGGTGCTGACCGAAACGCTGACGGTGGACGCGCTGATGGCGCTGCTCGACCAGGCGCGGCAGGATACATCCGTTGCCGTCAGCACGGCCGAGCCCTGGCATATCTGGATTCAGAATCCCGAGCTCGCCGACCATGTCGATTTCATCACCGTGCATCTGCTGCCGTACTGGGAAGGCATCGCCGTCGATGAGGCCGTGGACTACGTTCTGTCTCGCATGGATCTGCTCGAGGCAACGTTTCCCGACCAGCCGATTGTCATCGGCGAAGTCGGGTGGCCGAGCCACGGCCGCATGCGCGACAACGCCGTTCCCTCGCGGGCCGATGCAGCGACGTTTCTCAGGCGCTTTCTCGAGCGTGCCGATAGCCGCGGCTACGAGTACTTCCTCATGGAGGCATTCGATCAGCCCTGGAAGCGCTATGTCGAAGGCGAGGTCGGCGCCTACTGGGGCATCTTCGATGCCGACCGCACGCCGAAGTACGACTTCACGGGTCCCGTCGTAGCCTTGCCGCGCTGGCAGACGCTGTCGATCGTGGCCGCGCTGCTTGCGGCGCTCGCGTACTGCACGTTGCTCGTCGACGGTCACCGCCTGCGGGGTACCGGGCGAATGTTCGTCGCGTTCGCAGCCTCGGCCGTAGCGACGACCTGTGTCTGGAGCCTCGCGGCGTACGCGCCGCAATACTGGAACGCGCTCGATGTCTTCGGCGCGGTGCTGCTGCTGGTCGGCATGCTCGGCGTCGTCATACTCGTGCTCGTCGAGGTGCACGAGTGGGCCGAGGCGGTCTGGTGCGCGCGCGCCCGCACGCCGTCGCCGCCCGTATTGGAGACGCTGGTTCCGCCGCCGAAAGTCTCGATCCATGTGCCGACGTATCGGGAGCCACCCGCGTTGCTTGCCGAGACGCTGCGAGCGCTCGCAGAGCTCGACTATCCGGACTTCGAGGTCCTCGTCGTCGACAACAACACAAAAGACGAGCGGCTCTGGAAGCCCGTCGAGTCGCTATGTGCCAGCCTCGGTGAGCGCTTCCGTTTCTTCCACGTGGATCCGTTGGCCGGGTATAAGGCCGGCGCCCTGAATTTCGCGTTAGAGAAGACGGCAGCCGATGCAAGCATCGTTGCGGTACTCGACAGTGACTACAAAGTCGACTCGCGCTGGTTACGCGACCTCGTGCCATATTTCCGCGGACGACGCCGTCGCGATCGTGCAGGCGCCGCAAGATTACCGCGATGGCAAAACGAGCTGGTTCAAGTTTTCCTGTGACGCCGAGTACCAGGGGTTCTTTCGGATCGGCATGGTCACGCGCAACGACCGCAACGCGATCATTCAGCACGGCACGATGACGATGGTACGCAAGCGCGTGCTCGCCGATGTCGGTGGCTGGGACCCGACTACGATCACGGAGGATGCGGAGATGGGCCTGCGCGTCCTCGATCACGGGCACGAGGCGCGGTACGTACCGCGAAGCTACGGTTGGGGATTGACGCCCGACAACTTTCTCGACTACAAGTTACAGCGTTTTCGATGGGCGTTCGGTGCCATGCAGATCCTGCGCAAGCACCGGGCAAAGCTCATGGGTAGACAGCCGAGTGCGTTGAGCTGGGGGCAGCGATATCATTTCGTGGCGGGCTGGCTGCCGTGGATCGCCGACGGCCTGAGCCTCGTCTTCAGCGGCATCGCGATCGTCTGGTCGCTTGCCATGATGGCTGCGCCCTCGCAGTTTCATCCGCCGATCGCCGTTGTCTCGTCATTCGTCATCGGTTTTTTCGCGTTCAAGCTCGTGAAGATGGTCGTGCTCTATCGGCGGCGGGTCGGCGCGAGCATGTGGCAGACGCTCGGGGCGACGATCGCGGGCCTGGGCCTTGCGTTCACTGTCGGTCGGGCCGCAGTGGCAGGCGTCTTCATGCGCGAGATGCCGTTCCGGCGCACACCGAAGCTCGCGCGCCGACACAGCGTCACGGGGGCGCTGGCAGCGGTCGCGCCCGAGGCCGCGCTCGCGGCCATGCTGTTCGGCTGCGCCGCGGGCGTCTCCGGCACCGCGCCGGTCGGCAGCATCGACACGACGGCCTGGTGCGTGTTGCTGATCGTCTTTGGCATGCCGCATTTATCGGCGGTCATGCTCTCACTGCTCAGCGCTGCGCCGAGCACCGCTACCGAGCAACTGCCGCGCCCGATCGAGGGAATACTCGGCGAGACGCGGCGCGGCTGATGGTCTAGCTCAGGGCAGCTCTTGGGCACGGTCGCGTCATGGGTCGGGCTCGCGCGCTCGGTCTTTATTTATTACGGCGTTCCGTTTCGTCGTAGGCGCCTCGAGCGTCTCTACGCTGAGTTCGTCGCACCAGGTGCGCTGTGTTTCGACATCGGCGCTCACGTCGGCAATCGCATCCGCTGCTGGCGCGCGCTCGGCGCCCGCGTGGTCGCCGTGGAGCCCCAGGCGAACGCCTTTCGGTTTCTCACTAGCCGCTACTCGCGGGACGCAAACGTTAGGCTCTTGCGCTGCGCGATCGGGCGTACGGCCGGTGTGGCGACATTGCGTTTCAGTGAACTGAATCCTACGGTCGCCAGCGTGTCGAACGAATGGATCGAGCGCGTCGCAACAGATCCGGGCTTCGCGGGCGTGACGTGGAACAAGAGCGAACCTGTCGAGCTGCACACGCTCGATGAGCTCATCGCCGCGTACGGCCGGCCCGATTTTCTCAAGATCGACGTCGAGGGTTATGAAGCGGAGGTGCTCTCAGGATTGTCCACGGCTGTTGCGGCGCTGTCGTTCGAGTTCATCCCCGTCACCCGCGATGTCGCGATCGCCTGCGTCGATCGCTTAGCGGAGCTTGGCGAGTATCGTTACAACGTATCCGAAGGCGAAAGCCATCGACTGGCGTTGCGCGAGTGGGTCGACGGGAACGGCATCAAGAAGCTCGTTGCCGGCCTGTCAGCGCGTTCCGGCTCCGGCGATATCTACGCGCGCCTCGGCAGCGGCGTTGACACCGGCTCCGCCGAACAGTAGCGCGCCGAGCTCGTGCATCGAGCCGATCGGTGTCGCTGCCGGCTCGACGCCCGGTCTGAAACCGGCGTCGATCAGGTGCTCGAGCATAGCAGGCCGATTCGCGATCACGTGAACGGGCACGTCCCACCTCGAGCCTTTGCCGGCGACGCTCGCCGGCGGCTGATGATCGCCAAGCAGAACGAGCACGAGGTCGAGCTCGGGCCGCTCGCGTAAATAGCCGCTAACGTACTCGAATGCGTAGGCGATCGTTGCAGCGTAATCGAGGGAAAGATCCGTCCAGTTGGGTCTTTGGGCCAGGCTCGCGGCAACTTCGCCGGCATCATAGGGCTGTTCGCCGAGCGCACGCGCCCAATCGGGCTGATACGGTGGCGTCGGCCGAAACGGCATGTGCGAGCTAATCGTGGGAAAGAACAGGAAGACCGGCGGTCTCGGTTCCTCTTGGAGCTCCAGCTCGTCGAGCTTGGCGATAGCGTACTGGTCCGGAATACGCCACCAACCGAACTCCGGCCCGCGGTAATCGAGAGCCCGCTCACCGAGGATCGCATCGAACCGGTAGAACGCGCCTTCGGGCCAGTCACCCTTCAGCCCGGGCATCAAGCCCAGAATCCGGTAGCCGTTGCGCGCGAACGATTTCGTCATGACCTCGCAGTCCTGCGTCAGCAGCAGGTTGTAGGTTCCATTGTCGCGCACGGGTCTACCCGTGAAGAATGTGCTGTGCGCCAGCCATGAAGCGCCGCCGAAAGTCGGCGACTGCACGTATGCAGAGACGATGTCGCGCTCGGTCGCCGTAGCCGCCTCCAACAGGCGCAACCGGGCGGGCTCGACGACCGTTGCGACTTCGGGCCTGTCGAAGGCTGTGGCGCCGTACGATTCCAGGAACATGACGAAGACGTCGGCGCCGGCTAGGCGTGTCAGATCGTAATCGTACGCTAGCCGTGGACATACGCTCTCATCGCGGTTGCGCGCCTGCCGATACGCGTCGAGCGTGAAGTTGGCCTGGTTCCAGTAGGTCCAAGTCACGGGCACGGAGAACCAGCGCAGAGTTCGCAGCGGTCCCGACGTATGTCCAATCAGATACAGCGCAACGAGCGAGACCGAGAGCACCGCGAGCCCCAGTCGCAAACGCGGGCGCTCGAGCGCTGCGCGTACCTCGTTGAGGCTCCGCCGCAGGGCAAAGAACGCAACGCCGACGATGCCGGCGAGACCGGCGGCCACGAGAATCGTCGTGATCGGGCGCGCAGCGACGCTGAGCATCGTCGTGACGTTGAGCACATGCGGCGCATCCCAGTAGAGGTTGACGGGGCGCCCGTACAGCGCCGGAGCCGTGACCTCGGCGTAACGGCCAATGGTCAGCGCGACCAGCACGAGCGCCAGGTAGGCCATTACGCGGGCCGATGGCACTCTGACGACAGCGCTGTATCCGGCAAGCGCTGCGAGGAGCAGGGCGATCTCGACCGATAGCTCGTGGCGGGTCGTGATCCACAACGTCGGCCAGATGTTGTGAAACGTCAGCGCAAAGTTGAGGATGAACAGCGCTGCGGCAAGTCTGAGCCACGAACGTCTCATGGTCGTGGCTGCCCGGCCGTGCGAGCGAGATAGGTCGTGTCGACGCCGAACGACACCGCAAGCGTCAGTAGCCCTGAAAGCGCGAGGCCGACGCTGAGCGGCGGATTGACGATCGGCGTCAGGCAACTGATCAACGCCATCGCGACGAACACGAAGACCGTCTTGCGTCTGAAGCTCGGCGGCAGCGGCCCGTTCAGATCCGGCAACGCCTTCGCGGCCGCCACGAAGGCGTAGCGCATGAGTCCCGCGAGCAACACCCAGGGTCCGGCCTTACCGTTTTGCCAGACCAGGCCGGCGATCACGAGCAGTGCAAGCGCATCCGTTTCCATGTCGAAGCGCGCGCCGAAGTCGCTCGCGGTCTCGAGCTTGCGTGCAAGCCAGCCGTCGATGCCGTCGAGCGCGAGCACCGTCGAGGCGATCATGAACGCGGCCCAGCCAACATGCATCTCGCCGATGAACCCAACGAGCAGCGCCACGAGGCCCCCGCGGGCGAGCGTAACGAGGTTGGCGGCACCCAGCGTGCTCGTCGATAGATATTGGGTCGAGTAGGTCAGGGTCACGGCGCCACCGACGAGCACAGCCATCATGACTTTCCAAGCGAACAGTTCACTCAGCGGCAGCGCGTGGCGCAGAGCGATTGCGAGCACCATGAGCACAACGCCCGCTAGGACGTGCTCGAGGAGGATGCCGAATCGCGATCCGCGTTGTCGTGCATTCGTAGGCGCGGTGTCGAGCATGGCGGCAAGCTTGCATGATTCAAACGGTCTTGCAAGTATTGGCCAGCCCAAGCGAAAGCTACAGTCCGGATCGCTCATGGCCAACAACAACGGGGCACGCGCCCTCTGGATCACCGGTCCGGGTAAGGCGGAGATTCGCGAGGAACAGTTACCCGAGCCCGGCGCGGACGAGCTGCTCGTTCGCACGATCCATAGTGCGATCAGCCGCGGCACGGAGTCCCTCGTTTTCAGGGGCGAGGTGCCGCCGAGCGAATATCGGCGCATGCGAGCGCCGTTTCAGGACGGCGATTTTCCGGGACCGCTCAAGTACGGTTACATCAACGTCGGCGTCGTCGAGCGCGGCCCGTCCGCGCTGGTCGACCGCTCGGTGTTCTGTCTCTTCCCGCACCAGACGCGCTACGTCGTTCCCGTGTCGGCTGTGGAGCCGTTGCCGCAGGGACTGCCGCCGCGGCGCGCCGTTCTCGCGGCGAATCTCCAGACAGCGGTCAACGGTCTCTGGGATGCCGCGCCGCGGGCCGGGGACCGCGTTACGGTCGTGGGCGCGGGTACGCTCGGCTGCCTCGCTGCGTGGCTCGCTTCGGGTTATCCGGGTTGCGAGGTCGAGCTCGTGGAGCCGAACGCTGCCAAAGCGGCTGTCGCGGATGCGCTCGGCGTAACGTTCAAGTCACCGCGCGAAGCAACGGCCGAGGCCGATATCGTGATTCACGCGAGCGGCACGAGCGACGGGCTCACGACGGCGCTGGCGCTTGCGGGATTCGAGGCGACGGTCACTGAGCTGAGTTGGTTCGGCGCTCGACCGGTCAACGTGCCGCTCGGTGAAGCCTTTCACTCCCAACGGCTCAGGTTACAGTCCTCGCAGGTGGCATCGATCGCACCGGCGCAGCGGGCGCGCTGGACGCGAAAGCGACAAATGCAGCTCGTATTTCGTTTGCTCGGTGACTCGCGACTCGAGGCGTTAATCACGAGTGAGAGCTCGTTCGAGGAGTTACCGGCCACGCTGGAGCGCTTGAGCCGCGACCCCGCCGATACGCTGTGCCACCTGATTAACTATACTTCTGTATCGAGTCCAGCCTGAAAGGTTGCCCATGTACAGCGTCTGTGTCAGGGACCACTTCATGATTGCGCACAGCTTCACGGGCGATATCTTCGGGCCTGCGCAGAACCTCCATGGCGCGACGTATGTCGTGGACGTGGAGTTCCGCGGCGAGGCGCTCGACGAGGACGGCATCGTCGTGGACATCGGACGCGCCGGGCAGGCCTTACACGCGGAGCTCACGACGCTGAACTACCGCAATCTCGATGACGAAACCGCATTCGCGCGGAAGAACACGACGACAGAGTTCCTGGCGTTCGTGATCTTCGAGCGCATGGCTGCACGTATTCGCGACGGCTCGCTCGGCGCCGCAGCAACTCGGCTGCATTCTTTGCGCGTGACGTTGCACGAGTCGCACGTCGCCTGGGCAGCCTACGAGGGCCGCCTCGATGCGTCCGCAGCGAGTTGAGCGCCGGCGAGACGCTCCACTTCGTATTGCCGGGTGATCCGGCGACGCTGACGGGCGGCTACATTTACGACCGGAAGATTCTCAGCGGGCTGAGCGCGCTCGGCTGGGACGTGCGCTTGCACGTGATCGATTCGAGCTTTCCTTTTCCGACGGAAGCGGCGATCCGTAACGCCGAGGAGTGCCTCGCGGGAATCGCTACGGACGGTCTGGTCGTGATCGACGGGCTCGCGCTCGGCGCCATGCCAGAGATCGTCGCCCGACACAGCGAACGCTTGGCTCTAGTCGGGCTCGTGCACCATCCGCTCGCGGATGAGACGGCACTCGATGCGACGCAGCGCCGCCAGCTCGCCGACTCCGAGACGCGCGCGCTGCGTAGCGTACGTAGGCTAATTGTCACCAGTTCATGGACAGAGCGAAGGCTAACCGAACAGGGCGTTTGCGCAGAGCGCATCGGCGTCGCCCAGCCAGGTACGGAGCCGGCGTCAATCGCTCACGGTTCCGGTAGTTCTGCGCCGAAGCTGCTCTGTGTGGCGACGCTGACGCCGCGCAAGGGCCACGCCATCTTGTTCGATGCCCTAACGTCGCTGCTGGATCGGCCTTGGCGTCTCGATTGCGTCGGCAGCCTGGACCGAGACGTAGCCACGGTAGAGGCGCTTCGGGCGCAGATCGAGCGGACCGGGCTCGAAGATCGCATCCACTTGCTGGGCGAGCTGACAGATGACGCGCTCGATGCATGTTATGCAAGTGCGGATCTCTTCGTGCTCGCGTCCTACCTCGAGGGCTTCGGCATGGCGCATGCGGAGGCTCTGGCGCGTGGCTTGCCTATCGTTGCGACGGCGGCGGGCGCCGTGCCGCACACGGTCCCATCGACGGCCGCGCTGCTCGTCGCGCCCGGCGACGCCGAGGCGTTGGCGAATGCACTGGCCCGGGTCCTCGATGACGCTGCGTTGCGCGACACGCTCGCGCTTGGGGCGCGCGCTGCGCGCGCGCAGCTGCCAACGTGGACCGATGCCTGCGCTCGATTCGACGCCGAGCTCAGAGCGATCCGGTGAGCGCGTTCAGCGACACGTGGCTGCGGCTGCGCGAGCCCGTCGATGCGGCTTCGCGAGACCCCGGCTTCGCGACAAAATTAACGGGCCGCCTGGCGAAGCCGATTCACGTGATCGATCTCGGTACCGGCACCGCAGCCAATTTCCGCTATCTGAGCCCGTTGCTCGGCGGAGCGCAGACCTGGCAACTCATCGATCAGGACCAGGCGTTGCTCGATGCGATCCCGGCGAGGCTGGCCGAATGGTCCAGCACTCGCGGATGGACCTTGCACGAGCGTGGGGACGGTCTTCGCATTGACGGTGTCAGTTTCGGTTGCGAGGTGAGCTATCAGCGTAGAGATCTCGCCCGTGATCTGGCGGCGATCGATATCGTTCGCGGCTCGCTCGTCACGGCAGCGGCACTGCTCGACCTCGTCTCCGAGTCATGGCTGACACACCTTGCGGATCTCTGCCGCGCATCTTCAGCGCCCGTGCTTTTTGCTCTGACTTACAACGGCGCAGTTCAGTTCGAGCCGTCAGACCCCGAGGACGCGCGCGTCACGGCGCTCGTCAATCGTCATCAGTCTAAGGACAAGGGTTTCGGGCCGGCGCTCGGACCTGCGGCCGCGGCTCGCGCGGTCGAGCTGTTCGAGCAATGTGGCTACCACGTCGAGACGAAGCGTAGCGACTGGCGCCTCGGTGCGCAGGACGAGCAACTGCAACGCGCATTGATCGAAGGCTATGTCAGCGCTGCGACGGAGGTCGCACCAGAGCAGGCGGACGTCCTCGGCGGCTGGGCTGAACGACGCAACGAGCGAGTCAACGGCGGCGGTTCGGCGCTCGTCGTCGGTCATACAGATCTGGTTGGGTGGCCCGTGCGCGATACGCAGCGCCACGACTAGACGATTCGGTGCGATGCGCTCGTCGATGGTTGCGCCATCGCCATCGTCGCCCCAGCGTTACGTAGATCGCAGTCGAACAAAATGTCATCGCCCATTGAGAAGACACGCGGCGATAGGCGCATACAGTCGGCAAGGTGTTCTCGAGCGGGCAGGTGAATCCCGGCTCGTCCCGCACCCATGACAAGGGGTGCGATGGCGATCTGCAATCGATCGAGCAGGTCCTGCTCCAGAAATGCGGATACGGTCTTGCCGCCGCCCTCGATGAAGATAGAGCGAAGCTTGCGCGCATGCAGCGCCGTGAGCAGCGATCGCAGATCGAGGCCGTCCTGGCCCATCGCGATGCCGACCAGCTCGGCGTCACCAAACTGCTGACCAGCGCGTTCCAAATGCGTCTCGTCGCAAACGAGCAGCGTCGTCGCCGCGCCGTCCGTGAAGACACCGTGCGCCGCGCGCAAGCGCAGCTGCGGGTCGAGCACGATCCGCACGGGATTATCGCCCGCGCAGCGGCGGACTGTGAGCTGCGGATCGTCCATCGCCACGGTTTCAGCGCCGACGAGGACAGCATCGCACAGCGCTCGCATCCTGTGCAGGTGTCGAAGATTATCCGGTCCAGTTACGTAATCCGAGTCGCCCGAGGTCGTCGCGATGTAGCCGTCGAGACTCTGACCGAGATGACCGATCGTCAGCGTGCTTCGCGCAGCCGCGTTGCAGATCGGTAGATAGAGGTCGAAGAATGCTCGAGCGACCGGCGCTGTCGAGGCGCGCGTGATCCATCCCAGCGAGGGATCGCGCCGCAGCAGGCCTTCGGGGCTCGTGTCCGCTACCGCGCGCAGTCCGTCGGCCGGATCTGCCGCAAACGTGCGCAGTTCCGGCTCGAGCTCGTCAGCGCGCGTCCAGCGAGCGGCGGTCAGCACGGCCGCCCAGAGGGTCTCGGGGGTCGGCTCAGCAGCGTTCCCGCGTGTGGTGACGGTTTCGGAGGCGGGCATCGGCGCGAATCTGCAGGTTGACCTACCGAGCGGGCTACCTGCTATCCTAGCATCGATAAGAACTTCGGCGGATTCCATGACTTCCAACCACGAGGGCATTAATGGGCGCCTCTCGGCGCTGATGACGGAGCGTGCCGTCGAGGAGATGCGGCGCGGCCGTTCGATTCGGCTTGTCGACGGCCGCCGCGCGTTGCTCGTCGCCGCCGTCGAGACTTTAGAGCCTCCATTGCTCGCGTCCTTGCGGCGTGTAGCGAACGAAAGCATGCGGCTGATCATGACGGCTCAACGCGCCAACGCGGCAGAGCTTGCGCATAAGGCGGCCGGGCCCGTTTCGGTCGAGGTAACGCACGACACGAGTGTCGACGCGCTGCGCGCGCTAGCAGGACTCGAGGCTCGTCACGCACCAAGCGTCGTCCCGACACAGCCGGTCTCTGCAGACAGCGCTAGGCGCGTGTCGGCAGCGTTGCGACTCGCGAAGCTCGGCCGGCTCGTCCCGGCGCTGCTCGTCGTCGAGACAGGTCCCCTGGACGATCCCGGCCTTCTCGAGATCGACTGCGAGAATCTCATCGACCACGCCGGAGCTGAGGGGCAGGGGGTCGAGCTCGTGAGCCGGGCGCGCGTGCCGCTCGTCGACGCGCTAGATTGTGAGATCGTGCTGTTCCGCCAACGCGGCGAGCTCGGACAGCACTTGGCGATCGTGATCGGCGCGCCGGCTTCGCATGAAGAAGTCCCGGTGCGCTTACACTCGGCTTGCCTGACCGGCGACGTGCTCGGGAGCCTGCGTTGCGATTGCGGCGATCAGCTCAAGCGGGCCATTACCCGGATCGGTAGTCTCGGCAGAGGCGTTTTGCTGTATCTCGATCAAGAGGGCCGTGGCATCGGGCTGGCCAACAAGCTGCGCGCCTACGCGCTGCAGGATGACGGATTGGATACGCTAGATGCCGACGAGCATCTGGGTTTTCGTTCCGACGAGCGCGACTTCGGGGTTGCTGCGGCCGTGCTGACTGAGCTCGGTATCCGGCGTATTCGCTTGATGACCAATAACCCCGCAAAGATTCATGCGCTCGAGCAGCATGGCATCGAAGTCGCAGGGCGATTACCGCTCGTGGCGTCGGTCAACGCCTACAATCAACGCTACCTCAAGGCAAAGCTGAACCGCGCCGGTCACCTCGAGGAATAATCTGCAGCGCGGACGCGGAGTTCAGCGCTTCCCCGGTCTATTCTCGAACAGGCTCAGCGGCGTTGCCGTGACTTCTGCGAGCAGCCGCACGAGCGCGTCCGCAATATGCTCTAGATACGCTTTGCCGCGGCCCGCTTCGGCGCCGGCTGCGTTGCCGCAGGCGCCCGACGGATGCAGGTCCTGGCTCATCCAGCCGATGCCCACGGGTCTTTCGACCCCGAGCTCGTCGTTGCGCGCGGCGAGCTCCCGCGCCAGACCGGTAAATTCCTCTATAGCGTCTCGCCGTACGAGATCGGGTCGCAGGTGGAGCATTAATGATGTCTCTACCAGGCCGCCGTGAATGTCCTCGGCGAGCTCCTCTACAGAGAAGAGTTCGGCAGGGACGCCGAACCGGAGGTAGTTCGCGCGTGCGACGAGCATAGCGTGGTCAGCGCGTAACTGCAGCGCGGCAACATCGACGAGCGCGGTCTGACCGCCGTGCGTATTGAGTATCACTAGCTTGCGGATACCCGCGCGCGCGACGCACGCGCCTAACTGTCTCCACGTAGCGAGCAGGGTCTCTGCGTCGATGCTTAGCGTGCCGGCGAAGGCGGTATGCTCGAGGCTGCTTCCGACCGTTAGCGCAGGGAGGACGAGCACGGATAGGTCGTCAGGGAGGCGTTGCATCGCTTCGGTCACGATCCCCGCATTGATGAGCGCATCGGTGGCGAGCGGCAGGTGCGGGCCGTGCTGCTCGATGGCGGCGACCGGCAGCAGAGCGATCGCCTTCTCCGGGTCGAGGCCGGCGAAGTCGCAAGTGGTGAGTTCCTGCCAATAGCCGCTGCTCATGAGCGCCTATTCTAAATGGATCGTGCCTGCGTGTTTGGGCGGTTGCTGCTCGGCGCCCGCAGCATTAGCATCTTAGAAAAGCCGCACGCAAGGCCACTCGGAGGGGGAGCTATGTCGCCTAGCAATAACAAGGATTACTTCGCTGTCCTCATCTTGATCGCAGCGTCGGGGCTGTGCCTCGGCGCGCACGCGCAGACCACGGACGATTCCCAGTTTCGCCTTCAGGAAGCGACGATCGCCGACGTCCACGGCGCGATTCAGCGCGGCCAACTGACGTGTCGCGGTCTCGTCGAGCGCTACGTCGACCGTGCGCGCGCCTACAACGGCGTCACGAACCAGCTCGTGACGCGCAATGGAGAGCCGGTAGCCGCAAGACCCGGCATGGTTCGCGCAGGCGAGCCGCTCGATTATCCGACGGAGACCGTCGCGGTCACGGAGATTCTGCCGGACTTCGAGCGCTATGAAGGACCGCCAATCGAGTTTGGGCGGCTCGAGCCGACGGCATCGGATCCCGATGTCTACGGCCAGTACGGCATGACGGTCGGCATGGCCGATGCCGGACAGACTAATGCGCTTGGCACGCTTAATCTGCGTGGCGAGCGTTCTGTGACCTGCAAGGGTGAAGCGGACCGCCATCCGTCGGCAGGTCCTCTGCCGGCTGGCGCCCCGGCCGTCTGCGAAGTTTTCCGCGAATATCCCGACGCGCTCGAGCAAGCGATGGCACTCGATGAGCGCTANNGCGAAGTGTTCCGCGAGCATCCCGACGCGCTCGAGCAGGCGATGGCGCTCGATGAGCGCTACGGCACCGAGCCCGATCTCGATGCGATGCCGATGTATTGCATCCCATTCAGCTTCAAAGACCCGTTCGATACGAAGGACATGCGCTCTACGGGCGCCGCCGACGCACGCTATGACATCGACTTCCCCGCGCGCGATCACCTTCTCGTCGAGCAGTTGCGTGAGAAGGGTGCAATCATTTACGCGAAGGCTGTCAACACTGAGTACAACGGTCGCGCGCGTGCCGCGTCGATCGGGGGCCGCAACGAGCCGACGGCGATCCTGCCCTCGACGCTCGGTTATCAACGAAGCTCCTGGTCGGGCAATCCGAGCAACGTCTACGACACGACCCGCGCCGCGTCCCTCGGCTCGAGCTCAGGCTCCGCCGTCGGCGTCAGCGCAAACATGGTGATGTGCAGCCTCTGCGAAGAGACGTCGATGTCATGCCGCGGGCCGGCGAATCACAACGCCGTCTCCCTGATTCTGCCGCACAAGGCGGTGCTCTCGTTCCTCGGCGGTGCGATCGGCGCCGACATCTACTACGACCGCAGCGGCATTCACTGCCGGACGTTGGCGGATTCGGCCAAAGTGCTCGATGCCCTAAGAGACCCGGAAAACGGTTACTACGATCCGCGCGATATCTGGACCGCCGTGCCGCGGGCGACTGTGCTCGAGGACGGCTACGCGGAGCACATCGTCGAGTCGCCTGGACGCGGGGCGCTAGCCGGCGTGCGCGTCGGGGTCATCCGCGAGTCGATGCTGAAGTTCCCTGGCGTGCGTGCCGACGAGCCGATCGTTGATGCAGCCGTCAGAGAGATCGACGAGGTACTCGGCGACTTCCTCGGCGCCACGCTCGTCGAATCCGTCGATCCGCTGTGGCCCGACGATCCGGATGTCGAGAACATGCAACCGTCATACAACGATGCGCTTGCTGAGCTGATCCCCGTGTTTTACCCGGACATCATCTACTGGCTCGACGACGACGATCAACCCGTGTTTCCGGAAGTCGCGGCACGCATCCAGCGCACCGAATATGCGCCCGGCGTTTTTCATGGCTCCGGTACGTTGGAGCCGATTGACTACATGATTGCGCTTGCGACTGGGCGCGAGCCGATGCCGCGCAGTCTCAACATCCGCTCGATCCAATACATCGCGCCCGCCAACGCGTTTCGGTTTCACTTCGAGAAGTACGCGACGCGACGCGCAGACGACTGGGCCGCGCTCGGCTACAGAGAGACGCTCGTCGACTTTCGGACGCTCAATGAGCGCTCGAAGTTTTGGGGTGATGATGCGCGCGCCTGGTTCAAGAATATCGAGGAGCTCGCGGACGTGCGCCGGCCGTTGGGCGATCGCCAGGGTGTCGACGAACGTCTGAAGCTGCGTGAGCTCCTGCGCCGGCTCGAGCTCAAGGTCATGCTCGAGAACGACCTCGATGTGCTCGTGCGGCTGCATTACTCGCTGGCGCCGGGTGTCATCGGCACGTCTCCGCAGCCGCAACCCGACGGAGACGTTCGCAGTGCGATACGCATGGGACCTCACGCGGGTGTGACCAGCGTGCTCGTGCCTGCAGGCTATGTCCAAACCGCCTACGACCCGGTGTTTACGCTCAGCGAGGATCGGCAGCGCTACGTGCCCACTAACAACAACTCACCGACAGCGTTGCCGGCGCCGGGTCTGCCTTTCTCGCTCGTGTTCAGAGCCGAGATCGGTCGCGAGGACATGATCCTCAGGGTCGCATCGGCGTACGAGGCCGCATCCAAGCGCCGTGTGCCGCCGCCGATGTTTCCGCCGCTTGCCGGAGAGCCTTAGGGTCCGCGTCGACGCTCGAGCGTTGGCAATCGTTTTGCGAACGGGACCTTGTTGACTTCGCAAATTCGATGACTCAGCATGCTCGCGAAGCAACGTTGTTAACAGCCTTCGATCAGCAGCTACCCGCCGGTCAGGAGTCTCAGTTGCCAATCCCTTGAAGGAATTCAGTGGATGCAAAGCAGACTTAGGGACGTCACTATCGTCTTCGCGACCGCCGCGATTGTTTCTGGTGCGTTCATCTTCTTCACGCCCGGGATCGACCCGGCGCCGGAGCCTCAAGGCCCCGCTCAACAGGGTGAGGTTGCTCCCGAAGAAAACGTTTCCTCGAGTATTCCGCGGACCGCGGAAGGCAGACCCGACTTCAGCGGCATCTGGCAGACCAACAGCACGGCCAACTGGGACCTGCTGACACACGGGCCTCGCCCCATGGTCGCACAGCCCGGCGTCTATCCCGACGTTCCCGTCCTGGCTGCACCCGTCGTTGCGCTCGGTACGGTTGGCTGGGTACCCCCCGGCGTGGGCGTGGTCGAAGGCGACGAGATTCCTTACCTACCCTGGGCAGCTCAGCGAAAGGCGGAGAACCTTGCCAATTGGCTGGACCGCGATCCGGAGCTCGGTTGCTACATGCCGGGCGTGCCCCGCGCGATGTACATGCCTTATCCGTTCCAGATCGTTCAGGGAACCAACAAGATCATGATGGTCTTCGAGTTTGCGAATGCGCAACGGACGATCAATCTGGACGAGGTCGATCCCTACCCCGGATTCGCTTACATGGGCTACTCAGTCGGTCGTTGGGAGGGAGATACGCTGGTTGTCGATGTTACCGACTTTACTTCTTACACCTGGTTTGACAGATCGGGGAATTTTCATAGCGACGCATTGCACGTCGTTGAGCGTTACACCTTCATAGGCCCTGACGTAATCCAGTACGAAGCGACCATTGAAGACCCTCAGGTGTTTACCCGTCCTTGGACGATCAGCTTGCCGCTCTATCGCCGCCGCGAGCCCGACGCGCAGATCATGGACTTCCGATGCTTCGAGCACGTCGAGGAAACGATCTATGGGCACTTGCGCAAGGAGCCGCTCGTGGAGCGTTGGGAAGGTGAGACGATGACGATCGACGTCACGCGTAAGGTGCCGCCTGGCGACGCCGTTTACGAAATATTGATGTCGGGTAACCCGCCCGAGGAACAGTGAAAACGAAGCTAAGGATGAAACCAATGCGAGTACATTCCGCGCTTACGATTGCCGGCGTGTTAATCCTAGTTGCAGGACCGACGCGCGCACACCACTCATTCGCGGCCGAGTTCGATGCCAATCAGCCAGTCACCTTTACGGGCGTGGTCACGCGGATGCAGTGGACGAACCCCCACGCGTGGATCCACGTGGACGTGACTCAGCCCGATGGGACGGTGGAATCGTGGGCCATCGAAGCAGGCACGGTGAACGTGCTGTTCCGGCGCGGCTTCACGAAAGATTCCCTACAGCCGGGAACCGAGATCGTCGTCGACGGTTACAGGGCGAAGGACGGTTGTTCGAACCGAGCAAACGGCAGAGAGCTGACGTTACCCGATGGGCGCACGTTGTTCCTTTACTCGCCCGGCACGGGATCGCCGTCCGAACGGCGTTAACAACTCGATCAAGCGTCGCAGGCGGAAGGCTTAACGGACGACAGCGTCCGGGGCGGCACTGATTGTCCCACCGCCAGTAGCGTTGTCCTGCGTCGCCGGATCGGGCCCACGGCCCTCGGCGAAGGCGCGTTCCGCCGCTCGCGTGTTGACGAGCATTCCGATCATGCCGTAGTTGCCCTCGTGGCAGGCACCTTCGTAGACCTGGTTCGCCGTGTCGCTGTTCTTCGTCAATTCCTGGACAGCCGTGAACGGCGCCGTGAACGTCGTCGGATCCTCGATGGTGACTCTGAGCTCGAGCGTATTCTCGTCGAGCCGCCGGTAACGCTCGATCAGGTGCAGATTCTCGCGCGAACCCTGGAAGTTCGTCCTCTGGGTGAAGTTCGTGACGTCGACGACCAGCGTGTCGCCCTCCCAGTGAGCACGCGCGTCGCCGTAACGCAACCGCACGTGGCTCGGCAGATGCGGTCGGTCGGTGATAGGAATGGTTCGGCTGAAACCGAGGCCCTGGCCCATGTCGTAGTTGATGCCCACAGCATCAGGGGACTGCACGATCCTCGCCACGCCACCGAAGGTGCCGGACTGCAGGAACACGGGGAGGTTGTAGCCGAAGCATCTTTCGCCACCGCTCCTGTCCTCCGGACCGTCCGCGCGATTCATGCGATCCAGGTTGTAGTCCGGAGACGGCTCTTCCCGCCTCGGGGATATCGGTCCCGGTCTTCCTCCCGAGGTCCCCTGGAGCAGCGCCTGTAGGTACTCCGTCTTCTCGGCAATCCGTGCCTGGGCTTGCGGGGTAAGGGGCGGGATCCGCCCGTTCGGCGGATCGACGATCATCGAGGCACGCCGGCCTCTCGTCAGCGACGGGTCACCAAACCAGTGGTCCTGGTAGGCGCGGGCGACGTCTCTCTCGGTCCCGGTCCCCTCGCGGCTGTCGCGTCCTGGCTGTGCAGCGTAATCGCGAATCTCTTGTTCTTCCGCAGCGATTTCCTCATCTGTGAGGAACTCTCGCATCCCGTAGCGTTCCGATCGCTGCAAAGGCGTAACGACCGGGTTGCTCCATATGCCCTGCAGGTCCGGATCACCCCATGGGGTTTGGAGCTCCTGGCCGGCGGCAAGTAGTGGGATCAGCGCCACAGCCACGGTGCTCGGCAAGAAGAACTTCGGCACTCTCATTGTTACGACCTCCCCAACCTGCGATGCAATCATAACACCGACGTTGTCAAGCCTTACGCAGCGCTCGCGTCCCGCATGGCCTCTCGTAGTTCCCGCCTTCCGACCGCAAGCTGATAGGAAAGGGTCCGCCTGCTTAGATCACCTATCACTTGCTTAACGACCGCACGATGTTCGAACGAGGAGCCGAGCGCGTCGAGATTACATGCTGCGTA
>JABAOE010004941.1_pt3 | contig 34721 bp, 36 predicted proteins | sample 7062141 | NCBI WGS metagenome assembly JABAOE01 (sample SAMN14538627, study PRJNA623070) | marine sediment metagenome | biome: marine biome [ENVO:00000428]; feature: marine pelagic biome [ENVO:01000023]; material: deep marine sediment [ENVO:00002113] | place: India: Gulf of Khambhat ...
TTTTTCACCTTCTTTCTGCCCGTGATGACCGGCTATATGAACTCGATCGTCTTTTTGGTTGGCGCGGTGCTAAGTACTGGCGTGATCGTTCGAGTGGTTCAGTTGATCTATCGTTACAATTCGGACAGATCAACGGAGACATTGGTCAGAGTTTCGAGTCCTGCCTTCTTGCTCATCGCCGTACTCGTTGGAATGTATTTCCTTAACTGGATTCCGCCCGTTCCGCTTTCTATGAAGTTCGGTGGGATCTATCATGAGGTCAAGCGGGCAGGTGACCGGTATGAGCTTTCGTTTGAAAAGAAGTGGTATCAAGTTTGGAAACAGTCGGATAGCATGGTTCCGACCGACGAGCCGATCTATTGCTTTACTGCAGTCTTTGCACCGGTAGACCTGAATACCACGATCTATCACCATTGGTATTTTAGGGCGTCCAGCAAGAAACCTTTTACCCATGCAGATAAAATCCCTATCAAGATATCTGGCGGTCGGGAAGGCGGGTATCGAGCCTACACCTTGAAGCGGCAGCTCGATCCTGGCGATTGGCGTGTGGATGTGGAAACCGAAGACGGCCGCATCATTGGCCGAGTGTCGGTCAAGGTTGCTGAGCTCGACGAGCCGCAGCCGACCTTGAAGACGATGTTCTATTGACCAAGCTATGAGACGCCCGAGTGATCTTAGGTTGCTCAAAGGGTGGGAAGAGAAGGGGGCACGGCTCAAGGGCCGCCGCGTCATGACACTAGGAGCTTCTTCCTGAACACGGGTAAGGGGATATCTGTAACGAGATNNACGAGATTCAGGCCAAGCGTGTTTCAAGAGAGATGCTGGACGTGGTGGCACGGGTATTATTGATCCATCACAAGTCGATGTGAGAGATCCTGAGGCAGTGACAAGTATGGAGCATGCGCTGGGGGGCGTAAAAGTCGGTTCCTATCGGGAGGCCTGTATCAACCCGAAAATGGCTTATTGCAAGAAGTACATTCTTGACTTATTTCTCTAAAGGCCGTGATGATGGCGGAACTATGGTTGCAGGAGGCTATCCGTAAGCGTAAAGTCCACCGCTAAATGACCAGACGAACTCTTTCGCAATGCCCTTCCACTCCCAATTGTGTTTCGACTGAAGCTCAGGAGCGAGGTCGCGCCATCACCCCCTTGCGGTATCGGAAGACCCGCATCGAGGCGAAGGAAACACTCAAGCAAGTCATTCGCTCTTTGCCGCGCACGAGACTCGTCGAGGAGGACGATTCCTATTTGCATTACGAGTTCACCAGTTGGCTACTTCGATTCGTTGATGATGTGGAGTTTCTTTTCGACGATGAGACTAAAACAGTCCGTTTTCGTTCCGCTTCGCGTATCGGCTATGGCGATCTGGGTGTGAACCGGTGCCGAATGGAAAAAATTCGCAGTCTTGTGGCCGGCAAGCTGTAATCTTTCTTTCGTTCACTGCCCTTAGGAGGAAACTTGTCTCCGCTTTGCAGTGAAGCTAGTGTAGAGACCGATTTTGGATCGGTGAAGTGCTTAGTGCTTGGGAGTGACCGGCTTGGGGCCCAGCCGGGTCGTGTGTTGGAAGATACACTTTGGGCAAGTGTAGTGGNNGAGTGGATGAATTGCCTGCCGCCAACGAGCCGTTTCTTCATTGGAACCCGACACCAGGTGCAAAGGCGGTCGGGCAGGGTCGCGAGTGATGGATCAGGGGGCGAGGTCATGTCCGGTATTGTCTCCGAGCGCTGCAAACCTTGTCAATCGATCAGGCATCAGCTATGCGGACATATATGAAAAATGGTGACATCCACCATGCGCTGTAAGCAGATCGTGATATAGTGCATATCACAAGCAGGTGGCTTACGTGCGCAGCTCTTTAACAGGTCTGATCGTATGAAGTATTTTGTAGTTGAGATGTGCGAACTCTCGGGATCAAGCGTTTCAGCGGAGGGTATGGCTGTCGCTTTCGGCTAAGGCCGTGTGGCTGGCTACTCCATGGTGTAGCCGATCTCAACATCGTTAGTCAGTGGCCATTTTGCCAATGACACCAACAATGCGTGCCTCGATATATTCAGCTGTAGGGGATATGACACAGCGGCNNGGATATGACACAGCGGCAGGCGGATCCTTCTCGGGGGAATTCTTTGGCACTCGGAGGAGCTCAGCGACCACCAAGCTTCGGCGTTAGAACTGGTGTTCTTCAAGTGACCACACTGGGGGAGGCAGTTATTCGGCCCCTAGGGTTTGAGCCATTACCTGACGAGTGTGGTCTTAGATGAACGCAACCACGATCAAGGAATTGTTCGAATCTCTTCCGTCGAAGCTCGATAAGGAAGCCGCCGAGGATCTTGACGTGGTGTATCAGTTCGACCTAACAGGGTCGCAGGGCGGACAGTATCAGGTGCTTGTCCACGATGGGACCTGTAGGGTGAAGGAAGGGCTACACACAGACCCGCATGTGACTCTCTCGATGGCCGCAGGAGACTGTCTGAAGATTCTCAATGGTCAGCTTAGCGGGCCGGCGATGGCAATGTCAGGCCGTTTGCAAATTGCCGGTGATCTTGGTCTGGCTATGCAGCTCAAGTCACTCTTTCCGAACATCGCGTAGGGGTGGTGTGTTCTATTCCAATGCTTGGGGTTGGCTGGTTTGGGGAGGCACACGGTCTTGTTGTTCATCTGTCAGGTGCCTCGGGAAACGCTCTTCCAGAATCACATACATCGTGGGAATGAGGAACAACGTTAGCAGCGTGGAGACGCTGAGGCCTCCCACGACCGACCGAGCAAGTGGGGCATTGGTTTCTCCGCCAGTTCCCCAGCCGATCGCCAATGGAAGCAATCCAAACACAGTAGCGAGCGAGGTCATCAATATCGGTCGAAGACGGATGCGTGAGGCAGTGAGGACAGCTTCGAACAGCGGTTGGCCTCTTCGACGCAAGACATTTGTGTAATCGACTAGTAACACCCCGTTAGAGACGACGATCCCGAGCATCATGATGATGCCCATCATTGATGTGGTAGACAGTGTTGTATCGGTGAGGAAGAGAATCAGAACGACGCCTGGGAATCCCATTGGTACCGCGAACATGATAATGAAGGGGTCGACCAGTGACTTAAATTGCGAGGCCATCACCATATACACCAGCGCGAGGGCGAGACTGATTGCGAATAGGAGTCCCTGGAATGTTTCACGTTGTTGTAGGATCTGGCCGGCTAGTCTGATGCTGAAGCCCGGCGGAAGTTGCAACGCAGCAAATGCTGATTCTAGATCGTTGGCAATATCACCTAGCGAGCGATCGATGGGGTTGGCTGTGATGTGAACCACGCGCTGGAAATATTTCCGATCGATCTTCACTGGCCCTGCATTCAGCTGGAGCGAGGCCACGTTCTTCAGCAGTACGGGCTCTCCAGACTTGGTGGTTAAGAGAATATTTTCAAGATCGGTGAGGTCCTTCCGGTGTTCTTCAGCCAGCCAGGCGCTGATAAAGTATTCATTCCCATTTTGAGGATCTGTATAGATGATGGGATCAGTCTGGCCATTGCCATTTAGTGAGAACAGAACGGTGTTGGCAACGTCGGTTTCGCTGATTCCGAGGAGCGCAGCCTTTTCACGATCGACAACGACATTAATCTCCGGATAGTTCTCCTCGCGGCTAGCTTCGATATCGGCCAAACCAGGGGTCTGTTCCATAATCTCCTTTACGCGGGCGATGACCTCCCTCGCCTTCTCGAAGTCGTACCCATAGATCTCTACATCGACAGCTTTCTGCGATCCAAAGCTTGTTACCCTTCTTATCAACCCTCCTGGATCGAAATACATGGCTACACCGGGAAATAAGTTCAAAACTTTAGGCCGTACATCATTCATTATCTCAACTTGACTTCTGGTCCGCTTCTCTGGCGAAACCAGGTATACCCAGATCTGAGAGGTATGAGGACCGGTATTGCGATTGAAAAGGGATGCCCGCCCCTGGGAAAGCACGCCCGTACTGGAAGCCACGGTCGCCAATTCACCGGCGGGGATGTGTTCTCGGAGGACGCGCTCGACCTCGGCCACTTGTTCCTCAGTCTTTTCGACACGCTGGCCAACTGGGGCGCGCAGCACGATGCGGAACTGACTTTCATCCGAGACTGGCAAGAACTCAGTTCCGATCCGAGGGAACAGTACGAGTGAACTTGTGAAGATCAGCAGCACCGCGGCGATAAACGTTCGACGATGCCTCAGTACCCACTGCAAAGAGTCCGCGTAGCTTTGGTCCAGGGATTCATAACGCGCTCGGCTCCAATCCATTAGCCCGACGAACCAGTTTGGCATCGAGCGATGAGCCTCTTGTTCAGGCTTTAGAAATTTGTAACAGAGCGCCGGCGTCACCGTGCGGGAAACTAAGAACGACGTAAAAAGCGCAATCGCGATTGTGATGGTCAGCGGGATCAACAAAAGTCTCGCGATGCCGACGACGAAGAACATGGGGAGAAAAACGACGACAGTGGTCACGGTTGATGCAAAAATAGGCATGGCCACTTCACGGGCGGCGTCCAGCAGGGCATCCCAGCGGCGGGGATTGGCATTCAGATGGCGCTGAATGTTCTCTAACTCAACGATAGAGTCATCGACAAGACGGCCGATGCCGAGGGCAAGGCCGCCCAATGTGAAAATGTTGAGAGTTTGGTCTGTGAAGTACAGCACAACGAAGGTCACGAGGAGAGAGAGCGGAATGGAGACGGAAATAATCAATGTGCTGGTGAGGTTTCGGAGGAAAATCAGAATGACAGCTGCGGCCAGGATTGCACCGTGCAGGGCCTGTTCGATCAAATTCTGGATAGAACGACGGATATAGACGGATTGATCGAACGAGATACCAAGCTTGACGCTGGGCGGAATGCCGATCATGTTCGGAAGCGCTGCACGCAGTGCGTCCACGACTTCCACTGTATTTGCGTTTGGTTGCTTGTTCACGCGGAGGAAAACGGATCTGGTGCCATCGGTGCGGACTATATTTGTCTGGATGTCGGATGAGTCCGTGACGGTCCCAAGGTCTCGAATTCGAACAGGGTTGCCCTGCTGGTTGACCTTCACGATGACGTTTCGAATTGGCTCGATCGTCCTAAATTGATTGTTGGTGAACACGTTGTAGTCAAGGTTGCCTGCTTTGATGTTGCCGGATGGCAGGATTAAGTTCGCAGCTTTGACGGAGTTCACGACGTCGAGGATTGAGAGACCACGGGCGTTAAGAAGTGCTGGATCCAGGTTGATGTTAATCTGGCGGATCTTCCCCCCCTCGACGGTGGCTGCGGCGACGTTGGCAATCTGCTCGATCTGTGGCGCAATGGTATTGTAGGCCAAGTCATAGAGGGTGCGCTCGTCGGAATCCTTGCCAGTGACGGTGACCACCGACACAGGGATGTTGGAGAGGTCGAACTTGACGATAAATGGCTGCAAGATTCCCGGGGGCAGATTGTTAAGGATCTGTGTGATACGCTGCATGACCTCCATTTGTCCCGTATCTAGGTTGGCCCCCCAGTTGAACCAGATCTGCACCCCCCCGAGACCCTGCTTGGAGAATGATTCGACGTGTTCGACATTGGAGGCTGAACTCACGGCCTTCTCGATCGGGTATAGCACGCTTTGCTCGATATCGAGCGGAGGAGCACCCTTGTAGATGACGCCGGCAAAGGCGACTGGGACTTGGATTTGAGGGAAAAGATCGATAGGCAATCGATCGAGAGAGGTAACACCAAGTACCACCATCGCGAGTGACAGCATCAAGATCCCGATGCGATTGCGCAGTGCGAGCAGGGTCAGCCACATAGTGGAAGTACTTAACGGTGGATGTTGGGTCCTGAGAGAAACAACATTGTGGATACGCGTGAAGATTGCCTTCCGTCTCTCTCCATCGGATTTTCCTCTAGACTTACGACTGAGAGAGTGGTTGTGTCAGCACCGGGGTGCCCTCGTGGACGAGGTCTTTCCCGGAAATAATAACCTCTTCGTTGCCGGCGAGGCCTTTGACGATTTCCACCCGGTTGTCGTCACGGGCACCGATCTCGATGTTCACCCGCCTAGCCTTTCCATCTTGGACGATATATACATACTGCTCATCTTCTAGCCGGCTGACTGCATCGATGGGAATCTGCACAGCTTGAGGACGGGTCCCCACCATTATTTCAACTCTCGCGAACATGCCGCCTTTCAACCGCTGATCTTTGTTGGGCAAATCGATTTCTACTGTCATGGTGCGGGTCGCACGATTCAACGCCTGGACGATGCGCGTCACGGTTCCCTCGAATACTTCGGCCGGATAGGCTTCGGCCCGTAGCTCAACCTTTTGTTTGGCCTTTACTAGCGGAATATCCTTCTCAACGACTTCGATGAGAACACGGACGGTCTCGATGTCGTGCAAGCTCAACATTCCGCGCGACATGGTGGATNNGGTGGATGTGCTGGCGGCAGCGCCGGTGACGTAGGCTCCCATATCCAAATTACGTTCTGCGATGTATCCGGCAAACGGGGCCCGAATGTAAGAGTAAGCAAGGTTGGTTTCCGCCTGCGCCAGAGCGACCTTCATCTGCTCAACGTGGGCCTGTAAGGATTCTCGCGCTGCCGCGGCGGTGTCGAAGTTGACTTGCGCATTATCCAAGTCTTGCTGTGAAACGAATTGATCTTTGATGAGTGCCTCCATGCGGTCGAGCGCGAGGCGGGCGCTACGAACCGCAGCGTTCTGCTGCGTGACCTTTGCCTTGGCGGCCGCGAGGTTTGCTTTTGCTTGGCTCACGGCATGGCGATAGTCCGTGTGGTCGATCTCGACCAGCAGCTGATCGGCCTGGACGAAGTCTCCCTTGTCTACGTGGAGTTTGGCGATGTAGCCGTCGACGCGCGAGAAGAGATTGACCATTCGATTGGGCGAGATATCGGCCGTGTAGGGTAGACGAAGGTCCAGGTCCTGGATCAAGGGAGAGGTGGTTCCCACTGTGACGAGGGGTGTCTTGGGCTGGTCCGTTTTCGCTCCGATGCTCAGACGAAATACGACCAGAGCGGTTATGGCAACGAATATGATGACGCCAAAAACAACGAAGGGGTGTCTTGTGATTCGGCTCATGAACGCTCCCGTCGCAACGTCGCCTCGGCCGGCTTCATGAGCCCTTCGAGGAACAGTGAGACGTATTCAGTTACAGTGTCTTCGTGAGTTCGATGCATGGGGAGTCCGAAAATATCGTGCAATAAGCGATGATGGACAATGATCCCGAAGAAGGCTCTGGCAGCGAGCAAGGGGTCGACTGGCCGAAAGATCCCATCGTCGATTCGTCGGCGGATATAATTTGCCAGCAGGTCATGAAAGATGCGGTATTGCTGTTGGAAAAACATATCGGACATCTCATGGTTCTCGAGAGCGCTGAAAAGAAGCAAGCGGAGAAGGGTTGGATCCGCACCTTTTCTGATTCGATAACTGGCCAGCAAGGTGAAAAGTCGTGCATCGTCTCCTTTCTTGGCCGCTTCCTCCACAGCATCCCGGAGGCCGGAATACTGCGCCTTTTCGGACAGAATGGCGGCATAAAGCACGCGCTTGGTAGGGAAATACTTGAAGAGCAGGGCTTCGCTCACGCCCGCCGCCTTCGAGATCTCTCTGGTAGTGGTCCCCTGAAAGCCGTTGGCGGCGAACAGTGATGCAGCGGCGCTGATCAAGCTGGCTTGGCGCACACGGCCTGCGGCTCGTGAGGGTTGAAGAGATGATTTTCGGTGCCGCTTCATGGTGAGTAAGTGGTTACTCACTATGAAAGTTAGCATTTATGCTTCCCGTAACACAATAATGATGCGAGGAATTCAAGATGCCAAATGGGGGAGATTGGAGGAGGCTAAGAGAAGATAACGTCGCTACCGCATTGGGGGGGTATGGATTTACTGCACGTTCTCTTTTTCTCCATCGATTGCCCCCAGCTATGCCTCACTGACTGGGCCCGAGTCTGCCTGTTACGTGAGCTGAAGGGATTGGGCACGCAGGAACGACTAGAGCCGGTTACCCTCGCGAAGACTCATCTTCTTGAACTCCACTCCGAACAAGTGTCCGGCGTTCCAGGCGACTTCGGCTTCCAGGATGAATAATGGATCCCGACCGTCTGGGAGATAGCGAAACAGGGGCAGTTCCATTCCGGACTTGACCGGATTATTGCCCCTGATGCCCAGTCTACCGTTGGCTAAGTCCACGACCCTCCCATCTCCCATCAGAATATCGTTTCCTGTGATCCCGGAATACATGAGACCGAAGGAAACGGGAGCCCGAGGGATGCTGCGCCGTTCCATGGTCATGAGGGGGTGGCGACCCTGGAGCTGCCTCGCGGTTTTCATCAGTTTCATTTTGTGTCTCCTGAGACCACCGATCGTCCTTCAACAGGCTTTTCTGGTATGTCCTTGTCTAGCTCCGTTCTGCCGGGCATGCCGATGCTGCAGTGGGTAAGTCCACAAGAAATGGTGAAGCTGCTCTTGATCCTCTCTCTTCATCGTCCGCAGGGCGACGCCGAAGCGTTGATCTCTCACCCATGCAACGTGTGCCTCACGGATGCAGAGATGATCCTTCAAATCTGGGAGTTTGACGAAGAGAGCGAGCTCCATGTCAGGCTTGAGCGGGTTGTCGGCATGTATACCAATTCCCTGTCGCGACAGATTGAGCACATGGCCCTCGTTCATCACGATCTTGCCTTTAATCCATTCCTGAAAAGGTCACCGCAGCCGGCAGTCGATGCGATCGTCGCGTCGACGAGTCTCTTCCAATTCTGCCGTGATTAGCTGGGTTGTTGAGTTGCGTGTTGCATATTCCATGATTGTATGCCCTCCTCCGTTTGAATGTTCGCAACGCGGAAGATTGTCGGCACACTGTGAAATTACCGCAGGTTGAAAGGTTTACCACCCCTCTCTGGATGGAACTCCGCACCCTCCTCAAGGAGAGGCCATAAGCGGCTTCGAAGGATTCAGGCTTAGCAGGTTGGAAGGAAATCAAAAGACTTCACATAGTTATGAGATTTTATGAAGTATTCTTCTGGTCACCAACCGAAGCAACTTGTGGGAGGGACGGGTACCACAGAAAGGTTGGGAAGGGTTCAGGAGATTAAGAATCGCACAGAACAGGGCCAGGGAGGCTATTGCCGTGTCTTGGCCCAGGCCTTCTGATACTCGTCGAACGAATCGACTTCCATCCAACCCTTGAAGATTGGCACTGCTTGGACCCTGTAACCTCTGTCGATCAGTTCCTGAATCATGTCGGTGAAGGAAGCAGTGGTGAAACTGCCGGCCTCGTGAAAGCCTGATGATTTGTGCCGGTCCTGTGCGGCCCGATAACAGTCGCGGAGAGTCTGCATTCCTTGCTCAGAAAACATGGCCATGCCTATAAACTCGCCGTGCGCCTGCTGGTGCGGCAGTTCCTGACCGATCTTGACCACGCGATGCTCACCTTCCGGCATCACGAACCGTGAGAGATGGCTTTTGCCGGGAGCTTCCGCGAGTGAGACGAGGTCTGGGTTGAGATGGGTTGGTTGCGCGTTCCGTCGGTCTTGATCCAACCAAGCTAAATCGACGACGAGAGAAATATCGGCAGGACTCTTGAGCAACTTCTCAAGAACAGTGGTATCGAACATGATGTCGCCATAAAGGACGATCGTGCGCCCCTTTAGTTCGTTCTCGGCACAAAAGATCGAGAATAATTCGCCGGTGCTCTCGTATAGGTCATTATCGTAGTAGCGAATGTTGGGAAAGGTGATGGCTTCCTTTTTGTATCCACGGATCAAGGCGATATCTTTGATATTGCAGTCGTTGAGGGCGGCTACTTGGCGCTCCAGGATAGTTTTGCCCTTGATGTCCAGCAAGCATTTCGGTTTGTCTTCGATCAATGGAAGCAGCTGTTTTTCGAAGCCGGCTGCAGCGATGACGGCGGTGGTCCTTTCGCTTCCCACCGGCAAGAAGTGTTGTTCGTCTAGCTTCATCTTGGGGACACCGACGATGTCGTACACTTCAGTCAACGTAACGATGCGATCGTTTGCGGCACCGGGGCGCGTATCTCTCTCAATGAGTTCGAGAGTATCTCTCATGGCCCGAATCGCCGCCCGTACCGGCTGATTGGCATAGATGATGATTTTGGCTCCTGCCTCTTCCATTTCCGTCGCGCTGGTCTGGTCGAAAATCGTCGGGACCACGACCAACGGTGCATGGCCGGGCCAGGCCTTGAATACGGCTCGCAGTTCGTCGAACGTTTTCGACTTCGAGTGGATCAGGACCGCGTCAGCTCCTGCGTCGGCATAGGCTTGGGCTCGCTTGAGCGCTTCGTCTTGGCCCCAGCCGGCGATAAGGGCTTCTGTTCTAGCAATGATGATGAACTCGGGGAAAATCTGCGCGGCCTTCGCTGCCCTGATCTTGCTGCAGTGTTCTTCGATTGGAATCAATTCTCGACGGACCCCTGCGTAGAAACTGCAGCGCTTCGGGTAGACGTTGTCCTCGATGCAAATAGCGGCTATGCCAGCTCGTTCCCGGTCGTTGACGGTGCGCATGACGTTCAGCGCATTTCCGTACCCCGTGTCGCAATCGGCGATGACGGGAATCGAGACAGCCTCCGCAATGTTGCGCTCGACCGCTAACTGTTCGCTAGAATCGATAAAGCTCGCATCGGGAATACATTTGAGGGATGCGGATATGGCAAATCCGCTGGCCCATATTGCGTCGAAGCCGGCTCGTTCAATCAAGCGGGCGCTCAACGCATCGTGTGCACCCACAGCCTTGATGGCACCAGGCTGTTGGAGGAGAGCCCGCAGTTTTGCTGCGTTATTCATAGCGTGGCATCATGCGAAAGCGCACGGTTCTTGTCAACAAAAAGTTTTCTAATGGACCGTGATGGGGTCCTCAAAACCCTTGAGGAGTCTTCCTCCGGCTACTGTTCATGAAACGTCCGGCTTTCAAAAAGATGATGTCGCGATCGAATCCGGTGTCGAACCGCAACGTCACGACGGTTTAGAAGTCGTGCCAGGCATTGATCTTGACCGGACCGGCCCTAATTGGTTCCCACATCCGGTGAAGCGAGCTGTATTTGGTCTAAAGAAAGATGGCCCATGAGGCTTTCATGGGTTCCCCCCCCTCTAATGTAGACTGTCGCCCGAGACTTGCCCTTGTAGGCGGTAACCCGTACGGGGTCTACTGCCGTAGTGGCCAGCACGAGCGATATACTCTTACGTTTATATACCTGCACAAGGCCGGCATCTTCGATTTTGATAAATTGCTCCGATCCACCGAAAGTCATGCATCAGAGAATACCTTCGAAGTGGTCGCGATCCTTCAAGAGAGCAACAGCTATTGCGAGGGTGGGTCTCAGTGCGTGGCAGAGGGGCAGCCCTAACAGGCATTGGAGCGCGCGCACCTTTGAGCTATTCTACTGAATCGCCAATGTGGTCGTTGAACCGTGGCGCTAGCGTTCGGCTGTCGAAAAAAATAAAGCCGCGTTCCGTCGCAGCCTGATAGGTCAAATTGATCTCCGTTTCTGACCCCCGCCAATTATACTGTTGGCTGAGACCCCGAGCCATCTGCCCGGGAATCCGCTCCAGAGCACCATGCTCAGTTTCTAAGAAGCTCAAAACCTGTCTATGCACTGCCTCACCTTGATATCGAATCGTGACCCTCGCGAATTGATCGTCTACCGTGACATACAGGATGCTTGTCATCCTCACCCCCGCAAAGGACGAGGGTTCCGTTTTCTGCCTGTATTCCGTAATTTGAGATCCAGACTGAGTGGCTACAAGGTCTTGGCGCGACGTTAAGGAGGAACCCCAGGCGATATCATGAAAGCCTTTGGGGTCATTCATCATTGGGACGCCCCACGCGGTCCCAGCGCAAGAGATGGTCATCGTCAGCGGCAAGATGAGGCCAAGTGGGTACGGCGATGCGGTAGGATGGCTCATCACATCATGAGAAATGAGTGACATGCAAGTTGCCGCAAACGCTACCATGAGGCATCGGCTAACGCAACCCGTCGATGTTCCTTGAGAACCTGTCGAACCTATCTTATAATGCGCCGGTTTTTCAGTTGCCTCGTATTTGCTAACTCCACAAACAGGAGAGTCGTGCATGATGGAGAGCGATGTCTTTGTTCAGGCCATGCAGGACCTAGGGGTGAATTTTTTCACCGGAGTGCCCGATTCGATTCTCGGCGGGATCATCGCCGAATTGATGACCCGTCGATTATATACCCCTGCTGTCCGTGAGGACGAAGCGGTGGGCATGGCGGCGGGGGCCTATATGGCGGGGAAGCGGCCGGCGGTCTTAATGCAAAACTCCGGGCTGGGAACTTCTCTCAACACCCTGATTTCGCTTAACATGATTTATCGACAACCCTGTATTCTGATCGTGTCCTGGCGAGGCCAAGGAGGGAAAGACGCGCCGGAACATCTCGTGATGGGCGATGTGATGCCACGGTTTCTTGATACGATGAAGATCCCACATCGCAACCCTGACCGAGAAGACGGCTGGAGAGGATTTCATGTGGGTTAAAGAGGTGTTTGAGAAGCAGCGGATTCCCGTCGCGTTGTTCATCACGAAGGGAGTAGTGAAGGGTCTGCATCCGTGAGGCTGCGACGCGGGCCGAGTGAAGGATAAGGGGTAAGGCGTCCAAAAGTGCTGAAAGCTCAATTTCAACGCGGTAAGTTGACCACCGATAGCTGATGGCTGTGAACTGGTAGATATGAGACCCGAAGAAGGTACCTTGATCAGCCGGGCGCAGGCTATGGCGGCGGTGATTGATCTGTTGACCGATCAGCCTGTCGTCATCTGCAACGGATTCCCTTCGCGCGAGGCGCACAAAATTGCCGACCGCCCCACGCACTTCTACATGATCGGATCGATGGGAAATGCCTCGGCTATTGCGCTAGGCGTAGCGCTCGCAAAACCGAACAAACAGGTCATCGCGTTCGACGGCGACGGCAACGTGCTGATGGGGATGGGGACGCTCGCAACCGTCGGCGCGCTCAAACCGAAGAATTTCATTCATGTGGTTTTCGACAACGAAGTCTATGGGTCGACCGGGAACCAACCCACGATTTCCAACGTTGTCCCGTTGGAAAAAGTGGCGAAAGCGGCAGGCTATGTAAACGTCGAACGCGTACTCGATCGCGAGGATCTCGTCTATGAGTTCAAGGCCATGCTTAAAAAGGATGGGCCCAGCATGGTGCTAATCAAAGTGAACGAATTGGTCGAAGATGCTGGTCGCGTGCTCTACGAGCCGTCGGAGATTACAAAGCGATTCATGGACGCCATCGAATGATGTATCTCGAGAAGTGTCGTTCGTTGCGCATGGACAGTTTCCAGAACCGTCTCAGAAACGCCGAGGTATATCCATGGTTCTGTTGAATCCTGGTCCGGTGAATGTCACCGAGCGTGTGCGCCAAGCGCTGCTCAAACAGGACATCTGCCACCGCGAAGCGGAATTCACCGAACTGTTGTACCGCATTCAAGCTAAGCTGTTGACCGCGTTCGTGCCTGGTGCTGAGGCCGACTACATAGCGGTGGTCATCACCGGTTCTGGCACGGCGGCCGTTGAAGCTGCTCTGATGTCGTCACTTCCCCACGGTCGACGAGTGCTCGTACTGAACAACGGTGTGTATGGGGAGCGCATGTCTCAGATGATCGGGCTCCACCGTCTGGGTGTGAACGAGTTGAAGTATGAGTGGACGGTCCGACCCGATCCTGACAAACTCTTGTTGGCGCTTCGGCAGCACCAGGAAGTCCACGTTGTTGGCATGGTGCATCACGAAACAACGACGGGCCTCATCAATCCCGTGAAAGAGATCGCGGACATCGTCGACAATCAGAACCGCGTCTTCATACTTGATGCGGTCAGTGCTTTGGCCGGCGAATCGATCGACATTCCCAAGTCGCACATATATATGGTCGCAGGCACGGCAGGCAAGTGTATCCAAGGGTTCCCCGGCGTCTCGTTCGTGCTAGTTCGTAAAGGATACATTGAAAAAATGCGGTCCTATCCGAAACGGTCTTGGTATCTCCACCTCACGCACTACATCGACGAGGTTGGGCGGGGGATCATCCCTTTCACGCCCGCCGTCCAAGTGTATTACGCTTTCGATGAGGCTCTAGATGAACTGCTTGAGGAAGGCGTAGCCAACCGCATCAAACGCTACAAAAAAATGGCGTCGCTCGTTCGAGATCGGATGGCAAAACTCGGCGTGAAGCCGCTGCTGACCCCAGAATATCAATCAAACACGATCACGGCGTTCTATCTTCCGGATGGCATCGCCTACGCACAGCTGCACGACCGATTAAAGGCAATGGGGTATGTCATCTATGCGGGCCAGGGCAATCTGGAGCACAAGATCTTCCGCGTTGCCAACATGGGCTCCTTGACCGAAGAGCAGTTCAATGGGTTTCTCGACGCGTTTGAACAAGCCTGCAATCCGGCATGAAGGCGATCATCCTCGCAGCCGGCGTCGGCAAACGCCTTTGGCAAGTGACGAAACATCGGCCGAAGTGTCTTATCGAGATCGGCGGGCGGACGTTGCTGCATCGTTCCTTGACGGCCCTGGCCGGTGTTGGCATCAGGCACGCTGACGTCGTTGTCGGCTATAAGCAGGAAATGATCCGTGCAGCAGTTGAGGGGGACTCATGCGGCGTCACGGTGAACTTTCTGACCAATGACCAGTTCCAGCGCGGCAGTATTTCTTCGCTTTGGGCGGCGCGGACTGCTTTGGACGGCGACGCCATTATCATGGATGCCGATGTGCTTTTTCACCAGGAAATCTTAAGGCGTCTCGTTGGTTCATCCTATGAAAATGCCTTACTGATGGATGAAACGGTCAGGCAAACCGGTGAGGAGTGTATGGTGGTCGTTGCGGAAGGCCGCGTAGTCGCCCTGACGAAGCGGATGCCTGAATTGTATGATTACGCCGGAGAGGGCGTGGGTTTTTTGAAGGTGAAGTATGCCGACATGCCGCATCTAGTTGCATCCCTCCGGGCTTGCATCGACATGGAAGCCTGGAACATGGAGTATGAAGACGGGCTATCGGAGTATTTCAGTAATGTGAAAGTCGGTTGCGAGAGGATCGGAGGGTTGCCGTGGATCGAGATCGATTTTGTCGAGGACGTTCGGAAAGCTGAGTTGGACGTTTTACCGAAATTGTGAGAAAGTCCCCTATGGTTAGGGGATTTTTGAGGGAGAAAGGCTGACATCGATCATGAATGAAAGTGTCATCCATCGGCGAGCGGAGATCCAGGGGCTGGCGACAGCGATACTGCTGCCCTCGGTGAGCGTTTTGGGTCGACCGATCGAGCATCCAGGCGGGTTGCCAGGTCCCTTGACGGACGTGGTGGGGATCAGTTTGTTTCAACGGGCCGTCCTTACTTTACAGCGGGCGGGTATGCGCCAATTGATCGTGCTCGTTGGATCCGAAGAGGAACAGCTCAAGCAAGCATTAGGGAATGGCCCTCGTGTCACAATCCCCGTTCGCTGGATGCCCATTCGTGAATTTCCCCTCGACGATCCGCGCACATGGGAGGCTTTGGCAGCGGAGGCACACGGTTTTGCGCTGGTCGCGAGCGTGAGCGGCGTGTTCTCGCGAGGATTGGTTGAGCAGCTGCGGCACGATGTACGCGACGGAGAGGCCGTCATCGTGGCGCAGGCAGCTCCGGAACAGCCGCCAGGGTCAGCACTGCCGTCTGGTCTCAAAATCCAAGTTACGTCCAACCGCTTAGCTGCCTTCGCTCCGGCGCGTGCGGGCAATTCGGGGCTGCTAGCCGCAGAGATGGTGGTCGTGCCGGCGGGTCTCATGAGCGCTGCGAGTGAGGGCGGGAGCCAAAGTGGCCGGGTGCCGATCCGTCAATGGCTGGAACGAGCTGCGGTGGATGGGCGTGTGCGTGTGCTGGCAGCGGAGGAGAAGGGTGGCATCTGGTATCAGGATGTAAGAACGGTGGCCGATGTGCGGATGGCTGAAAAGCAGCTCTTCAACTCGCTGAAAGGCGAAGCCGAAGGCTTTGTTGACCGGTACTTCAATCGTAAGTTCTCTCGCTGGTTCACGCGTTTCTTCCTCGCTGTGGGGCTCTCGCCCAATTCCATTACGATGTTAGCCACGCTGGTTGGTTTGGTGTCCGCCGTGGGGTTCGGAGTTGGGACCTATTCTGCGGGCATCATTGCAGCGCTGCTGTTCCAACTAGCGGCCGTGATCGATTGTTGTGACGGCGAAGTCGCTCGGCTGACGTTCACGGAATCACCGTTCGGCGCATGGCTCGACATCGCGATGGATAATCTCGTGCATATGGCGATTTTCGTTGGTATTGCCGCCGGGTTGTACGCGAACCAGGTAGGGCAGCCCTACGCCTGGACGACGCTTGCCCTAGGCGCAGCTGCGGTGCTGGGCAACGCCGTGTCGTTTCTGTTGGTGCAGAGAGCCCAAAAGATCACATCGGCGAACAGATGGAAGACATTGGGAAATGCTGCCTGGTCCGATCGGTTGTTGAAGAACATTGCGAGCCGGGATTTCTCGGTGGCGTTGTTGCTATTTGCCTTGTTCGGCGGGCTCGAGTGGTTCCTCCGGTTTGCAGCGGCCGGTTCTCTGATCTTTGCCGTCATCATGCTGTGGGTTGTCCGGCCGTCCGCGGTGTCATTACCTCGGCAGTAACGTTCATAAACGGAGAGAAGAGTGCACCTCAACCGGTTGCCTTTTCCACCATCCAGCTAGCGTGTTGCGCTATATCCTACTCGCAATTGGCCTCCTCGTTCTCAGCCTGCTCGTGTGGCATATCGGACCCGAGAACATCTATGCGACCGCCACACGGCTTGGCCCCGTGGCCCTCTTGGTCATCTTGATTCCTTCCCTCGTCATGTATGCGATCGAAGCCTATGGCTGGAAGGTTGTGTTGGGCGACTCCGTGCAGGCGGTGCCATTTTGGAGGCTGCTCGTAATCAGAACCGCCGGCGAAGTCGTGAACATGACGACTCCGACTGCCTATTTGGGCGGTGAACCAGTGAAGGCTTACCTGCTCAAAAATCACAATGTCCCGATGGCCGAGGGAGCCGCTTCGGTAGTGATTGCGAAGACGACCATGACCATTGCCGAGGTAGTCTACATCTTAATTGGGATTACGCTGGGATTCTGGATCCTTGGCGTGGGCAGCTCGGCAGGACAAACGGTCACAGCTGCTCTGGTGAGTGTGGGCCTGCTCGTCTTCTCCATCGCCGGATTTGTGTTTATCCAGCGGCGTGGGCTCTTTGCTTCAATTCTGGCGGTGGTCCGAAAACTGGGGCTGCGGATTGGGTTTCTTGAAGCGCAGGAAGAGCATCTGCGTTCGATCGACCAGACCATCCTGAATTTCTATAACCACCATCAACGGGCCTTCTTCGCCTCGACTGGCGTGTACTTTTTGGGCTGGATGGCCGAGGCACTGGAAGTGTTCCTTATCCTGTATTTTCTCGACGTTCCGGTCAGTCTCTCACCGGCGATCTCTATCGGTGCGCTCGCAGTATTCATCAAAGGCGGGACCTTCTTCATTCCAGGCAGCCTCGGCGCTCAAGATGGCGGGAATTTGCTTTTGTTAAAGGCCTTTGGCTATTCGGATGTCATCGGGATCACCTTTGCACTCTTGCGGCGTTTTCGCGAACTGGTTTGGATCGGAATCGGATTAGCCTGTTTAGCGTTGATCGGCAGGCGCTCAGTGGGTACTGGTAAAGGCTGCGTTCAAGATTCAGGAATCGGTTCTTGAGGCTTCTGTCTCTCAGGAGGAGCCGAGCTGTGAGGCAACCTGCTGCCTGATGGCCCCTAGGCGTTCGAGCATGCGATCCCACACGAAGCCGTGCAGCCTAAGGTTCGCGGTTCGTTCTACATCCCTGAATTCCAGGCCCATCATCTTGCCATTCACCCACCGTATATCTGCCAGTGAGATCGGCAGCGATTCGCGTTGATCGGGCAAGAGCAGCCGCAGGAAGAGAGGGCCGTTTATTGGTGGCTCAGTCGTGCACTCGATTGTGCATCCGAACACCGTCAAGTTTGTGATTTTTCCTTCTGCGATCGTGGTACTATCAGAAAACATTACCGGATAGGCGACGGCAAGTGGGAGCCGGTAGTGCCCGCGGATATAGGGGCGGCGTGACTCCATAGTAAGCAAATTCTAGCGCAGTACCCGGTCCAATGCCGATTCCCCGTTCGAGGGGAAAGAGTAGGAAAAGCACCTGTGTGTTAGTCGCGTGCCCACCGAGTGTTCGCCTGCAGCGGATTGCTTTGGTAGACCCAGTAGGCGTTTCGTTGACTTCGAAATCAGGACGTGATCTGGCTCAGTCCGGAGATCGAGCGCGTCCTCGAGCAAGACTCCCTAAAGTAACGTTCTTTGGAGCCGAGGACGGCCGATTCGAAGGATTTTCGCCTGCAGGTCCAGCTCGTGATGGAACTACATCGTAAACAGATTCCCAACTGGACGCATACTCGCTGTCCTCAATTTACAACGCCCTGGGAGGTTGCTAGGATGCGCGCAGCATGTCCGCATTAAGACTGGTGCTTTGGGGATTCCTCGCTATTCTTGGCTCGATCGCGCTTGCCGTTGTCACTGGGCTGGTCAACCCCAACGAAAAAGTAAATGGGTTGTGGTTAGTCGTGGCGGCGGGGTGCATCTATGTGTTGGCCTATCGATTTTATGGCCGTTGGCTGGCGCGAACTGTCACCGATCTCAACGATTATCATGTTACACCTGCTGTCCGACTCAACGACGGCGTGAATTTTCACCCTACCAACAAGATTGTGCTGTTTGGCCATCACTTTGCCGCGATTGCTGGTGCAGGGCCGCTACTCGGTCCGGTGCTGGCAGCGCAGTTTGGTTTTCTCCCTGGCTTTCTTTGGCTCGTGATCGGTGCGGTCCTGGCCGGAGCTGTGCAGGATTTCATCATTCTGGTGGCCTCGATGCGACGTAATGGGCGCTCTTTGCCAGAAATCGCGCGCGATGAACTCGGCTTGATGACCGGTACGGTCACGGCCGTGGCCGTGCTCTTTATTGTGGTAGTGGCGCTGGCGGGGCTGGGCTTTGCAGTGGTGAATGCGCTCTATCACAATGCTTGGGGCACGTTTACGATTGCGATGACTATTCCCATCGGCTTCATCATGGGATTTTATCTCCAAAAACTTCGTCCTGGTGCGGTAGCGGAGGTGTCGATCCTTGGCGTCGTGCTGCTGGTTGCAGCGGTGCTGTCGGGACGTGTGGTCGCACAGTCATCGTTTGCCTGGCTTTTTGAGTACGACAAGGCGACGTTGGTCTGGCTGCTCGCAGGCTATGGCTTTCTCGCTTCAGTGCTTCCGGGCTGGATGTTACTGGTTCCACGCGGTTATCTATCGACCTTTATGAAGCTTGGCGTTGTGCTTCTGCTTGGCCTCGGCGTGGTCTTGATGGCACCAACTATTGAGATGCCACGGGTGACTTCCTTTGCCAGTGGCGGTGGACCGATTATTCCCGGTACGCTCTTTCCATTTCTCTTTATCACGATAGCCTGCGGGGCTGTGTCGGGTTTCCATTCGCTAGTGTCTTCCGGCACGACGCCGAAAATGATCGAGCTGGAGTCGCAAGCGGTGGTGGGTTATGCAGCCATGCTGCTGGAAAGTTTCGTCGGCGTGATGGCATTGATAGCAGCTTCGGTACTGATTCCCGGAGATTTTTTTGCAATCAACACAACGCTGTCCGCCGATGTGTTAACAACAATGGGTTTCGCGCCGGCCAGATTGGCGGAACTCTCACAACTCGTTGAGGTGGATTTGGCGGGGCGGCCCGGCGGTGCTGTGTCACTCGCGGTCGGCATGGCCTCGATCTTTGCAGCGTTGCCGGGGATGACGGGGTTGATGGCCTATTGGTATCAATTCGCCCTGGTGTTCGAAGCGCTGTTCATTCTCACGACGATCGATACGGGTACGCGCGTGGCGCGCTACCTCATTCAGGAAATGGGTGGGCGGGTCTATGAACCGTTTCGCCGGATCAACTGGTGGCCGGGGGTGTTGCTGAGCAGCGGCTTGGTGGTGGGAGCCTGGAGCTATTTGATTGGGACAGGGAATATCTCAACGATTTGGCCGATGTTCGGTGCGGCGAATCAGTTGCTGGGGACTCTGGCACTCTGCATCGGCACGACGGTGCTGATCAAAATGTGGAAGTCGTCCTATCTCTGGGTGACGGCGTTGCCGATGCTTTTTGTCGGCGCGATTACGCTGACCGGCTCCTATGAGATGTTCTGGATATTCCTCAAGCAGGCGGCGACGCTGGCCGCAGAGCATTCATTCCCGCTTTATCTCGACGCGGTACTGGTGGCTGCGGTAGCGATCCTCGGGGTGATTGTCTTGAGCGACAGCCTAAGACAATGGTACGGATACGTGATTCTCAAGAAGCCGTTTACCAGCAGTGAGGTGGTGGTGATGGCGGGTGGAAGTTCAACGGGGCGGGTGCAGACGGCGATCCATTGTGATGAACGAGAGGATGGTCTTAAGCTGCCGCATGGAACAGGATGCTGCTGATGGGGTGTAAGGAGTAGCTACCGATCACTGTATTCGTCCGTGCTGCGCATCAGAGAAAGGAGGAAGAACATCGTGTCGCACCCTTGGGCTTAGATTGGGGATGTTCTCTGAGAAATGGGTGTATCTTGGCACGGCCAGGGTTCGGATGGGAGAGATTAGGCTTCACGCACTTGGGGTCGTCTCAGCTCTTTGAATGTACAAGGAGAAGATGTGGCTGAGGTAAAGGGAGGAGGAGATCGTGGCTGATCAGTTTTCGTTCGATGTTGTATCGGAAGTGAATATGCAGGAGATGAAGAACGCGCTCGATCAAGCGACGAAGGAAATTAAGCAGCGGTTCGACTTCAAGGACTCTAAGACCGAGATCGCGCTGAAGGAGAAAGAGAAGGAACTGGTTGTTGTCTCCGATGACGAGTACAAGATGAAGGCAGTACAAGACATCATCAAAGCCAAGTGTGTGAAGCGCAGCGTGTCTCTAAAGGCCTTCGATTATGGCACGGTGGAACCAGCGTTAAGTGGCACAGTGCGGCAGGTAGTAAAGATTCAGAGCGGGGTGGCATCGGAGAAAGCCAAAGCGATTACGAAGGCGATCAAGGATTCGAAGTTGAAGGTCCAGGCCCAAATTCAAGGTGAGCAGGTGCGGGTGCTGAGCAAAAGCAAGGATGACTTGCAAGGAGCGATTGCGTTGTTAAAAGAGAAGGACTTTGGCATCGATTTGCAGTTTACTAACTATCGATAAAGGACGGTTGGTTAATGACGAATTGTGCTCCCGCTCCGCGCACTCCGACTGATCGAATGGCGACTCTGGAAGGTGTGATCGGTGCCTGTGCCCATTGGGAGGTCAACCTGGTTATCGTGTAAAACATGGGCAGCGCCCCGAAAGCATGATACGGCTTGTCTCTCTACTTGTGCTCATTGTTGGATGTTCACTCCTAGGCTGCAATCGTAGCGATCCGATTGTCGTTATCCAGCTCCATCCGAAGAACCCCGATATCATCTACATTGCAACAAACGATTACATCTATAAGACGCGGGACGGTGGGGAGACCTGGACAAATCTTTCGAAGGGGATGAGCCATTCGCGGGTTATCTCGATGATGGTTGATCCGGTCTATCCGGCGACCGTCTATGCTGGCACAAAGGGCGACGCAGTTTACAAGAGCCACGATGGGGGGCAGCGCTGGACCTCGATGCGTGCTGGGTTGGACGATGTGACAATTACGTCGGTCGTGAATCAGTTCGTATTTGATCCAACCGACAGTCAGCATATCTTTCTTGCCACAACAATGGGTGTGTTTGAGACAAAGAACGGCGGCGAAAATTGGACGAAGCGAATGGAGGGGATGAAGGAAGTGCTGATGGTCGTGACGCTGTGTATGGACCCAACCCGACCTTCCATTCTTTACGCCGGCACGAGTGGTGGTGTGTACAAAACAGTTGATGGGGCAGGCCATTGGGACAAGGTGAACAATGGTNNAATGGTCTGATTCCGCCCGAGATGTTGAAGACCTCGCGCGCACTCAATGTGACATCGATCCATGTCGATCCCTACGAGTCGGAGACGATCTATGCGGCGACGCTCAGCGGTCTCTACAAGACAGTTGATGGAGGCAAGACATGGAACAGGATAGGCGCATCACTCACCGATCAGATGATCGTCACGATGGTATTGGACCGTTCCAGAAAGGGGGTAATCTACCTTACGGGAAGGGATGGCGTGCATCGAAGTGAGGATGGCGGTATGACCTGGAGGACTATCAACAATGGGTTTGCCACGACGAACGTCCGGTCGATTGCCCAAAGCGCGACAGACTACAAGCTGTTTTATGCCGGGACGAATGGGAGCGGATTGTACCGCAGTAAGGATGCGGGGGAAACTTGGGAGCCGATGCCGCCGGTGGTCCCTTCGAGCTAAGTAATGCTTAATTGTAGGAGGCACTAGGGCTGCGGGCCAGTGCCGCGGTTTTGCAGGCTAGATCCAACGCCTGATTTTTCAAGTGAGGAATCGACAGAGGTATCTCCCAGGCTGGAACTGATGTTTGAGCGGCCAAAGTTTGATCCCACCGTCGTATCCGAAAGATTTGAGTGCACTGTCGACTGTTGAAGGCTCGATCCCACAGTTGATAAGTCGGTGTTCAAACGAGAGTCGCCGATGTCTGCGCCAGCCTTCCCGGTCGCACCGATCTCAAACCCAGTCGGTCCTGTTGCTCCGATGTCTCTGCCCGTTTTTGGAGTCATGCCCAGGTCTGCGCCGACTGCACCTTCCGCACCGATCTGAGCGCCGGTCTTCGGGGTAATTCCAATCGCGCTACCGACCGCAGGACTTGTTCCAATGCGTGTACCCGTTTTGGGACCAGTGGGTAACCGACGAGGTTTGATGTCGTTCTCAATGGATTCTTCGATCTCACTCAACTGGGCCGCTTCTCGAGACGTATATTCAGAGCCTAGTTCACCGACCTTCTGTTGGATCTCGCCGAGTAGCTCTAACTTGGCGCGCAGGATTTTGAGGTCGGCTCTCGCCTTGGCAACAGGTGGGATTAACTCGCTCAACGTCCAGCCGCGAATTTTCATGTGTTCGCTGAAAAGGCCATCCTGAGCGGCAGTCAGCAAATCACCGACTTCGTTGCCAAGTTCTTCCACAATCTTGAGTTCAGCGAAATCAGTTTTGCAACATTCAAGAAATTGGTTGTACTTTTGCAGGAATGCCATGGCCTCAGACTGGAGATTTTCAACTTTAATCTGCCGTATCTCGCGAGGCCGCTCGCGAGCCACCCTATTTTCGTCCGAGGTCGCCTCTTTTTTGTCGATGAGGGGGACGCAAGACCCTTCCGCGTTTGCGTGTGAGCCTCCTTTGGTTGCTCCCAATTGTTGATCCAGAGTCCGATTCCCGCAGAATTCGATCGGAGGGGAAGCGGAAATAATGTTGGCAGAATAGAAAAGACTTACGAGCACAAGAAAGATTCCTAGGGTGTTCCACGGCGCGGGGCACACGCTAGAGCGGGTATTTTCCAGCATCCATTTTATTGTCTCCCCCAATTGAAAATATGTCAACAAATCGAGGAGTTTACACTGCTCCGTCCGTCGTTAAGGCATATACACGCGCTTGATTGCTCAACCCCGAGTGGCCCAAAGCATCATAACCAACCAGAGGGTAGGCGCCTTTCTTATATAGCCTTACAGGGAAAGTCGAAAGACCTAGCTAAGTCCCTGAAATTCCTATTGACAAGAAATTTCGCCGGAGTATACTCCGGCGCTGGTGGGTGAAAGTGGAAAGGAGTGGGTGCACATATTGTCTGTGACTTACGACACGTTCCCGTGCTCGGGAAAGAAGTCCTGTATTGGCTTACATCTCATCAGCCCAAGGTTCTTTTAGATTGTACGGTGGGATATGGTGGGCATGCCGAGTTGCTGTTGAAAGGCACTGGCTCCAACACAAAGGTCATCGGACTAGATAGAGATTTTCAGGCAGTTGAATTCTCACGTGAGCGGTTAGTGGGATTTGGGAAGCGAGTCGTTCTCTTGAGGGGAAATTACCGGAAGTTAAAAAGCCATCTTGCGGGAATCGGAGTCTCGGGAGTTGACGGAGTCCTTTTTGATTTTGGGGCGTCATCTCCTCAATACGACGATCCTGCACGCGGGTTCAGCTTTCAGAGAGAGGGACCGCTGGACATGCGAATGGATCAAACGACCGGTGTGACGGCTGCGGAGCTGGTGAATGGCATTTCCGAGAACGACCTTGCGAACATCATTTATCAGTACGGAGAAGAACGATATTCACGGCGAATTGCCCGTGCGATCGTGGGGGCGAGGCAGCGCCGACCGATTACGACGACGAACGCGTTGGCGTCTATCATTTCAGGATCGGTGCCCTCGGCCTATCGATACGGACGAATCCACTGCGCGACACGCACGTTTCAAGCGCTTCGAATTGCTGTAAATCTAGAGCTGGAAGATCTCGAACCGTCGTTGCGGGATGCCGTCGATGTGCTGCTCTCGGGCGGAAGAATCTGTGTGATTTCGTTTCACTCCCTTGAGGATCGCATTGTGAAGCGGACCTTCCGATCTTGTGCGCAGAAGAATGGGGCGTGCCTTTCGCTGCTGACCAAGAAGCCGGTTCTTCCCACGAACGAGGAACGTCAACTGAATCCGAGGTCCCGAAGTGCCAAGTTGCGGGTTGCTGAGCGTCTCCCAGAAAGGATGGGTGCATGAAAATGCTTGCCGTGTTGGGGGGGCTGTGTCTCGTGTTCCTGTTTGTGTGGGAGCGGGTGGATATGGTTCGAGTGGGATATCAGGTCGAACGGCTCAAGCACGAAAAGACGACGCTGGAACGTGAACGTGATCAGCTCCGTGTCAAACTGTCTGCGCTTAGTGCTCCCGATCGGATTGCGAAAGTGGCAAAAGAAAGACTTGGTATGGGGCCGCCCCAGCAAGGGCAAGTGATTACGGTCCAAACAAGGGCCGACGATGCAACAATTTCACATCCGGCTCTGGTCGAAATGCACATCGCGAAAAATGATCTTTCCGTCGGGAGGCGGTAGTGGCTGTTCCTCGCTGGCGTGGTCGCCGGTACTTCATGCTGATCCTGTTGCTCGGTGGGTTCGGAGCGGTGCTGTTTCGTCTGGTCACGTTGCAAGTACTGCAGGCAGCCGAGCTTACGGTCAAGGCGGACAGACAGCACCGAAAATCTGTGTCGCTTGAAGGTGCGCGAGGCACGATTATCGATCGTCATGGAAAAGTATTGGCGATGAATCTGGAAGTACCATCCGTTTTCGGGGTTCCGACCGCACTCGAAAGTCCTGCTAAAACTGCACGGTCTCTTGCGCCTGTACTCCGTGTACGACCTGACGAATTGGAGCGAAAGCTCCGGCGGGATCGCGGATTTGTGTGGTTGGCGAGAAAATTGGATCCTGAGCAGGGGCATCGGCTGGAGCATCTATCGATGGATGGGGTTGGTGTTGTGATGGAAGCGCGTCGGTTCTACCCGAAAGGGCCGCTTCTCTCCCATGTTTTAGGTTTTGCGGGTATGGACGGCGAGGGGCTGGAAGGAGTTGAGCGGCGCTATGAAACACACTTGCAGGGCGAAAAGCGGGTCACCGTTCTTCAGCGGGATGCACTTGGGCGCACCGTATTCCCCAAAGGACTTAAGGAGCAGAGTCCTACACCCGGTCATAGTCTCACTCTGACGATCGATGAAGTGATTCAGTACATTGCGGAGAAGGAACTGGAAGAAGCTGTCACCCGGACCAAGGCGAAGTCAGGAACGGTGATCGTATTAGAGCCACACAGCGGTGCATTGTTGGCCTTGGCGATCAGTCCGCGATTCGATCCGAATGCTCTTTCGACATTGGGGCCAGATCGTTGGAGAAACCGGGCGCTAACGGACGCGTACGAGCCTGGCTCAACCATGAAAGCAATTCTTGCCGCTGCGGTCATCGAAGAAGGGGTCATGAAGCCGAGCACGCTGGTGTTCGGGGAACATGGTCGCATGACCGTCGCAAACACCGTGATCCATGACCACGATAAACTCGGATGGGTTTCGTTTGCAAAGGTAGTCCAAAAATCTAGCAACATTGGTGCTGCAAAGGCTGGTATGGCTCTGGGCGGTCAGCGGCTGTTCCGCTACCTCCAGCTATTTGGCTTTGGGGAACGTACTGGAGTTGATCTTCCCGGAGAAGCGGGAGGGTTACTTAAGAATCTAAGAGGCTGGGACCAGCGGTCGGTCGCCTCAATTTCAATGGGTCATGAGATCGGTGTGACACCGATACAAATGATATCTGCCGTGGCAGCCATAGCAAATGGGGGGGTATTAACAAGACCTTATGTCGTCTCAGAAATCCGAGATGCGGAGGGACAAACACTTAAGCGAATGCTCTCTCAGGTGAGACGACGGGTCATCTCACCGGAGACCGCCCGTGCAGTGACCACGATTCTTGAAGGCGTCGTGACTGATGGTACTGGAGAGAAAGCCGCAATTCCGGGCTTCCGGGTCGCCGGAAAAACTGGGACGGCCCAAAAGGTCGATCCGCGCACCAGGACCTATTCAACCTCCCAATTTGTTGCATCCTTTGTGGGATATGTCCCGGCGGACAACCCGCGGTTGGCCCTGATAGTTGTGATCGACGAGCCGCAGGGAGAATCTTGGGGAGGGACAGTAGCTGCACCGGTATTTAGCCGTATTGGCGAACAGATTTTGAGTTACCTGGGTGTTTCATCAGATGAGTCGGTCAAGCTAGCGATGGTGTCGGAATAACCATGATGAGCAGTAGCTGGCGGTGATGACCTTTGCGCAGATGCTCCAGGCGCTTCAGGGGCAGGTGGAGATCATTAGAAGTGTTGGGGATCACCATGTTCCGGTGAGCTCGATTACTGACGACTCTCGATCAGTCCAGACGGGCAGTCTGTTTGTGGCTGTCAAGGGCGAACAGGTGGATGGACATCGATTCATTCCTGCGGCGGTGCAAGGTGGTATGGCTGCTCTAGTCACCCAGCAGCCGGCAAAAGACTTGCCGATTCCTTTTGTGCAGGTGGCGGACTCTCGGAAGGCTCTTGGGTTCTTAGGAGCCCGATTCTACGGGGAGCCTTCCTCTCGTATTCGAATGATCGGCGTGACCGGGACGAATGGAAAGACTACCACGACGTATCTGTGCAAGGCATTGTTGGAAAGGTTGGGGCAACAAGTCGGATTGATTGGAACCGTGATTTATCAGATCGGCAAGGAGATTGTGCCAGCTTCGCATACGACTCCAGGTGCACTCGAAGTGCAAAAGCTGCTCGCCAGAATGGTTGCAGGCGGGTGTGCGACGGCCGTTATGGAAGTTTCCTCTCATGCCCTTGCACAGGAGCGCACCGCTGGGTGCGAGTATGACGTCGCCGTGTTCTCGAATTTGACGCAGGACCATCTCGATTATCATAGGACGATGGACGAGTACTTTCAGGCAAAGCTACGCCTTTTCACTGAACTCACTGGAACGTGCAAGCCGAACAAACGCGCAATTCTGAACGTGGATGATCCCGCCGGAGGCCGCATTAAGCAGCTGTGTCCAGCTCCAGTCTGGACCTACGCGGTGAGGGCCAAAGCGGACTTGCGGTCCGAAAACGTGCGTCTCTCGCTTGAAAAAACGACCTTTACGGCAGCGACGCCGGCGGGGTCTTTCACCATCGAGAGCCATCTCGTGGGCGAGCACAACGTCTATAACTTATTGGCAGCGATTGGGGTCGCGCTTCAGGAAGGCGCCACGCCGGATCAGATTCGCCAAGCGGTAGCGCAGGTGGGCAACGTGCCGGGGCGGTTTGAGCGTGTGATGGCAGGACAACGGTTCACTGTCGTGGTCGATTATGCCCACACAGAGGATGCGCTGCTTCGACTGTTGACTGCTGCAAACGCACTGAAAAAGGGGCGCATAATCACGGTCTTCGGGTGCGGAGGCGACCGTGATCGTGGGAAGCGACCAAAGATGGGTGGAACAGCGGTTCGACACAGCGACGTCGTCATCTTGACGTCCGACAACCCTCGAACCGAGGATCCTCTCTCTATTTTGCAGGAAGTCGAAGTCGGGGTGATTGACGCATTGAGGGAGAGGCCGCTCGTCCAATATCAAAAAGTGGCAGATCGTCGCGAGGCCATCGGCGTCGCGGTACGAGAGGCCCGTTCAGGAGACATGGTCATAATCGCAGGCAAAGGGCATGAAGATTACCAACTAATCGGGACGAAAAAGTTTCACTTCGACGATCGCGAAGTGGCACGTCAAGCGATTGAACGACTGAAAACCTGCACGTCATCGGTGTAACGACTTTCGGATGCAGGCAAGGATCCAAATGCCATTGTTCACCGTTGAGGAACTGAGAGAAGTGATCAGTGTCAAAGTGTTGGCTGGCGAGACGCCTGGTTGGATGAAACAGCCGATCAGGCAAATTACCCTTGATAGTCGATTGATCCGTCCCGGGGATCTCTTCCTTGCGATCAAAGGGGATCGCTTCGACGGACACGACTTCATCGGCGCTGCGTTGGTGCGCGGAGCGGTGGGCATCATCGTGCGCGATTCGTTTGACGTTGGTTCCCTTGTACTGAAACCCCACTCAAAACGGATGATGCCGTTTGTTCTTGGTGTCCGCGATACTTTATTCGCGTATCAGCAACTCGCGACGCACCATCGAAGCCGGTTTAATATCCCAGTCGTGGCGGTGACGGGAAGCAACGGCAAGACGACCACCAAGGAGATGGTCGCCAGTATCATGGCACACCGATGGAAGCTATTGAAGACAGAGGGCAATCTCAATAACCGCATCGGCGTTCCGCAGACGCTGTTCCGTCTCAACGGACGGCACGAGGGCGCCGTTATCGAAATGGGAGTCGATCACATCGGCCAGACCACCCGGCTCTGCGAAATCGCCCGCCCGACGACTGGGGTGATTACGAATATCGGCCCGGACCATTTGGAATCCTTTGGCAGCATGGAAGGGTCAGCTCAATCAAAGGCGGAGTTGCTCGACGTGCTTCCCTCTGATGGTGCCGTCGTACTGAACGCGGACGATTTCTACTACGACTACCTTGCGGCAAGAGCCAGCTGTCGTGTGATGTCGTTTGGCTTTTCATCGAAAGCCGATGTGCGCGCGATGGATGTGAAATCCGACGGACGCAACGGAACGATTTTTCGTCTTCTGCTTCCAGGAAAGGTGCGACACACTATCGTGCATATCCATGTGCAGGGAGGGCACAACGTCACCAATGCGTTAGCTGCAGCGGCGGTCGGGGCCATCCTCGGCATGCCTGGTGCGGTCATTGCTCAAGGGCTTTCCCGCTTTCGACCCGCGACTATGCGATCGCAGATCTCATTGAGCCACGGAGTAACGATCATCAACGACTGCTACAACGCGAATCCTGCATCGATGAAAGCGGCGATTCAGCTGCTGGCCCAAAAAGGGTCGGGTCGGAAAGCGATTGCTGTGCTGGGTGACATGCTGGAACTAGGCTCCGACGCCGTTCAGCTGCACGAGGATGTGGGCGCATTTGTAGCACGGCAGGGTATCGACCAACTCGTGGCCTGTGGCCCGTTAGGCCGGAGTTTGGCAGAAGGAGCTGAACGGGCAGGGCTCGATCGCACGCGCATTTTGGCAGTACCTGATGCCATTGCGGCGTGTGCTGCGCTGAAGACCATCGTGAAACAAGGCGACGTTGTGCTGGTGAAGGCCTCGCGCGACATGAAATTGGAACAGGTGGTGCAGGCGCTCCAAGGGGCGAGGCGCTCGACAAAACGGGCATCGTAAAGAATAGCTCGATGGTCTCGCGCTTGAGACGTTGAGTGAAAGAAGCACCCTCACACCATGCTCTATCAATGGCTGTATCCGCTCCACACGCAATTCTCCTTCCTGAACGTCTTTCGTTATCAAAGCTTTCGCATCATTTACGCGGCCGTGACTGCGTTTCTCATCGCATTTGTTCTGGCACCGTGGGTCATTCGAAAACTCCAAGAAATCAAGCTGGGTCAACAAATACGGGATGAAGGACCGAAACGGCACCTGGCCAAGAGCGGCACGCCTACGATGGGAGGTATTTTGATAATCTTCTCAGTCATCCTATCGACGCTGCTCTGGGCCGATGTTTCCAAACCATTCATTTGGTTGGTGCTTGGTGCCACAATCGGCTTCTGTGCAGTTGGGTTCATGGATGACTACCTCAAATTCGTGAAGGCTCAGTCGAAGGGTCTTTCGGCAGGGCAGAAGTTTATAGCTCAGATCGGAATTGCTACCGTCGTGGCGCTGATTCTCTACTACTTGCCCGGCTATAGCACCGAGCTCAGTGTCCCGTTTTTTAAGAATTTCGTGCCGGATCTTGGATGGTTTTATGTGGTTTTTGCCGTTCTGGTGATCGTGGGTAGTTCGAATGCAGTCAACCTCACCGATGGCCTTGATGGACTGGCGGTTGGACCAGTCATGATCGCAGCGTTAGCGTACACGGTGGTGGCCTATGTTACAGGTAACCGATTGATGTCTGAGTATCTCCTTATTCCCCACATCGATGGCGCGGGAGAGCTCGCAGTTTTTACAGCAGCGATTTTGGGATCAAGTCTCGGATTTCTCTGGTTCAACACTTATCCGGCCTCGGTGTTCATGGGAGATGTAGGCTCCCTTCCTCTGGGCGCCGCGTTGGGCACGGTGGCGGTTATAAGTAAACATGAGTTGTTATTGCTGATGGTTGGCGGAGTGTTCGTGATCGAAGCTGTGTCGGTTATTTTCCAGGTAGCGTCGTTCAAGTCAAGAGGTAAGCGGATCTTCTTAATGGCCCCGATTCACCATCACTTCGAGATGAAGGGATGGGAAGAGCCCAAAGTAGTCGTACGTCTCTGGATCATTGCCATACTGTTGGCATTGCTGAGCCTCAGCACGCTCAAGTTGCGGTGACGGAATGGTAGCTGAAGACATTATGGAATTGGCGGGGACAAAAGTGACGGTGGTCGGACTTGCACGGAGTGGCGTCGCAGCCGCCAGACTGTTGGTAGCAGCCGGTGCACGGGTCACGGTAGCCGACGAGAAGGATCGGGCTGAGTTGGGCGCGGTCGTGGGCCAACTAGATCATTCAAAGGTTGGTGTCACACTTGGCAGAGGCTATGAGTCGGCTCTCGACTCTGCCGATCTTGTCGTTATCAGCCCGGGCGTCCCCTATCGTTTGGAGGTGCTGGATCGAATCCGCCGTCGTGGTGTGAAAGTTATTGGCGAACTCGAACTTGCTTCGCGATTTCTCTCTGCGCCGGTCCTGGCAATCACCGGTACTAATGGGAAGAGCACCACAGTTACTTTGATCGGGAAGATGATGCAACAAAGCGGAAAACGAGTGTTTATTGGTGGAAACATAGGAATGGCCCTGAGTGAAGCGGCTGGAGAATCATTGCAAGCCTCCAAGCGGGGATTGGCGAGTCCCTATGATTACCTTGTTGTCGAAGTCTCGAGCTTTCAGTTGGAAACTGTAGACCAATTCCATCCGTGGATCGCGGCGATCCTCAACGTCACACTTGATCATCAGGATCGCTACGACTCCATCGATGAATACGTCACGGCCAAGAAAAGAATTTTCGAAAATCAGGCTCCCCCTGACTACGCGCTCTTCAACCTGGACGATGCGCGGGTGGCTGCGTTGCGGTGGGGCTCGAGGGCTCGGGTATTGGGATTTACGAGGACACAAGCGATGCCATCGGATGTGTCAGGAGGGACGTATCTCGATCGCGATCGAATCATAACGACGGTTACCGGCCGACCTCAAGAGGTATGTCGACGACGTGAAATCAAGATTCTTGGTAATCACAACCTCGAGAATGCGATGGCCGCGGCAACGTTTTCCCTGTTGTGTGGGTGCTCTCTCGATGGCATTCGTGAGGTGCTTCGGGAGTTTCCAGGACTGGAACATGCGCTGGAAATTGTTCGAGAACATCGGGGAGTTCGCTTTATCAATGACTCGAAAGGGACCAATGTGGATGCCACACTTAAGGCGCTGGAGAGCATCGACCAGCCGGTGTGGCTCATCGCAGGTGGGCGGGACAAGGGGGGGGATTTCTCACGCCTGGCGCCCATTGTCTCCCAGCGAGTGAAGCGGCTTATTCTTATTGGTGAGGCTGCGCCGCTGATTGAGGATGCGGTACTGGGATATACGGCGATCGATCGAATCGGCACGTTGAGGGAAGCCGTCGAACTTGCCGCGACCGGCGCAGCGGCAGGCGAGGTGGTGTTGATGTCGCCGGCTTGCGCGAGCTTCGACATGTTTGCGGATTACCAGGATCGAGGGCGACAATTTAAGGCTCTGGTGAATGCATTGCCGTGACTAGAGTTCTGAATGATGAGGGAACTGTGAGGAAGTCCCATTACCTGACTCTGTCACCGATTGTGAATCACACCTCATGGTGTCTCAAAGGATGACGGATGTCGCAGAGATCTGCAGGAACCCTTGCGCTGCCGTGGTCTACAGCCAACCCGCGCGCAACAAAAAAGGTTGCAATGGATCACACCTTGTTGATCGTCACGGTCACCTTGGCACTAGTCGGTTTGGTGATGGTGTTCAGCGCGAGCGCCGTTGTGGCGGGCAATCGATTCCAAGACTCGGGGTATTTCCTCAAGCGGCNNGGATATTTCCTCAAGCGGCAGTTCGCTTGGCTCACATTCGGTTTTTTGCTTCTGCATGTGGCGTCCCACATCGACTACGTCTGGTGGAAGCGCCTCTCGATCCCGCTGTTGGGACTGGTCATAGTCCTGATGGTGATGGTCTTGATGCCCTCATTCGGGGTAGTGGTAAAGGGAGCCCGTCGGTGGCTGCGATTGTGGTCAATATCGATTCAACCGGCCGAAATGGCCAAGCTGATTGTGGTGATGTATCTCGCGGCATATATGGCGAAAAAAGAAGACCGGATTACTATCTTCTCCAGTGGTCTGCTGCCGGCGCTGACCGTAGTTGGGATACTCGGTGGCCTGGCGTTATTAGAACCCGATCTCGGGACCGTCGTGGTCATGGGAATGGTGACGCTGGGGCTCTTGTTTCTGGGTGGCGCACGCATTTCGCATTTGCTCACACTGGGATTGTGCGCTGTGCCGGTTTCTTTGATGCTGGTCCTTGGGTCGAGCTATCGACGCCAACGTTTGATGACGTTTCTGGCTCCCTGGAAAGATGCCTCGGACACGGGATTCCAGATTACTCAATCATTTCTGGCCTTTGGCAGCGGCGGTCCGTTCGGGGTGGGGTTGGGCGAAGGCAAGCAAAAGCTTTTTTTCCTCCCGGAGGCCCATACCGACTTCGTGTTGGCCCTCGTAGGCGAGGAGCTCGGATTGGTTGGGACAGGATCAATCATCTTGCTCTTCGTGCTGTTCGTTGTCCGAGGGTTTCAAATTGCGGCGCGGGCAAGGATTCCATTCGGCCGGCACCTCGGGATGGGCATCACAATGCTCATCGGCATTCAGGCGCTGGTCAATGCCTCGGTAGTGACAGGGCTGTTGCCCACCAAAGGGCTGACCCTTCCCTTTGTCAGCTATGGCGGGNNGGTAACCAGTTTGGTTGGAGTGGGGATTTTGTTAAACATCTCACGCGATCGACAGGCGGGCCGAGAAGAGGTGGGACATCGAAGTGGTCGAGGTGGATCGGGCCGTCAATGACGATTGTAATTGCCGCAGGAGGCACTGGAGGGCATCTCTATCCGGCCGTCGCGCTGGCTCGAGAATTCCTCCATCGCGATCCGTCAACGAAGATTTTATTTGTCGGGACAACGCGTGGAATCGAATCGAAGGTGCTCGCCCATGAGGGGTTCGAGCTTGTGTTCATTGCGGCCAAGCCTGTGATGGGCAAGGGCCTACTGGACGTGATGCGGGGGGTACTCTCCGTGCCGAGGGGATTTTGGCAGTCTCTGCAGATCTTACGCCGGCGCCACGTGAGTTTGGTGATCGGCGTGGGTGGCTATACGAGCCCTGCCATGCTGGCTGCTGCAGCAATGAAAGCAATCCCACGGGTCATATTGGAGCCAAACGCCTACCCCGGCATGGCAAACAAGGCGGTCGCGCCACTCGCTCAACGCATTTTTCTGGCGTTCGACTCGGCAGCGGCCTCGTTTGATCAACGAAAAGTTCGTGTGGTGGGTACGCCAATCAGACGGGAATTTCTGGTTCAAGTAAGTCGGAGTGCGGCGCCGCCTACGCAAACGGGTCGGCGGATGCTCATATTTGGTGGAAGCCAAGGGGCGAAGGCGATCAATAGCGCGATCTTGGATGGTTTAGCCTCGATGATGGCCCTGGTCCCCGGACTGTCCATCACGCATCAGACAGGTGAATCGGACTACCAGCGGGTGAGTGAAGGATACCGAGACTTGGCCGTCTGTGCTGAGGTGGTCCCGTTTCTCTACGACATGCCGACCGCATTGCGGAGGGCNNACAATCGCCGAGCTAACGGCCTGTGGAAAGCCTGCCATCCTGATACCCCTCCCGACGGCGATTTATGACCATCAAATGAAGAATGCGCGGACTATGGAGGCGGCCGGAGGGGCATTGATTCTTTCCCAGGCTGATCTGACCGGTGCGAGATTGAGCGAATTGATCTGTTCCATTTTGCTGAATCCTCAGCGGCTGGAGACGATGCAGGCCAAGAGTTGGGATATGAGGAGACTCGACGCCGGCGTAGCGATTGTTCGTGAATGCTACACGCTCATGGGGGTGACACATGACATCAACAGGACTGTTGGAGCGGCAGGAGTCTAGCGGTGTTGGAGAACGGGGGA